>OFFY01000341.1_pt1 | contig 49070 bp, 40 predicted proteins | sample 1521481 | NCBI WGS metagenome assembly OFFY01 (sample SAMEA3504117, study PRJEB24116) | mouse gut metagenome | biome: mouse gut; feature: mouse-associated habitat; material: faeces | place: Denmark | collected 2011
AAATACCCCGGAGGGGTTAAAGTTAGACCCCCATTTGAAATGGGGGTTGCTAATTTGTTGTTCATTATTGATGAAGCACATATGTATAGAGGCGCTTCTGGTGGAGAAGTTGCGCTATTGATAAGACGTTTTCTGCACAAGTTAGGGGTTAAGAGAGAAAAATTACAGTTTATATTGACGAGTGCAAGTATTCCACAGAATGAAAATGACAAAGTTGAAAAATTTATTTGCGATCTGACTGCTGTAGATAGTCCAGAATTGCATGAGATTCAAATTATAACAGGAGAGCGTGAACAGATACAATACGAGCGTAGTTATAATGTGGATCCGAAGCAAATTGCGCTATTTGATATTGATTCATTACATTCAGAGGATAGGTTGGCTGCCATAAAGAAATTTGGAGAAATTGTAAATTTAGATGTAAATAATTGCAGCTTTATTAAAGAGGAAGAAGTTGAGCAGTGGCTGTATATAGAATTAGTAAGGCTTAAACCGCTCTTGAAGATTATGGAAAATTGCCGAGGAAAGGCAGTTTCCTTTGCAAAACTTGCTTCAAATGTTTTTCCAGAAGTCTCAGAAGAGATTGCACAAAAAGCAGTAAGCGTGCTATTGTCAGTGGCTCCGATGGCAAAAAATAAAGAGGGGCAAGTATTATTTCCATCCAGATTACATATGATGTTTCGAGGAATAAGAGGGATTTATGCTTGTGCTAATCCTAATTGTTCTGAAAAACATCATGATTCGGATATGCCGTTGGGAAAGATATGCATAGGTAATCATGATGATGTATGTAAGTGTGGTGGAAAAATTTATGAATTATTGAATGATAGAACTTGTGGGGCATTATTTTTAAAGGGATACATTGATGAAGATGAACCACAGGCTCGTTTCGTATGGAATAAAAAAGGTATTGTCAAGGATAAAACTTTTAAGGAAATACATTATTATATAATTCCTGAAAATACACAATTTAAGGCAAGGAAAGATGTTAAGACGGGGTGGTTGAATTCCATTGCGGGACGTCTTGAAATGGATGATGGACATGCAGGAGAACCGCAATATATGCATGTTGCCTTCACACTGAAAAGCCCAAAAGATTCTCCCAATATGTATACTTTTTCAACGTGTCCTCGATGCGGGAAAATGCACTTACATACAACGGACTTTTCAACAAAAGGAAATGAGCCGTTCTTTCATCTTGTTTCAGAGCAGTTGATGATACAGCCCCCAATGATTACTGATCCCGAGAAATTAGAACTCACCCCAAATGCGGGAAGAAAAGTATTATTGTTCTCAGATAGCAGACAGAGGGCAGCCACGTTGGCAAAAGAACTTACATCCGTTGCTGATGAAGATGCAATGAGAAAAGCATTGACGGTTTCGGCCAAAGAACTCCAAAAATGGGCTGATAGTACCGATCATGAAGCAAGTATGGATTTGCTGTATGTTGCATTCCTGAGAGTTGCATTGGATAATAAATTAAGATTCTTCTATGGTGAGGACGAAAAAGATTTGCATGACCATCTTCAGGAAATGAAAGAGGTTATTAATAGACAGGCTCAGAGAGGCGGAAGAAGAAATCGGAAGATCAATTATGAGGATTTAAAGAAACAGCGATTTGCAACTGTACCGGAGTTATATTCGAGATATTTGCTTAAAATTTTATGTAGTAATTTCAGATCTTTTACAGATTTAGGGTTGTGTTGGATTGAACCATGTAATGGAACTTTGCTTGACGAGGTTTTAGATGATCTTGAAAGAGAGAAAGCGGGGATTAGCGAAGAACAGTTCTTTGGATTATTTGCAGCATGGTGTGCTGAAATTCTAACAGATAGTTATGCATATGATTACGACATAAATAGAAATGTTAGAAGAAGTCTGACCAATATTCCTCGTTTCGGTATTGAGATTGATGGAAAGCTTCCTGCTCGTTTCGAGAAACTATTAAAAGGAAATGGAATAGAGCCTGATAAGCAGAAACTAATTTATAAAAGCTTGTGTAAGTTTACACAAAAAGGTAAGGATGAAAATGATAGATTGTTTTTGAATCCACAAGTTATTACCTTAAACTTTGATTCTGAACGTGCATGGTATAAGTGTCCTGCTTGTGGTCGAGTATTTCCGTATACTCTTTGGGATAAGTGTGTCTGGTGTTGTGAAGGAACACCGGAAGTTATGACTCTAAATGAGTTTGAAGGCTTGGAGTTTTGGAGACAACCAATTCTTGATGCGGTAGCAGGAAAGAAAGATGCACTAATGACAAGAATTAATACAGAAGAACATACAGCACAGTTGTCACATAAAGATCAAAGAATTGATATGTGGTCTACTACAGAAGAGTATGAGCTGAGATTCCAGAATGTCTATATAGATGATAAGGGCCCGGTTGATGTTCTTAGCTGCACGACTACGATGGAAGTAGGTATTGATATTGGGTCTTTAACTGCTGTGGGATTACGAAACATTCCGCCTATGCGTGAAAATTATCAGCAGAGAGCAGGTCGTGCGGGAAGAAGGGGCTCTGCAATATCAACAATTATCACATATACAGATAATGGACCACACGATAGTTATTACTTTAATAATCCACAAAAAATAATAGCTGGTGAACCACGTCATCCATCGATAGATACCGATAATAGAAAACTGATATACAGACATTTGAATGTTATTTATGTATCTGAATTTTTGGATAAGTATGATACAGCGGCAAATACTGTAGGCATCATTGAATTTTTTAATTTATATAGGGAAGAATTTTTTGCTTTTGTACAAGCAAAAAGATTTACGGAAGATGAGATTAAATCTCTGGTTCCTAAGTCAAAAAGAGAATTCATAGAAGGACAAAAACGAGAATTCATAGATGCAGTAAAAGCACTATCGGAAAAGATAAATGCTTTCAAGGATGATTACTATGACTCAAATGACAACGAAAAGAAATTATTGGATGTGTTTTTGGAAGAAGGAATATTCCCGACTTATTCATTCCCGAGAAATGTTGTTGGGTTTAGTATTGAAGATAGCAAAGGAAGCAAGGTCGAACAAGAGCCAGATAGAGCATTAGATATGGCAATCAGTGAATATGCACCAGGAAGGCTGATTGTGGTAAATAAAAAGACATATAAGTCGGGCGGTATTTATAATTTCCATTCAAAATTTAGGGATGAAGATAAAGAGCATCCGGCAAGAAAGTATTTTGAAAGTAAAGAGTATTACAAGTCTCTGTTTTATTGTGAAAACACGGCATGCAATTGGGTTGGATATGAGGATCCGGGGAAGAAATGCCCATTCTGCTTACAAGAAAGTATCAAGTACCAGCATGTTATTAAGCCTTGGGGATTTGCTCCGATAGACGGAAGTAGCATACGAGAAGCTGAGGCAGAAGCAGAGATGTCATATGCTGAATTACCGAGTTATGCGTCTCCGATAAAAGATAATGAGATGAGGCAGTCGAATGCTTATGAATTAGTAAGATATGGTCGGTTGGTTGACCAACCACTTACAATACTGAATCAGGGACCTGAAGGAATGGGCTTTACAGTATGCGAAGATTGCGGAGCTGCTGTTCCGGGAGATGACAGATTCGGACTGCAAAAAATCAGACCACCGTACAGACATCCGAGATTAAGAACTCGTTGTACGCACCCGGATAGCAGCATTACAAATGCATTTTTAGGGCATAGCTTTTTGACGGATATGATTTTGATTGAAATAAGCTTGGATCCTAAAAAAGTTAATACAAGACAGGATGCTTTTTGGATAAAAGGTGCCGCACAAACACTTTCTGAGGCAATGGTTTTGGCTGCTGGTCAATTATTGGATGTTGAATTCAATGACTTGAAAGGCGGATATCGATTACGTTATGCACCGGATAAAGTGTGTGTTGATATTTTTCTGTTTGATAGTCTATCGAGTGGAGCAGGTTATAGTTCAATGCTTGCAGGGCGTATCGTAGATTTAATGGAAGAAACATATAAGGTGTTAGAATGTAAAAATCATTGTACAACAGCTTGCCATGATTGTTTAAAACACTATTGGAATCAGAGAGTGCAAAGCCTACTTGACAGGCATTTGGCGAAGCAGTTACTTGACTGGAGTAAAAATAAAACAAAGGCCGAGCCAATTCCTTATGACCGGCAAGTAACTCTAATTAAAGGAATAAAAGAGATGGCAAGTTTGGAAGAAGCAGGATTTGATATTGTTTTTGAAAACAATAAAATCTATGGCATAAGGGAAGGGAGAAAAACGGAAATTTACGTGCATCCTGCAATGTGGAATCCAGATGACAGGATGATATCTAATGGAGCGATTCCGATTTCTGATAAAATAATTGTGAATTCTATGCCGCATGCTTATTCTGTTATTAGAAGTAGTTTATAAGTATGGCGGCAGAATATAATTAAGATGAAATGCTCTTCTGAGTGGTTTGAAATTTTGCTTGCGCTTGTCTCCCCGCTTTCGTTTTTTTAGTTTCAGCTATCTCGAACCTGGTTTTTAATATGACGTTCTTACCACCTCATGTGTGCCTCCGTATACCCCAAATTATGCGTAATGATACCGTGTCCTCTTCCGGATGAAAAATGTCACTGTCACAAGGAGCGTCATAACCTCCGCAGCGGTAACCGCAAGCCACACGCCGTCAATTTCCAGGATTAGCGGCAGCAGCAGGACAACGGCAATCTGGAATACCAGCGTCCGTAAAAATGAGATTGCCGCCGACACCGCGCCGTCACTTAAGGCGGTGAAGAAAGAGGATGCGAAGATGTTAAAGCCGCAGATTAAAAATGACATCCCGTAGAGCCGGAATCCGTGGCGGGTCATGTTAAACAGCGCGCTGTCGTACCCCACGAAGACATTTGCCAGGGGGGAGGCTAAAAGCTGCGCCGCCAGAGCCAGGAATATCCCCCAGACGGCTACGAGGGAGAGGCTCTTTCTGAAGAGGTTCTTAAGTTCCCCGTGATGCCCTGCGCCGAAGTGGTATCCGGTGATGGGCGCGCTGCCGATGGAATATCCTAAAAATATGGAGATAAAGATAAAGTTTACATACATGATGGTTCCATACGCCGCCACGCCGTCCTCTCCGGCGAACCGGATGAGCTGGAAGTTATAGAGGGCGTTTACCACGGACATGGAAAGGTTGGTCATCAGCTCCGAGGAGCCATTGGTGCAGGTCTTTAGGAGGATTCCTTTGTCAAAATGCGTTTTCTTAAGCCTGAGGAGGCTTTTGTTTTTCCTCAGAAAATAAAAAACAGGGAGGAGACCTCCCATGTATTCGCTGGCCGCCGTGGCAATGGCGGCTCCTGCAAGCCCCCATTTAAAGACAGCGATAAAGAGGAAGTCTAAGACGATATTGGTAAGCCCGGCGGCGATAATCACGTAAAGCCCGAGCTTTGGCTTTTCTGCCGTCACGAAAAAGCTCTGGAACACGTTTTGCAGCATAAAAGGGGTCAGCGAAAAAAACAGGATTCTTCCATACAGTACGCAGTTGTCTGCAAGGATTCCCGTGGCTCCGAGAAGTTCGCTGACCGGCCGGATAAGGATGAAGCCGGCAATGGAGATCAAGGCGCCGCCGATGGCAGTCACGCATACAAGCATGGAGAAGTATTCATTTGCCCGCTCTTTCTTACCCTCGCCCAGCGTCTTTGCCACGATGGCGCTGCCGCCGGTGCCGATCATAAAGCCCAGTGCGCTTAAGCCCATAAGGAAGGGCATGATGAGGTTGATAGCCGCGAATGCTGTCTTTCCCACGAAGTTTGACACGAACAGTCCGTCCACCACGCTGTAGATGGAAGTGAAGATCATCATGATGATGGAGGGCAGCACGAACAGGATTAATTTTTTATAAGTAAAGTGGTCTGATAACTGAATTCTCATTGTAAAATCTCCTTTGCATTTTCTTCAAGCATTTCGATATATTTTCGGCTGAGCCGTAAAAGTTCCCGGGATTCTTCTTCCGGCATGGAGTCAAAGACTTTGTTCTCAATCTCGATGACCGGAAAGATGCGTTCTTTTGCCAGGTTCATCCCGGCATCTGTCAGGAAGATGTGCATCTGCCGTCCTTTTCCGTGTTTCAGCGTGATATAGCCATTAAGCTCAAGCTTTCGGATGGAGGAATTGATGGTCTGCTTGCTGGTGGCAGAAAGGCTGCAGATGTCTTTTTGCAGGCATCCGTTGCCTAGATAGCAGATGGCGTAGAGGATGTCGAAAGCGCTGTCGGACAGCTTAAGCCTCAGTGCAATGTCGTGGTAGATGCGGTTAGTCTCTTTGTAAATACGGTTATATTCTTTCAGGGCATTATTTATGGGAAAATTCATAGACATATTTTTGTTCCTCCTCAATATGGCTCTTTTGCATTTGCTGCGGTTCTGTAATTAATTGCCGGAAAGTAAGTCCGAAATCGTACTTTTATATTATAGTCCGAAATCGTACTTGTGTCAACCATAATTTTTCACATTGCTTATAGAAAAAGGATTAGCCGCAGAAGGCGATTATCTTAATTTTTCTCTTGAATTTTACGGGGAAAGTGGTAATATAGAAAAAATATAAGAAGATATTTTTCTATATTATGGAAGGTGCGGGATCTGGCATGAGCGATCAAAAGATTGCAGAGATGGAAAAACTGAATGAGAGGAACAACTCAGCCAAAGAGGAGAACCAGACAGAATGCAGGACGCAGGACGATGTAAAGAGAGTGGTTGACATGGCTCTGGAAGCCGGGAGGATACTCCTTAGAAACGGCGGAGAGATTTTCCGTGTGGAAGAGACGATTACGAGGATATGCCATCATTTCGGCGTAGAGCATGTGGATATCTTTACGTTGAGCCACGGAATCTTTGTCAGCGCAGAGAATGAAAAGGGGAACGCCTACACGAAAGTAAAGCATATCCCGCTCTCCGGCGCGCATATAGGGGTTGTGGCAGAGGTAAATGAATTGTCCAGGCAGATAGCCGAGGGGAAAGTGTCCGTCTCAGAGGCAGAAGAAAGGCTTAAAGAGATTGACCGGATGTCTTCAAGCAGGAAGGAGTTCCAGGTGCTGGCGGCAGGTGCGGCGGCATCGTGCTATGGATTCCTTATGGGGGCGAACCTGACAGAGAGTGTCGTAGCATTCTGTATCGGATGTTTCGTGCAGATGTGGGTGCTTTTGGCAAAGAGGTGGCAGCTCTCAAAGATTGTGGTGAACATTGTGGGAGGGATGCTGATCATGGCGGCTGCGATCCTGGCAAAGATGTCTTCCACAATGATGGAGCTGCGTCTGGACGGTATCATTATCGGCTCTATCATGCCGCTGATTCCGGGGCTTGCGTTTACCAATGCCATCCGGGATATCGCGGACAGCGACTTTCTTTCGGGAACGGTGCGTATGATGGACGCTGTCATGGTTTTCGTATATATCGCGGTAGGAGTCGGAATTGTCCTCATGACTTACAATAAATTGACGGGAGGATTTATCATATGACAGTCCAGGAAATTTTTAACCATGCCCTCTGTTCTTTTGTCGGGACGGTGAGCTTTGCAGTCATCTACAATGTGCCGAGAAAATATTATTTTGCATGCGGGGTTACGGGCATGGCGGGATGGATGACGTACCTTCTTGTCAATTCCCAGAGCTTTATGTCGGTTTCCGCCGCTTCCTTTTTCGGAGCGTTCGCAGTGGTGCTGATATCAAGGATACTTACGATATATATGAAATGTCCAATTACCGTTTTCCTGGTGTCGGGAATTCTCCCTCTGGTGCCGGGGGCAGGGGTGTATTATACGGCTTATTACATTGTTACGAATCAGCTGACCCAGGCTTCCCTGAAAGGCATGGAGTCGTTTAAGGTCGCATTTGCCATTGTCATGGGAATCGTATTGGTAGTGTCCATCCCCCGGGAAGTCTTTCATATGGTCTTCTGGAGAAAGAAACAGGTTGAAGCGCCCAAATAAACTATGGTACAATATACCTGTCAGGAAAACAGGAATAAGGAGGGATTTGCATGATAGGTAAGACATTGCTCCAGATTTTAAAAGAAAGTACATACACTACCGTATTAAGCGGCTATGCCATGCTGGAAGAGAGCGGTTATCCTGCTATCCGGGACGGCGAGGCATCCTATGATATCGAGCAGAAGTACGGCTATTCGGCAGACGAGATGTTTTCCAGCTCTTTTTACTCGACGCGCACGGAACAGTTTTTCCGTTTTTACCGTGACGAGATATTAAGCGCGCTTGACAAACCGCCGGGAAAATGTTTTTATGAGATGGCGGAACTGGAAAGAAGAGGGCTTATCCATTCAATCATCACCAGGCGGGTTTTCGGCCTGCCGGAGAGCGCGGGATGCAGGAACGTCATAAATCTGCACGGAAGTGTCTATGAGAATTACTGCCAGCGGTGCGGGAGAAAATATCCGGTAGAATATATCAGAAATTCCAAGCGTGTTCCCCTCTGCGAGAACTGCAACACGACCATCAGGCCCAAAGTGTGCCTGTTTGGGGAGATGGTGGACAATCAGGTTATTACAAGAGCGGCGAGGGAAGTGCAGAAGGCGGACGTTCTTCTCGTGCTGGGAACAAACCTTAAGACAAACCTCTGTTCCCAGCTTGTACAGTATTATGAGGGAACCAAGCTCATACTGGTGAACGCTGCGCCGCATTATGCAGACAGATACGCGGATCTGCTGATAAATGAGAGAGTGGATGACACTCTGGAAAAGATTATAAAGGAGTTAGGATGAGAATTATGAGTAAAGTTAGGACAAGATTTGCCCCCAGCCCTACGGGGAAGATGCATGTGGGGAATTTAAGGACGGCTCTTTATGCTTACCTGATCGCAAAGCATGAGGGAGGAGACTTCATGCTCCGCATTGAGGACACGGATCAGGTTCGTTTTGTGGAGGGGGCCCTGGAGATTATCTACCATACATTGGAGGAGACAGGGCTTATCCATGATGAAGGGCCTGACAAGGACGGGGGCGTGGGTCCTTATGTCCAGAGCGAGAGAAATGCGTCGGGGATTTATCTTGAGTATGCGAAAAAGCTGATTGAACAGGGAGACGCATATTACTGTTTCTGTGATAAGGAGCGGCTGGACTCTTTAAAGAGCAAGGTATCGGAGGATGGCGGCACAGAGATTGTCGTTTACGATAAGCATTGCCTGTCGCTCGCAAAAGAAGAGGTGGAGGCGAACCTTGCGGCAGGAAAGCCGTATGTCATTCGTTTCAATATGCCGACGGAGGGAACGACCACATTTAAGGACGATATCTACGGAGATATTACCGTTCCCAACGAAGAGATGGAAGACTTGATCCTCATTAAGTCAGACGGTTACCCTACTTATAATTTTGCGAACGTGGTAGACGACCATCTGATGGGAATTACCCATGTGGTGAGGGGGAACGAGTACCTTTCTTCTGCCCCGAAGTACAACCGCATCTATGAGGCATTCGGGTGGGAGATACCGACCTATGTGCACTGTCCGCTGATTACGGATGAGAACCATAAGAAACTGAGCAAGCGGTGCGGGCATTCTTCTTATGAAGACCTGATCGCACAGGGATTTGTGACAGAGGCAGTGGTGAATTACGTTGCGCTTTTGGGGTGGTGTCCGTCGGACAATCAGGAGATTTTTTCGCTGAAGGAGCTTGTGGAGGCTTTTGACTACCGGCATATGAGCAAGTCTCCGGCAGTATTTGACATTGTAAAACTCAGATGGATGAACGGGGAGTATTTAAAGGCAATGGATTTTGACAGGTTCTATGGGATGGCAGAGCCTTATCTGAAAGAGGCGGTGTCGAAAGACTATGACCTTAAGAAGATTGCCATGCTTGTAAAGACAAGGATTGAAACATTCACGGATATCAAAGAGCAGACAGACTTCTTTGAGACTCTTCCCGACTATGACATTTCAATGTACTGCCATAAAAAGATGAAGACAAATGAGGAAAAATCCCTTGAAGTCCTAAAAGATGTGCTGCCGCTTTTGGAGGCGCAGGAGGATTTCAGCAACGACGCGCTGTTTGAGCTGCTCAAGCGTTATGTGGAGGAAAAGGGAGTGAAAGTCGGTTTTGTAATGTGGCCTCTCAGGACGGCAGTGTCAGGAAAGCAGAGTACGCCCGGCGGAGCGACGGAGCTGATGGAGATTCTCGGAAAAGAGGAATCCCTATCACGCATCCGCAGAGGGATTGAAAAGTTAAGCTAAGGAGAATATATGGGTCTTAATAAAGCTCAGAAAGCGGCGATTATGCACTTCACAGGGCCATGTCTGGTCCTCGCCGGCCCCGGTTCGGGGAAAACCCTTACCATTGCGAAACGAATTGAATATCTGATAAAAGTGTACAAGGTAAGGCCAGAAGAAATTCTGGTCATTACCTTTACAAAGTATGCCGCCGGGGAGATGAAACAGAGGTTCTGCCGGATTATGGGAACAGAGGGCATTCCCGTTAATTTCGGCACGTTCCATTCGGTGTATTACTGGATATTGAAGTGGGCGTACGGGTTTAACCAGGGTAATCTCCTTCTGGAGGATGAGAAGTCTGCTATCCTGAAGGAGATTACGGAAAGGATGGATGAGGAGTCTTTCCCGGAGGGCATGGATGAGGACGGCTTAAGAGAGCTGTCAGAAGAGATTGGAAATGTAAAAAATAACCGGAAGGAGATAGAGAGCTACGAATCCCGGCAATTTGACAGAGAGGTTTTCCGGGAAATCTATCTGGCTTACGAGGCGGAAAAGAAAAAACTCAGAAAGATTGATTTTGAGGACATGCTCATTCTGTGCTGCCGCCTGTTTGAGGAGAGGGCTGATATACTGGAAAAATGGAGGCAGAGGTTTCGGTACATTCTGATTGACGAATTTCAGGACATCAACCGGGCGCAGTATGATGCCATACGGATGCTGGCGGCTCCATCGGACAACATTTTTGCGGTTGGGGATGACGACCAGTCCGTCTATGGTTTCAGGGGAGCCAGCCCGGGTATCATGATGCGGTTCAAGGAGGATTATCCGAAGGCAGATAAAATCCTTCTGGATGTGAATTACCGTTCCGGCGCATGTATTGTGAAGAGCGCGCTGAGGGTCATCTCGCATAACAGGGAAAGATTTGAGAAAGAGATAGCCGCTGCGGCTAAGGATGGGAAGGATGTAGAAGTCCTGGAATTTGACGGGCCCCTTGAAGAGAGCCTGCATATTGTGGGAAGAATAAAAGAGCTTGAGAAGGAGGGGGTTCGCCCGGAACAGACAGCAGTCCTGTTCCGGACAGCGGCGGACGCAGGCATATTGACAGAGCTGCTTTCACGGCATCAGATACCTTTTTGCATGCGGGAAAAGATCTACAATATGTATGAGCATTTTGCGGCGCAGGATATGATGAGCTACCTGAAACTTGCCCAGGGGGATCGCGGACGGGCTCATTTCCTGCGGATTGTGAACAAGCCTAACCGTTACATCAGCCGGGAGAGCATGCGCGAAGGGCCGGTTACATTTGAATCCCTGCGGAGCTTTTACTGCGACAAAGGGTGGATGATGGAGCGGATTGACGAGCTTGAGCAGGATGTAAGGACATTGTGCGGGAAAACTCCCTATGCCGCGATGCAGTATATCCGCAAATGCATTGGATATGACGGTTTCCTGAAGGAATATGCAAAGACTAAACATCTGGATTACGAGAAAATAAAGGACATGCTTGACCAGGTGCAGGAATCCTCGAAGGGATGTGCGGACACTCAGGAGTGGCTGGAAGGGGTGGAGCGCTACGGTGCTGCGCTCCGGCAGAGGGCGAAAGAAAAACGAGGCGGAGGAGGGGAAGGAGTCGCCCTCCATACGATGCATGGAGCAAAGGGGCTTGAGTACGACAATGTTTTTATCATAGGGGCGAATGAGGGGAATATGCCTTACAAGAAGGCAAAACTTCCGAAAGAGATTGAAGAAGAGCGCAGGCTTTTCTATGTGGCGGTAACAAGGGCGAAAAAAAGGCTCGCCATCTGCCATACAAGGGAGAGGAACGGAAAAAACATATCGCCTTCCCGGTTTATATTTGAATTGAAAGGTAGTCAAAATGGGAAAAATGATGTAAAATAGGAACAAATATGTGAATTTTTGTCGCAGGGAGGATGCCTTAGCAATGAGAAAAAGAATATTTGCTGTTTTAGCGATGGCGGTTATCTGCAGCCTGGCAGTATCTGCATGCAAGAAAAATGTGGGAACTCCGGAGGACAATGCAGCGTCCAGGGAGGAAGATAAGGGCGACGCACAGGAAGAACAGGAAGAGCTCACTGTCGGATTCAGTGTTATAGACATGAAAAATCCTTATTTTATCACTCTGGAAAATGCAACGAGGGAAGTAATTGAAGAAAAGGGCTACCGGATGGTGATGAAAGATCCCGGCACAGATCCGCGGGAGCAGGCAGTCCAGATTAAAGAGATGATAGAGGAGGGGATTGACGCGATCATCCTAAGCCCGGTTGACTGGGAGAAAATCACGCCTTCTCTGCAGGAGCTGAAAGACGCGGGAGTCAGGATCATTAATGTAGACACACAGGTGAAGGAGATGGACTATGTAGATGCCTACATAGGATCGGACAATTACAGCGCGGGATATATCTGCGGCATGGACTTGATCAAGAGGCGCCCGGACGGAGGCAAGATCGCCATACTGGAGTGTCCGACGCAAAACTCCATCAATGACCGCATTACGGGATTTGAGGAGGCTCTTTCCACAGCGGAAAAGGGGTTTGAGGTTGTGGCGAGGGCGGACACGGCGGGTGAATTTGACCGTGCTCTTGAGGAGTCCCGGGAGATTATAGACGAATTTCCGGACATAACGGCGATTATGTGCGGAAATGACCAGATTGCCGTAGGGGCGACTACGTCTGTAAATGTGGCGAGGGCGGAAGACGTGCTAATCTATGGCGTAGACGGTTCGCCGGACATCAAAAAAGAATTGCAGAAGACCAATACGCAGATAGCGGGAACTGCCGCACAGTCACCGATCCACATGGGGCAGGAGGCGGCAAGGATTGCGGACTGCATTCTGAGCGGGCAGCAGTTTGAAAAGGAAACTTATGAGGAAGTATTCATGATTAACAAGGATAACGTTGAGATGTACGGAGTTGACGGCTGGCAGTAGTATCCGGAAAGGAGACCGATGAAACAAATTAAAGGAAAGCCGTTGCCGATAGGTGTTACGGCAACGGAAACAGAAGTGAATTTTTCAATCGCTGTTCCCGATGGGAAGGAGTGCAGCCTACTGCTGTACCATCCGGGGAGGAAGGCTCCCTGCGCGTCTTTCGAGATGAAGGAATGTGTCGGGGAAGTCCGGTACCTTGCGTTAAGAGACATGGGAAAGAGGAATTATGAATATAATTATATGATTGACGGCGAAATTACCGTTGACCCTTATGCAAAAGCCCTGGCGGGGCGGTCGAGATGGGGCAGGGGGGCGAAGGTGTCAGAGCATGAAGTGAGGGGAATATTCCGTTTTGATGAATATGACTGGGAGGGAGATGTTTTCCCGGAGATTCCTTTACACAAGGCGGTCGCCTATGCTATCCATGTAAGAGGGCTTACAAAAGACAGTTCTTCGAAAGCGTGCCAGAAAGGAACGTTTGAGGGTGTTATAGAAAAAATTCCTTATTTTAAAGAACTTGGCGTTAACCAGCTTCACTGCATGCCTGTGTACGAGTTTGAAGAGTGCGGGGTACGCACGAACTACTGGGGCTATGGGTCGGCGTATTGCTTTGCCCCAAAGAGCGCGTACTCGGCGGGGAAGGATGCGGTGCGTTCTCTGAAAGACATGGTGAAAGCATGTCACAGGGAGGGGATAGAAGTCATCTTGGAGATGCCTTTTGACGGCTCTGCGTCCAGGCAGATGATGGCGGAATGCCTGCGCCACTATATGATGGAATACCATATTGACGGCTTTATCCTGAACCCGTCCGTGGCTCCGATGGAAGAGTACGCGCAGGATCCGATTCTGAAGAAGACGAAGATCTTGAGGCACGATACGGGATTCCAGGATGTCATGAGACGTTTCCTTAAGGGAGATGAAGGGATGGTCCATGACGTGATTTACTGGCTGCGCCGCCATTCAAAGGATGGGGGAACCTTTAATTCGATTACCGGGCATACGGGATTTACGCTGAATGATCTGGTGTCTTATGAGAGCAAGCACAATGAAGGCAACGGAGAAAACAACCAGGATGGGCCAAATTATAACTACAGCTGGAACTGCGGGGCTGAAGGGCCAAGCAGGAAACGTGAGATTTCCGCGCTCAGGAACAGACAGATGAGAAATGCGTTTCTCTTGCTGCTGCTCTCCCAGGGCACGCCGTGCCTGCTGGCGGGAGACGAATTTTATAATTCCCAGAAGGGCAATAATAATGTCTACTGCCAGGATAATCCGGTGGGATGGGTGAACTGGGGCAGGCTTGACAAGGAGCCGGAGCTTGCCGCATTTGTAAAGAGACTGATTGAGCTGCGAAAAAGTTATCCGGCGTTTTGTCCCGAGAGGGAGATGCTTGGGATGGACCAGGCAGGATGGGGCGTGCCGGACGTGTCCTATCACGGGGAGAGCGCGTGGAGAGTTCCAGGCGAGGTGTCAAGCAGATGGCTCGGGGTTTATTACAGCGGACAGTCGGAAGATAGAGAGGACTGCTTTGTGGCGTACAACATGCACTGGCTGACCCATGAGTTTGCCCTGCCGGCTCTGAAAAAGGGAAGAAAGTGGTATGTCCTGGCATCTACGGACGGTATTTTGGAGGCTCCAGAGTCTGTAGAAAATCAAAAATGTATAGAGGTGAAGGCCAGGACAATCGTGGTTTTGGCCGGAAGGTAAGCAAGATATGAAATTGGATTCCTTTCAACTGAAGTGTATCGCTATCCTGACGATGTTCATTGACCATATGGGCGCAGTGTTTTTCCCGGGGGAGCTTATGTTTCGCTATATCGGTAGAATCGCGTTCCCCATCTTTGCTTTTTTGCTGGTGGAAGGATACTTCCACACAAGGGATGTGAGGAGATACATGCTCCGCCTCGGACTGTTTGCAGTTATTTCCGAGATTCCTTACGACCTGGCCTTTCGGGAAACGATTTTGGAATTTGAGCATCAAAATGTGTTTTTTACGCTGTTTATCGGTGTTGCTATGATGTACGCGCTTGAAAAAAGCCCGCAGTGGCAGGCAAAGGCGGCAGAAGTGCTACTGGCGATGTGGGCGGCATCTCTTTTATGTTCGGATTACCGTTACAAGGGAATCCTGCTGATAGCAGTATACTATTTCCTTCGGGGCAGGAAACGTGAGGAATTTGTGCTTGGAGCCGGGTGGAATTTCCTGTGGAACTGGGAGATACAGGGGTACGGCGCACTGGCATCCGTTCCGATTGCGATGTACAGCGGCCAGAGAGGGCGGTCCATGAAATATTTTTTCTATCTGTTTTATCCGCTGCATCTGGCGGTCTTTTACGGGGTGGCCAGAATGGGACTTATGTAAAATAATATGGAGAGTGCATTATGAAAATACTTGGACATTTGCATACGATCAATCATCATAAATTTTTGGTTATGAAATATTGTTTTAAAGTTGGGCTTTATAAGCAGGGATTGCTGCATGACCTCTCGAAATATTCCCCCACGGAGTTTTTTGTGGGCTGCAAGTATTATCAGGGAACAAGAAGCCCTAATAATGCAGAAAGGGAAGCGACGGGGTATTCCAAAGCGTGGCTGCACCACAAAGGGCGCAATAAACATCATTATGAATACTGGATTGACTACAGCGTGGACAAGGAAGAAGGCATCACAGGGCAGAAGATGCCTGCTAAATATGTCATTGAGATGTTTTTAGACCGGGTGGCGGCATCGAAGACGTATAAAGGGGCAGAATACTCGGACAAGGATCCGCTGGAATACTATGAGGACGGCGCGGGGAAACTTGGGAACATGATTCATCCGGACACGGCGGCAAAGCTTCGTTTCTTCCTGACAATGCTGGCGCAGAAGGGGGAAAAGGAGACTTTTCAGTACATAAAAAAATTTGTGAAAAAATATTGTTAAAAAATGCAAGATACATATTGACATTTTTTGCATTGTGTAGTAATATACTTTTTGGACGGTTTGAGACGTCACTTGCGGAAGTGTCGGAACTGGCAGACGAGCAAGACTAAGGATCTTGTAGCTTTCGGGCTGTGTGGGTTCAAGTCCCATCTTCCGCATTGGTTAAAAGTGTGGGAAACCTTGATTTTATTGAGGTTTCCCCATTTTTGTTACTGAAATAATTGGTTACAGTTGGTTACACTTTTCAATATATCTATCCAAGTGCCCTTTCAAAAGCATCTGTCCTTTTATCCCATGAGACAGTTGAATAATTGTAAAACTTTGCTGTTGTAGAAAAATCTTCATGACCTGCAAACATTCTGATTTCTTCATTTGTCAGTTGACCCGATTCTATCATCTTTGAAATAAGGGTTTTTCTGATACTATGGTTGCCTTTCTGCATTGTGTCAATCTGCCTGTTTAATCGCCTTAGCACATTATTGACAGAGAACTCATGAAGCCGTTCGCCGTTTTCGTTTAATAACAAATATTCGCTGTTAAAACCGTTATATTCGTTATGCTTCAAAATCATTTTGAGATATTTTTTTGCACGCTCCGACAAATACAGTTTACGTTTTCCCGCAATGGTTTTTGTATAGGAAACGACACAATAGCCGCTTCTATGCAATTCGCCATCTGCATTTTCATAATAATTCTTTATTTCTTGTCCGCTTATTTCCACACTGGATTCTGAAAAATTTTCCAATTTTAGAGCAACAAGTTCCCCTACACGTAAACCAAGGGCGAAATTTAAACAAACAGCAAGATATGCAGGGTTTTTTGTTTTCTTATACTGCTTTTCTGCCTGTTCAAGAATTAGCTGAATTTCATCATCTATATAAACCTGTTCTGTTGCTTCTTTTTTGTTAGGTTCAGAAAACTTTTTGCTGGAAATTCCATGCACACTTCTTGAAATATTTGCCGATACAATATTCTTTTCTACTGCATAATCAAAGAGCATATTTGCAACCGACTTCATTTCTTTATACTTTTTGTTTGACTAAAAGTTTCCCAATCTGTCGGACTATAGACTTCCGGCAGACTGGCTTGCATCTTTCCTCGGCCGTCCCCGTGGACGTTTTGGTTTAGGATTGGGATCTTTGGGCTTCGGTTTTCGCCCCCGTTTTTTCGGCTCTGGTTTCGGCGCCGGCTCTGACAGCCCGAGTGCTTCCAGCTCTTCAAATACGCACTGCAGGGTATGTACCCAGCAGCCATCATCTGACTTTGGGACAGCTGGTGCATCTGTCCTCCGCCACGCTGAGGACAGGTCGTCCATAAGGTCGCCATAAGTCATTTTGTCAAGCAGTCCGGACTGCCTTGCTTTACGGACAATGCGGCAGGTGGCCACGGTGGATATGAAGTTTACGAACTCAGCCCCGATTACCGAAAAATCTCCCTGGACGCCCGTCTGGTCGAGGCACTCATCGCTTTTGTACTGGTTAAACACCAGATCCAGGAGCCATCTGTCATCATAGCACAGATACGCGGTCCTGGGGTCGAGGTCCTGATCCGACTCGAACACGATCACGCCGGACACAGCCCTCTGCTTATCGTACTTTTGCGTATCAAAAGCTTTGCCTTCCGCCTTTGCGAGGAACGCAGCTTCTTCCTGCGCCGCCTTTTTTGCATCCTTGAAAGCATACAGATAGCGGCCGCATTTGATCTGTTTCTTCTTATAAAGGACATGGGCGCCTATCCCGTTCAGCACGCCCTCGAAAGAGAGCATCCCGTTGTCGGATATCCGTGCGTCGTTCCTTTTGATGGGCGTCAGGAAATGCAGGTCATGCCTCTTTTCCAGCTCTTCCTTGATCTTACTGGGAGGAAAGCCCTTGTCCGCAACGATGATCCCTTTCCTGATGTCATTGTCCCGGATGAAGGCAGGGTAGGAGCTTGCGTCGATGCTGTTTCCGGGAAAGACCTCGGCGCACACCGGCTCCATGAGCTCTATGTCATAGGCGTACAGGACGGAGACCTCGCTGCACCCCCGTGTCCTTGCCTTGTATGAAAACGCCGAAAGGTCATTCACGCTGCTGGTGTCCTGCTTTAAGGTGCCATCAATGGCTATATGGTGGTCTGCTGCCACCTGTGAAAGCCGCAGCTGGTAGAAGCGCTTGCGCCGCCTGCCGTCCTGTCCAATCTTCTGCAGAAGATCCGTAATGGAATTTTTGGAAAGGGCAGCGCCCGGGTAGTCCCTGCAGACGAATGTGCGCCTGTAATGGGTGGACATCCTGTTTGCGGTGATCCGGGGCTTCACCACCTTCAGGGTTGCCATGGACATGATGGCATACGCCTCACCCGAATCAAAGACATCAAGGAGATTCGAAAACAGGTCTCCAGTGACGGCCTTTACAAGCGCGGATGCCCCATAGGAAAGCATATCTGCGTCTTCCGATGCCATTGGGCTGCTGACCGGCACATAGCGGTGGTTGATGATATGGCCGATGACCCTGCCGTTGCGCGGCTGAGGGTTGCCGCCGGGCACGTATTTTGACGAAGCCCTCTGCCTTACGGCAAACCGTTTCGGGCCATCCCTGCCGCTGTCATCCACGATGGTGTTCACGGGTCTTGGGACGGCACGGATATCTTGTGGAACTGCCATAAAAATCACTCCTTTATATAGTCCTATTATACAATATCAGGACTATATATACAAGGATTTTAGGGTATATTTTGCAAAGAACTCAGGCCAAAAGCCAGGGGAATCCCCCTTAAAATCCCCTCTGTTCCACAGTTCTTTGCCGTCACATGGCTATCAAATAACCATAAATGGCGATTTTTGCCGGATTACGGGCTCATTTCTATAGTCCGACAAATTGGGAAACTTTTATTATATAATTAATGCGGAAAACTTTGTGAAAAAATGACGCAGGGGAAATGGTCAGGAAATACGGAGGCTTTTACGCTCGGAGCAGGCGGTTTTCTGAAAGAGGAATATCGGGTTTGTGTTCCGGAGTTTCCAGCTTATTGTTTTGCCAAGGAGGACGGGAGGTTGTCCGCCTCGCTTACTTCACCACTACCACCTGCTGAGTATATTCATGGATGAACGGTTCTTTGAATTTTTCTGTCACGATGCGCTCGTAAAGGTTCGCCGCAAACACATCCCCCGCCATCATGCACTGCCCAGCCTCGGACAGCGTATCTGCGTGGGAGAGTTTTGTGATCAGCGGCGTGTCGCTGTATTTTTTTATGCGGGACAAAAGCCTTTGCCCTTCTTTTCGGAAACCGAGGACCCGGGCGTACTGGCAGTATCCGGCTTTCCGGTAATTTTCCATGTGTTTTTTCTTTATATCAAGAAGAATATGGAACAGGCACCGGCTGATGCGGGAGTAGGTGATGTCCTTTGTCTTCAGGAACTGGCAGAACTGGTCGATGGTGATGAGGTGGTTCGCATGGCGCAGGATGCGGTTTGCCAGCTCTTCGGTCACATCCAGGTACTCTGTCAGTGATTCGCTTGTCTCGGTCAATAGCTTATATCCCAAAAGGGAGGAAAAATCATTGGCATAGACGGGATAGCGGATGTGGTGGGTCTCCTCCAGGAACCGGATGCAGCTTTTTGGAACCTCCTGTTCAAGCCGCATCAGCGCCTCGGAAAGGCTGGGCTCGTCAAAAAGCCCCTCCTCTTCCCGCTGGCTGCCTTCAAGGCGGAGTGAGTGTGCGAGGAGCTTTCGGATGGCGGAGGCAGAGCTGTAGCCGGAATTTAAGGAGTCGTCGTGGTAGCCGGAGACGATCCTCTTGATGGTGTATGCCTTCATGGAGCTTTTCCGCCGGCGCAGCGCCTTGATGTACTCGACGCCGAGGATGTTGTTGGGTTTTTCTAATACTTTGCTTAATCTCTCGTCGTGAAAATATTCCCGCAGCGCCCACTGGCGGGCAAGGGGGAAGGAGGCTCCCTGGGAGAGGTAGCGTTTCAGCAGTTCTTTATATTCTTCCGGTTCTTCCGTGATGGTGCAGGCGATTTTTTCCAGCGTGCCGTAATCCCCGCATTCGCTCCCAAAGCAGATGGAGTCGATGCAGCCAAGGTGCTCAAAGAGGGAGACCGCTCCCTCGGCGAAATATTCTGCGCTGCCGGTGGAAAAGCAGACGGGCAGCTCTAACACGAGGGGAACCCCTGCCTCTAAGGCAACCTCCGCCCGGATGTGCTTTGGCATGATGGCAGGGGCGCCCCGCTGGACAAAATCTCCGCTCATGACAACTACCACCGCGTCAGCGCCGGTGATTTCTTTTGCTTTTCTTATATGGTATAAATGCCCGTTGTGAAAGGGGTTGTATTCTGCAATCAGTCCGACAATTTTCATGGGAATCTCCTTAATAACTTGTATATTCATCTGAAATTGATTATACTATATCTTGACAGGGTTCGCAAATCATATACTTATCCCGCAAAATATGCCCTCAAAGGACGGCGGCGCAAGGGCTGTTAAATATAACAGCCTGTGAGACATCTCCGCAAAGGGCTGGCGGACAAAGTTCGCCAGGGGATGCTCCGCGCAGCAGATTTCTGGAGAATGCAGGGTTCGCACCAGAATCCGAAGGTCTGGGCGGAGATTTTTATATGACAGTGAATTTTAGATATGCACAGGAAAAGATAAAATTACAGCGGACCCGGTTGCAGTTGATAAAGGATGTAAGCAAGGAAGGAGGGGGAGGTTTGAGTACGAATCAAGAGTTTAGGGATGCCGGCGCCGAAGAGTGGGGTGGCACAGCCGCCCGGGGCGATTTTGACCGTGATTATGAGGAGCGCGAGGAACTGACCATTGAGCGCATCCAGGAAATGTTGGAAAAGCGCCAGTTCAAAGAGCTGAAAGACGAGCTGGAAAATAATATGTACCCCGTAGACCTTGCAGATATTTTGGAGGATGTGAATGAGAAACAGCTTGTGCTGATTTTCCGGCTGCTGGTGAAGGAAGAGGCGGCAGAGACATTTTCTTATATGAACAGCGATTTGAGGGAGGTGCTAATCGGAGCGCTGACGGATTCGGAGCTTGAGGAAGTCATGGAGGAGATGTACCTTGACGATACGGTGGATGTGTTAGAGGAGATGCCGGCCAATGTGGTGGATCGTCTTCTCATGGTGACCAACGAAGAAAAGCGGATGCAGATCAACCAGCTTTTGCAGTACCCGGAGGACAGCGCCGGGAGCGTCATGAACGTGGATTACATCGCCCTCAATAAGGAGATGACGGTGGAGGATGCCATCTTGAAGATCCGCCAGGTAGGCTTAAATCGGGAGACGATCTACACCTGCTATGTGACGGAGAAAAAGCGGCTTATGGGCGCGGTGGATATCAAGGACCTTCTGACGACGGGCGAATCCAGGGTGATTGAGGAGATCATGGACACGAACATGCTCTACGCCCACACTACGGACGATCAGGAGGAGGTGGCCAGGACTATAATGAAATATGGCCTGATCGCGCTGCCTATCGTGGATAATGAGCATTGCATGGTGGGAATCGTCACTGTTGACGACGCCATGATCGTTTTGCAGGAAGAGGAGACGGAGGATATCAGCATCATGGCCGGCGTCAACCCGAATGATGAATCTTATTTTGGGACGACGGTGTTCGAGCACGTGAAGGGGCGCATCCCCTGGCTGCTGTTTTTGATGCTCTCAGCCACTATTACCCAGATGATCATGAACAGCTACGAGGCGGCTATCGCGGTGATGCCGCAGCTTACGGGATTTGTTCCGATGCTTACGGGCACCGGAGGAAACTGCGGTTCTCAGAGCTCGTCTCTTGTCATCCGCGGGCTTGCGGTGGGGGAGATCGAGTTCCGGGATCTTTTTAAAGTCATCTGGAAGGAAATACGGGTGGCGGTGTGCGTCAGCCTTATCCTGGCAGTCATCAATGGCCTCCGGATCATGGTGATGGGGCAGGGAGACGTGCTGATGGCGCTGACCATCGGCGTTACGATGGCATGTACGGTGATCATCGCCAAAGTGGTTGGGTGCAGCCTGCCGCTGCTTGCGAAAAAAGTGGGGCTTGACCCGGCTATCATGGCGACGCCTTTGATCTCCACGCTGGTAGATATCAGTACCATCAGCGTGTATTTTGCGATTGTCAGCGGGGTGTTCCAGCTGGGGGCGTAAGGCCGGCAGGAATAAAGACGTTTGTAAGTATTTGCAACAGAAAGGAAGTATTGCGTATGCCACAGGCCATGCAGAGATTGATAGAACAATATATTTTTGAAATCAAGAAAATATATGGTTCGCATTTGCGAAAAGTGATTTTATATGGTTCTTATGCCAGAGGAGATTTCAAGCCGGATTCAGATATGGATATTATGATACTGCTTGATGTGTCAGAGTTAGAATTAAAAGCTTATAGCCGGAGGCTTTCTTATATGACCTATGATTTTAATTTAGATAATGACCTTGATATTAAGCCGATAGCTAAGAGCGAGGTTCATTTTAAAAAGTGGATTGCAAATTATCCGTTTTATGAGAATGTTAATAAAGAAGGAGTGGTTTTGTATGGAGCAGCTTAAAGAAGATATAGGAACACGGAAAGACTTATGCTTGTACCGCATCAAGACAGCAAAAGATAATTTGAGATCGGCAAGAATCCTATTGGAGGCTGAGGAATACAAGAGTGCGAATAACCGAGCTTATTATGCTGTTTTCCATGCTTTAAATGGAAATGCTTTTAAACGACACAAGGAAGCAATTGCAAATTTTAATAAAAACTATGTGAAAACTGAAATATTTCCAAGAAGCATAGGAAGAAAAATCGGCGAAGCAGAAGAAATACGTCATGCAAGCGATTATGATGATTTTTATATTGCCAGCCGGGAAGAATCCCAACGACAGGTTATAGTTGCTGAAGAATTTATACAAATGGTTGAAGAGTATTGTGAGAAAATAGCAGATGATGAATCAAAAACGGGAGAATGTACTGAAAAATAGACATAAAGAGACCTTGTCCGCAGGGTCTCTTTGTATTATAATAAAAATAACTGAGAATAAATGGAAAGGAGTCTATATATCATGGGATTTATAGATGAGATCAAAGCAAAAGCAAAGACATGCAAACAGACAATCGTTCTTCCGGAGACTGAGGACATCAGGACTTATGAGGCGGCAGAGGCTGTTTTAAAGGAGGGTACTGCCAACCTTATCCTTGTGGGCAGCGAGGAGGAGATTGCAAAGAACAAGGGCGGTTTCGACATCAGCGGCGCGACGATCGTGGACCCGGCGACCAATCCGAAGACAGAAGAGTATATCGCAAAGCTTGTGGAGCTGCGCCAGAAGAAGGGAATGACCGAAGAGCAGGCTAAGGAACTTCTCCTTAACAATTACCTGTACTACGGCGTTATGATGGTGAAGATGAAAGACGCTGACGGCATGGTAAGCGGTGCGTGCCATTCTACGGCGGACACTTTAAGGCCGTGCCTGCAGATTCTTAAGACAAAGCCCGGCACAAAGCTTGTATCCGCGTTCTTCGTTATGGTAGTACCGGACTGCGACATGGGAGCAGACGGAACGTTTGTCTTCGCGGACTCCGGTCTTGAGCAGAATCCGGACCCGGAGAAGCTTGCGGCAATCGCTCTGTCTTCCGCAGATTCTTTCAGGGCGCTCACCGGAAAAGAGCCGGTAGTGGCGATGCTTTCCCACTCCACAAAGGGCAGCGCGAAACATGCGGATGTGGACAAGGTTGTGGAGGCTACCCGTATCGCGAAGGAGAATGCGCCGGAAGGCCTGATGCTTGACGGAGAGTTCCAGCTTGACGCGGCTATCGTGCCGGAGATCGGCCAGTCCAAAGCGCCGGGAAGCCCGGTTGCAGGAAAGGCAAACGTCCTGGTATTCCCGGACCTTGACGCAGGAAATATCGGCTACAAGCTGGTGCAGAGGCTTGCGAAAGCAGAGGCTTACGGACCGCTTACCCAGGGCATCGCGGCTCCGGTCAACGACCTGTCCCGCGGATGCAGCGCGGCAGATATCGAAGGCGTAGTAGCGATCACAGCCGTACAGTGCATGGCAGAACATTAAAGATTATTTTTAATTATATTAAAGAGAGGTAAAGAAAAATGAATGTATTAGTTATCAACTGCGGAAGCTCATCCCTGAAATTCCAGCTCATCAACTCAGAATCCGAGAAGGTTCTGGCAAAGGGTCTCTGTGAGAGGATCGGCATTGACGGACGTCTTACTTATCAGCCGGAAGGTGGGGAAAAGGCTGTATCGGACAAGGCGATGCCGACACATACCGAGGCGATCCAGTTCGTCATCGACGCGCTGACAGACGCGGAGACGGGCGTGGTTAAGAGCCTTGACGAGATTGGCGCGGTAGGACACCGCGTGGTACATGGCGGGGAGAAGTTCGCAAGCTCCGTAGTTATCACAGACGAAGTAAAGGCAGCTATCGAGGAGTGCAACGACCTTGCGCCTCTTCACAACCCGGCAAACTTGATCGGCATCAATGCGTGTGAGAAACTGATGCCGGGAACACCGATGGTGGCTGTATTTGACACGGCGTTCCATCAGACCATGCCGGAGAAGGCATATATGTACGGGCTTCCGTATGAGTATTATGACAAATATAAAGTAAGACGCTACGGTTTCCACGGCACAAGCCACAGCTTTGTATCAAAGAGGGCGGCAGAGCTTGCAGGAAAGCCGTATGACGCGATGAAGACGATCGTGTGCCACCTTGGAAACGGCGCCAGCATCTGTGCGGTTGAGAACGGAAAGTCCGTAGATACTTCCATGGGTCTTACTCCTCTGGAGGGTCTCGTGATGGGAACACGTTCCGGCGATATCGACCCGGCGATTCTGGAGTTCATTGCCAAGAAAGAGAATCTTGACATTGCAGGGCTGATGAATATGCTGAACAAAAAGTCCGGCGTACAGGGACTTTCCGATGGGCTTTCAAGCGATTTCCGTGATCTTGAGGATGGCGCCAACAACGGAAACAAATGTGCGGCGATCGCTCTTTCCGTATTCTGCTACCGCGTGGCAAAATATGTGGGCAGCTATGTTGCAGCTATGAACGGCGTTGACATGATCGCGTTCACGGCAGGAATCGGAGAGAACTCCGGCACAGTCCGCGCAAATGTGATGGAATACCTGACCTATCTTGGCATCGGCCTTGACGCCGAGGCTAATGGAAAGCGCGGCGAGGAGATCGTGATCTCCACACCGGATTCTAAAGTTAAGGTTATGGTAATCCCGACCAACGAAGAACTTGCTATTGCAAGGGAGACAGTTGCGCTTGTATAGACATGCGCTGGATAGGAAAACAGGATAATAAACTATATACTGTGTGTAAAAAACCTACTGCGTCTGCAGTAGGTTTTTTGGTATTTCCGCAAAAGAAAAATATGCTGAAAATATGTGCAGCGCAAAAAAACGGTGGGGGGGGTATAGAAAGAGATAATAAATGCGGTTACTGATTATAATTATCAATTTAACATTTTGATGTTCCTATGATAAACTTGACTAATAAGAAATATATGTGGAATATCTTATAAGAATCTACTCAGGAGAACATTTTATGTCAGAAAAAATCACAAAAGATATGAAAAACAACATGGAGAAAGGGCAGCTCCAAAACCTGACAAGACAGCAGTTAAAAGAGCTGGAGGAAAAAAAGAAGACCGGATGGCAGAAAGCGCTGGACTGGCTGATCATGATACTTCCATTTGCATGCGGACTGGCAGCGATGCTGGAGTACTGGATGATTCCGAATGGAAGCCCCAATGATGCCCCATACACCTATGTATGGTTTCTCGTGGTGCTGATGGGCGCATATCTGGTTTATTTTGTTTATTCGGCCGCGAAGAAAGCAGGCGGGGATAAGACAGTTTTAGATATGCTCCGCTACCGCGCTCCGCTCTTGTCGGCATTGTTCCTTCTGCTTGCAGGCTATGATTATCTGACGCTTAAAGCAGGGATTCTGACGCAGCCTTTTGTTCCTTGCATGAATTACATCCTTAATATTGCGTGGATTGACAGGGCCCGCCTTATCGAATGCACTTTACATACGCTGAGGCTCTTGTTCCTTGGATACTTTATCGGTGTTGCGCTTGGGCTTGTGACGGGCATTACCTGCGGCTACTCGGAGAAAGTGCGGTACTGGGTCAATCCGGTGATAAAGTTTTTAGGGCCGATCCCTACTTCCACGTGGATACCGATTGTAATGGTTGTGGCAACCTCATTATTCAAAGGGGCGGTGTTCATTATCGCGCTGGGTTCCTGGTTTGCGGTGACGGTAGCTTCCATGACCGGCATATCCAATGTGGATAAGGATTTCTTTGAGGCGGCAAGGACTTTGGGGGCAAGCTCGAGACAATTAGTATTCCGGGTGGCAATTCCGCATGCCATGCCCTCCATCCTGCAGGGATGTACGCAGGCCATGAGTTCAGCCTGCGTGGCGATTATGATTGCGGAGATGATGGGTGTGAAAGCAGGACTGGGCTGGTATATGAACTGGGCAAAGTCGTGGGCGGCATATGATAAGATGTTTGCGGCGCTGTTTGTAATCTGCTTTATCTTTACAGTAGTGACAAAGGCGCTGGACCTGATCAAACGCAAGGTGCTGAGATGGCAGAATGGAGTGGTGAAATAGATGTCGGAAAAACAGGTTTCTTTAGTGTTGGAAAATGTATCGAAAAGTTTTGCGAAAGTGGAAAATGACGAAGTCACCCATGCGCTTAATGCCATTGACATGAGTTTAAGGAGCGGTGAATTCGTAAGCCTTGTAGGACCTTCCGGATGCGGAAAGTCTACAATCCTGCGGCTGGTGGCGGGGCTTATCATGCCCACTACCGGCAAGATAACCGTGGATGGGAAAGAGATTACGGAGCCTTCCCCGGAACGGGGCATGATGTTCCAGAAGTCCACCCTGTTTCCCTGGCTTACGGTTGAGAAAAACATTGCGTTCAGCTTAATGATGCAGGGAAAATATAAAGGGAATGAAAAAAGGGTTGCACATATGCTTAAAGTGATCGGCCTTGAGTCTTTCCGTGATGACTACCCGGGGCAGCTCTCAGGCGGCATGGCGCAGAGGGTGGCGCTTATGCGGTCACTCATCAATGAGCCGGACATCCTTCTCCTTGACGAGCCTCTCGGCGCTCTGGATGCCTTTACCCGCATGAATATGCAGGATGAGATCCTCAAGATCTGGCAGCAGAAAGGGCAGCTTGCCCTGATGGTGACCCACGACGTGGATGAGGCTGTCTACATGGGAACGCGTGTAATTGTCATGGACTCCAATCCTGGGCGGGTGGTGGCGGACATCAAGATAGAAGAAGGGTATCCAAGAGACCGCTCGTCGGCAGCATTTGTAGAATACCGGAACGAAATACTGAACCGGCTGCATTTCGGAGGGAAAAAGTAAAGCTCTAAATTGTTCCGAAAACGGAAGGATGCGCTTGTATTCTTTGGTTTTTATGGATAGATTTTTAAAGACACAAGAGAGGAGAAAAAGTATTATGAAATTTCTAAAGTTCAAACGGCTGGCTGCTGCAGCGCTGGCGGTAACGATGGTCTTTTCGCTGGCGGCATGCGGCACGCCGGGAGAGCCGGAAAAGAAGGATGAAGAGGCGGCAAAGACAGAGGCTCCGGCGGAAGGCGGGGGCGCATCAGCGGCGGCGGACGCTGAAAAACCGGCTGCTGTCACCGACGAGGACTGGGCAGCGATGCAGAAAGAGCCGGTATTTGGCACAGAGCTTAATTATCTGTTCAACGGCGGCGCCTGCGTATCCGCAAAATATATGGCAGAGGTACAGGGCTACTATAAAGAGTACGGAATCAATGCTTCCTATTTGGAAGGAGAATCTGTAGTCAATACAGTGGGAACCGGACAGTGCCTTTGGGGAACAGACCATATTGCCACCATGCTTGTTCCGGTGACAAACGGCGTGAATATGACCTTTGTGGCGGGAGCACATATCGGCTGCAAGTCAATTTTCGTTCCGGCGGACAGCGCCATTAAGACTGTTGAGGATTTAAAGGGCAAGACAATTGCCATCCATGACGGCATCGGAAACTCTGACCAGAATATTACCTACCGCCTCCTTGACGAGTACGGCATCGACCCGACTAAGGATGTGGAGTATCTTGATATTGCCGACAGCGCGGCTACGGTGGCTGCTATGGAAAGCGGAGAGGTCGACGCATCCATCTTTTCGGATTACTTTGTGCTTGCTAACTATAAGGAAGATATGCGGATGATCTGCTCGATTACCTACAGCCCGGAATTCCAGGATGAGCCTTGCTGCGTGACGGCTATGAACAATGACTTCATTAAGGAAAATCCGGTGCATGCAAAATATGTGGTAAAGGCAATCAAGCGTGCCGGCGAGTTCAGCCGCCTCAACTCCAAGGAGGCAGTACAGGCAATGTATGATGCCGACAAGATGACCGGCGAGCAGGCAGACCAGCAGATATTCTGGGATTCCCTCCACTTCGGCCTTTCTGATGCATTTACCGAGAGAGCGCTCCGTGAGATCGCAGAAGATTACATTCGTCTTGGAATTATCACTCAGAAGGACATGACGGCTGACAAGGTGATGGAGATGGCATGGAATCCGGTGTGTCCGGACGCTGAGATAGATGGCCTGACAGTGGGCGACCCGGTTGAGGCTGAAAATGCCGGCGTTCCGGTAAAACAAAATGAAAGCCCGGCCAAGGATGACAAATTCGGTCTTTCCAAATAAGAACGAAGGGATGCGGTTTTATAAGCCGCATCTTTTTTTGCGGAATAGCGGCGACAGTGCGGCTGAATGACGTAAAATTCTACAAAATATAGTGAATAAGCAGTTGACAAACCACATTTACATGATATAATTATCTAGGTGTGAATAGGGGTGATAGCATGATATTAGACCTATCCGGTGTTTTGTCTGAACAGCATACGCCTGTCGATGAGACGGTTCCCTGTACTATGGAGAAGTTCATGGTCGATGGCACGGCTTATCAGATCCTTTCCAAAAGCGATGCCCGCGTTATGGTGGAGCATGTAGGGGAAGAGAGGCTTAAGGTGGCGGGAACGTGCAGGCTGGTGATTGAGATTCCCTGCGGCCGGTGTTTGAAACCGGTGCCGGTGGAATTTGGCCTCGAATTTGAGAGAGAGGTTGGCAGCCAGGTTTCCGAGACGGTTTCGGACAAGGCAGATGAATTAGATGAAAACAATTATATTGACGGATATCATCTTGACGTAGACAGATTACTCTATAATGAGATATTAGTAGGATGGCCGATGAGAGTTCTATGCAGTGAATCCTGCAAGGGGATTTGCAACGTATGTGGTCAGAACCTAAACGAGGGTGCCTGCAGCTGCGAAGATACGAGGTTAGACCCAAGAATGTCAGTTATCCGCGATGTATTTAAGAATTTTAAGGAGGTGTAACCTATGTCAATTTGTCCAAAGAACAAATCTTCCAAGGCCAGAAGAGATAAGAGGAGAGCAAACTGGAAGATGAGCGCTCCGAATCTTGTAAAGTGCAGCAAGTGCGGCGAATTAATGATGCCTCACAGAGTTTGCAAGGCTTGCGGCAGCTACAACAAAAAAGAAATCATTCCGCAGGACTAATTCCCGGAAAAGACAGACGGACAGAGAACCTTTGGGCAGGAACAGGTTCTCTGTTTTTACTTTGCTTTTCATGTAAAAAGGGATTGAAAAAAAGACATATTTCGAGTATAATAAAAAACGAACGGGAAAATACCTAAAAGGGAATGTGAGAAATGTTATTTTCTAAATATTTCCTGAATAATAAAAATGGAGGGGTAAATCATGGGAAAGTCAATTAAACGGTCCGTATGGATTAGGGTGATCGTGATTCTCGCGGTAGTTGTCATCAGTGCCATTTTTACAGTCAACGGCGTGAAGAAGATCAGGGTTGCCAGCAACAATACGGCAAAGGCAACAAAAATTCATACGTTAGCGCTTGCGGGAGAAAAAGCACATTTCAGCTGGATTGAGAATTTGAGTTCATCAATCAATCTTGGAACGGAGTTTACCGGAAGCACGGACTATACGGCCTGTGATCTTGGGAAATGGCTTTATGGAGACAGATCCGGCATAGAGAACAAGGAAATCACGGCTCTTATGGATAAGATGATTCCGATTCATGAGGCGATTCATGATTCTGCAGTAGAAATATTGGAGATGAATGAGACGAATCATGATAAAGCTCAGGATATGTATCTGAATGAGACGAAAGAAAACGTCAGCAGCCTTGTTGCCCTGCTGGATGAAGTGATTACTCTCAGCGAGGCGGATGCGGAGACTTATCAGACGACTCTCAGCCGTGCGATCACGGCGACGACCGCGGTTACGGTTGTTACGTTCATCGTAAATATAATTGCGTGCCTGTCGCTTGTTACATATGTGATGTCAAGGATTGTACGTCCGATTCAGGTAATTACTACGAACAGCCAGCTGCTTACCCAGGGCAAGCTTGACTTTGAGATTGATGTGCCGAATAAAGACGAGATCGGCATATTGGCGAACTGTCTTAACCAGGCGGCGAAGACGCTTTCGATGTACATCTCAGATATATCTGCGAACCTGACTGCAATTTCTGAAGGTGACTTGACGATGGAAGCGGCAGATTTCGAGTATGTAGGAGATTTTATTGAAATCCGCAAATCGACAGATGTGATATTGCAGCAGCTGAATGAGACGATGGCTCAGATCAGCACGGTGGCGGTACAGGTTGGAAACGGAGCAGATCAGGTTTCCAGCGGCGCGCAGGCACTGGCTCAGGGCGCTACGGAACAGGCGAATGAGATTGACAACCTTGTGAATACGGTCAGTCAGGTTTCCGAGCATATCAATACGAATGCACAGAGCGCAAATGAGACCAGCGAGGAAGTAAGCAAGGTTGAACAGAAGATTGAGCTGTGCAACCAGCAGATGCAGGAGATGGCTCAGGCAATGGGCAATATCAGCAACTGCTCCAATGAGATTGGGCATATTATCAAGACGATTGAGGACATTGCATTCCAGACCAATATCCTGGCGTTGAATGCGGCTGTTGAGGCAGCACGTGCAGGCACGGCGGGAAAAGGATTTGCTGTTGTTGCTGACGAGGTGCGTAACCTTGCGGCGAAGAGCGGCGAGGCGGCGAAGAGCACGTCCAAGCTGATTGCCGAGACGCTTACGGCAGTATCAAGCGGCGTTCAGCTTACAGAGTCCACCCAGGCTACTCTTGACAGCGTAGTGGAGGGAGCAAGGACGGTTGTTGAGTCTGTCCACAAGATTTCAGTGGCATCTGTGGAGCAGGCGGGTTCTGTCCGCGGCATCAGCGAAGGTATTTCGCAGATTTCCAGCGTTGTACAGACAAACTCGGCAAGTTCAGAAGAAAGTGCGGCGGCAAGCGAGGAGCTTTCAGGCCAGGCACAGGTTCTGAGTTCCCTGATCCAGAAGTTCCGGCTCAAAAACTCCGGGTATTAGAACTGGTATTTAATGAAGTGAATAAATGCAAGGGCTTGTGGTTTAAACACAGGCCCTTGTTACGTTACAGGCAATCGCAACTTTTTAAGAATAATTGTTGATTTTTGCAGTGAGGTTTAGTAGAATTAATCTAGTAATGCTAGGAGGGTGAAAAATGACAGAAAGAACCAGCATAGCGCTTGATGCCATGGGAGGCGACAACGCTCCGGCGGAAATCATAGCAGGCGCGGTCGATGCGGTAGAAAAGCAGCCGGCTTTGAAAGTGTTTCTTGTAGGCAGGCAGGAGGCGGTTGAAAAAGAGCTGATCAAATATCGGTACGATAAATCGCAGATTGAGATTGTGGGTGCGTCAGAGATTATTGAAACTGCTGAACCGCCGGTAAACGCAATACGGAAGAAAAAAGATTCGTCCATGGTTGTCGGCATGAAGATGGTAAAGGACGGGAAAGCAGATGCATTTGTGTCGGCAGGAAGTTCAGGGGCGATACTTGTCGGGGGACAGGTGATCGTTGGGAGGATTAAAGGCGTGGAGCGCCCGCCGCTTGCACCGCTTATCCCTACGGCGAAAGGCGTTACTCTTCTGATCGACTGCGGAGCCAATGTTGATGCGAGGCCCTCACATCTTGTTCAGTTTGCCAAGATGGGTTCCATATATATGGAAAATGTCCTCGGCATCCCAAATCCCAGAGTTGGGATCGTGAATATCGGCGCTGAGGAGGATAAGGGAAATGCGCTTGTGAAGGAGACTTTCCCTCTGCTGAAAGAGCAGGAAGGAATTAACTTTATAGGAAGCGTTGAGGCCAGGAATATTCCTTACGGGCAGGCGGATGTGGTTGTCTGCGAGGCATTTGCGGGAAATGTCATTCTGAAACTCTATGAGGGAGTTGGGGCAGTGCTTGTGAGCAAGATAAAGGAAGGCATGATGTCCACTCTGCGAAGCAAGATAGGGGCGCTGCTTGCGAAACCTGCGTTAAAAGAGACACTGAAGGCGTTCGACGCCAGCGAGTACGGCGGAGCGCCGCTTTTAGGACTCAATGGTCTGGTGGTGAAGACTCATGGAAGCTCCAAAGCAAAAGAGATCTGCAATACTCTTTTGCAGTGCGTTACTTTTAAACAGCAGAAAATCAACGAAAAAATTAAAGAGAGCATTCAGACGGGCGAAAAGCCCGCTGGCAATAATTAAACAAAAAGGAGAATGAGATATGGAATTTGAAAAATTGCAGGAAATCATAGCGGATGTAATGAATATCGAGGATAAGGACATGATTACACAGGATTCTGCTTTCGTAGATGACCTGGGTGCGGATTCTTTGGATGTTTTTCAGATTATTATGGGGATAGAGGAAACATTTGACATTGAAATAGAAAATGAAGATGCAGAAAAGATTGTGACCGTGGGAGATGCGGTAGAGCAAATTCGAAATGCAACAAACGATTAAGAAATTTTGGCGTGAAAAAGCCCGTCAGGGCTTTTTCGCTTTTAATGCCTAACAGTGCAAAAAGTCAGGGTAAGATAATATGAATAGAGATTTAAAAGATTTAGAGAAGAAAATAGGATACCAGTTTCATGATGATTCATTGCTCATGAGGGCGATGGCGCACAGCTCTTACGCCAATGAGGCGCATCTGTCAAAGCATGAGTGCAATGAACGGCTGGAGTTTCTGGGAGATGCCGTCCTGGAGCTGATTTCCAGTGAGTTTTTGTTTTTTGATGAGGACATGATGCAGGAAGGCGACCTGACGAGGCTGAGGGCTAGCATGGTGTGCGAGCCTGCATTGGCTTTCTGCGCCCGACAGATACAGCTTGGCGAATATCTTCTCCTGGGGAAAGGCGAGGAGAGCACAGGGGGAAGGAAGAGGGATTCCCTTACGTCTGATGCGCTTGAGGCTCTTATCGGCGCAATCTATATTGACGGTGGTTTTGCTAGCGCAAAAGAGTTTATTATGAACTTTGTATTGAATGACCTGGAACACCGGAAACTCTTTTATGATAGCAAGACTATCTTGCAGGAAATCGTCCAGGCAAACCAGAAAGAGGGCATAGAGTACCGCCTGACCGGGGAAAGCGGCCCGGATCATGACAAAGTTTTTTCCTCGACTGTCTATATCGGGAACAAAGGATATGGAACGGGAAAAGGGAAGACGAAGAAGGCCGCAGAGCAGGAGGCCGCGTATAAGAGCATCCTGATGCTCCGTGAGATGAATATAAAGTAGGTGCAGAATGTATTTAAAATGTATAGAAGTGCAGGGGTTTAAATCCTTTGCACATAAGCTTAAGTTTGATTTCCATAATGGGATTACGGGCATTGTGGGCCCTAATGGAAGCGGAAAGAGCAATGTGGCGGACGCAGTGCGGTGGGTGCTGGGCGAGCAGCGGGTCAAGCAGCTCAGGGGCGGCAGCATGCAGGACGTTATATTTTCGGGAACAGAGAACCGCCGTCCTTTAAGCTATGCGTCAGTTGCGATAACGCTTGATAACTCTGACCACCAGCTCCCCATTGAGTACGGCGAGGTCACGGTGGCCAGAAAGCTGTACCGCTCCGGCGAGAGCGAGTACCTTATCAATGGCAGCACATGCAGGCTCAAAGATGTGAACGAGCTGTTCTACGATACCGGCATCGGAAAAGAGGGGTATTCAATCATCGGCCAGGGCCAGATCGACAGGATCCTGAGCGGAAAGCCTGAGGAGAGAAGGGAACTTTTTGACGAGGCTGCGGGAATCGTCAAGTTCAAGCGCCGGAAAAACATGTCCGTAAAAAAACTGGAAGAAGAGCGCCAGAACCTCCTGCGCGTGAGCGATATCCTGGCGGAGCTGGAAAAACAGATAGGACCCATGGAGAGGCAGTCGGAAAAGGCGAGGGAGTTTTTAAAGAAAAAAGAAGAACTTAAAACATATGACATTAATATGTTTCTTCTGGAGACGGCGCGCATCCAGGAGCATATAGAGGCTTTGGATGAAAAGATAGAGCTTGCAGGGGCAGAGCTTAAGGAAGCAAGTTCCCGGTATTCCGAGATGAAACAGAAATATGAGTCTGTAGAAGAGCAGGTGGACGTAATTGACGAGTCCATTGAGCGGGCGAAAAGCCAGCTGAATGAGACGACAATGTTAAAACAGCAGCTGGAAAACCAGATTGCGCTCTTGAAGGAGCAGATTCACAGCGCGCGCATGAATGACGAGCATTATGACCAGCGCGCCGGGATCATTGAGACAGAGATTTCTGAGAGGGAGAGCCAGCTTGCCGGGCTTTTAGAAGAACAGCAGCAGATTCACGGCAGCTTAAAGGAGAGCAGCCAGTCGGAAAATAAGGCGAGGGAAGAGCTGATCGGAATCCAGACGTACATCGCGACCCTTACGGACGGTATCGAAAAAGATAAGGCCGACATTATGGAGCTTTTAGGGAACCGTGCGTCCACTAAGGCAAAGATTCAGAAGTACGATACGATGCTGGAGCAGATTCAGATGAGGAAATCCCAGCTCAAGCAGCGCCTAGCGGAGTCCGAGGTCGAGACAAAAGAGCAGGAAGAGAAATTATCCGGCCTTGACGCGGAGCTTAAGGGCATATCGGAGGAGATTGTGCGGCTCTCGGAGGAAAACAGCCGGTATGAGGAGAAGATCGCTTCTATCCAGAGCGTGCTGTCAAAGCAGGCCGAGCAGTTTCGGATTGGGCAGACGGCGTATCACCGGGAGCAGTCAAGGCTCGAATCGCTGAAAAATATTACGGAGCGGTATGACGGCTACGGCAACAGCATTCGGAAAGTGATGGACAGGCGCCCTCAGGAACCGGGGCTTTTAGGAGTTGTGGCGGATATCGTAAAAGTGGAAAAAAGCTATGAAGTCGCGATTGAGACGGCTCTTGGAGGGAACATCCAGAATATCGTCACGGCCGACGAGGATACGGCGAAACGCATGATTTCATATTTAAAACAGAATAAGTTCGGGCGGGCAACATTTCTCCCGCTTACGAGCTTAAAGGCATACGGCGGCATCGGAAAGCCGGAGGCGCTGCATGAGCCCGGAGTCGTCGGAACGGCGGACACGCTTGTAGAGGCAGACGGCCAGTACAAAGAGCTGGTGCGCTACCTTCTGGGAAGGACGCTTGTCGTGAACCATATCGACAACGCGGCGGCAGTCGCACGCAAATACAGGCAGTCAATCCGTATCGTGACGCTGGAAGGAGAGCTTATCAATCCGGGAGGCTCCATGACAGGAGGAGCATTTAAAAATTCCAGCAACCTCCTCAGCAGGCGGCGTGAGATGGAGGAGTTTGAGAGGACGGTCAGGCAGCTGAAACGTGAGATGGACGAGCTTGAGGCTGTTTCCGACAGCCTGCGCTCAGAGCGGGCCGGCTACTATGAGGAGATAGAGCGAATCAAGGAAAGGATGCAGAAAGCGTACGTCATCCAGAACACGGCGAAGATGAATATCGAGCAGGCAAATGCCAGAATCCGGGCATTGAAGAATACATCGGAAGATATGAGGGAAGAGTCCGTAAAGCTGAATCAGCAGATTACGGATATCATTGACAATCAGGAATCCATCAATGTAGAGCTTGACACTTCCGAGCAGCTGGAGAGCCAGCTGTCAGCTCAGGTGGAAGAGGCGCAGTTGCTGCTTGACAATGAGCGCATCAAGGAGGCGGCAAAGCAGAAAGAGGCGGAGGAAATCCACCTTGTCTGTGCGGGGCTGGAACAAAGATATGAATTTGCCTCCCAGAATGTCTCCCGTATCCGGGAAGAGCTTGGGAAGTTCTGCGAGGAAATGAAAGAGCTGGAACAAAGCAAGGGCGGCACATCCAGGGAAATCCAGGAAAAAGAGGAAAAGATCGCAGACCTGGCCCGGACGATAGAGGATTCAAAGGATCTGTTTACCGAGATCCGGGAGGAGATTGAGAAGTTTAAAGCCCAGCGTGAGGAATTGAACCAGAAGCATAAAGTGTTCCTGCAGGGCAGGGAGGATCTCTCCAGGCACATGTCAGAGCTTGACAAGGAAATCTTCCGTCTGGAAAGCCAGAAGAGCAGCTACAGCGAGGCATCGGAGAAACAGATCAATTATATGTGGGAGGAATACGAGCTTACATATAACCGTGCGCTGGAGCTTAGAAATGAAAACCTGACAGACCTCTCCCAGATGAAGAAAAGGATCCAGGAGATCAAAACTGAGATAAGGAACCTGGGAGATGTCAATGTCAACGCCATAGAGGATTTTAAGAATCTGTCCGAGCGGTATGAGTTCCTTAAGGGGCAGCATGACGATCTTGTAGAGGCGGAGGGCACGCTTGTAAAGATTATCGAAGAGCTGGACAATGCCATGCGGAAACAGTTTAAGGAGCAGTTTGGCAGGATATCGAAGGAATTTGACACCGTGTTCAAGGAACTTTTCGGAGGCGGTAAGGGAACCTTGGAGCTAATGGAGGACGAGGACATTTTAGAGGCGGGGATCCGGATCATCGCCCAGCCGCCGGGAAAGAAACTGCAGAATATGATGCAGCTGTCCGGCGGGGAGAAGGCGCTGACTGCCATCGCCCTTCTGTTTGCCATCCAGAACTTAAAGCCGTCGCCATTCTGCCTGCTTGACGAGATTGAGGCGGCGCTGGATGACAATAATGTCGTCCGCTTTGCGAGATACCTCCACAAGCTGACCAAGAGCACCCAGTTTATCGTCATTACCCACAGAAGGGGAACAATGACGGCGGCAGACCGGCTCTACGGCATCACGATGCAGGAAAAGGGCGTGTCGACTCTTGTGTCGGTAAGCCTTCTGGAGGACGAGCTTGATAAGTAGCGGCAGGGGAAACAGGCTGTCAGCAGGTGTTAATGTTAATAAAAGATTACGGATAACGGCAGGAGGTGCATTATGGCTGAAGAAGGATTTTTCAAGCGTCTGATCTCGGGGCTTGCAAAGACGAGGGATAATATCGTAAGCGGGATGGACGGTATCTTTTTCGGTTTTTCCAATATTGATGAAGATTTTTATGAAGGGCTTGAGGAAGTCCTGATCATGGGCGACCTGGGAGTGCAGGCGACCTATGATATCCTGGACGATCTGCGGGAGAAGGTGAGGGAGCGCCGCATAACCCAGCCCTCGGACTGCAGGGAGCTTTTGATCGAGAGCATAAAAGAGCAGATGGAAGTTGAGGAGACGGCGTACGAGTTCGAGGAGAAGACTTCAGTCGTTATGGTTGTGGGCGTAAACGGAGTGGGCAAGACGACGACTATCGGGAAGCTTGCCGGCAAACTTAAGGCCATGGATAAGAAAGTAATCATGGCGGCGGCTGACACTTTCCGCGCGGCGGCGGGAGAGCAGCTCAAGGAGTGGGCGAACCGGGCGCAGGCTGAACTTATCGGAGGCCAGGAAGGCTCTGACCCGGCATCAGTTGTCTACGATGCGGTGGCGGCAGCGAAGGCGAGGCATGCGGACGTGCTTTTGTGCGATACGGCAGGGCGGCTCCACAATAAAAAGAACCTGATGGAAGAGTTAAAAAAGATGAACCGGATCGTTGACCGGGAGTTTCCGGAGGCATTCCGGGAGACTCTGGTAGTTCTTGACGCTACGACAGGGCAGAACGCGCTGCAGCAGGCGAAGGAATTCAGCGAAGTGACAGATGTCACCGGTATCGTGCTGACGAAGATGGACGGTACGGCAAAGGGCGGGATTGCGGTTGCAATCCATGCAGAGCTTGGGATTCCGGTAAAATATATCGGCGTGGGCGAAAGCATCGATGATCTGCAGAAATTTGACGCGGACAGCTTTGTGGAGGCGCTGTTTACTGTGGAGGAGAAAAAAACGGATACAGAAGAGATCTAAAGATTTGATTTATTGGTGATATATTGGAATCAGGAGGGATTAAAGATGCAGGAACTGACATTGGAAAAATTTGAAGAGGCCAGTGAGATCGTGAAAAAGGTTACTTTGCCGACGAAACTGATATACAGTGAGAATTTAAGCGGGCTCACCGGCGGGAAAGTATTTTTAAAGCCGGAGAACATGCAGTGTACGGGCGCTTACAAGGTGCGGGGGGCGTACTATAAGATCAGCACTCTGTCCGAGGAGGAGAGGAGCCGAGGCCTTATCACTGCGTCGGCGGGAAACCACGCCCAGGGGGTTGCGTTCGCGGCGCAGAAATTCGGATGCAAGGCTACTATCGTCATGCCTATGGTGACGCCGCTCATCAAGGTAAACCGCACGAAAAATTACGGGGCGGAAGTGGTGCTTCACGGAGATGTATTTGACGATTCCTATGCCTATGCGGTAAAATTGGCAGAGGAGACCGGGAAGACGCTTGTACATCCTTTTGATGACCTGGCGGTTGCTACCGGGCAGGGCAGCATAGCCATGGAGATTATCCAGGAGCTGCCGACGGTGGACTATATCCTTGTGCCGATTGGCGGAGGCGGCCTGGTGACGGGTGTTGCCACGCTGGCGAAGATGCTGAACCCGAAGATCAAGGTTATCGGCGTGGAGCCAAAGTCGGCGGCAAGCATGTCCGCGGCACTGGAGGCAGGCGAGCCGGTGACGCTGCCAAGCGCAAATACTATCGCAGACGGCACGGCTGTAAAGCGGGTAGGGGAGAATATTTTCCCGTACTGTAAGGAGAATATAGACCAGATTATTCTGGTGGAGGATGACGAGCTGATCGGCGCGTTTCTTGACATGGTGGAAAACCATAAGATGGTGGTGGAAAATTCCGGACTTCTCACGATTGCAGCGCTGAAACAGCTGGATCTTAACAAAAAGAAGGCGGTGGCCATCTTAAGCGGCGGCAATATGGACGTGACTACTATGTCCTCCGTCGTACAGCACGGCCTGATACAGAGAGACCGTATATTTTCGGTGTCGGTGCTGCTGCCGGATAAGGCAGGGGAGCTGGTGCGGGTGGCGACGACTATCGCCGGCGCCAACGGCAACGTCATTAAGCTTGAGCACAACCAGTTTGTGAGCATCAACCGTAATGCGGCCGTGGAGCTTAGGATTACGATGGAGACCTTCGGTACAGACCATAAGAATGAGATACTTATGGCGCTTGAAAGTGAAGGATTCCGCCCGAGAGAGATCGGGGCGAAACTGTATTAGAATTGTAGGAGGTAGATTTGTGGAAAGAATAAAGATGATAAACCCGGTTGTTGAGATGGACGGAGATGAGATGACCAGAATACTCTGGAAGATGATCAAGGAGCATCTCCTGGCGCCGTTTGTTGAGCTGAATACAGAGTATTATGACTTGGGGCTTGAGCACCGGAATGCGACGGGCGATCAGGTGACAGTCGATTCTGCCAACGCGGTGAAGAGGCATAAGGTTGCGGTGAAATGCGCGACAATTACGCCGAATGCGGCGCGGATGACAGAGTATGACCTCAAGGAGATGTGGAAGAGCCCTAACGGAACGATCCGGGCAATATTGGACGGAACGGTTTTCCGGGCGCCGATCGTGGTGAAGGGGATTGAGCCGTGTGTCAGGAACTGGAAAAAACCGATTACGATTGCAAGGCATGCTTACGGGGATGTGTACAAAAATTCGGAGATGAAGGTTCCGGGAGCCGGGAAGGCGGAGCTTGTCTTTACGGATAAGGATGGAAAAGAAGTAAGGGAGCTGATCCATGAGTTTGACGGCGAGGGCATCATCCAGGGCATGCACAATGTGAACCAGTCCATTGAGAGTTTCGCAAGGAGCTGCTTTAACTATGCGCTGGATACGAAACAGGATCTTTGGTTTGCCACAAAGGATACGATTTCCAAAAAATACGACCATACGTTCAAGGATATTTTCCAGGAAATTTATGACGCGGAGTATGACGGGAAGTTTAAGGAGGCGGGAATCGTATATTTCTACACGCTGATCGATGATGCGGTTGCCCGCGTGATGAAGTCGGAGGGCGGCTATATCTGGGCATGCAAGAATTATGACGGGGATGTGATGAGCGACATGGTATCCTCGGCTTTCGGCTCGCTTGCCATGATGACTTCCGTGCTTGTGTCTCCGGAAGGGTACTATGAGTATGAGGCGGCTCACGGAACGGTGCAGCGCCATTACTATAAGCACTTAAAGGGAGAAGAGACTTCCACGAACTCTGTTGCGACTATCTTTGCATGGACGGGCGCTCTTAGAAAGAGGGGCGAGCTGGATGGGAACAAGGAGCTTATGGAATTTGCGGACAGGCTTGAGAAGGCCACCATTGACACGATTGAGGAAGGAAAGATGACGAAGGATCTTGCACTGATTACGACGAACCCGAATCCGGTTGTCTTAAACAGTGAGGACTTTATAAAGGCCATCGCTGAGAGATTGTAAGGAAGGGATTCTGTATGAATATACTGATGATTAACGGTACTATGAGAAAGGGCTCGACGTATCGGATTGCGAAGATGTTTGTGGAGAGGGTCACCTTGTCGCAGGATACGGTAAATGAGCTGTTCCTGCCTAAGGATATGCCGGAATTCTGCCGGGGATGCGGCCTTTGCATCACCCAGGGAGCAAAGAAGTGCCCGGATTATTTTATCTATCTGAGACGTGTCACGAAACTTATCGACGAGGCGGATCTTCTTGTGTTCGCAACGCCCACTTATGTCTATCATACGACAGGGCAGATAAAAGCGCTCCTTGACCACTACGGATACCGGTGGATGCTGCACCGCCCGGAGGGGTCCATGTTTCAGAAACAGGCGGTCTGCTTTGCTACGGCTGCCGGGGGCGGCATGAAGAGCGCGCTCAAGGACATTACAGACAGCCTGAAATGGTGGGGCGTCGGCCGGATCTATACATATGGAGTGGCGATAAAGAGCATGTCCTGGGATGGGGTGGAAAAAGATGTCAAGGATAAGATTGATAAAAAGGTCAATGAGATCATGGCGAAGATTGTCCACGAGCCGGAGAAGGTAACACCCTCTCTCAGGGCGAGGATTCTTTTCTGCCTGATGAGGCATATGCACAGGCGGGCATTGATGCAGCAGATTGACACGGACTACTGGAAAGAGAAGGGATGGCTCGGCGATAAGCGGCCCTGGATGCCGGAAAGTTCCGGCCCGGAAAAAGCAGAGCCGGATGCCCAGCCCCATCAGGATGACTTAGAACAGGAAGATGACCAGGAACAGCCTGAGATCTTTGGAACGGCGGGGCAGGATTTCCAGCAGGCGCGCGGGGAATATGTGCAGGAGAGGCTGCCTCTTGAGGATCTTATGCCGGAGGATATGTGGAGATAAAGGGATATTTGTATAAAAAACTGACCCTTGAAATGTCAGATGATTTTTTATGTTATTTTGATAATGATGCATTTTCAGACCATGAGGAGTGGTCTGCCTGCTATTGCCTCCAGAGCCACCTGAGCAGGGAGGAGGATGCGGAGTGCATCTTAAAAGAGGAACGCCGCCGTAAAGCAGAGGAACTTGTCCGGCAGGGAGTCATGACGGGCTATCTTGTATATGACGGCGGAAGAGTGGTCGGATGGTGCAATGCCGGTGACAAGTCCGGTTATGGCCCGGTCTGTGAGGATGAGGATTTTTTTACAGACAGGGTTGAAAAAGGAAAGATAAAGGTCTTGTACTGCATGGACATCGCCCCGGGCTACCGGGAAGGGGGATCGCGAAAGCCGTCATGGAAAGAGTTCTGGCAGATGCAAAAGAGGAAGGGTATTCCTATGTGGAGGGATATCCCTTCTCAGATACAAAACGCGGCTACCAGTACAGAGGGCCGGTCAGGCTCTATGAAAAATACGGATTTAAGCTTTACAGAGAACAGGATTGGTTTCTCATTATGAGAAAAGAAATATACTGAAATTTCAATAATAGTTTAAACATGGTTTTTGAACCTGTTTTGTGACGAAACAGGGGGGAGCCGGCAAGTTTTTACTCTGCCAGCTCCTCCCATTTTTCATATAATTCTTCCAGTTCTTGTGCAATCTCCGCCTTTTCCGCCGCCAGTTCCTGGCACCTTACGGAGTTCGTATACACTTCCTCCTGTTCCATGAGCCTGTCAATAACTCCATCCCGATCTTCCAGCTCTGCGATGCGGTCCTCGGTCTTTTTCAGGTCATTCTGCCGTTTGCGCCTGCGGGCCTGCGCTTCCTTTTGCTCCTGCCAGCTTGTCTTTGAGCTGTTGGCAGTATTTTCAGGAGGCTGCAGGCCGCCGGAAACAGAGGCGCCATTTGCCCCCGGCCCTGAGTAGGCAGCCGTCAGCTCCTCGCGTTTTTCAAGGTAATAGTCATAATTCCCGATATAGTTGACAAAGGTCTGGTTCACAAGATCTAAGATGCGTGTCGCTGTCTGGTTAATAAAATACCGGTCATGGGAGACGTAAAGCACGGTTCCTGTGTAGTCATTTAACGCTTTTTCCAGTATTTCCTTTGAAACGATGTCTAAGTGGTTGGTGGGCTCGTCCAGAATGAGGAAGTTTGCCTCGGAGAGCATCAGTTTTGCCAGGGATACGCGCCCGCGCTCGCCGCCGCTCAAATCCCCGATACGCTTGAACACGTCATCCCCGGTAAAGAGGAAGGCAGCAAGCATGTTGCGGATCTCCGTGTTGGTGAGAGACGGGTAGTCGTCGGATATCTCTTCAAAAATTGTCTTTTCCATATGGAGGACGTGGTGCTCCTGGTCGTAGTAGCCGACCTGCACGTTTGTTCCCAGGGTGAACTGCCCGGTGTCGGCAGTAAGGACACGGTTCAGGATTTTTAAAAGGGTAGTCTTTCCTGTGCCGTTGTCTCCGATGACTGCTACATGCTCTCCCCGCTTGATTTCAAAATTCACATCGGAAAAGAGTGTGTGCGGCGGGAACGATTTGCCGAGGTGCTCTACCGACAATACATCGTTTCCGCTTGTGCAGGAAGGCTCTAATTTCAAATGAATCTCAGTGTGGAGCTCTATGGGCTTTTCCACGGGCTTTATCTTTTCCAGCATCTTTTCCCGGCTCTCCGCCCGCTTGATGGACTTTTCCCGGTTAAAGGAGCGCAGCTTTTCGATGACCGCCTCCTGGTGCTTGATTTCCTGCTGCTGGTTTAAGTATTCTTTGAGCAGCGCATCCCGGAGCATCTTTTTCTTCTCGGCGTACTGGGTATAGTTGCCGGAGTACACCATCAGTTTCCCGCCCTCAATCTCGATGATCTTTGTGACTACCCGGTTTAAGAAATACCGGTCATGGGAGACGATCAGGACTGCGCCCGGGTAATTCAGAAGATAAGTCTCAAGCCATGCGATGGAATTAAGGTCTAAGTGGTTTGTAGGCTCGTCAAGAAGCAGGATGTCGGGCTTTGTGAGAAGAAGCTTTCCAAGGGAGACACGGGTCTTCTGGCCGCCGGAGAGGGTTTTAATCTGCTTGGAAAACTCATCCTCCCCGAAACCAAGTCCTTTGAGGACTCCCGTGACCTCGCTCTCATAGGCGTAGCCATTGGCACGCTCGAATTCTGCCGTCAGGCGGTTATAGGACTCCATAAGGCTCTCAAGCCGCTGGCCGGAGAGATGTTTCATCTCCATCTCCATCTGCCTGAGACGCCTTTCCGTTTCGATAATCTCTGCTTTGGCGGTCTTAACTTCCCCGTAGATGGAATTATCCCCGGACATGTCCTGATGCTGGGCGAGGTAACCTAAAGTCCTGCCTTTTGTGAGCGCTACGTTTCCGCCGTCAAGGGGAAGCTCGCCCACGATCATCTTAAGGATGGTAGATTTCCCGGCGCCGTTGATGCCCACAAGGGCGCATTTTTCGTGGTCTTCTATATGGAAAGAGCCGTCGGCGACAATCACGTCCTCGCCGAATGCTTTGCTGATTTTCTGGCATGCTAATATCATGGTATCCTCCTGCATATGGTAAATATCTTCTACCATTATAGCGAAAATAAAAGAAAACACAACCAAAAAGTTTGACTTTGGTAGGACAATTTACTATAATATTTTTATGAAAGAAATGGAAGGTGAACACGAATTGGAAGAGAGAGGAATTTCCCAGGCAGTCATTCGGAGGCTGCCAAGATATTACAGGTACTTAGGAGAATTGCTGGAAAATGGGGTGGAACGCATTTCTTCTAATGACCTGAGCAAGAAGATGAAAGTCACCGCTTCCCAGATCCGGCAGGATCTTAATAATTTTGGGGGATTTGGGCAGCAGGGTTACGGTTACAATGTAAAATACCTGTATACAGAGATCGGAAAGATCCTCGGGCTTGAGGAAGATCACAATATGATCATCATCGGCGCGGGGAATCTGGGGCAGGCGCTTGCAAACTATGCGGCTTTTGAAAACAGGGGATTTATACTGAAGGGAATCTTTGACATCAATCCGCGTCTGCAGGGCGTATCGATCCGCGGCGTGCCGATCCGCATGATGGATGAGCTTAAAGGTTTTGTGCAGAGCAATGATGTGGAGATCGCAGCGCTTACAATCCCGAAGGAAAAGGCGATTGAAGTCGCCAATCTTTTAGTGGAGAACGGGGTATGCGCTATCTGGAACTTTGCACATACGGATCTGAACCTGCCTGAGAATATCATTGTGGAGAATGTGCATCTGTCGGAGAGCCTGATGCAGCTGTCCTACAATATCAGCAGGTACCGTCAGGACCATAAGGACTTATAGTGGAAAACGTGTAGCGATGGGCCATGCACAGAAGCAGGCTCATCCTTACACGTTCTTTTGATATTTTACGGAAGGAAGAATGATATGAGGTATTTGCCGACGGCGCGGCAGATGAAGGAGGCAGACCGGCATACCATCAGCAAATTGGGCATACCGTCTCTGGAACTGATGGAAAGGGCTGCTGCAGGCTGCGTCAAAGTGATGAAAGAGAAACGCTTGGACTTATCCCGTGTATGCATCGTGTGCGGCTCGGGCAACAACGGCGGAGACGGCTTTGCCATAGGCAGGATGCTCTTAGAAGACGGATGCAGGGTTACGGCGGTCATGGCGGGAAACAGGGAGCGCTGCACGGATGAGTGCAGGGAGCAGCTCCGGCTTTTTGAAGAGGCCGGGGGAATTGTGGGCAATGAATATTCAGAACAGGAATATGGTGTTATTGTAGATGCTCTTTTCGGCGTGGGGTTAAGCCGCGGCATCGAAGGGAGATATTTAAGCCTTCTGGATGCCATGAACCGGTCGGGGGCGTATAAATTTGCCGTCGATATCCCGTCGGGCGTCTCGGCAGATACGGGAAATATATTGGGGGCAGCGTTTCATGCGGACCTGACGGTGACTTTTCAGGAGAAAAAGTTCGGCATGGAAGTTTATCCGGGGAAAGAGCTGTCCGGAAATGTGGTCACAGCGGATATCGGAATCAGCGGGCAGACGCTTTGGGAGGATGAAACGGCTGTGGCTGCGCTTGAGGCAGCGGATTACCGGAAACTTCTTCCGGCAAGAAAAGAGGATTCCCATAAAGGAACATATGGGAAAGTGCTTGTGGTCGCAGGCAGCAAAGGAATGTGCGGCGCGGCGTATTTTAATGCGAAAGCGGCGTATAGGTCGGGGGCAGGATTGGTTAAAATATATACTGCGGAGGAAAACCGGCCGGTTTTGCAGCAGCTTTTGCCGGAGGCGGTCATTGCCTCTTATGAGAGGTTTGATGAAGAAGGGCTGAAAAAGCAGCTTGCCTGGGCGGATGTAGTGTGCATGGGTTCCGGCATCGGAACGGGAGAGGCTGCAGCCGGACATGTGCGGACGGTGCTCACGCACGGCAGCGCGCCCTGCGTGATTGATGCGGACGGCCTGAATATCATAAGCTCGGATGCAGAGCTTGCCGGACAGCTCTTAAAGGGCAGGTATGTCCTGACCCCCCACATGAAAGAGATGTCTCGGCTGGCGGGGTGTTCCGTGGCGGATATTAAAAGCGACCGCCTTAGGGTGCTGAAGGATTACACGGATAAGACAGGCGCTGCATGTGTCCTTAAGGATTCCCGGACGCTGATCGGGATGAGGGGCGAGCGGACCGTCCTGAACCCGTCGGGGAACAGCGCCATGGCAAAGGCCGGATCCGGAGATGTGCTGGCGGGCGTGATTGCGGGATTTTTAGCCCAGGGCGCCGGCTGCTATGACGGGGCGGTGCTGGGGGCGTATATCCACGGAAGGTCAGGGGATCATGCGCGTGATGACAAAGGGCGCTACAGTGTGATGGCGGAAGATATTATTTCGCAGATAGGCATTGCAATCAATGAATGTGCAGGCAGGAAGACGGAGGGATAAGATGGAGAAGTATACGAGAGTGCGGGCAAAGGTAGACCTTGACGCAATAGAATATAATGTTGACAAGATGAAAGACAATACAAAAGAAGGCGTAAAGGTCATCGTGGTCATCAAGGCGGACGGCTACGGCCACGGCGGCCTTCAGATCGCGCGGATGCTATCCGAGAAGGAGTATGTATGGGGATTCGCGGTGGCAACTCTTGACGAGGCGGTGTTCCTGAAAAAGAGGGGCATCTATAAGCCGGTGCTGGCGCTGGGCTGCGTGTTCCCGGATCAGCGGGAGCGGCTGCTTGAATATAAAGTGCGGATGACCGTCTATACGGCGGAGATGGCGAAAGAAGTGTCGGACCTGGCGGTGAAACTTGGCCAGAAAGCATACATCCATATTAAAATTGACACTGGGATGTCAAGGCTTGGATTTATGCCGGACGAGGAGAGCGCAGATGAGATCGCGGCTATCGCAGCCATGCCGAATCTTGTGATGGAAGGGATGTTCACCCATTTTTCCAAGGCCGACGAGACAGATAAGGCATATACCGAGAAACAGCTGGAAAAATATCTGTGGATGAAGGATGCGCTCAGGAAACGGGGCGTTGATTTTACCTATTACCACTGCTCAAACAGCGCGGGGATTATCGATATCCCGGAGGCAAATATGGATCTGGTGCGGTGCGGGATATCCACTTACGGGCTGTATCCGTCGGCGGAGGTAATGAAAGAAAATGTTCCGCTGAAACCGGCGATGGAGCTTATAAGCCATGTTGCCCATGTAAAATGGGTGGATGAGGGAACGCTTATCAGCTACGGGGGAACCTTTGTCACAGAGAGAAGGACGAAGATTGTCACGGTTCCGGTAGGATACGGGGACGGTTATCCGAGGAGCCTTTCCAATAAAGGCATTGTGCTGATACACGGCAAACGGGCGAGGATCTTAGGGCGTGTGTGCATGGACCAGCTCATGGTTGACGGAACGGACATTGACGACGTGAAATTCGGCGACCGGGTTACCCTGATCGGGAGGGACGGCGATGAGGTGCTGGCGGTGGAAGAGCTGAGCGGACTGGCAGAACGGTTTAACTATGAGTTTGTCTGCAACCTGGGGAAACGGGTTCCCCATGAATTTATCCGGCACGGCGAAGTGATCGAGCAGAGGGATTATTTTAACTAAATTCTATGACTCTATGGAATACATCCGAAAAAGATGGAAATACTTACTTTATCTTAAATGTATCGGAGTGTGAATAGAGTGCAGGTAAGACGCGGAGACATATATTATGCAGACTTAAGCCCGGTGGTGGGTTCCGAACAGGGAGGAATCCGCCCGGTGCTGATCATACAGAACGATGTGGGGAACAGGCACAGCCCCACGGTCATCTGTGCGGCAATCACTTCCCGCATGAACAAGGCGAAGCTCCCGACCCATGTGGAGCTGGACGCGAAAAAATGCCAGATTGTGAAGAATTCGGTGATTTTGCTGGAGCAGATTAGAACCATTGATAAGCAGAGGCTTAAAGATATGGTATGCCATCTTGATAAAGGGATGATGAACAAAGTAGATGAGGCTTTGAAAGTGAGTTTTGAGCTTCATACATAGCAAAGGAGTTTAAATAAGTTAATCATGGAAGAAGGAAGTTTGTTTCAAAAGGTACGACAGATATTCCAGGTAGAGGAAGAGATGGACGAGGAGATGAAAAAGGAAGCGGCAATGCTGATCCGCAATATCTTCCGCTACATGGACAAAGACGCAAAAGACATTATGACCCACCGGAAAAATATCATTGCCATAGATGGGAAGAGGAGGCTCGACGAGGTGCTTCGTTTTATGCTGAACCAGAATTTTTCCAGGTTTCCGGTCTACAGGGAGGACATTGACGAGATTGTAGGTTTCCTCCATCTCAGAGATGCCATGGCGTGTTATCTCTCCAGGCAGAAACGGCAGGTTGCTGTGGAGGAGCTTGGAGATTACATAAGGCCAGTGACATTCATACCGGAGACGAAAAGCATCGACACGCTTTTTAAAGAGATGCAGGCGTCACAGAACCACGTAGTAGTGGTGCTTGACGAATACGGGCAGACAAGCGGACTTGTGACGATGGAAGACATACTGGAGGAGCTTGTAGGCGACATACTGGACGAGTATGACGTGGAGGAAAAGAGGATAACCCGCCTCGCCACAGGAAACTACCTCGTAAACGGATTCATAGATCTCGAAGACCTGGAAGACTATCTTCCGGTAAAATTCGAAAAGGAAAATTACGAGACGCTAAACGGATTCATGATAGACCAGCTGGAGCGGATCCCCGGAGAAGATGAAGAGTGCGTCGTAGAATACTCCGGCTACCGATTCACCGTGCTGCTGGTCGATAACAACACAATCCAAAGAGTAAAGATTGAAAAAATCTGGGAAGAATGATATGATAGCATCAGGGTTTCAAAGACATGCGGTTCATGCCTGCATGAAAC
>OFFY01000345.1_pt1 | contig 48818 bp, 41 predicted proteins | sample 1521481 | NCBI WGS metagenome assembly OFFY01 (sample SAMEA3504117, study PRJEB24116) | mouse gut metagenome | biome: mouse gut; feature: mouse-associated habitat; material: faeces | place: Denmark | collected 2011
CCTGACTGCCTGTTGTTTTCGGGGTGTCCCCGTTCCTTTACGATACACTCCTTTGAGATCGAGATGAACGCCTGCTGCGATAACCCTATCATCTGGCCGGAGAAGGGCAGCGAGGACGTGATTTCCGCCTGCAACGCCGACTCGGCCTATGTGGGCATGGAGATGGACAGCGCCTGCATCGCCGCGGTGGGGCTGGCCAAGATGTCCGAGCGGCGCAACAACCGCATTGTGGACGGCTCCCTGTCCGGCTACCCCTATTTCTGCATCAAGAACCCGGGACTCAACTCCGGGCTGATGATCCCCCAGTACGTCCAAGCCGGCCTTTTAAACGAGATGCGGATGCTGGCCACCCCCTCCACCATTGACAACACCCCGCCTGCGGCAACCAGGAGGACTATGTGGCCATGGGCTACAACGCATGCAAGAAGTCCGGCCCCATGGCGGAGAAGCTGGAGTATATGCTGGCCATTGAGCTGCTCAGCGTCTATGAAGTGCAGCAGTTCGTGGACCCGGACGTGAGCCGGGCCCCCGCCACGGCGGCGGTGCTGGCCGGGATCGGCAAAACGGTTCCGGCCGGCAAAGGCGGTCCTGCTGTCCTGCCTGCCCGCCCTGTCGGTCTCCTGGGGCTGGATTGTCCTGCTTCGCTCCCTGTTCCGCAAGTCGGAATTCTGCCGCTGAGACAAAACATGAATCCCGCCGGAATCCTTTGATTCCAGCGGGATTTTTCTATATTTTTTAACTTTTCCGGCTTTGGCCGGTCTGCGCCGAGGCCCGCACGCTAAAGCGCCTGCAAATAGAGCTGCACCGCCGGATAGTCCCCTCTGAGCGGCGGCAAAGGCCAGCCGGCGCGCATCAGCACATCGCCGGGGTACGAGCCCTGGCCGTTGACCTGATAGCGAAGGGCCGGGTCCAGGCCCTTGAGGCGCAGCGCGCGGAACGGGGCGGCGGCACGGGCGGCGCCGTACACCACGGATACCAGCGCCTCCCGGTGGTCCGGGGAAACCTGTTCCCAGGCGGTGAAGGGCCCGCCAAGGCCGGTGAGCCGGTAGTAATCCCCGTTTTGGATCAGCCCGGCGTGTTCCTTGAAAAACGCGGTCTGCTTCCGAATCAGCGCTCTGTCCTCCGGCGCGGCCAGACTCAGGTCCATTTCATAGCCAAAGGTGCCCGGCATGGCCGCCACGCCCCGGGTTTCCAGCGGGACGGAGCGCCCGGTCTGGGCGTTGGGCACGGCGGAGACGTGGGACCCCATGGCGGATACGGGGTAGCAGAAGGAGGTGCCGTACTGAATGGCCAGGCGGTCGATGGCGTCGGTGTTGTCGCTGCACCAGATCTGCGGGGTGTAGTACAGCATTCCCAGGTCAAACCGCCCGCCGCCCCCGGCGCAGCTCTCAATCAGCATACGGGGATAGTCCCCGCGCAGGCGGTCCAGCATTTCATAGGCGCCCAGGACGCAGCGGTGGAACACCTCTCCCTGGCGGTCGGAGGGCAGGGCGGCGGACCACACGTCGGTGAGGCTGCGGTTCATATCCCACTTCACATAGGAGATGTCCGCGCTGTCCAATACCTTTTTGATGCTGGCATAGACGTGGTCCCGCACCTCGCGCCGGGAGAAGTCCAGCGCCAGCTGGCTCCGCCCCCGGGTCTGGGGGCGTCCGGGGACGCCCAGAGTCCAATCCGGGTGGGCGCGGTAGAGGTCGCTGTCCTCGTTGACCATCTCCGGCTCGATCCAGATGCCGAAGGACATCCCCAGCGCCCTGATCCGGAGCACCAGGGCCTCCAGCCCGCCGGGGAGCTTCTTCTCATTGACGTACCAGTCCCCCAGGCCGCTGGTATCGTTGTCCCGCTTGCCAAACCAGCCGTCGTCCATGACGAACAGGTCCATCCCCAGAGGGGCGGCGGCTCGAGCGATCTCCAGCAGCTTTTCTCCGTCGAAATCGGCCTCGGTGGCTTCCCAGTTGTTGATGAGCACGGGGCGCTCCCGGCCCCGGAGCGGGTCATGAATCAGGTTTTCCCGGATGGCCCGGTGGTACTGCCGGCTCATTTCACCAAATCCGTTGGGGGAACAGACCATAGCCGCCTCCGGCGCGGTGAAGCTTTCCCCCGGCTCCAGGGTCCAGCAGAAATGATAGGGGTTGATCCCCAGAAGCAGGCGGTTGTGCTCCAGCTGGGTGCGCTCCGCCGCCGCCAGAAAGTTCCCGCTGTACACCAGCGCCGCCCCGTAGCAGAGGCCGTGGTCCTCGTCCGCGTTCTGCCCGCAGAGGATGACAAAGGGGTTGTGGTGGTGGCTGGACATTCCCCGGATGCTCTCCACGCTCTGCGTGCCGGGGCGGAGCGGGGCGCGGTTGAGATTGCGCTCCAGGGTATGGCAGCCGTCGAAGGTGATAAAATCGAAGTCCCCGCCCTGGAAATCCAGGCACATGGAGGCGCACCGGCGCAGGCGGACGGCTGTTTCTCCCCGGTTCACTACCCGAACTGCCCGGGTGATGAGATCGTACCGCTCCAATACGCCGTAATACAGCTCCACCCGCATCCGGGCGGCGGCGTCCTCCATAAAAACGACCAGCGTCTCCCACTCGTCCCCGCCCCAAAAGGCGGGCAGGCCGGGCAGGCCGTACTTGCCCTTCCGCAGCTCATGGCCGGCATAGCGCAGGTCGGCCGTTAGACTGCCGTCCGGCCGCTCAAATTCAATGGAGGGCAGGCGGAAGTCCCCGCCGCCGCAGGTGGAATACTCCTGGGGCAGGGTGTCCAGGGAGTAGGTCCGGTCCTCACCGGCCTCCTGCGGGTTGGGTGAGAACCCCCTGTCGGCGTATTGGATCAGGTAGGACAGGTCCTCCCCGCTGACCCGGGGGCCGTAGTAGGTGTGAAGCAGCACATGATGCCTGTCTGCTTTCATCTGGTAGGTGGTGTTTTGGGTGTGCAGTGTAAACACCCGGCGGTCAATCTGGATCATAGGGATACCCCCCAATGAAATTTCTCAAGCTATTGTACGGGATTATCTTTCAAAAGGCAAGGGCGATTTTCAGAGAAACAGCCCCGGCGTTTTCAAAAGTACCAGGGCTGTTTGAGGGAGAGAAAGAAAGCTTATTTGCCGCCGGTACCGGCAATACCTTCCACAAACTGGCGCTGGAAGATCAGATACAGGACGATCATCGGCAGCATTGCCAGCAGGGAGCCGGCCATCAGCATGGGGAAGTCGGTGGTGTTCATGCCCCGCAAGGTGGCCAGGCCGGCGGAGAGGGTAAACTGGGTTACGTCATTGTTGACGATCTGGGGCCACATCAGGTCGCCGTATGCGAATACGGCGGTGAAGATGGTCAGGGCGGCCACGGAGGTGCCGGTGAGGGGGAACATGACCTTATAGAAGGTTTGCCACTGGTTGCAGCCGTCCAGATAGGCGGCCTCACCCACCTCGTCGGGAATGCTCATATAGGTCTGCCGCAGGAAGAACACGCCGAAGGCGCTGACGATGCCCGGGAAAACCAGGGCGAAGATGGTGTTGGCCATTCCCATTTTAGCGACCATCTGGTACTGAGGGATCAGGAAAATCTGACTGGGCAGGGACATCTGCACCAGGATCACGGTGAACAGCAGTCCCTTGCCGCGGAACTTCAGCTTGGCGAAAGCGTAGCCCGCCATGGAACTGAAGGCAACCGCGCAGACCACCCGGAAGAAGACCAGCAGAATGGTGTTCCAGTACAGCTTGACAAAGGGCAGGTTGTTGAGGACCTCCTTGTACTTGTCCAGCCGGAAGGCAGAGGGGAAGATGGTGGCCGGGATGCTCATGCTTTCGGGCACCGTCTTAAAGCTGGTGAAGAACATCCACAGGAAGGGGAAGATCATAATGAGGGAGCCAAGGATCAGAAAGAAGTAAACGAGAAACTTGCTTGCCTTGCTTGATTTCATTATCGAGCCCTCCTTAAATGTCGTATGTGACCCACTTCTTCTGGCCCCAGAACTGGATCAGGGTCACAAGGAGGATCAAGGTAACGGTCCAAATAACGATGGCGGAGCCATAGCCGCGGTCGCCGGCCACAAAGGACGAGCGGTAGAACAGATACATCAGGCTCTGCATATCGGCCATGGCCGGGTTGGTGTCATCGGACATCATGTAAATCAGGTCGTAGACCTTCATGGAGGCCATCAGGCGCATGATAAGCACGGAGAACAGCGAGGGGGAGATCATGGGCACAGTGATGGTGAAGAACTGGCGAACCTTACCGGCGCCGTCGATGCTGTTGGCCTCATACAGGGTCCTTGGGATGTTCTGAAGGCCAGCCAGCAGAAGCACCGCGTCATAACCCACGCTGCTCCACACGGAGACGATGGCCACCGCCAGCACGGCGGTCTTGGGATTGGTAATCCACTGGATGTTGGTTCCCAGAATCTGGTTCAGAATGCCATACTGGCCGTTGAAGATCCACTGCCACACCATGGCGATGGCGGCGGGGGCGCAGACCAGGGGCAGGAAGAAGATGGTGCGGAAACCACCCTTGAACTTCACCTTGGTGTTCAGCAGCATAGCTACGAACAGGGCCAGGATCATGCCCACAGGCACGGTGAGGATACAGAACCAAACGGTGTTCCAGGTGGCCTTCCAGAACTCGGTGCTGCCGAACATATCCACATAGTTCTGGACACCGATGAATTTATAGTGGCCGAAGCCCAGATGCTCGCAGAAGCTGGTATAGATGGTCTGGATGAAAGGCCAAATATTCAGGATAAACAGGCCGATGATGGTAGGGGCCACCATGATCCAGCCCCAGTTTTCTTCCCGGCGCTCGGCGGCGGACAGTCTAGGTTTTTTCACAGTACGCCCTCCTCTCAATTACCGGCCAATTTATTGGCGGTCTCGGTGTTGACGATGTTTTCGATCTTCTCCAGACCGGCATCCACGTCCTGATTGCCGGCGTAGACCTGGTTCAGCACGTCCAGGACCTGGCTCTTCCAGCGGGGGCTGGCAGAGTTGTAGGGCACCTGGATGGCGTAGTCGAACTGCTCAAAAATGCAATCCACATTGATCTTATAGTCGAACTTGTCCCAGGCCTCCCGCCAGCTCTCCTCGGTGCCCAGATAGGCGGGGATGGCAGCGCCGGACCGGCCCTGGATCAATTGAGCCTCCTCAGTGCCGAAGAACTTGATGACGTCCAGGGCGATGTCCAGGTTTTTGCCGTGCGCGCCCGTGGAATAGCACAGGCCGTTGGACATACAGGCCCGGCCGTCCTGATCCAGGCTTTCGTCGGTATGAACAGGGTTGGGGGCCTTGGGCAGCTTGGCAATGTCCCATTTGCCGTCCATCTGGGGGTTGTTCTCAATGGCGCCCAGCAGGCTCCAGGAGCCCTCCATGAACATGGCGCCCTTCTCAGACCAGAAGGTGGAGCCCGCGCCGTTCTGGGTGAAGAAGGTCTGGTCGGGACACCAGTCTTCTTTCTGCATCCCAATGTAGAACTCCATGGCCTCCTTGCCGCCGGGCTGGTTGAAGCCGGAGGTGGTCTTGTCGGCGCTGAGGATGTAGCCGCCGTTCTGGTAGACGTAGGACCAATAGCCCAGCTGGTCATCCAGATAGGCCAGATAGCCGTAGTTGCCGGTGGCGTCGTAGATCTTCTGGGAAGCGTCCACCAGGTCATCCCAGGTCCAGTCGTCGTTGGGATAAGCCACACCAGCCTGATCGAACATCTCCTTGTTGTAGACCAGCACACCGTTGTCCTTATCCTTGGGCACGCCGTAGTAGCGCCCGTTGGAACCGCTGATGTTGCCCAGGGAAATTTCGGAGAAGTGGTTCTGATAGTAACCGCTCTCCACATCATCGTAGAGGTCGGTCACATCGGCCAGCATACCGAAGTCGGCATAGTACAGCAGCTGGTTGGTGTGCATCCAGAAGATGTCCGGCAAGGTGTTGGACTCGGCGGCGGCTTCCAGTTTGGTCCAATACTCGTTCCAGCTGACGATCTGCACATCAATGACTACACCAGGGTGCTGGGCGGTGTAGGCCTCACACATGGCCTGCATACCCGCCTGCTGGGCCGTGTCCCAAATTTGAAATTTGAGGCGGGTCTTGCCGTCTGACGCGCCGCAGCCGGCCAGTGACAGCAGCAGCGTCAGAACCAGGACCGCGGCTGTGATACGGGGTATTTTTTTCATAATGGCTCTCCTCTCTTGCGGTTTAGCGTTTGAAAACGCCAGTCGGTAACGAAAATATACCGCCGTCCCGCCGGAGCTGTAAATAGGCTATATTTGATAAAATATACCAGAATGTTGCGTACAAATTGTTTGGGGATGTTTTGGGACACATTCGGGCATATTTTTGAAATTTTCATTGCAATGCACAGTTTTTGCTGCATTATTTTGTATAAAACATAAAAACGCAACTTTTTCGCGAATACCTTGGCGGCGCTTTTGAGAGTTAGATATAAATTACCCGTTCTCTTTGCGCCTGAAGGGGAAAAAGATGTCGTAATGCGAGATTTGCCTTTCCGCGGCGCAGCTTGGGGAAAAGAAAGAGCGGAGACCGACAGGTCACCGCTCTGTTTTCGTTTGGTTCTGTTTCCGCCACTCCCGGGGCGAGAGGCCGTAGCGTTTGTGAAACGCCCGGGTAAAGTGCAGCTGATTGGGGTAGCCGCATTGGGCCGCGATGGCGCCGATGGAAGTTTCCGTTCCTTTCAGCTGGTCGGCGGCCTTGGCGAGGCGGAGGCGGATTAAAAATTCCTGGGGCGGACAGCCCATGGAATCTCGGAAAATTTTGCTGAAATAACTGCGGTTCAGCCCGCACACCTGGGCCATTTCCTCCACGGTGAGGTCGCGGTGGTAGTTGCGCTCCATAAAGTTGACGGCCTCCTGGATATAAAAGTCCTTCAACTGACCGCCGCGCAGCTCCCGGCGGCTGGACGAGGTCTGGATCAGCCCGTCCAAAAACAGGCACAGCTGCCCCACCAGATGGAGCGCGGACTCACAGGAGTGGTCGGCGATATAGAGCATGGTGTCCCCCACGCTCCGCCCTTGCTCCGGGGCCAGCGGGCAGTAGATGGGCTGGTCCGGGGTCAGGCCCGCCTGGTCCACATACTCCGCCACCCGCAGGCCGTCAAATTCCAGCCAGACATACTTCCACGGGTCGTCCTCCCGGGCGGAATAGGTGGTAATCTGCCCGGGGAAGATCAGAAAGCCCTGGCCGGGATTCAGCGGATAGTGCCGGACCGTCCCGTGCTGGTCGGCGGCGTCAAGCTGTCCGTGGCCGGAGAGAACATAGTGGAACAGGTAATGATTGCGCACGAAAGGTCCGAAGGAGTGCAGCGGGGCGCACTGTTCCCAGCCGTACTGATACAGCCGAACGTCCAGAAAGTTCTCGTTGGGAAAGATGGAGAAGGAGAGCTTGTCCATAAAACCACATCCTTTCGACCGGCTTTCGAAAAAGCCGCGGCCGGGTTCCCCGGCGCTACGTCCCGGAGCTGCCATCGCCGGGGAGGGCGGAGCCGTCCCGGGAGAAATCCAGCGCCTCCCCGCAAGAAGGGCATTTTGTGATCGTTTTGCGGGAGTAGAAGTCATGAGGCAGCGGTTTGTGACAGCGGGGACATTTCCAAACCGACAGCTTCAAAACGGTATCCAGGCAAATAAAAAGCATGGCGGCAGAGGCGCATATGACCAGCGGGACAGGGGTGGTATCCTGCTGAAAAAAGATTGCGCATAAAATGGCGATATATTTTCCGGCGCTTACGATGGGCAGCAGTTTTCTGCAAGCGCCCAGGGATAGAAATGCTTTTTGCTTTTTCATTCGACATTGTCCTCCTGAGTGGCCGTTGTACTGTTTGACGAGCTGCTGGTTATTGAATAGCCTTGGCCTCCTCTTTTTTGCAATACAGCTCCAGGGATTCTCTGTCGATCAGAGCGGGGACGACACCCTGGCGCGACACGCAGAAGCCTGCGGCGTAAATGGCGTATTGGATGGCCTGATGAAGCTCCACGTTTTCTGACAGGTAGGTGGCCAGCGCGGAGATGAACGCGTCAGATCCGCCGGTGGTATCCGCCACAATATGCCCGGAGGCCGGGAAGTATTGCGCGTCATCCTTGCGGTAAAGATAGCATCCCCGGTTTCCCATGGTCAGAATTACGGTTTTAACGCCCTTTTTCAAAAAATACTCACACTGCTGGCTGTGGTTTAAGGGGTAGGGACACAAAAGGTCGATCTCCTTTTCGTTGGGGACAAAGTAGTCCACAATGGAAAGCAGCTCGTCGCTGATCTCCGTAATGGCGGCGGGCTTCAGGATAATCTTCACCTTATTCCGCTTGGCCAGTTTTGCGGTGTAAATCACCGTTTCCATAGGAATCTCTGTCTGAAGCAGGCAGAAATCGGCCCGGCGGAACAGGTGGCTGCTGCGGCTGATATCAGATATGGACAGGTTCTTGTTGGCACCATCATAGTTTGTGATGGCGCTTTCGCCGTTTCCCAGGATAAAAATGAAGGCGCGGCCTGTATCGCTGCTGTCCTTGACGATTCCGTCGGAGTGGACATGGTATTTGCTGAGCGCGTCCTGTACCGTGATGCCGTCAAAGTCGGAACCGATGCGCCCGATCAGGTGTACCTCCTTGTTGAGCTTGGCTACTCCAATGGCTTGGTTGATCCCTTTGCCGCCCGGGATCATGCTCATGCCCCGGACCGCGGAGGTTCTGCCGAGCTGCGGGAGGTTGTCGGAATTGATATTTACGTCCATATGGATACTGCCCACTACGATGATATGTTTGGATGGATAGTCCTTTGGGGTGCTGATACTGGTCAGAGGGAGCGCGGCGGGGAGGGCGGGCGTGAAGGCGCAAAAGGGCTCTTCCCGGTCGATCTCCTGTACGAGCCGCCGAATTAAAAACGCCCCATATTCCGCAAAGGGCAGAATGAGCTTGGACAGCGGCAAATCCAGCCCGCCCGAGCTGGAGGACAGCGCGACGAGGGAAAAATCCTGAGGGATGGAGGAGAGCAGCTTGGACATCTGCTGGGTCAGGCAGGCAGAGACCTGATCGCCGGAGCATATGGCCGCCGTATAACCCTCTTTCAAAAGGTCGAAGCCGGCGTCGGAGGAGAAAATTCGAAAATCCTCCGGCATAATACCGATCAGCCTGGACCGCAGATATTGACAGATGCCCTCAAAAATCATCCGTTCCGGATATGTATCCTCCTCTGCCAGAAAAGCGATACGGCGGTGTCCCTGGTTGAACAGAGCTTCGGCGGCTGCGCGGCCATAGACCGCGTAGTCTATTTGAGTCTGCGGGGGAGCTTCGGTATCGTGCAGCAGAAGGCAGGGAACTCCCCGCTCGCCCGTCAGTTGATTGGGAAGCGGACCGCGGTTGGAGATACGCTCCCATAATATCCCGTCGGCATGTTCTCCGGCCAAAAAGGAGAGAAATTTATCCTCCTCCTGCGAATCTCCATCGCTGCAGCAGATTAAAAGATAGTATCCCAGAGCCTTGGCGGCGCAGACAATGCTGTTGAGCAGGACGTGATTATGGAAGGAGCGGTTCAGCAAAAGCCCGATCTTATAGGTGCGGGAGACGCTGCTCTGCCGGATAAAGTTGCCCGGCGAGTAATGATACTGTCGGACGATATTCAACACTTTTTCTCGGGTGGCGGGGCGGATATTATCCGCCTTGCCGTTGATGATTTTGGAGACGGTGCCAGGAGATACGTTTGCCAGCCTCGCGATATCCTTTATGGTCATATACAATACCTCGATCAATTGTTGTGATGCTATTGTATCATGAAAGGGAAAATAATTACAGTAGGATGTTGTGTAAAAAAATAAAAAAGATGAAAATTTGGAGTTGACAAATTGTGCATTCCATCGTATAATTGGACCACGCTAAAGAAACAAGTTTCTGAAAATATTTTCCCAGGCCCAGCACTTATCCTACATGAAGAGATTCAAAATGTCAAGGAGAAGGTGGATATATGAAGTCAGTGCTTATTGTTGGCAGCCTGAATATGGACGCGTCAGTATCTGCAGCCCGGCTTCCCGTCTCTGGAGAAACAGTTACCGGAAAATCTATTTCCTATACGCCGGGCGGAAAGGGGGCCAATCAGGCGGCCGCGGCCGGTAAGCTGGCCGACAGCAGCCAGGTCCATATGATAGGCTGCGTCGGGAAAGACGTATTCGGCGGCAGGCTGATTGACAGTTTGGCGGCCTCCAATGTGGGCACACAGGGGATTCGGATGTGCGATGACTGCTCTACCGGCTCCGCAATCGTTATGGTGGATGACACCGGCGCGAACCGCATCATCGTGGTTCCCGGCAGCAACAGCTGCTGTAATACGGCGTACATCCAGTCCATGGACGCGATGCTTCAGAAGGCCGACTATGTGATGTTTCAGATGGAGATTCCCCTGGACGCGGTCTATTACGGAATCCGCCGGTCCAAGGAGCTGGGGAAAACAGTCATTCTGAATCCCGCCCCCGCCCCCGGGCCGATTCCGGCGGATATCCTGCGGCTGGTGGACTATCTGACCCCCAATGAGACAGAACTCATGCAGATCGGCGGTTGCGGCGGAGAAAAGTTGGAATACTACACCCAGGCAGCCAAGAGTTTGATTGACTGCGGCGTGGGAAACGTGATCGTTACGCTGGGCAGCCAGGGGGCGCTGGTGGTCAACCGGGACTTGGAGGAGCTGGTTCCGGCGGTTCCTGCCGAGGCGGTGGATACAACGGCGGCGGGCGACTGCTTCAACGCGGCCATGGTGGTTGCCTTGGCGGAAGGGAAGCCGCTGCTCCAGGCGGTTCGGTTCGCGAATGCGGCGGCGGCGATTTCCGTATCCCGAAAAGGAGCTCAGAGCTCGCTGCCTGCCCGTCAGGAGGTGCTCCAATCCTTTTAAGGAACCACTGAATAAATCTCCATGCACATCTTCGCACCATAAATTCCCGCTGATCGGCGTCAGAAAACCTTGAAATCCGTCAGGATTCCTGCGGTTTTCTGCCTTGCCAGCGAAAATTTCTGGCGCAAATCTGTACACGTTGATTTAATCAGTGCTTCTTTAAGACAAAAATGTTTTCTTAACCCGCCGCTGTGTACGGACAGAATGGGGGTTTAATAAGAAAAGATCCTGCAAACCATTAGATTCATTAGGAGGGTATGAAAATGAAAAAAGTGATCGCATTTGCACTGGTTCTGGCGCTGGCGGCCGGAAGCATGGCCGGCTGTTCCAAACCGGGCGGCAATACTTCCGGCAGCGGCGCCGCCGGCAGCAGCAACGGCGCTGTTTCCGGCGGGAACGCCTCGGGAAGCAACGTTCCCAAAACAGACGGAAAGTACAAGGCGTGCTTTATCACTTCGGTAGCGCGCGGGAACGAGTTTATTGATTTGATCTGGGAGGGCTTTCTGAGCCTGGAGAAGGAGGGCTGGGAGGTCAAGTGCATCGAGTGCTTTGAGACCGCCGAGCAGGCTGAGCAGGTCTACGCCATGTGCCAGGCCGGCTACAACCTGATCTACACCAACGGCGACGACACCAAAGCCACGGTGGAGGATATTGGAGAAGAGCTTCTGAGGGATTACCCGGATGTTCACTTCTTCTTTCTGGATACCTATGAGGAGCCTCAGATCGACAACGCCACCTCCGTCACCATCGACCCCTTTGAATCCTGCTTTATCGCCGGCTATGTGGCCGCGCTGACCACCCAAAAGGACCTGATTGGGATTATGGAGCCTTTGGACACTGCGATTATGCAGCGCTTTGAGTATGGCTACTATGCCGGCATCGAGTACGCGAATCGGACCGAGGGACTGAACAAGACCTGGATTACCGCCTATACCAACAGCTGGAACGACACCACCAAGGGCTACGAGGCCGCTGTGGCCATGAACAGCAATTACGACATTGACACGCTGATTCACTGCGCCTATATCTCCGGCTACGGCGTGATCTCCGCCTGTGCCGACCTGGGCCTGAAGTGCGTTGGCGTGGACGGCTGGCAAGGCTATATTGATCCTTGCGTTTTCTGGTCCGCCTTGAAGTCCATGGACGTGGCCGTGTATAAGACGGCTCACAGCTGGATGAACGGCGAAGAGCTGGGCACCGCCCTGGAGTATGGCGTGCGCAGCGGAGGCAATGCCTACTATGAGCCCGACCTGAAGAATCTCCCGGCCGATGTGGCGGAAAAAGTCGTCGCGCTGAAGGAAAGCATTATGAACGGAACGGTTGACGTATTCGAAAACGGATATGAAGATTGGCGCACATCCAGCGTAGCTTGATGGATAGCGAAGGGGAGCTGGGGTTTCCAGCTCCCCTTTTGTCATAGGAAAGAAAAGGGGGGCTTAATCCACGTGGATCATAACTATCTTCTTCAGATGAAAGATATCCGTATTACGTTTGGCGCGCTGGTGGCCAATGACAATGTCAACTTTAACCTGAAAAAAGGGACCGTGCATGCGCTGATCGGCGAAAACGGCGCGGGAAAAAGCACATTGATGAATATCCTCACCGGCATCTACCGTCCGGATCACGGCGATATCATCCTGAACGGGAAAAAGGTGGTGTTCAAAAACTCTCTGGACGCGGCAAAGTGCGGGATCGGCATGGTATACCAGGAGTTCATGCTCTTTCACGACCTGACGGTGTTTGAGAACATCATCCTCGGCTTTGAGGAAAAAAAGTGCGGCGGACTGTTTATCGACCGCAAGGAGTCCCGCAAGAAGGTAGAGGAAATTTGCGAGCGCTATCATTTCAACATTCCTCTGGACGCGAAGATCAGCGATCTGGCGGTTGCAATGCTGCAGCAGGTGGAAATCGTGAAGGTGCTGTACAAGGGGGCGGAGATCATCATTCTGGATGAGCCCACCTCGGTGCTGACCCCCAAGGGGGTCGATGGCCTCTTCGCGGCCATCCGCAACCTGACGGAGCACGGGAAAACGATCATTTTCATCTCTCACAAGCTGAAGGAAGTATTTGCGATTGCCGACTACATCACCGTTTTGCGCAATGGCCGGGTGACGGGCAACGTTCTGCCCTCCGAGGTGAATGAGCAGACGCTGGCCAGTATGATGATCGGCCGGGAGGTCATGCTTCAGGCGGATAAGGAGGTTCTGGAGCCCAAGGAGACCGTCCTGTCAATCAAAAATCTGCGCGTGAAGGACCGGGACGGCGTCGAGCGGGTCAAGGGTGTCAGTTTTGATATTAAGGCGGGTCAGATTGTCGGGATTGCCGGCGTCGCCGGGTCCGGGCAGCAGCAGCTTGTCTCCGCGCTGTTTGGCATGGCGAAGCCGGAGCCTGGCAGCGTGATTGAGTTCTGCGGAGAGGACATCACCTTCGCAACGCCTCGTGAGCACAGGGTTAAGGGCATCGGCTATATCCCCCAGGACAGGCTGGGCGCGGGCGGCAACGGAGTTGGAACGCTCTGGGAGAACGCCATCATGGGCTACCACATCGCCCACGGCTTCAAGAGCCGTTATCTGTTGGACAGGCCCGCCGTTGAAAAATTTACCTCTGACGTGATCGCGCTCTTCCGGGTGAAAGCCCAGGGCATCAACGACAAACTGCGTACGCTTTCCGGCGGCAATATCCAAAAGCTCATCGTTGGCCGGGAGAGCATTCAGAACAATAAGCTGCTTCTGATTGAGGATCCGACCCGAGGCATTGACGTGGGCGCCATCGAGTTTGTGTGGGCCAAGCTGTTGGATATCGCAAAATCCGGGGTGGCGATTCTGCTGGTGAGTCATGAGCTGAACGAGGTCATGCAGCTGTCGGACCAGATTAAGGTGATTTATAACGGCGAAATAGTGGACGGCGGCGGCTACAAGGAAAAGACGGCCGAAGAAATTGGACTTTTGATGCTGGGGGAGTGTTGAGATGATCGCAAAAAATATCAGTTTGGACCCGTTCAAACACACAAAGCTGTTTACTTTTGAACGCAAGGTCGGGGTCGTCCGGTATATCGCCTCTTTCATCGGGGTGCTTCTCCTGGGCGCGATCATTGTGGCCGCCCAGGGAGAGGACCCCGTAAACGCGGCGCTGCTGATTCTGGACGGCGCCTTTGGCGGGAAGATACAGTTTGGCAACACTCTGCGCTGGGCAACCCCCTGTCTGTTTAACGGAGTGGCGGCTATCATCGCCTTCAAGTCGGGCGTCAACAACCTGGGAATCGAAGGCCAGATGTATATCGGCGCCTTTACCGCCGGCGTAATCGGCTACTTCTGGAATCTTCCGCCCCTTGTCCATGTAATTGTCTGTCTGGTCTGCGCGGGCCTTGCCGGTGTGATCTGGGTGGCGATTCCGGCGCTGATGCGGCTGTTTTTCCAGATCAACGAGTATGTCACCACCATGATGATGAACTTTATCGCCACGCTGCTGTGCGACTACTTTGTAATCTGGAAAATCATCCCCGCTCTGGGGCTGACAACTACGTCGGCCCGCACCCCTACGATCCAGAATACCGCAATGCTTTCCACCATTGTGCAGGGAACTACCGCCTCTACAGGGTTTTTCCTGGCGCTGGCCATTGTGCTGCTGGTATTTGCGCTCTACCGCTATACAATCGTGGGCTATGAGCTGAAACAGGTGGGTGAAAACCTGCGTTTTGCACAGGTGGGCGGCGTCAACGTGAAGCAGACCTTCCTGGCCATCTTTGCGCTGTCCGGCTTCTGCGCGGGACTGTGCGGCGGTGTGGAGGTCTGCGGCGGGTACCATAAATATGTGTCCAATTTCAGCACGCTGATGGGCTGGGAAGGGATTATGATCGCGAATATTTGTAATCTGAACCCCATCGCTCTTATTTTTGTGTCGCTGATTTGGGGCGCGCTGAAGACCGGCGCCATGGCCATGGAGCGGGCCACGTCGCTGAACCGGCTGACCGTCAATCTGCTGCAGATGATCTTTGTTCTCTGTGTTTCCATTGATTATGAGGGTATCTTCCGCTATTTTGAGGACCGGAAACGCAAGCGCGCGGAGCTTGCGGCACTGAACAGCAGAGGAGGAGAGGGATAATATGTTTTGGGACGTTTTAAAGACCTCGGTAAGCGCCATTACCTTTGCCTCGGCGCTTCGCCTGTCCTGCCCGCTGGTCATTGGCTCTATGGGCGGCTGCTTTAACGAGAAGACCAGCACCGGAAACCTGGCCTACGAATGCTTCATGCTGACCGGCTGCTTCTTCGCCGCCTTTGGGAGCTTTATTTCCGGCAGTCCTCTGGTCGGCTCCCTGGTCGCAATTCTGTCCGGCCTTGCCCTGGGCGGAATTTACGGACTTCTGGTCTATCATCTGAACTGCAACGCCATGATTGTCAGCGTGGCCTACAACAATGGCGCCTGGGCCATGACCACCCTGCTGATGGTGATTACCTGGGGCGTAAGAGGCAACTACACGGACCCCGCCATTGTCAGCTACAAGACCATCAATCTGGAGTTTTTGAAGCAGTTTCCCGTTCTGGACACCCTGTTCAACAACGCCATCGCTATGGTGTATTTGTCTTACGTGATTGCTGTAATTGCCATGATCGTCATGTACAAGACCCCCTTCGGGCTGCGCCTGCGCGGCGTGGGCATGAATCCTACGGCCGCTCAGTCCGCCGGAATCAACGTGCGGAAGTACCGCTGGCTGTGTCTGTTGATTATGGGCTCCATGATGGGCTTGGCCGGGTCCTACCTGCCCCTGAGCGGCTCGTCGATGTTTACCGAAAAAATGACCGACGGCCGGGGCTTTCTGTGCCTGACCGCCATTCTGGTGGGCAAGGCCGATCCCTTCCGTACCATGCTGCTGGCGATGCTGTTCGCCTACTCCACTGCGCTGACGCTGGTGCTGTCCTCCTACGGACTTCCCAGCCAGATCCTGACCATGCTGCCCTATCTTATGGTCCTGATTGTACTGCTGGTGGTGGGCGTGAAAAAGTACAAGGGGATTGATATTTCAAACGAAGTGATTTGATTTGGATTGACAGAGGAGGCAGACGACTATGCTGGAACAAGAACAAGTGAGAGTGGAGCGGGCGCAGTATATTTACCGCTGTGTCCACCGCGTGATGGAGGGCGACTGCCAGATGGAGCACGGCCCTGTCCCTGTCACGGTCGGGCCGCTGATGGCGGATAAGTATACGGTGACAAACGGTATGTTTTACCGGTTCCTTCAGGAATCCGGCTATGTGCCCGCGGATACCCGAAACTACCTGAAGCATTGGGAAAACGGGAAGTATCGGGAGGGCGAGGAGGACCTGCCGGTTGTCAACGTCAGCCAGGAGGACGCCAAGGCCTATGCGGCCTTCTACGGGAAACGCCTGCCGACGGAAGCGGAATGGCAGTACCTGGCCGCCGGGCCGATGCACTTCACATGGCCCTGGGGGGACGAAAAGGACTACAGCAAATGCAATGTCTACTCTCATGGGCTGGAGGCGGTGAACAGCCGTCCGGAGGGGGTGTCTCCCTTTGGACTGTACCATATGTGCGGAAACGTATGGGAATTTACCAGTGAGACCCACTTCGACTCCGATCACGACCACTACTTTATTACCTTGCGCGGCAGCTGCTACTACACGGCGCCGGACTACTGGCACACGGAGGGAGGCGCAGTCCCCAACGACTGCCATTTGAAGGTCCATCTGCTGGGAAACGCCATGAACCGCTTTTCTACGGTAGGATTCCGCTGCGTAAAGGAGTGTGACTGATATGATAAAAGTTTTTCAGGACAGAAAGTCGGTGGATATCCGTAATTGTGCGCTCCATGCGGTCGTGGATTATTCCTGCGGCCTGCGTTTTTCCGAGCTGTCCAATACGCGCGGGGCGCTGCCGGGGAACGGAAGCGGCTCTCTCTTCACGCTGAATGTATTTGGCCGTGACTACGACAGCGCGGACTTCATCTGTGAGGACGTGCTCTGCGCGAAGGATGAAAAGGTGGAGATGGTCACATTTCTGCTGTCCTGCGACGCTCTGAGGCTGAAACTGCGTCTGCATATTATGGACGAGGGCGGAAACAGCCTGCGGATGCTGTATCAGCTGTACGACGGCTATCAGGAGGGGGTCCCCTCCGTCATCTTCTTCCATATCCCCTTCCTGGCGGCGCTGGCGGCCGGCGGCCGGCAGGCGAAGTACTATCCCGCCTGCACCCTGCGGGACAAGTCGGGCGCCGACGTGCTCCACCGGATGCGCGAGTCCTTCTACAGCGCCGACATCATAATGCCCCTGGTGGTCTGCGATATGGACAGCGGAAGCGGCTTCAGCGTCAGCTTCCCGGTCCGCAGCGACCTGACCGATTTGGGCTCCGTCCAGAATATAAACAGCCAGTTTATCCAGATATCCTGCGAACAGGAGCTCGCCTGCCACCGGGTCCGCGTCAATCCCGACGCGTCCTTCAACGACACCGCCGAGCTTGTAATTACCGCCCTGGCGGAGGGCTGGCCGGAAGCCTTTGACCTGTGCCGCAGCCAGTGGAGGGCTCAGTACGATTTTGCGGAGTATGACCGTGAGGACCTACAGTGGTTCCGAAGCTGCGCCGTACACCAGTTCACCTTTCTCTACGGCAAGGAGGGCTTCGACCATTCGCGCCAGCAGATTGATGTGGAACGGCTGCTGAAGGAGGGGCAGGAGTTTGGCGGCTTCGACACCGTCATTCTCTGGAACCAATATCCCCGGCTGGGGGTGGACGAGCGGACCCAGTGGAACTTTTACGATGACTTCCCCGGCGGCCGCGCCGCCCTCCGCAAGGCGGTGGACCAGTTTCACGCCCATGGCGTCCGGGTGCTGTTTCCCTTTATCCCCTGGGACCGGAATGAGGCCGAGAGCACGGAGTCTATGGGCGATGAGCTGGCAAGAATCGCACGGGACACCGATCTGGACGGCTTCCACCTGGATACCTTGCAGACCTTGCCCTACTCCATGCGGGAAAAGCTGGATCAGGTCCGCCCCGGAATCGTGCTGGAGACCCAGGCCCATCCGATGAAGAAACGGACTATGGAGTATATTACCACCTCCTGGGATGAATTTTGGTCGGCAGATCCCATGCCCGAGGTGGACGTATTCCGGTTTATGCATCCCCGGCACGCTGCGCCGGTCATCGGCCGCTGGCTGCGGATGCAGGATAAGGATACGCTGATTAAGCGGGCGGAGTTCGGCGGCGCCTCCATTGTGATCTGGCAGGACATTTTTGGCCGCTGGATGCCCTACAATCAGGCGCAGAAGCAGCGGATCGCCCGGTGGAAGCGGATATTCCTCGACCATCTGGAGATATATATGGGTCTGAACCCGATTCCTCTCTACCCCACTGGAGTCCAGCCGGTGTACTGCAACGTATTTCAGGATGACGGCGGGCAGAAGCAGATCTACGCGTTCTACAATGACAGCGACCGGGTCCAGGAGGTGAAGGACCTGAAGCTGTGGCGTTTCTCCGCCGGGCAGGCTGAAATGATCCTGGGTGAAGGGACCGCCCAACTGTCCGGCGGCAGGCTGAATGTTTCAATCCAGCCCGGCGAAGGCCTCCACGTTCTGGTATCGGCCATATGAGAATCACCGCTCCGGGCTGCGGCGGATATCGCTGGGTTATCTTCGCTGTCTGCTTCTTTTGGGAGCTGGTCCTGATGTCGCTGACCCTCCCGGACAGTCTCTACGTTGTCCCGGTGACCGCCGCGCTTGGGTTCAGCCGAACCCAGTTTACAATGGTATTCAGCATTCGCTCCGTGACCCAACTGGCGTGCAGCGTGCTGTACGGCAGGCTCTACCGCCGCTTTCAGGTGCGGCCGCTGATGGCGGCCGGCGCGGTGTTCCTGGTGCTTGGCTATCTGCTGTATGCCCAGGCCGGGCGGCTCTGGGTGTTTTACCTGGCGGCGGTGATGGTCGGCGTGGCTACGGGCCTGATCTCCTCCGCCTCCATGACCATCATCCTGAACAGCTGGTTCGACCGCTCGTCCGGAATCATATTTGGCGTTATCTTCACCGGAAGCAGTGTCGGCGGCGCGGTGCTGTCCTCAGTGATAGGCCGGATGATTCAGCAGGTGGGCTACTCCGGCAGCTATCTGTTCACCGCCGTCCTGGCTGCGGGCTCTGCCGTTCCGATTCTGCTGTTCGCCCGTGAACGGCCGGACCGCTGCCAGGCCGGTACGCCGGAAACCTCCAACGCCAAAGAGCCATTCTGGAGCCGTGCGGTGGTCCGCGCGGCGCTGGCGCTGTGCTTTGTGATTGGTCTTACGGTTTATCCCCTTGAGGCCAGTATCTCCGCGCACCTGATTGACCGGGGATTCCCGTCGGAGTTTGCCGCAAACATGCTGGGGGCCGCGCTGCTCATTTCGGCCGTGGGAAAGGTGCTGCTGGGCGTCCTGTACGACCGTTGGGGGATAAAGGCCGCTGTGATGGCCGGAGCGGGCTGTTTTTCCCTGGGCGCGCTGCTTTTTATCTGCATTGACAGCCGCTGGATGGCCTACGGATTTGTGTTTGTGTTTGGACTGGCCATCGCGGAGATCACGACCCTTGTTCCTTTTTTGGCGAAGGCGATATTCAGCCGGGACGGATACAGCAGATACATCGGCATTTTCACCGCCACGCTGTCCGCGGGCAATACCATAGGGTTTTCCGTTATGAGCTCCATGTTTGACAGGCTGGGCTCCTATACGGCCATCGTGCTGATCCAGACCGTCCTGGCACTGGCCGCGGCGGTGCTTTTCTGCCGTGCCCATAACAGCTGCGGACATGTCCAGGCCAGACAGAGCGCCTGACTGCGGCCGGCCTGCGCCCCGCTGACCTGAAATCAAGTATACGAGGAGGACGATTTATGGTGGAACAAAAAACTGTGCGGATTGAGCGGGCCGGATATATCTATCGGGTTTGCCACCGCATTATGGAGGGCGACTGCCAGATGGACCACGGGCCGAAATTTGTTGAGGTCGGCCCCCTGGAGGCGGATGTATACTGTGTGACAAACCACATGTTTTACAGCTTTCTTCAGGACAGCGGCTACCGGCCTGCGTACCCGGAGAATTTCCTGAAGCACTGGGTGGACGGCCGCTGTCCCCCTGGGCAGGAGGACCTGCCTGTGGTCAATATCAGCCAGGAGGACGCCAAGGCTTACGCCGCCTTCTACGGCAAGCGCCTGCCCACAGAGCCCGAGTGGCAGTATTTGGCCGGCGGGCCCAAAAAATTCCTTTGGCCCTGGGGCAATCAGAAACGGTATGAGTACTGTAACGTACACGGTACGCAGCTGGCCCCTGTAAACGCGTATCCCCAAGGCGTGTCCCCCTTTGGGCTGTACAATATGTGCGGCAATGTCTGGGAGTTTGTCAGCGAACGCATCCACGATGGAGACGACGATCATGTGTTCATCGTACTGCGCGGCGGGAGCTACTATACGGCGCCCTACTATTGGCACTCGGAGAGCGGCGCGGCAAGAAATGACGCGCACCTGAAGGTACATCTGTTGGGAGACGCGATGGACCGCTGTGAGACAGTGGGATTTCGCTGCGTAAGGGAGGTGGGCTGACTTGCTGCGGGGTACATCCTTTTCCATGACCAACCACACGCTGGCGCTGGAAGTCGATCTGAATGCGGAGCAGGCGATCCGCTCTCTTTCCAATCTGGACAGCAAGCGCCGCTCCAATCAGAACCGTGAGCTGTTCCATATTCGGATTTACGGCCGGGATTTCTGTGATCGGGACTTTATATTGGCCGGTGTGGAGGCGCATGAGGACCAGACGCAGGAGCTGATTACCGCCTGGTATAAGCTGCCTGAGCAGGCCCTTCAGGTCAAGGTCCACTTTATCAATGACAGAGAGGACACGCTGCGCATTCTGTTCCAGGTCCGTGACGACTATAAGCAAGGAGTTCCCTATAAGGCCGCCCTGCGGCTTCCGCTGCTCTCCCGGCTGGAGCAGGACGGGGACGGGGATCTGTTGATGGCGCCTGGCTGCCAATTCCGCTCTCTGTCCGGAAAAAAGGTTCTTATGCCCTTGCGGGATTACCAGTACAGCTCTGATATCCGTCCTCCGCTGGTGCTGCTGGGGCAGGATAAAAACCACGGCTTCAGTATTACCTTTCCCAGCTTCAGCGACTTGAATAACGCGGGCTGCTGCCAAAATCAGAATAAGTTTCTGGCCATGATTGAGGAGGAGCGTGTGATTCGCGAGGATGAGATTCTCATTGCGCCCGATGCCTCCTTCAACGACACGGTGGAACTTCTGATCACCGGACTGCGTAGGGGCTGGCCGGAGGCATTTGACCGCTACCGCGATTTTTGGGCGCAGAATTACGACTTTTCCGAGTATGAGCGCAAGGACCTGCAGTGGTTTTATGAGACTGCCATCCATAATTTCGTCTTTTTCTATGGGAAAGAGGGCTTTGACCGCTCGAAGGAAGAGATTGATGTGGAGGGCCTTCTGCGGCAAGGCGAGGACTTCGGCGGATATGATACGGTGACTATCTGGAACCAGTACCCCAGACTGGGGATCGACCGGCGTTCTCAGTGGGCTTTTCATGACGACTTCCCCGGCGGCCGCGCTGCCCTCCGCAAGGCGGTGGACCAGTTTCATGCCCGCGGCGTCCGGGTGCTGCTCCCCTATATTCCATGGGACCAGGGCTATACTGAAAGCACACAGTCGATGGGGGACGAGTTTGCCAAACTGATTGCGGATACCGACGCGGATGGCTACCAGCTGGATACGATGTACGACCTGCCCTATGATTTCCGCGCCAAGTGCGACGCGGTAAAGCCTGGGGTGCTGCTCCAGACGCAGTTCCATCCGGCCAAGAATCATCCGATTGAGTTTTTAACCTCGTCCTGGGACGAATTCTGGCGGCAGGAGCCCATGCCGGAGGTGGATGTGCTCCGGTTCCTGCTCCCGCAGCACCTCGCGCCGCAGATATCCCGCTGGTCCAGGTTTGAGGATAAGACCCTGCTGATTCAGCGGGCGGTCTTTGGCGGCGCGCCGCTGGTGATCTGGCAGGATGTCTTTGGCCGGTGGATGCCTTACTCCCAGGAGCAGAAGGCTATGATTAAGACATGGAAAAACACCTATCTGAAATACCGGGACATCTACCAGGGGCCCCGGCCGATTCCTCTGTACACCACTTGGGACCGCGGGATTTTCTGCAATGTATTTTCCGATGCCGGGGGCAGGCGCCTGATCTATTCTTTCTTTAACGAGGACAAGTGCGAGCATGACACCGCGGTGGAGCTTTGGCGTCCCGGCACAAGGGTAAAGGAGATATTCGGGAGCAGTTCCCCGGAGATCAGGGACGGACGTCTGCACCTCCGTATTCCCCCGCGTCAGGTTGTACAGGTGTTGGTGGAGGCCACATGACAAGCAGTTTAATCAGCGGGAGCGAATTCCGCTCGATATTCCGGTTTTCTCTCCCCCTGATCTTCGGAGCTGTGATCCAGCAGCTGTACACCGTCACGGACAGCCTGATCGTGGGCAAGGTAATCGGCACCGACGCTCTGGCTGCGGTGGGCGCGACCGGAGCCTGTATCTTTTTTCTGCTGTCTGTGAACAGCGGCCTGTCCAGCGCCTGCTCCGTCATCATCTCGCAGTATTACGGGGCCGGGAGGCAAAAGATGGTCAGGGTGTCTTTTGTCAGCACGATCTACTATACGCTGGTCTGTTCCCTGGTCCTGTCTCTGGCCGGGACCCTGTGCGTCGATCCGCTGCTGCGCATCCTGCTGACACCGGAGGATATCTTTGCTCAGGCGTCGCTTTATCTCAAAATCTACATGGGCGGCTGTTTGGGGCTGGTCCTCTACAATAATATCGCGGCCGTTGTCCGGGCGCTGGGGGACAGCCGGACCCCGCTGCTGTTTTTGATTCTGTCGTCGCTGCTGAACATAGGCCTGGACATCCTGCTCGTGGCGGTGTTCCCTATGGGGATCGCCGGGGCTGCCATTGCGACCGTTCTTGCCCAGACAATCTCCGGACTTCTGTGTCTGTGCTACGCGCTCAAGAAATTTCCTGTCTTTCGGGTCCGCTGGCCGGATATTCGGCCGTCTCTGAAGAACATCGGCGCAATCGCCTCCATTGGGATACCAATGGGACTGCAGTCGTCGGTGCTGGCGGTTGGAGATATGATCGTGACGGGGATTATCAACTCCTACGGGACCATAGTAGTCACGGCCTATACCGCCGCCAACCGGATCCATCAGTTTGTTGTCATTCCTTTCCTCCAGTTTGCGATTGCTTTTTGTACCTTCACCGCGCAGAACGCGGGGGCGGGCCAGCTCCAGCGAATACGGCGCGCCGTGCGCAGATCGGCTCTCTTTGTGGCAGCCGCGGCGCTGGCGTTTGGGCTGATCATTGCAGTATTCCGAATCCCGCTGATTAAGCTGTTTCTGCCGGAGGATGACAGTCGGCTCGATGTAATCGTTGCGGTCGCAAGCGACTTTTTGGGATATGTGCCGCTGCTCTATCCCTTTATTGCCTTGATTTGGCTGTATAACTATATGCTCCGAGGGGTGGGAGCGGTGGCGGTCCCTATTCTGTCCGGCGCAATCGAATTGGTCTCAAAGATTGTACTGCCCTATTTCCTCGGGAAGATGTTTGGCTATGCGGGCGTTTGGTACGGCTACCCGCTGTGCTGGATTCTGGGGTGGATTCCATCGGCCGTTTATTACCACAGCGGCCGTTGGACGGCCAAATGCGCCGGCGTGATGGAGCGCGCCCTGTTTCCCTGAAGCATCTGACGGATGTCTGTCAAAAAAGTCCCAGGGTCCTTGCATGGCAAGAGCCCTGGGACTTTTGGCTGTGATTGCCGCCGGCGGGGACGGGGAGCGCTCGTTGTACCTCGGCCGGCCCGGTACGGATTCCGGTTCCGATTGCAATTATTCCAAAAATCACATATAATACATGCCGTAAGCGCGACGTTCTCCCAGTGAAAGGATGTGTGATAGGATGAACGCCCTGTATACCGTGGTGGTGGCCGATGATGAGGACGAGCTCCGGGAGGCAGTATGCACCATGATTCCCTGGCAGGAGCTGGGGTTCCGTCTGGCAGGAAGCGCCAGCAACGGCCTGGATGCCCTCCAATTGGTGGAGGAGCATCAGCCCGACCTGCTGCTCACAGATATCCGGATGCCCTTTATCTCCGGGATTGAGCTGGCCAGGCAGGTGCGCCAGGTGCGTCCCATGACACACATCGCCTTTCTCAGCGGCTATGATGACTTTGAATACGCCAAGCAGGCGATCCAGTACAATATCATCAGCTACATGCTCAAGCCGCTGACGGTAAAGGGTCTGGTGGAGGAGCTGAAGATCATCCGCCGGAAAATAGACGCGCAATTTGCCGACTTTCGCCAGGAAGCGCCTCAGGAGGCCGGGCTGGACGCCCGGGCGGCTCTGCTGATGACTCTGGCGCTTGACAGCTGCCCCGACCCGGAGGGTCTGAGCCAGGCGGAGGCCTGGGCCCGCCAGTGCGGCCTTCTCCGGGACGGGAACGACAAGCCCTGCTGTACCGTGATTGTATCCACCTTGCTGAACGCGGACGGCGCCGCGGATACGCCCCCGTCCTTCGCCGCATCGGTAGACCGGCTGGCCGCCAAGTATCTGCGCAGCGTCAGCTTTTTTGTGCCGGGCAAGGTGGTAACGGTCCTGCTGGGAGAGCCGGCGGACTTTGAGGCGTACCTGTACATTTTAGCGGACGAGATTCCCCAGATTGCCGACCGTGTGCTGGGCCGGCGCTGCCGCGTGGGCGTCAGCCGGACGGCAAGCGCCCTGAGCGCCCTCCACAACGCCTACCGCGAGGCGTCGGAGGCCCTCCGTCAGGGGGACAGAGGGCAGTCGGGGGCGCAGTTTTTCGGCGACCTGGGGCCCGCCGTCAAGGGGGGCGAGCTGCTGTGCAGGCGGGCGCTGGAGGCCCTGGATCAGCACTACATGGACGCCGGGCTCTCCCTGGTCTCCCTGAGCGGGATGCTGGATGTGAGCCCCAACCACCTGAGCGCCTGCATCAAAAAATATGCCGGCGAGACCTTTATCAACACCCTGGTCCGCAGGAGGATGGAGACCGCCCGGGAGCTGCTGTCCACCTCCGGCCTGAAGGTCCGGGAGATTGCCGCCCGGTGCGGCTACACGGACCAGCATTATTTCAGCTACTGCTTTAAAAAATACTGCGGCGAATCCCCCAACGCCATGCGCCGCAGGCTGGGCGGGGAAAGGACGGGTGAGGAGCCTTGAAGAGGGGCGCGGCCTGGAGAGGCCCCCGCACCACCACCATCCTGGTCGCTGTGGTGACGGGGGTGGTGAGCGTCATTCTGTGCTTCTGCATCGTCCTGTTTTTAAACCGCTACCGCGGCGCGATGGTGCACAGCGCCCGTACCGGCGGCGCCCAGGCGGTGTCCCAGGTGTCGAATACGGTGGGCAACTATCTCCGGGATATGGAGCAGGCGATGGGCCTGGTGGAGCAGTCCATGAGCTCCGACCCGGACAGCCGGGACGAGCTGCTGGCAACCCTTCTCAACTTCCGCCCCGATGTGGTGGCCGTCACCAGCTACTCGTCCGGGGGCGCGCTGCTGGACTGCTGGTCTCTGGGCCGGGAGCCGAAGGAGAACATCCTGCGCAACCTCTCCTTCGACCTGGAACGGGCCAGAACCTCCTCCGGCGCATACATGACAGCCCCCCATGTGGTGACTATATTTGAGAGCTGGTACCCCTGGGTGGTCACCATGACCGAGCCCCTGTCCGCTCAGGGCGGCGCGGCGGCCTGGGTGTCCCTGGACCTGAGCTTTTCCGGCATCTCGGGCTATATCAGCAGCGTCAGCATCGGGCAGCGGGGCTACTGCTTCCTGATGGACGAGGCCGGCAACATCGTCTACCACCCCCAGCAGCAGCTTCTGTACTCCGGGCTGAAATCGGAGGACACCGCGGCCCTGGCGGCGCTGGAGGACGGCTCCTACGCCGACGACACCGTCATCTACTCCCTGACCGGCGTGGAGGGCAGCGACTGGCGGGTGGTAGGGGTCAGCTATGTGGACGAGCTGGTGGACCGCGGCGTACAGGAGATGATCCGGCTGTCTCTCTGGCTGGCGGCCCTGGTACTGGCGGCGGCGCTGCTGACCAGCTGGCTGCTCTCCCAGCTGCTGAGCCGTCCCCTGCGGGACCTGGCCTCCGCCATGGGGAGCTTTGAGGCCGACGCCGACCACTTCACCTACCGGCCGGTGGAGGGGACCAGGGAGGTGCGGGAGCTGTCCGGCTCCTTCGGGCACATGGTGCTGCGCATCCAGCGGCTCATGTCTACCGTGCGCCAGGAGGAGGTCAACCTGCGCAAGACCGAGCTGAAAGCCCTCCAGGCCCAAATCAACCCCCATTTCCTTTACAACACCCTGGACTCCATCGCCTGGATGTGCGAGCAGGGCCGGAGCGGAGACGCGGTGAAGATGATCCACGCCCTGGCCCGGCTGTTCCGCATCAGCATCAGCAGGGGCCACGAGCTGATCCCCATCGCCAAGGAGATCGAGCACGCGGAAAACTATCTGGAAATTCAGAAATACCGCTACAAAAATCAGTTTACCTACTCCTTCGACGTGGACCCCGGCTGTCTGGATTACTACTGCAATAAGATCACCCTCCAGCCCATCATTGAGAACGCCATCATGCACGGGCTGGACCTGATGGTGGACGAGGGCCGCATTCAGGTATGCGTGAGCCAGGACGGGGACGACATCGTATTCCGCGTCCGGGACAACGGCGTGGGCATGAGCGCGGAACAGGTCCGGGCCATTCTGGAGGAGGATGCCCAGGACCGCACCGGGATCGGCATCAAAAACGTGAACGACCGGCTTCGGATTTATTTCGGCGGGCAGTACGGCCTGCATATCACCAGCGAATTGGATGTCGGCACCACCGTGGAGCTTCGGATGCCGAAGATAAGGGAGGCGGGCGGCTATGAGACGAAGTAAATACCTGCTTCTGGCGCTGCTCGTCTCCTGCCTGTGCGGCTGCGGGGCGGATGCCGCGCTCCCTGTCCGGCACTCGGTGGCCCTCATCGTCAAGTCCACCGACAGCGAGTTTTTCCTGTCTGTCTTTGCCGGGGCCAGGGCGGCCGCCACGGAGTACAACCTGGACCTGACCATTTCCGGCCCGGAGACGGAGGAGGACTACGAGACCCAGAACTGGATGATCGACCGGGCGGTGGAGGACGGAGCGGAGGCCATCGTTTTTTCCGCCGTCGGCTACGAGGAGAACGCCGCCGCCATCGACGCGGCCGCCGAGAGCGGTGTGCACATCGTGTCCATCGACAGCGGCGTGGGCTCCGGCCATGTGAGCACCTATATCGGAACAGACAACTACGCCGCCGGTAAAATGGCGGCCCAGGCGGCATTGGAGCGGGTAGAAGGGCTGCTGCTGGTAGGGATCGTCAACTACAACGAGGGCACCGCAAACGGCCAGGAGCGGGTCCAGGGGGCTGTGGACGCCCTGACGGAGAGCGGACGGGCCCGGATCACAGCTGTGGCCACCACCCTGGTGGACGCCCCCCGCGCCCAGACCGATACCATCGCCCTGCTGCTGGACCATCCGGAAATCAATGTCCTGATCGCCTTTAACGAGCCCACCAGCGTGGGGGTGGCCCGGGCCATTCAGGTGCTGGAGCGGCCGGACGATATCTTTTTTGTGGGTTTTGACTCCAATGTGGTGACCATCGACGGACTGCAGGACGGCTGTGTGGACGCACTTATCGTACAGAATCCCTACGCCATGGGATATCTGGGTGTGGAGAGCGCCTACAAGCTCCTGACCGGGCAGGGCGGCGGCCTGGAAGCAGTTGTGGATACCTCCACCCAGATCGTGGACCGGGAGAACATCTTCACCATGGACGGGCAGAAGGCGCTTTTTGCCTTCGACCAATACCAGAAACCGGCAAAATAACCAATTTCGACCGTTTGTTTTTGGAAGGTCTTATAGATTGAGTAAAATTTTGTACGCGTTGCGGTGAATTTTTCCCTTGCTTTTCTGAAGGCTTTCCTTTATCCTATATAATAGAGTGAATAGGATACGGGGATTCTCCGTCATTTCTGTTCACCGATTCATAAAAAAGGAGAATTGCTATGAAAAAGACTCTTGCACTTGCCCTTGCGCTGGCAATGGTGCTTGGCCTGGCCGCCTGCGGCGGCGGCGACAAGCCCCAGCAGCCCTCCACCGGCTCCAACCCCGGCACCTCCGCCAATCAGCCCAGCACCGGCGGTGATGCCGCCCCGGTAGCCAACAAGGATAAGCCCCTGGTCTGGTTCAACCGCCAGCCCTCCAACAGCTCCACCGGCGAGCTGGACATGGACGCTCTGAACTTCAACGGCGACACCTACTATGTGGGCTTCGACGCCAACCAGGGCGCTGAGCTCCAGGGCCAGATGATCCTGGACTACATCACCGCCAACATCGACACCATCGACCGTAACGGCGACGGCATCATCGGTTATGTGCTGGCCATCGGCGACATCGGCCACAACGATTCCATCGCCCGTACCCGGGGCGTCCGCAAGGCTCTGGACACCGCCGTGGAAGAGAACGGCGCCATCAAGAGCGACGCTGTGGGCGTCAACGCCGACGGCAAGGCCTCCGCGGTCAAGGACGGCAAGCTGACCATCGGCGGCAAGGAGTACACCGTGCGCGAGCTGGCCTCTCAGGAGATGAAGAACTCCGCCGGCGCCACCTGGGACGCCGGCACCGCCGGCAACACCATCAGCACCTGGGTGTCCACCTTCAGCGACCAGATCGACATCGTGGCATCCAACAACGACGGCATGGGCATGGCCATGTTCAACGCCTGGTCCAAGGAGAACAAGGTTCCCACCTTCGGCTATGACGCCAACTCCGACGCTGTCGCCGCCATCGCCGACGGCTACGGTGGGACCATCAGCCAGCACGCCGACGTGCAGGCCTACCTGACCCTCCGCGTGCTGCGCAACGCCCTGGACGGCGTGGATATCGACACCGGCATCGGCACCGCCGACGACGCGGGCAACGTGCTCAGCAGCGACGTGTACAAGTATGTGGACGCCGAGCGCTCCTACTACGCCCTGAACGTGGCCGTGACCGCTGAGAACTACCAGAACTTCCTGGACGCCACCGTGCCCTACGCTCCTGTGGCCAACCAGCTCAGCCAGGACACCCACCCCACCAAGAACGTGTGGCTGAACATCTACAACGCCGCTGACAACTTCCTCAGCGCCACCTATCAGCCCTTGCTGCAGAACTACGACGACATTCTGAACCTGAACGTGGAGTACATCGGCGGCGACGGCCAGACCGAGGGCAACATCACCAACCGTCTGGGCAACCCCAGCCAGTACGACGCTTTTGCCATCAACATGGTAAAGACCGACAACTCCGCCGCCTATACCACCATCCTCAATCAGTAATCCGGCGCGGCAAGTCCGGAACACCGTTCTTGCTCTGACAAGTAAATGACTCACTATCAGGGAGAGGAGCTTCTCCGTTCGGAGGAAAACCTCCGTTCGGCGGACAGCCCTCTCCCTGATTTGATATTTCGAAATCAACCGGCAGTCCTCGGCCCCGGCCGAAGCTGCTAATCTGCATAACAGGAGAGACGAGAATGGCTGATGTAAAAAGCGAAGTCGTCCTGTCAATCCGGGGTATGAGCAAGTCCTTCGGCCGAAACCGGGTGCTTGACCATATTGATCTGGATCTGAAACGCGGAACCGTCATGGGGCTTATGGGCGAAAACGGAGCCGGCAAGTCCACCATGATGAAGTGCCTGTTCGGCACTTACCAAAAGGACGAGGGAAAAATCTATTTAAACGGAAAAGAAATCAGCTTTTCCGGCCCGAAGGACGCCCTGGAAAACGGGATCGCCATGGTCCACCAGGAGCTGAACCAGTGCCTGGAGCGGAATGTCACGGACAATCTGTTCCTGGGCCGCTACCCCACCAACGCCGCGGGCATTGTGGATGAGGGCAGCATGAAGAAGAAGGCCGCCGAACTGTTCCGCAAGCTGGGGATGACGGTAAACCTGAGTCAGCCCATGCGGAACATGTCCGTTTCCCAGCGGCAGATGTGTGAGATCGCCAAGGCAATCTCCTACAATTCCCAGGTAATCGTTCTGGACGAGCCCACCTCCTCCCTGACGGTTCAGGAGGTGGAGAAACTCTTTGAAATGATGCGGATGCTGAAGGAACAGGGCATCTCGCTGATTTATATTTCCCACAAGATGGACGAGATTTTTGAAATCTGCGATGAAATCTCGGTGCTGCGGGACGGCAAGCTGATTATGACCAAGGAGACCCGCGAGACCAACATGAACGAGCTGATCGCCGCCATGGTGGGCCGCTCCCTGGAGAGCCGCTTCCCGCCTGTGGACAACACGCCGGGAGAGCCCATCCTGTCCATTCAGCACCTGTCCACCAAGTTCGCCCCCTATCTTCAGGATATCTCCTTTGACGTGCGGGAGGGCGAAATCTTCGGCCTGTACGGCCTGGTGGGCGCCGGGCGCACCGAGCTGCTGGAGACCATCTTCGGCGTGCGCACCCGGGCGTCCGGCCGGGTTTATTTTAAAAACCGGCTGATGAACTTCAGCAGTGCGAAGGAGGCCATTGAGCACGGCTTCGCCATGATTACCGAGGAGCGCAAGGCCAACGGCCTGTTCCTCAAGTGCGACCTGACCTTCAATACCACCATCGCAAGCCTGGAGCAGTATAAGTCCGGCCCGGTCCTGTCCGCCCCTAAGATGGTGAAGGCCACCAGCAAGGAGATCAAGACCATGCGTACCAAGTGCATGGGCCCGGACGACATGATTACCAGCCTGTCCGGCGGAAACCAGCAGAAGGTGATTTTCGGCAAGTGGCTGGAGCGGGAGCCCCAGATTTTTATGATGGATGAGCCCACCCGCGGCATCGACGTGGGCGCTAAATTCGAGATTTATGAGCTGATTATCAAGATGGCAAAGCAGGGTAAGACGATCATCGTCGTCTCCTCTGAGATGCCGGAGATCCTCGGCATTACCAACCGGATCGGCGTGATGTCCAACGGCTATCTGTCAGGCATCGTCAATACTGCGGAAACCGATCAGGAAGAGCTTTTGCGGCTCAGCGCGAAATATCTGTGAGGGGGGAAATATATATGGCAGAAAATATTCTGACTGCGGAGCAGGAGAGCAAGCTCCGCCAGCCCATTGACGACTATGTGGGCGCCATTCAGGAGCAGATCAACGACCTGCGCAAGGACGGCACCGACCAGGTCATCGACATCCAGAGCGCTCTGGACAACCTGAAGCGGGATAAAATCTACACCGCTCAGGAGAAGGAGACCCGGCGGACCCAGCTTCAGAAGGAGCTGGAGCAGGCCAAGCAGGTGGAGGCCAAGAATAAGGAGCAGATATCCAAGCTCATTGCCGACGCCGAGGGCTATCTCAAGGCCCACTTCGACAAGGACTATTTCCAGGCGGTGGCGGCCAGCTGTGTGCAGGAGAAGGCCCGGGCTCAGGCCAAATATCAGGCCGCGGTGGAGCAGCTCAACAAGACCCACCAGGAGACGGTGGCCAAGCTCAACGATCCCCAGGAGATTAAGGACGAGAAATACGTCCATAAAAACCGGCTGTTCGACGCCAAGATGCAGCTGGCCAAGGACCTCCAGGACGTGAAGGACCACCGGCACGCCGCTTTCCAGCACCAGTACCACCTGATCGACCTGCTGCGCATGTCCAGGTTCACCTTTGCCGAGTCCGCCGCTCAGCGCTGGGAGAACTACAAATACACCTTCAATGCCCGCAGCTTCCTGCTGCGCAACGGCCTGTATCTGGCCATCGCCGTGGTCTTTATCGCCCTGTGCTTCATCACCCCGGCGGTCAAGGGCCCCAACGTTCAGCTGCTGACGGTGAACAACATCCTGAACATCCTCCAGCAGGCCTCTCCCAGAATGTTCCTGGCCCTGGGCGTGGCCGGCCTGATCCTGCTGGCCGGCACCGACCTGTCCATCGGACGTATGGTGGGCATGGGCATGACGGCCGGCACCATCGTGATGCACAAGGGCATCAATACAGGCGGCGTCTTTGGCCACATCTTCGATTTCACCGGTATGCCGGTAGTCGCACGGGTGTTCCTGGCCCTGCTGGTGTGTATTGTGCTGTGCACCATCTTCACCACCATTGCCGGCTTCTTTACCGCTCAGTTCAAGATGCACCCCTTTATCTCCACCATGTCCACCATGCTGATGATCTTCGGTCTGGCCACCTACTCCACTAAGGGTGTGTCCTTCGGCGGAATTGAGTCCAACATCCCCGACATGATTATCCCCAAGCTGGGGGCGGAGGGCAGCACCAAGTTCCCCACCATCATCCTGTGGGCGGTGGCGGCTGTCATCATCGTGTGGTTCATCTGGAACAAGACCACCTTCGGCAAGAACCTGTACGCCGTAGGCGGCAACCCAGAGGCGGCCTCGGTCTCCGGTATCTCCGTGTTCAAGGTCACCATGGGCGCTTTCGTCCTGGCCGGCATCCTGTACGGCTTTGGCTCCTGGCTGGAGTGCATCCGCATGTCCGGCTCCGGCTCAGCCAGCTACGGCCAGGGCTGGGAGATGGACGCCATCGCGGCCTGCGTGGTGGGCGGCGTGTCCTTCACCGGCGGCATCGGCAAAATCTCCGGCGTGGTGACGGGCGTGTTCATTTTCACCGCTCTGACCTACGCCCTGACCACCCTGGGCATCGACGCCAACCTGCAGTTCATCATCTCCGGCATCATCATCCTGGTGGCCGTCATGCTGGACTGCCTGAAGTACGTGCAGAAGAAGTAATTCCCGGCGCCTGACGGCAATCAGGGCCGCCGCCCTTTTTACCCCGGAAAAGCAAAGACCGCAGACAGACGAAAAAATGAAACTCCCGCCCATCTGGGCGGGAGTTTTCACATAAAATCATGCTTTCCGGCGGTCCGTTCCGCCGCGCTTTTGCAGCGCGGCAAACAGCTTGTTCTGAACGGGCAGACGGCGGAGGCGGGGATAGACGCTCCCGTAGGCGCGGTACAGCGGCGCGGCCTCGGCGGCGTCCAGCAAACCGATCAGCTCCAGGGTGAAGCCGTGGACCGCCAGCAGCATCCAGTCCACGGCGGGCCCGGCCTGAAATCGGGCGGGCGCGGTGAAATAGATGTAATTCAGCGCCCGGCTCACCTCTTCTGAGGAGGGGGACCGCTCCCCAGGCGGCGAAATTCGCTCAGATATCCCTTATAGAGCGCCTCAAGCTTGTCAGGCACGGCTCAGGCGAAGGGATTCTCGGTGGGATAGGGCAGAGCCTTGGGCTGGTTATAGGCGATATCCTGAATGCCCAGCATCTTGAATACCTCGAACAGGGCCTTGCCGTAGTGGCCGAAGGCCACCGCCCCGTGGTGGGGATACCGCTTCTGGATGAGGACGTGGCGGTAGAACCGGCCCATCTCAGGAATGGCGAACACGCCGATGCCGCCGAAGGAGCGGGTTTTCACGGGCAGCACCTCACCCTGGGCGATATAGGCCCGGAGAACGCCCTCGCTGTCGCACTGGAGGCGGTAGAAGGTGATGTCGCTGGGAGCGATGTCACCCTCCAGGGTGCCCCGGGTAAAGTCGGGCTCGCTGTCCTTGGGCTCCAGCAGACGGTGCTGGATCAGCTGGTACTTCACCGCCCGGTCGGCGCACAGCTTGCAGGACGGGGTGTTGCCGCAGTGGAAGCCCATGAAGGTGTCGGTGAGCTGATAGTCGAATTTGCCCTTGATGTCCTCCTCATAGAGGGAGGCGGGAACGGAGTTGTTGATATCCAGGAGGGTGACGGTGTCCCCGGACACGCACATGCCGATGTACTCGGACAGGGCGCCGTAGATGTCCACCTCGCAGGAGACGGGGATGCCCCGGCTGACCAGGCGGGAGTTGACATAGCAGGGCTCAAAGCCGAAGGCCTCGGGGAAGGCGGGCCAGCACTTGTCTGCGAAGGCCACATACTGCCGGGCGCCCTTGTGAGCCTCAGCCCAGTCCAGAAGGGTGAGCTCCAGCTGAGCCATGCGCTCGTTCATCTCGGGGTAGTAGCAGCCCTCCCCCATCTCCTTGGCCATGTCCGCGCACACCTCGGGGATGCGGGGGTCGTCCGAGTGGGCCTTGTAGGCCACCAGCAGGTCCAGCTCAGAGTTCTCCTCGATCTCCACCCCGATCTCGTACAGCCCCTTGATGGGGGCGTTGCAGGCAAAGAAGTCCTGGGGCCGGGGGCCGAAGGTGATGATCTTCAGCTGGGACAGGCCGATGAGGGCGCAGGCGATGGGCTTGAACTCGCCGATCATTTTGGCGATATCCTCCGCGGTGCCCACGGGGTACTCGGGGATGAAGGCTTTCAAATGGCGCATCCCCAGGTTGTAGGAGCAGTTGAGCATGCCGCAGTAGGCATCGCCCCGGCCGTTGATGAGGTCGCCGTCCCCCTCGGCGGCGGCCACATACATGCAAGGGCCGTCGAAGTTCCTGGCGATGAGGGTCTCGGGGGTCTCGGGGCCGAAGTTGCCCAGGAAGACCACCAAAGCGTTGCAGCCGGCGGCCTTCACCTCGTCCACCGCCTTGAGCATGTCCTTCTCATTCTCCACGGTGGTCTTGCACTCATGGAGGTCCAGGCCGTTTTTGGCGCAGGCGGACACGATGGCGGAGCGGCGGCGCTGGGACAGGTCGATGATGAAGCAGTCCCGAGAGACGGCGATGATGCCCAGCTTCACCTGGGGGATGTTGGTAAGCATAATAATACCTCCTTATTTATTGCAGAGCTGGGAACAGCTCTTTCATGGCGGGGTAAATTTGTTTGAACTTCTGGTAGCGCCTCTCGTACCGGGCGGAAAGTTCCGGATTGGGAGTGACCGTCTCGGCGGTATGCACCAGTTGGTCACAGGCGTCGGCCACGGTGGGGTACAGCCCGCAGGCCACCATAGCCAGAATAGCCCCACCCATCCCCGGGCCCTGCTCCGACTCTGGGACCTCCAGCTCAATGTTCAGCACATTTGCCATAATGGTCTTCCACAGGGGGCTCTTGGCGCCGCCGCCGCAGATTTTGCTGCGATTGATGTGGATGCCCAGGGCCTTGGCCACCTCGAAGCTGTCCCGGATGGCGAAGGCCACCCCCTCCAGCACTGCCTGGGTCAGGTCGGACCGGCTGGTGTCCATGGTCAGGCCGGTAAAGGCGCCCCGGGCGTTGGTGTCGTTGATGGGGGAACGCTCCCCCATGAGGTAGGGCAGGAAGTAGACATGGTTGCTGCCCAGCTTATCGGGGGTGATGTCCGTCTGTTCCTCAGCGTAGTCAGAGGTATGGAAAATGTCCTCCATCAGCCACTTGTTGCAGCTGGCGGCGGAGAGCATACAGCCCATGAGATGGTAGTGCCCGTCGGCGTGGGCGAAGGCGTGGAGGGCGTTGTTGGGGTCCACGCCGAACCTCTCACTGGAGATGAACACGGTGCCCGAGGTGCCCAGGGAGATATTGCAGGCCCCCTCCCCCACCGTGCCGGTGCCCACGGCGGCGGCGGCGTTGTCCCCCGCCCCGGCACAGACCGCCACGGTTTCGGGCAGACCCAGATCCTTGGCGATTGTGGGCTTGAGGGTGCCAACCTTTTCGTAACTCTCAAAGAGCTGGGGCATCTGCCCCTCGGAAATGCCACAGATATCCAGCATCTCCTTGGACCAGCCCTTGTGCTCCACGTTCAAGAGGAGCATTCCGGAGGCATCGGAATAGTCGGTGCAGTGGACGCCGGTGAGGACGTAATTGATATAGTCCTTGGGGAGCATGATTTTGGCAATTCTGGCAAAGAGGTCCGGCTCATTCTCCCGCATCCACAGGATTTTGGGAGCGGTGAAACCGGCAAAGGCGATGTTGGCCGTCAGCTGGGACAGCTTCTCCTTGCCGATCTCGTTGTTGAGGTAGTCCACCTGCTTGGCGGTGCGGCCGTCGTTCCACAGGATGGCGGGGCGGATGACATTGTCCTCCTTGTCCAGCACCACCAGACCGTGCATCTGGCCGCCGGCGCCGATGCCCGCCACCTGGGAGGCGTCAAAGCCGCGAAGTAGCTCCGGAACGCCCTCCAGCACGGCCTTCTTCCAGTCCTCGGGGTCCTGCTGGCTCCAGCCGGGTTTTGGGAACTCCAGGGGGTAGTCTTTGGATACAATGTTTTTAATCTCACCCTCGCCGTCCATCAGCAGCAGCTTGACAGCGGAGGTGCCCAGGTCGATTCCGATATATAACATAAGCCTACCTCTATTTGGCCCCGGACTTGCGGCTGGTGACCACATCAAAATAAGGCGGGCGGGGCGTCTGCCCCGCCCACGGTTATCATTTCATTGGGGGGTTGTGGAATCAGCCGTTGGCGGCCTCCAGGTAGCCGTTGGCGCCCACCTTGTAGTAGCCGGGGGTGACCAGCTGATTTATTCTGATGATTCGCCTTCCCCGAACTTCTGTGATTCTAATTCTATAAAGTTGGTTTATCGATGTCAACTGTTTTGCGTATTAAATACGATTTTGTTTATAATAGATGAAAATAAAAAAGGCAAACTAGCAATAATGACGGATACGGACTGCACCAGTCATAAAACTGGTTTTTCTAATTTATCGTGGATTTTCTGGAACATATTTAACGATATTCAATGAAAGGAACTGTCCCCCGGCCCAAAGGCTGGGGGAAAGTTCAATTTGTCAATCATCTGCCGTCCGGACCGGGGACTCAAAGGGAACGGGCCCGCCCGGCCTGATCGGGAATGTTCATCTCCCCGCGGTACTTTGCCACCGTGCGGCGGGATACGGGACAGCCGGCCTGCGCCAGGAGACCGGCCAGCTTCTGGTCGGACAGGGGCTTGTCCTCCTGGTCGATGAGCTGCTTGAGCAGCAGCCTGGCGGCCGCTCCGCCCACCCCCGGCTTCCCGGCGGCGGCGCTGCGGGAGAAGAAGTAGCTCATGGGGTACACGCCCTGGGTGCACTGGATGTACTTTTCCCGCACCGCCCGGCTGACGGTGGATTCGTGAAGGCCCAGCGTTTCCGCCACATCGGCCAGGCGCATGGGCAGCAGAGCCTGAGGGCCCAGGCGGAAGAATCCGGCCTGACCGTCCACAATGGCCTGGGCGCACCGCAGGAGGGTGCTCTCCCGCTGGTCCACCGCCCGCAGAACCCCCTCGGCCTGCTGGAGCTTCTCCTTCAGGTAATCCTTGACCTGCGGGTCCTTCGACTGAGACAGCAGCCTGCGGTAGTAGGCGTTGATCCGGAAGGGAGGGCGGCCCGGCTTTCTGGCCCGGGCGGTGTACCGCCCGTCCTCCTCGTCCACAAAGATGTCCGGCAGAATATAGGGAATCTGATCGGCGCGTTCAAAGATCGCGCCAGGCCGGGGGTCCAGCTCCCGGATGATATCCCCGGCCTGCTTCACCTGATCTACGGAGAGATTCATTTTTGACGCGATGGAGGGATAGTGCCGCTTGGCCAGCAGGTCCAGATAGCTGCGCACAATGGTCAGGGCGGGGCCGTTCTCCCGGATACGGAGCAGCTGCAGCTCCAGGCACTGGGACAGGTTTTCCGCCCCCACTCCGGCGGGCTCCAGCTCCCGAAGAATCTCCAGTGCCCGCTCCAGCAGGGAGAGGGAAAACCGGCTGTCCTGGGCCAGCTCGGACAGCTGGGCGGTGAGATAGCCCCGGTCGTCCAGGCTGGAGGCCAGGTAGCGTACCGCGTCGGCCAGGTCCTCATCCAGGTCCATGGTGTAGAGCTGGCGGGACAGGAAGCGGAACAGGGTCTCCTCCAGGCCGCCCTCCGTTCCTATCCGGGACAGGGGGTCCAGCTCCTCCTCGCTCATCTGGGAGTAGTAGAGGTTCTGGTGGTCGTTGTCCTCCAGCCACCGCAGGTAGCTGAGCAGCCCGTCGTCCTCCTCCCGGGCGGAGGATTCAGGCTCCAAATCGACCATGGGATTTTCCTGGGCCAGTTCCCGCAGGTACTGCTCCAGCTCCAGGGAGCCCATCTGCAGCAGCCTGAGCCCCTGAATCTGCTGATGATTAAGCTGTTGAGACTGTGTTTGCAGCAATTCCATGGCGTTCATCTCCTGATTGCCTATTCTAATACATTTTTCCCGCCTCCGCAAGCGGTGAATCAAGGAAATGCTCTGCGGGACCGTAAAAATAAGGCCCGGAGCGGGATCATCCCGCTCCGGGCAGGAGAGCACTACCCGTTCCGCATACAGTAGGCGCAGTTCTGGTCCTTCATGTTGATACACTCCTTTTAAAGCACAACGCCGTCCTTGAAAATAGAAATCTCCCGTGCGCCCCGGCGCTCGGCGTTGGTCTGCTCCCCGGAGGCCACGGACAGCACATAGTCCAGCAGCCGCTCCCCGGCGCTGTCCAGACTCTCGCCCTGGGCCACGGTCCCGGCGTTAAAGTCGATCCAGCCCCTCTTTTTCTCAAAGAGGGCGGTGTTGGTGGAGATCTTCACCGTGGGGGCGGGGGCGCCGAAGGGGGTGCCCCGGCCGGTGGTGAACAGAATCAGGTGGGCCCCGGCGGCGATCTCGTCCGTTTCGTCCTGACAGACCAGGAATTTTACCCGATTGCCGTCCCACTCCCCCATCTCCGCCTTGAACTGGTCCATGGTCAGGTTCTCGCAGCCCAGGCCCAGCACCAGCACGCCCCCGGCGTTGGGGTGGCGGACCAGGGCGGAGAGCAGCTTCCGAGTCTGGGCGTGGTCGTCCCCCATCTGGGAGCAGCCGAAGGGGTGGGGGAAGGCGTACAGGCCCTCCACGCTCCCCGAGACCAGATGCCGGTTCTCCCGGACCAGCTGCTGGGCGATGTTGTTGACGCAGCCCACCGTGGGGATGATCCACAGCTCGTTGCGGATGCCCGCCCTGCCCCCGGGGCGGCGGAAGCCCCGGAAAGTCCGGGGAGCCGCTTGGGGCAGGTCGTAGGTCTTGTGGCGGTAAGCGTATTCCCCGTTCTCAGACAGGCCGGTGCGCACGTTGTGGACGTGGACCCACTGTCCCGGGGCGATGTCCTCCCTGGCCAGGCCGATGGCACAGCCGTATTTGACAATGGGCGTCCCGGCGGGGATGGGGGCCAATGCGATTTTGTGGCCCCGCTGGACGGCCTGGGCGGCGGTGAGCTGCCGCCCGTCCACAGCCAGCGCCTCCCCCTGGAGCAGGTCCTCCAGGGCCACGGCCACATTGTCGGCGGGGTGGATTCGGATCAGCTTCATGCCAGACACTCCTTCATGGCCTCATAGGCGCCCAGACGGCCGATGCGCTCCAGGGCGTCTGTTACCGCCTCCTCAAAGCCATCCAGGGCGGCCAGCTCCCCGCCCCACATCCGCTCGCTGCGGATGACGGCGCGGGCAAGCTGGGCGGGGGAGTCCCCCTTGTGCGCCTGATAGAACTCCAGCACCCAGGGGTCGTCCTGGGCGGAGCAGTCCCGGTAAAAGGCGATATAGGCGGCGAAGGAGAAGGTGATACAGGGGGGCAGCTTGCCGGTATTGGCCACGCTGTCCAGCAGGCTGGGCATGACCCGGGCCTTCCACTTGGAGGTGGAGTTCAGGGCGATGGAGAGCAGGGCGTGGTCGATATAGGGGTTGTTGAACCGGTCGGCCACGGAGGCGGCAAAGTCCTCCAGGTCCTTCCGGTCCAGGGACAGAGTGGGGATGACCTCGTCGTAGAGCAGCCGGCTCATAAAACCCCGGACGACCGGCTCCTCCATGCAGTCCCGGACGATCTTGAAGCCGGTGTGGGCGCCGTTGAGGATGCGCACCTTGCGCTGCTTGTAGGGCACATGGTCGTCCACCACCCGGATGGGAAGGCCGGCCTTCTCAAAGGGCAGCTCCGCCTTGATGGACTGGGGCCCCTCGATGATCCAGGAGGCGAACACCTCGGCGGTGTCCGGCAGGTCGTCCTGATAGCCCAGCTCCCGGCAGAGGGCGCTTGCGTCCTCCGCCTTGCAGGCGGGGTCGAAGACGATGCCCGCCTCGGTGGTGTTGGAGATAATGAAGCGCAGGTCGGGGTTTTTGGCGCAGTCCAGCACGGACTGCCAGTCCCCTTTGGGGTCCAGACAGCGGGAGACGCAGGAGATAATCCGCTTTCTGGATACCGCCTCCCCCTTTTCCCGGCCCCGGAGGAGGAGGGTGTACAGGCCGTCCTGCTCCGCAAACCGGGCGCAGGTGTCCGGGTGGCCCCCGCGGGGCTGGACCAGGACCGCCTTGGCGTTGAAGCCGGCTTTCTCGTTCATCTGGTCAATAAAGTCCTCCGCGAAGGCCCGCAGGAAGGCCCCTTCGCCGAACTGGAGAACCCGCTCTGGGGCGTCTTTCAGCAGGTAGCCCTCATAGCCCTGGCGCTCCAAAAGGGAATAACTGAGCTTTTCCATAAATTTACGCTCCTTCTTTTCTGGTTTTTACGCTGATGACGCTGAGCACGATGCAAAGCAGCAGCAGAGCCGTAAACACCGCCACCAGGCCCATGCCGGCCCGGATGCCGGCCCGCTCCGCCACCTGGCCCACCAGGAAGGGGGTAATGATGCCGCCGGCGCTGCCGGTGAAGATCATGACGCTGCACCCCAGGTCATTGCCCCGGATGCAGTCGCTGCCGAAGGCGAAGGCGGTGGGGTAGATGGTGGCCATGAACAGCCTCACTCCCATCAGGCCCAGTACAATCAGGACCGGATTCCGGCTGAAGAACATGACCAGGAAGAAGGCGAAGAAGCCCGCGCCGTCGATGAGCAGCAGCCTGCTCCGGGAAATCTTGCCCGTGATGGCCGCGCCGATCATCCTCCCGCAGAAGATGACCAGCCACAGCAGGCTGTTCATCATCTGGGACCAATCGGCGCTCAGCACCCCGGTGTCCTGGAAGTAGGACACCAGCCAGCCTACGATGGCGTACTCCACCGAGATGTAGAAGAACAGCATGGCGCTGCCCAGCCAGAACTGCTTTACCCTCAAAAAGCTGTGGTCCACGGTCTTGACGCTCTTGCCTTCGGGTTCCTGGGGCAGGGGCATTTTTGCGTAGACGGCGATCTGGCTCAGGCACAGCAGGGCCAGCAGCCCGGCCACCAGCCGCCAGCCTATGTTTGGCCACCGGTTGGTGCAGAACACCAGCGCCAGAGGGGAGAGCAGCGCCCCCACGGCGAAGCAGCCGTGGAGCAGGTTGTAGCCCCGGGTGGCCTTGTCGCCGGGCAAGGTGGAGATCATGGTGTTGGAGAAGTTGGAGTTGCCCCCCCCCCGGGCGATGCCCGTCATGGTAAAGGCGGCCACGAAGAGGGCCGGGGAGCCAAAGCCGCTGGCAAAAATCAGGTAGGCGGCCGCCATCCACACCGAGGTGGCCAGGATGGCCCGCCGCCGGCCCAGGTAGATGGGCAGAAAGCCGGCCAGCAGCACGGAGATCAGGTTGCCCGTAGACTGGCAGGACAGCAGTACGCCGGACAGATCGTAGCTGAATCCGAACTGTTCCCGGAGGAAGGGGATGAAAGAGCCCAGGGGCTGGGAGGCCGCGCCGCTGACAAAGAAGGTGAAGAGCACGTTGCGCAGCAGGCGGTTTTGCTTCTCCGAGGTGATTTCGTTGTTCATACTGAAATAATGCTCCTTATCGTGATGATCCTCATCGCCACCTCCGCCGTGTTCGGCGACTGCCTGACCAAGCTGCATGTGCCCGACCTGGCCGCCAAGGCCATTGTGGGCCTCACCGACAACCGGATTATTCTGATTCTCCTGCTGAATGTGATCCTGCTGGTGCTGGGCATGATTATGGATATGGCCCCCATCATCCTCATCGCCACTCCCATCCTGCTGCCCGTGGCCACCCAGTATTGCGGCCTGGACCCCATCCAGTTCGGCATCATGGTGGTCCTCAACTGCGGCATCGGCCTGCTCACTCCCCCTGTGGGCGCGGTGCTGTTCATCGGCTCCGCCGTGGCCAAGCGGCCTATGGAGAAGGTGGTCAAGGCGACGCTGCCCTTTTATGCCTGCATGATTATCGCGCTGCTGCTGATCTCCTTTATCCCGGACATCAGTCTGGCGATTCCCAAGCTATGCGGGTATGATCCCGCCGTTCCGCTGCTGTTCTTGAAATAGGAGGAATTGACATGATGCAGATGACATTCCGCTGGTACGGCGAGGGCAACGACCAGATCAAGCTGTCCGACATCAAGCAGATCCCCGGCGTGACGGGTATCGTCTGGGCCCTCCACGACAAGATGCCCGGCGAGGTCTGGCAGCCTGAGGAGATCGCGAAGGTCAAGGCACAGCTGGACGAGTACGGCTTCAACATGGATGTGGTGGAGAGCGTCAACGTCCACGACGACATCAAAATCGGCCTGCCCACCCGGGATCAGTATATCGAAAACTACAAGCAGACTCTGCGCAATCTGGCCCCCTTCGGGGTAAAGGTGGTCACCTACAACTTCATGCCCATCTTCGACTGGACCCGCACCGACCTGTTCCACCCCGTGGGGGACGGCTCCACCGCCCTGTACTACGAGAAGGACAAGATTCAGCGGGACTACAAGGCCATGGCCGACTATGTCATGTCGTTCACGGAGAAATACCACATGACCTTCCCCGGCTGGGAGCCGGAGCGGATGGCCAAGCTGGACGAGCTGTTTGAGAAGTACGCCCCCGTCACCAAGGAGAAGCTGTGGGAGAATCTGAAATATTTCCTGGAGGCCCTCATGCCCACCTGCCGGGAGACAGGCATCAAAATGGCTATCCACATGGACGACCCCCCCTGGGACATCTTCGGCATTCCCCGCCTGCTGGTGGACAAGGAGTCCATCCACCGCTTCCTGAAGATGGTGGACGACCCGCACAACTGCCTGTGCCTGTGCTCCGGGTCCTTGGGGGCCAACAGGGCCAACAACGTGCCCGATATCATCCGCTCCTGCTGTGACCGCATCGCCTTCGCCCACATCCGCAACGTGAAGCACATGCCCAACGGCGACTTCTCCGAGGCCAGCCACCGGGACTGCGATGGCGACACCGGCATTCTGGAGATCATGCGGGCCTACCACGACTGCGGCTTCGACGGCTATATCCGCCCCGACCACGGCCGGCACCTGTGGGGCGAGGAGCCCGGCACGGTGCGCCCCGGCTACGGCCTGTACGACCGGGCCCTGGGTATCATGTATATGTGGGGCTGCTGGGATATGTTAGAGCGGGAGAAGAGCGAAGCATAGGCGCATAGGGGAGCTTGGAACGGAGCGAGGGGAAAAGCCCAGCCGCCGCAGTGCGGCGGGTTTTGCCCGAGACGGAGCGAAAGCGACCCGGCCATGCGCCCAATGCGCAGCTTGACAACAAGCCAATCAAGAAGGAGTAACACCATGAAACTATCTTATCAAGGCATTCAGGACGTTGCCGCCTGGGAACAGGCGGGGGTCGCTTTGCCCAAGTTCGATTGGAAGGCCATGCGGGCCGAGACGGAGCAGAATCCCATCTGGGTCCACTTCGGCGCGGGCAACATCTTCCGGGGCTTCATCGCCCTGGTCCAGCACCGGCTGCTGGACCAGGGGCTGGTCAAGAGCGGCATCATCGCCGCCGACACCTTTGACTATGACATTATCGACAAAATTTACACCCCCTTCGACAACATGACCCTGATGGTCTCTCTGCTGCCCGACGGCTCGCTGGAGAAGGACGTGGTGGCCTCCATTGCCCAGGGGCCGCGGGCGGGGAACGCCTTCCCCGAGGACATGGAGAAGCTGAAAGCCGTTTTCCGCAGCCCCTCCCTCCAGATGGTGAGCTACACCATCACCGAGAAGGGCTACGCCCTGAAGAACATCCAGGGGGAGTTCTTCCCCTTTGTCCAGGCCGATTTCGACAACGGCCCGGCCCCCGCTGGAGAAGGCCGGGGTGTATATGACCGACCGGGATACGGTGAACAACACCGAGAAGATGAAGGTGACCACCTGCCTCAATCCGCTGCACACCGCTCTGGCGGTCTACGGCTGCCTGCTGGGCTACGACTCCATTGCCGCCGAGATGAAGGACCCCCAGCTCAAGGCTCTGGTGGAGAAGATCGGCTATGGGGAGGGCATCCCCGTGGTGGTGGACCCAAAGATTCTAAGCCCCATGGATTTTATCCACGAGGTCATCGACAAGCGCCTGACCAACCCCTTCATGCCCGACACCCCCCAGCGCATCGCCACAGACACCAGCCAGAAGGTGGCCATCCGTTTCGGCGAGACCGTCAAGAGCTATATCGCCCGTGAGGACCTGGACCCCGCTTCCCTGACCTATATCCCTCTGGCCATCGCCGGGTGGCTTCGCTACCTGCTGGCGGTGGACGACAAGGGCCAGGCCATGGAGTGCAGCGCCGACCCCATGCTGTCCACCCTTCAGGAGCAGCTGGGCGGGGTGAAGCTGGGACAGCCGGAGTCCGCCTCCGACGCGCTTCTGGCCCCCATCCTGTCCAACGCCGCCCTCTTCGGCGTGGACCTGTGTCAGGCCGGCGTGGCGGTCAAGGTGGGCGGGATGCTCCGGGAGGAGCTGGCCGGACCGGGCGCGGTTCGACAGACCTTGACAAAATATCTGAAAAACTAGTATACAACTTCTTGACGCATGGAAAATATTCCTGTATGCTGGTACTGTATATGGAGGCGACGCTATGAAACTGCTGGAACGTCTTCCCCGTGAGACCGGCCGGGACTACGCCTTGCGGAATATCAAGGAGAATATCGTCAATCTGGAGCTGGCTCCAGGCAGCCAGATCAGCGAGAACGAGCTGGCCGCCGAGATGGGCCTGTCCCGCACGCCGGTGCGGGAGGCGCTCATTGAGCTGTCCAGGGTGCGGATCATCGAAATTCACCCACAGAAAAAGAGCACGGTCCCGCTGATCGACTACGAGCTGGTGGAGGAATCCCGCTTCATGCGCAGCCTGCTGGAGTGCGCGGTGGTGGAGCTGGACTGCGAGATGGCCCAGCCGGTGGACCTGGAGCGGCTGAGCGCCAATGTCCGGCTGCAGAACTTCTATCTGGACAACTACTACACCAACGAGCTGATGACCCTGGACAACCAGTTCCACGGCATCCTGTTTGAAATCGCAAAAAAGTCCCAGATATTTGCCCTGATGCAGAACATCTCCATCCACTTCGACCGGGTGCGCAGCATGGCGCTGTCCACGGTGAAGAACACCAAGATTGTGCGGGACCACGAGGATATCCTTCAGGCCATCGGCCGGAAGGACCCAAGGGCGGCACGGGAGCTGATGGAGATTCACCTCAGCCGCTATAAAATCGACGCGGCCGATATTCGGGCGGCCTATCCTCAGTATTTTAAATGAAAAAAGGCAGGGGCGCGGAGGCATCGGATGTCTGCGTCCCCGCCCCTTTGTAGGAGGCAATCGCTATGTTTACCGAAAAAGACGCCCGCTGGGTGCCCCACGGGGATACCCTCCCCCAGAGCGGGGGCGAGGGGGTCACCCGCCGGGTGCTGGCCTACACCGACGCGCTGATGTGCGTGGAGAACACCTTCGAGACGGGCGCGGTGGGCGCCCTCCACAGCCACCCCCACACCCAGATCACCTATGTGGTCAGCGGCCGGTTTTCCTTCACCATCGACGGGGAGGAGCGCCAGGTGGCGGCGGGAGACACCCTTCTGAAAAAGAACGGCGTGCCCCACGGCTGCACCTGCCTGGAGGCGGGTGTGCTGCTGGACATTTTCAACCCCATGCGGGAGGATTTCCTCCAGGAACATCAATAGGAGGTTAAGCTATGGATATCCGTTATTCCGCCCATCCCAGAGACGTAAAGCGCTACACCACCCAGGAGCTGCGGGAGGAATTTTTGATTGAGGACCTGTACCGGCCCGACCAGGTGGCGGCCGTCTACAGCCACGTGGACCGGATGGTCACCCTGGGCTGCGTGCCTGTGAAGGAGACCGTCTCCATCGACAAGGGCATCGACGTGTGGGCCAACTTCGGCACCCGGTACTTCCTGGAGCGCCGGGAGGCCGGCATGTTCAACATCGGCGGCGAGGGTACCGTTACCGTGGACGGTACGGTCTACGAGCTGGGCTATAAGGACTGCCTCTACATCACCATGGGAGCCAGAGAGGTCCTTTTCGCCAGCAAAGATGGGAACAAGCCCGCCAAGTTCTACATGGTGTCCGCCCCCGCCCACCGCGCTTATGAGACAAAGCTGCTGAAGATTGCCGACGCCGCCAAGAAGCCCCTGGGGGACGCCGCCACCTCCAACAAGCGGGTCATCAACCAGTTCATCCACCCCGATGTGCTGAAAACCTGCCAGCTGTCCATGGGCATGACCGTGCTGGAGGAGGGCAGCGTGTGGAACACCATGCCCGCCCACACCCACGAGCGGCGGATGGAGGTTTATATGTACTTCGAGGTGCCGGAGGACCAGGTGGTGTTCCACATGATGGGGCAGGGCCAGGAGACAAGGCACATCGTCATGCGCAACGAGCAGGCCGTGATCTCCCCCTCCTGGTCCATCCACGCCGGGGCGGGCACCGCCAGCTACACCTTTATCTGGGCCATGGGCGGGGAGAACCAGGCCTTTGACGACATGGATGTCATCCCCACCACCGAGCTGAAATAAACGCCGGAGGGCCGCCCAGGGCGGCCCTTTTCTGAAAGGAGTTAATCAAATGGATATGCGGAAGCTGTTCTCTCTGGAGGGAAAGACCGCTCTGGTCACCGGCGGCGCCTACGGCATCGGCTTCGCCATTGCCCAGGCCCTGGCCGGGGCGGGTGCGAAGATCGCCTTTAACTGCCGCTCCCAGTCCAACCTGGACAAGGCCCTGGCCGACTATAAAGCTCAGGGCATCGACGCCCGGGGCTACATCGCCGACGTCACCGACGAGGCCCAGGTGAAGGAGCTGATCTCCAAAATTGAGGCCGACCTGGGGGGCGTGGATATTCTGGTGAACAACGCCGGCGTCATCAAGCGCATTCCCATGACGGAGATGAGCGCGGAGGACTTCCGGCAGGTGGTGGACATCGACCTGGTGGGTCCCTTTATCTGCGCCAAGGCGGTGATTCCCGGTATGATCCGGAAGGGCCAAGGCAAAATCATCAACATCTGCTCCATGATGAGCGAGCTGGGCCGGGAGACCGTCTCCGCCTACGCCGCCGCCAAGGGAGGGTTGAAGATGCTCACCCGGAATATCTGCTCTGAGTACGGCGGGGCCAACATCCAGTGCAACGGCATCGGCCCGGGCTACATCGCCACCCCCCAGACCGCCCCCCTCCGGGAGCGTCAGGCCGACGGCAGCCGCCACCCCTTCGACCAGTTTATCGTCTCCAAGACCCCGGCGGGCCGCTGGGGGGATCCGGAGGACCTGATGGGCCCGGCGGTGTTCCTGGCCTCCGGCGCCTCCGACTTTGTCAACGGACACATTTTATATGTGGACGGCGGCATCCTGGCCTACATCGGCAAGCAGCCCTGAGAAAAGACCGCGTCCCGGAGAGAATACCCCGGGACGCGGCTGTTTTATTTCAGATAGTCCCTGGGGTCCACCGGACGGCCGTCCAGGGTAGTCTCCAGGTGGACATGGGACTCCACGCCCACCTCGGCGATGGCGGAGGAGCCCACGGCGCCCAGCTCACTGCCAATGTCCACTTTATCCCCGGCCTGGACGGTTATGTCCTCAGCCAGGTTGCAGTACCAGGACTTCAGTCCGCCGCCGTGGTCCACCACCACGGTGGCGCCCATCATGGCGTCGGTGTAGACCTGCTCCACGGTGCCCGCGCTGATGGACAGCACCTTCACCCCCTGGGCGGCGGCGATATCCAGTCCGCCGTGGGTGCGCCAGTCACCCAGGGTGGGGTCCAGAGAAAGGACCTCCACGCTGAAGTCCCGCAGAACGGTTCCCTGCACCGGCCAGGTAAATACCTTTGAAATGGTCTCCTTGCTGGTTTCGGTATCCGGTTCAGGGGTCGTATTTTTCACCGGTTCCGGGTCGTCCGGCTGGACGGAGGGCTTGGGATCGGGGACAGCCGGCCGGACAGGGGTATCCTGCGCCGGCCTGGAGTCGGGGACGGCGGGGCGGGTGACACTCTGGTCCGGAATGGTCACAGAGGCGTCGCCCCCGGCGGGAGCGGTGGCGCGGGTGTCGTTGACTACAGTTTTCAGCAGATAATAGCCCGAAATTCCTATGGTGGCGATGCACAGGAACAGGACTATGTAAAAGCCCTTTCCCATGGCGAAATCGCCCAGCTTACTCAAAAAGCTTCGGTTTTTCAAAAAACCACCTCCGAAGCCTATTTTGGACAGGCCTGGCGGCGGTTATACATGTGCGGCGAAAATTTTCCCGCCCCTTGCAATATTGGGGGAATTGGGGTACAATGGAACAGAAAACGCCCCTCCGGGGCTTGTAGGAGGAACTGCTTATGATCGCCATTGCCTCTGACCACGGCGGCTACCAGCTCAAGGAGCATCTCAAGGCCTATCTGGCCGCCAAGGGCATCACCTGTCAGGACTTCGGCACCGACAGCACCGACAGCTGCGACTACCCCATCTTCGGCAAAGCTGCTGCCCAGGCGGTGGCCGAGGGCCGGTGCGAGAAAGGAATTGTCATCTGCACCACCGGTATCGGCATCTCCATCTCCGCCAATAAGGTGAAGGGAATCCGCTGCGCTTTGTGCGGCGATGTGCTGTCCGCTGAGCTGACCCGCCGCCATAATAACGCCAACATGCTGGCCCTGGGCGCGGGTATCATCGGCCCTGTACTGGCCGAGAGAATTGTGGACACTTTCCTGACCGCCCAATTCGAGGGTGGCCGCCACGCCCGGCGGGTCGGGCTGATGATGGAAATTGAGGGCTGACCGACAGGGCAGGCGCGTGCGCCTGCCCTATGACTTTTTCATGCGGTCCTCCAGCACTCTGCCGGCCACGGCCCCCAGCAGCAGAAGACTGCCGCACAGGTAGAGCCAGACCAGCAAAATAATCAGGGAGGCCAGCGAGCCGTAGACCAGGGCGTAGCGGGAGGACATGCCGATAAACCAGGAGAACAGCACCGACGCGGCCGAAATGGCTAC
>OFFY01000348.1_pt1 | contig 48531 bp, 41 predicted proteins | sample 1521481 | NCBI WGS metagenome assembly OFFY01 (sample SAMEA3504117, study PRJEB24116) | mouse gut metagenome | biome: mouse gut; feature: mouse-associated habitat; material: faeces | place: Denmark | collected 2011
GAGGTGAGAATATGCGAATAGCGCATTATTTACATGTAGACAAACGTTTGAAGTCTTTCCGTATGGGAGCTGATATGTCCCAAAAAGAAATGGCTGCTAAGTTGGAATTATCTGTTCCGACTTATTCTAATTACGAAAACGGTTATAGCGAACCGCCTATGGAAGTAATACAAAAATTCTGTTCCATTATCGGTATTAAAGAAGAATTATTTTTTGGATATACAATTAAACCCAACGACGAATTGAGCATTAACACGTATTCAGATATTTTAAAGGTAATCATGGAATTGATAAGAGCAGGTATTCCAGTAGAATGTTCCACGTCCGTCAATACTGCTACCCGACGCTTAGTAGCATCTATTAACATAGAAAGTCCGCAGATTGCATCTCTTGTATCTCGTTGGAATGAATTGAATAAAGAACTGGAAAGCGAAAAAATTGACAGTGATGAATACAACATATGGATAGACAGTTTGATGAATTCATTTAATATTCCAGTAGAGAACTATTAGAAGATATTTTGAATGTATTTTAATGATGAACAAATTTTTTAGAACCATATTAGAACCACAGAGCATTTTTGAATTGTTTCACAACATAAAAAGGCTTTCGGAGAAATCCCCGAAAGCCTTGATTTTATTGAATAAATTGTAATTACTCGATGATTGTAGCAACTCTACCAGACCCTACTGTACGTCCGCCCTCACGGATAGCGAAAGTAAGACCCTGCTCCATAGCGATAGGATGGATCAGCTCGATGGTCATCTCCACATTGTCGCCAGGCATGCACATTTCCGTGTCCGCAGGAAGGTTGCATACGCCGGTAACGTCCGTTGTTCTGAAGTAGAACTGAGGACGATAGTTGTTGAAGAAAGGTGTATGACGGCCACCCTCGTCCTTGGTCAGAACGTATACCTGAGCGGTAAACTTTGTATGGCAGGTAACAGTGCCGGGCTTTGCAAGAACCTGTCCTCTTTCGATTTCAGTCCTCTGCACGCCACGAAGCAGCGCGCCAATGTTATCGCCGGCCTGAGCCATATCCAGCATCTTACGGAACATCTCGATACCGGTGACAACGGTCTTCTTAACCTCTTCCCTGATACCGATGATTTCAACTTCCTCATTGAGCTTCAGAGTACCACGCTCCACACGGCCGGTAGCAACAGTACCACGTCCGGTAATGGTAAACACGTCCTCCACAGGCATAAGGAAAGGCTTGTCAGTGTCACGCTGAGGATCAGGCACATACTCGTCCACTGTGCGCATCAGCTCCAGCACCTTGTCGCCCCACTCGCAGTTGGGATCCTCAAGAGCCTTCAGAGCAGAGCCCTGGATGATAGGGCAGTCAGTGAAGCCGTACTCCTCAAGCTGCTCTGTGATCTCCATCTCAACCAGCTCAAGCAGCTCAGGGTCGTCAACCATATCACACTTGTTCATGAACACCACGATATAAGGCACGCCTACCTGGCGGGAAAGCAGGATGTGCTCCTTGGTCTGAGCCATAACACCGTCGGTGGCAGCCACAACCAGGATAGCACCATCCATCTGTGCAGCGCCGGTGATCATGTTCTTCACGTAGTCAGCATGGCCAGGGCAGTCCACATGTGCATAGTGCCTGTTCTCGGTCTCATACTCAACGTGTGCGGTAGAGATTGTGATTCCACGCTCTCTCTCTTCGGGAGCCTTGTCGATCATGTCGAAAGCCACCGCTTCACCGGTACCAAGCCTTGTGTTCAGAGTCTTGGTGATTGCAGCTGTCAGAGTTGTCTTACCATGGTCAACGTGGCCAATGGTACCAATGTTACAATGGGGCTTGTTTCTTTCAAATTTAGCTTTAGCCATTATAAATGTCCTCCTTAAATAAATGAAACCATTTTCTTTTTCTGTTTACACCGGACTGCACTCTGCACATCCGGTGTTTTTATCCCGCCTACCTCTGATTATATTAAATAACCCAAGGTTTTTCAAGTACTTTTCCCCAGAAATAGCAGGTTTTTCCAAGCTATTTGGTCTTTGCAGCCAAAACCTTCTCCTGCACGCTCTTGGGCACCTGCTCATATTTTTCAAAGAACATGGAATAGTTGCCTCGTCCCTGTGTCTTGGAACGCAGGTCGGTGGAATACCCAAACATCTCTGCAAGGGGCACGAAGGCCTTCACCATCTTGCCTCCGCCGATATCGTCCATGCCTTCCACACGTCCACGACGGGAATTCAGGTCTCCAATCACGTCTCCCATATACTCTTCCGGCATGGTTACTTCCACCTTCATAATAGGCTCAAGCAACACAGGAGACGCTTTCTGCATAGCCTCCTTGAATGCCATGGAACCGGCAATGTGGAATGCCATTTCGGAGGAGTCTACCTCATGGTAGGAACCGTCATATACGTTGGCATGCACACCCAGCACCTGGAATCCGCCAAGGATACCTGCCTGCGCAGCCTCCCTGATACCCTGTCCGACAGCAGGAATATATTCCTTCGGAATGGAACCGCCCACCACAGTGCTTTCAAACAGCAGCACAGGCGGATCATTGATCAGGATATTCGCCTTGGGATCAAACTCAAACTTCACGCAGTTAGCTTCCATGGGCTCAAACTTAACCTTACAGTGTCCATACTGGCCGCGGCCGCCGGACTGCTTGGCATACTTGGAATCCACTTCCACTGCCTTTGTAAATGCTTCTTTATAGGCAACCTGGGGCGCACCCACATTTGCCTCCACCTTAAACTCACGCAGCAGACGATCCACAATGATCTCCAAATGCAGCTCGCCCATGCCGGCGATAATGGTTTGGCCTGTCTCCGGATTGGTGTGGGCACGGAAAGTAGGATCCTCCTCCGCAAGCTTTGCAAGAGCCTCGCCCATTTTGCCCTGTCCAGCCTTTGTCTTGGGCTCGATAGCCAGCTCGATAACGGGCTCGGGGAATTCCATGGACTCAAGAATCACCGGATGCTGCTCGTCACAGATGGTATCACCTGTGGTGGTAAGCTTAAAGCCCACAGCCGCCGCAATGTCGCCTGAATAGACTTTATCAAGCTCAGCCCTCTTGTTGGCATGCATCTGCAGAATACGTCCCACTCTCTCCTTCTTGTCCTTGGTGGCGTTCAGCACATAGGAACCGGAGTTCATCATGCCTGAATACACACGGAAAAAGGCAAGTTTTCCCACAAAAGGATCCGTCATGATCTTAAATGCCAGTGCGGAGAAAGGTTCGTCATCAGAAGAGTGACGCTCCACCTCATTTCCGTCCGCGTCAACACCCTTGATTGCAGGGATGTCCGTAGGCGCGGGCATATACTCCAGGATAGCATCCAGAAGCTTCTGAACCCCCTTGTTGCGGTATGCAGATCCGCAGCAGACAGGAATCGCTGTACACTCACAGGTCGCCTTCCGCAGCGCTTTCTTCATCTCCTCCGCAGAAGGCTCCTCACCCTCCAGGAACATCATTGTCAGATCATCATCCAGTTCGCAGACCTTCTCCACCAGTTCCGCGCGGTAAAGTTCTGCGTCATCTTTCATATCTCCCAGATCGTCAGTCACGGTGATATCATCGCCCTTGTCATCGTTGTAGATATACGCCTTCATCTCAAACAGGTCAATGATTCCCTTGAACTCGTCCTCTGCGCCGATGGGCAGCTGTACCATAATAGCATTTTTGCCAAGTCTGGTCCGAATCTGCTCCACAGCTCCATAGAAGTTCGCGCCCATGATGTCCATCTTGTTGATGAACGCCATACGGGGTACGTTGTAGGTGTCAGCCTGACGCCATACATTCTCAGACTGAGGTTCTACACCGCCCTTCGCACAGAAGACGCCCACTGCGCCATCCAGCACGCGAAGGGAACGCTCCACTTCTACCGTAAAGTCAACGTGGCCAGGAGTATCAATAATATTGATCCGGTGCTCCAACGCCCCGGGCATGGATTTTGTCTCTTTTTCCAATGTCCAGTGGCAGGTTGTGGCAGCCGATGTGATGGTGATTCCACGCTCCTGCTCCTGCTCCATCCAGTCCATGGTGGCAGTGCCTTCGTGAGTATCACCCATCTTATAATTGACACCAGTATAATACAGAATACGCTCGGTCAATGTGGTCTTGCCAGCATCAATATGAGCCATAATTCCGATATTCCTGGTTCTCTCTAACGGATATTCTCTTCCAGCCAAGATTTTTTCCTCCTCTATTTATTTTCAGGCCGAAGAAATGCAACGGGAGGCAAAATGCCCAGGCATTGCGCGCACTGTGCAAACTCTTTTAGAATCTGTAATGCGCAAACGCCTTATTGGCCTCCGCCATCTTATGCATATCTTCTTTTCTCTTGACTGCGGAGCCCGTGTTGTTGGATGCGTCAAGAATCTCATTTGCCAGCCTGTCCTCCATGGTCTTCTCGCTTCTCTTGCGGGAGAACATGGTCAGCCAGCGGAGCGCCAGAGCCTGGCGTCTCTCTGCCCTTACCTCAATGGGCACCTGGTATGTGGCGCCGCCGATACGCCTGGCTTTTACCTCCAGAACGGGCATGATATTGCTCATAGCCGCCTCAAATACTTCCAGAGCCGGCTTTCCTGATTTTGCTTCAACCTTTGCAAAAGCACCATATACAATCTTCTGGGCTACACCTTTCTTGCCGTCGATCATAATATTGTTGACCAACTTTGTAACCACCTTGTTATTGTATAAAGGATCTGCTAAAACATCTCTTTTTTGAATATGTCCTTTACGTGGCACGGTACTTCCCTCCTTATTATAGGTGCACAGCATCCGTATATTCTCCTGTGCACGTCACGGCAATTCTTCAAGCATAAGCCTGCCGCAAAATAAATCATCGGTACTCACATGTGTTCCCCAAGTGTTCGCGCTGTTTATCTGTATGACAGAATTCCAACACTTTTCTTAGTTTCGCACTCTGCTTATGAAGATTACTTCTTCGCCGCCTTAGGCCTCTTAGCGCCGTACTTAGAACGGGCCTGCTTCCTGTTGACCACGCCTGCGGTATCAAGTGTACCACGGATAATATGGTATCTGGTACCGGGGAGGTCCTTTACCCTGCCGCCGCGGATCAGGACAACACTGTGCTCCTGCAGATTGTGTCCCTCGCCAGGAATATAGCTTGTCACTTCAATCCCGTTGGAAAGACGAACCCTGGCCACCTTCCTGAGAGCGGAATTAGGCTTCTTAGGGGTGATCACCTTGACTACAGTGCACACTCCACGTTTCTGGGGAGCAGATACATCGGTAGCCTTCTTGTGAAGAGAATTATACCCCTTCTGAAGAGCAGGTGCAGTAGACTTCTTTGCAGTTGTCTGGCGTCCCTTTCTTACTAACTGGTTAAATGTTGGCATTCTGTTTCACCTCTTTCTTAACGTAATATCCTTTCGCCTGCTGTGCCAAACGGATTTTGCTATATTAAAAAGCACATCCGCACGCACGCTCATTTATTATAGCTACTTGCGGATGTGTTGTCAACTATTTTTTAATATTTCTTTTGGAATTCAGCTGAAAGAAATATCTTTTTATTTAGGCATTCAGCTGAAGCAGGAATCTTTTCAGCGCATCCCTCCAGGGGGGCAGTTTTTCAAAGCCATTCTCTGTCAGCTTTTCTTTATCCAGGCGGCTGTTGGCAGGACGGGGGGCCTTTGCGGCGTACTCCTCCGTGCTCACCGGAATAACCTTCACATCCACCCCTGCCTCCTCAAAGATGGCACAGGCAAAATCATACCAGGAGCAGATTCCCTCGTTGGTGGCGTGGTAGATGCCGTACCGGTCCGTGAGCACCATGTCCACCAGAAGCCTGGCAAGATCAAAAGTGTAAGTGGGAGAGCCCACCTGGTCATCCACCACACGAATAGTGTCATGGGTTTTGGCCAGATTCAGCATGGTCTTGACAAAGTTCTTTCCATTGACACCGAAGGACCATGCAATCCGCACAATAAAGTACTTCTCCAGTGTATTCTGGACTGCCAGCTCTCCCTCATACTTTGTCTGCCCATAGACACTCTGGGGATGGCACTCATCCTCAGGCCTCCAGAAATTATCTCCCCTGCCGTCAAACACATAGTCCGTGCTCACCTGCAGCATTTTAATGTCCAGCTCCCTGCAGACACCGGCGATATTCCGGGGACCGTCCGCATTTACCCTGCGGCAGAGCTCCTCGTTCTCCTCCGCCGCATCCACCGCCGTATAAGCCGCACAGTGAATCACGGCATCGGGCGCCGCCCCTCTGACCACGCTGTCCACGCTGTCTTTGTCCGTCACGTCCATCTCTTCAATGTCTACGCCCACAGCATCAATGCCACGCCGGGTCAGTTCCTCCACCACATCGTGGCCCAGCTGCCCACGTACTCCTGTAACGAGAATCTTCATAAATATAACCCTCTCCTCTGTCCGAACTTCTGCGCTTGTGCCAGGCTGCCTGTTCTTTTTATAAAGAAGAAGGGGCCTCAGGCATCAGCCCCATCTTCTTCCTCCGCCTCGAAGCCCAGGGCGGCCCCTGCCTCGGAATCAAGTTCTTCCTCCTCGTAGGAGTCGGCGTCAAATTCCTCCTCAGCTTCCCCGTCAGACTCAAATCCCATATCCTCTTCATCTTCCGCATCATAGGAAGCCGCTCCGTCCTCCTGGTACACATCGGCTCCGGCTGTCTCCGCTTCGACCCCAACCCCTGCGGCATCTCTGCCCGGCATGCTGTAGAGTCCGTCAATTCCCTCTTCCTCCTGCTCAAGCTCCTCCTGCTCAAGCTCCTCCAGCGCATTGTCCGTGCTGAGTCTGGTGCTGCGGTATCTCTTCATACCCGTACCCACAGGAATCAGTTTACCGATAATCACGTTCTCCTTCAGGCCGATAAGATTGTCAACCTTGCCCTTGATGGCCGCCTCTGTGAGGACTTTCGTAGTCTCCTGGAAAGAAGCCGCGGACAGGAAGGAATTGGTGGCCAGAGCCGCCTTGGTGATTCCAAGCAGCACCTGCTTGCCCTCCGCAGGCTCCTTGCCCTCAGAGAACAGCAGTTCATTCATATCCTCAAATTCCAGGAAGTCCACCAGGGTGCCGGGCAGGAACTCTGTGTCTCCGGCATTCTCTATGCGGACTTTTTTCAGCATCTGACGCACAATCACCTCAATATGCTTATCCGCGATATCCACGCCCTGGAGACGATAGACTCTCTGTACTTCACGGAGCATATAGTCCTGCACGGAACGAATTCCTTTGATCTTCAGAAGATCGTGAGGATTCACGCTTCCTTCCGTGAGTTCATCCCCCGCCTCCAGCACCTGGCCGTCCATAATCTTGATTCGGGAGCCATAGGGAATCAGGTAAGCCTTGGACTCCCCTGTCTCGTCATTGGTGATAATGACCTCTCGCTTCTTCTTGGTATCCCGCAGCTCCGCCTTGCCGCCAAACTCGGCGATAATGGCAAGTCCCTTGGGTTTTCTGGCCTCAAAAAGCTCCTCCACACGGGGAAGACCCTGGGTGATATCGTCGCCCGCCACACCGCCGGTGTGGAAGGTTCTCATGGTCAGCTGGGTACCGGGCTCCCCGATGGACTGGGCGGCAATGATTCCCACTGCCTCTCCCACCTGCACTGCCTCCCCGGTGGCCATATTGGCCCCATAGCACTTGGCACAGATTCCCACGTGGGAACGGCAGGTGAGAATGTTGCGGATTTTCACTGCCTCAATGGGCCCGCCCTTCTCGTCCACTCCCACACTCAGGATTCTTGCCGCCCGGCTGGGTGTGATCATATGGTTATGCTTTACAATCAGCTCCCCGTTCCTGTCATAAATGTCCTCACAGGAATATCTCCCTGTGATCCTGTCCTTCAGGCCCTCAATGGTCTCCTTGCCGTCCATAAAAGCCTTCACCGTCATGCCGGGAATCTCTGCTCTGCCCTCACAGCAGTCCACCTCCCGGATACTCAGCTCCTGGGACACATCCACCATTCGCCTGGTAAGATAACCCGAGTCCGCCGTCCGCAGAGCCGTGTCGGAAAGTCCCTTCCGGGCGCCGTGAGCGGACATGAAATACTCCAGAACGTCCAGTCCCTCACGGAAATTGGACTTAATGGGCAGCTCTATGGTTCTTCCCGTGGTGTCGGCCATCAGTCCGCGCATACCCGCCAGCTGCTTAATCTGCTGGTTGGAACCACGGGCACCGGAGTCCGCCATCATGTAGATATTATTGTATTTATCCAGGCCCGACAGAAGCACCTCCGTCAGCTCTTTGTCCGTCTCATTCCAGGTCTCAACCACCGCCCTGTACCGCTCTTCCTCCGTGATCAGTCCCCTTCGGAAGTTGGCGGAGATCTTATCCACCGTAGCCTGGGCCTGAGCCAGCATCTCAGGCTTCTTGGCAGGCACGGTCATATCGGAAATGGACACGGTCATGGCCGCCCTGGTGGAGTACTTATATCCTATGGACTTTACATCGTCCAGCACCTCCGCCGTTCTGGAAGCTCCATGGGTGTTGATAACCTTCTCCAGGATCTGCTTCAATCCCTTCTTGTCCACATGGAAGTCCACCTCGGGCAGAAGGAAATTCTCCGGCAGGTTTCTGTCTACAAAGCCCAGGTCCTGGGGCAGGATCTCATTGAAGATAAACCTTCCCAGCGTGGACTCCACATTTCCCGTCACCACTTCTCCCTGGGCGTTCTTCTTGGAAGTGCGCACCTTGATCCGGGAGTGAAGGGTACAGGATTTATTCTCATAAGCCAGAATGGCTTCGTTCACATTTTTAAAGTACCTGCCCTCTCCCAGCGCTCCGGGCCTCTCCTGGGTCAGGTAATAGATGCCCAGAACCATGTCCTGGGAAGGCACCGCCACAGGGCCGCCGTCGGAAGGCTTCAGCAGGTTGTTGGGGGACAGCAGCAGGAAACGGCACTCCGCCTGCGCCTCCACCGAAAGGGGAAGATGCACTGCCATCTGATCCCCGTCAAAGTCCGCGTTGAAAGCCGTACACACCAGAGGATGGAGCTTGATGGCCTTGCCCTCTACCAGAATGGGCTCAAAAGCCTGGATGCCCAGCCTGTGAAGTGTGGGGGCGCGGTTGAGCATCACCGGGTGCTCTTTGATAACCTCCTCCAGCACATCCCACACCTGGTTATCCATCTTGTCAACCAGCTTCTTTGCATTCTTGATATTCTGGCTGATGCCCTTCGTCACCAGATCCTTCATCACGAAAGGCTTAAACAGCTCAATGGCCATCTCCTTGGGCAGACCGCACTGGTAAATCTTCAGCTCAGGCCCCACCACGATAACGGAACGACCGGAATAATCCACACGCTTGCCCAGAAGGTTCTGGCGGAAACGGCCGGATTTTCCCTTCAGCATGTCGGAGAGGGATTTCAGCGCCCGGTTTCCGGGCCCTGTCACAGGACGTCCCCTTCTGCCGTTGTCAATCAGCGCGTCCACCGCCTCCTGAAGCATTCTCTTCTCGTTGCGGACGATAATGTCAGGAGCCCCCAGTTCCAAAAGTCTCTTCAGACGATTATTCCTGTTGATGATCCTCCGGTAAAGGTCATTCAGATCCGAGGTGGCAAAGCGGCCGCCGTCCAGCTGAACCATCGGACGGATGTCGGGGGGAATCACAGGGATCGCGTCCATGATCATCCACTCCGGCAGGTTGCCCGACTCCCGGAAGGCCTCAATCACTTCCAGTCTCTTGATGATGCGGGCACGCTTCTGGCCGGAGGAATCTCGCAGGCCGGTCCGCAGCTCATCCGCCTCCTGGTCCAGGTCAATGGCTCTGAGCAGCTCCTGAATGGCCTCCGCCCCCATGCCCACGCGGAACTTGCTGCCATAGGTATCCCTTGCGTCCTGGTACTCCTTCTCGGAGAGTATCTGCTTATAATCAAGGCCGGTCTCCCCCTCATCCAGCACAATATAGGATGCAAAATACAGCACTTTTTCCAGAACCCTGGGAGACAGGTCCAGGATCAGCCCCATACGGCTTGGAATGCCCTTAAAGTACCAGATATGGGACACCGGGGCAGCCAGTTCAATATGCCCCATGCGCTCCCTCCGGACGCTGGACTTGGTGACTTCCACGCCGCACCTGTCGCAGACCACTCCCTTGTATCTGATTTTCTTATATTTACCGCAGTGGCACTCCCAGTCCTTGCTGGGCCCGAAAATCTTCTCGCAGAACAGACCGTCCCTCTCGGGCTTCAGCGTCCTGTAGTTAATAGTCTCAGGCTTCATTACCTCGCCATGGGACCACTCACGGATTTTATCGGGTGAAGCTAAGCCTATTTTGATCGCGTCGAATGTCATTGGCTGATATGCTGCTGCTTCATTTTTTGTTTCTGGCATGAATGGCACTCCCTTCTATTTTTCGGTGCAGTCCGCACTCTCCGGGGAAGGACATGTTCTGTGCGGACGTTCCTTCCGGCACTCTGTCTCTATTTCAGACACAGAGTACTAGAATTCCCCATCGCCATCGTATCCTTCCGAATCCGATTCAAATGCATCGTCATCCTCATCGTCATAGTCGTCCACATCATCGTCAAAACCGTCCTCGGAACTCACAAGCTCACCGCTCTCATTGTCAAATTCCTGTGCCTGATATCCCATCCTGCCCAGAGAATCCTTCTCGTAGTCGTCATATTTCCGGTCATCTCCCATTTCGTAACGGTAATCCGTATCTCCATAGTCGATGGTCTCCATAATCTCCACTTCCGTCTGGTCCTCCCGAAGCACACGCACGTCAAGTCCCAGGGCCTGAAGCTCCTTCAGCAGCACCTTGAACGATTCGGGTATACCAGGTTCCGGAATATTGTCCCCCTTGATGATGGCCTCGTAGGTCTTCACACGGCCCACCACATCATCGGACTTCACCGTCAGAATCTCCTGCAGAGTGTAGGATGCCCCGTAAGCCTCCAGGGCCCACACCTCCATCTCTCCGAAACGCTGCCCGCCGAACTGTGCCTTTCCGCCCAGGGGCTGCTGCGTCACCAGGGAGTAGGGTCCCGTGGAACGGGCATGGATCTTATCGTCCACCAGATGGTGCAGTTTCAGGTAATGCATGTGCCCAATGGTAACAGGGCTGTCAAAAAATTCTCCCGTCCTGCCGTCCCGCAGACGCACCTTGCCGTCCCGGGAGATAGGCACGCCCTTCCAGAGTTCTCTGTGATCCCTGTTGTCGGACAGGTACTGCAGCACCTCCGGAAGCAGTTCCTCCTTGTGCCTTGCCTCAAACTCTTCCCACTCCAGATTCACATAGTCGTTGGCCAGATCCAGCGTGTCCATAATGTCATCCTCGTTGGCGCCGTCAAACACAGGCGTGGCCACATTGAAGCCCAGGGCCCTGGACGCCAGGGACAGATGGATCTCCAGCACCTGCCCGATGTTCATACGGGAAGGCACGCCCAGAGGATTCAACACGATGTCCAGAGGACGGCCGTTGGGCAGATAGGGCATGTCTTCCACCGGCAGCACACGGGAAACCACACCCTTGTTGCCGTGACGTCCTGCCATCTTGTCGCCCACGGAAAGCTTTCTCTTCTGGGCAATGTAGATCCTGACCGCCTGGTTCACCCCAGGGGAGAGTTCGTCGCTGTTCTCCCTGGTAAACACCTTGGCATCCACCACGATACCGTACTCGCCGTGGGGAACTTTCAGGGACGTGTCCCTTACCTCCCTGGCCTTCTCACCGAAGATGGCCCTCAGAAGCCTCTCCTCCGCCGTCAGCTCTGTCTCGCCCTTGGGCGTCACCTTGCCCACCAGGATATCTCCCGCGTGAACCTCCGCGCCAATGCGGATAATTCCCCTGTCATCCAGGTCTTTTAAGGCCTCATCGCCCACGCCGGGCACGTCCCTGGTGATCTCCTCCGGCCCCAGTTTGGTGTCCCTGGCCTCCGCCTCATACTCCTCAATGTGGACGGAAGTGTACACATCATCCTGCACAAGCCTCTCACTCAAGAGAACCGCATCCTCGTAGTTATATCCCTCCCAGGTCATAAACCCGATCAGAGGATTCTTGCCCAGAGCAAGTTCTCCCATGGCCGTGGAAGGACCGTCCGCTATAACCTGCCCCTTCTCCACATGATCTCCCTTGTAGACAATGGGCTTCTGGTTGTAGCAGTTGGACTGGTTGCTGCGGGAGAACTTGGTCAGACGAAATTCCATCTTCTCCCCGTCGTCGCATACCATCCGGATCAGATTGGAGGAGACATACTCAATGGTCCCCGGCTTCTTGGCCACCACACAGTCCCCGGAGTCCACCGCCGCCTTGGGCTCCATGCCCGTCCCCACCACAGGGGCCTCCGTGATCAGCAGCGGCACCGCCTGACGCTGCATGTTGGATCCCATAAGAGCCCTGTTCGCGTCGTCGTTCTGAAGGAAAGGAATCAGGGCCGTGGCCACGGAAAACACCATCCTGGGCGACACGTCCATATAGTCATACATGGAGCGGGGATACTCGGAAGTCTCGTCCATATACCGGCCCGAGACCGTATTCCGGACAAAATGTCCCTCCTCGTCCAGAGCCTCGCTGGCCTGGGCCACATGGTAATTGTCCTCCTCGTCCGCGGTCATATAGACCACCTGGTCCGTGACCACAGGATTTTTCGGATCGGTCTTGTCAATCTTCCTGTAAGGCGCCTCCACAAATCCATACTCATTGATCCTGGCATAGCTGGCCAGAGAGTTGATCAGTCCGATGTTGGGTCCCTCAGGGGTCTCAATGGGGCACATTCTGCCGTAATGGGAATAATGCACGTCCCGGACCTCAAATCCTGCCCTGTCCCTGGAAAGTCCTCCCGGGCCCAGAGCGGAGAGACGCCTCTTGTGAGTCAGCTCTGCCAGTGGATTGTTCTGGTCCATAAACTGTGACAGCTGGGAAGATCCGAAAAATTCCTTCACCGCCGCCGTCACAGGCTTGATATTGATCAGCGCCTGGGGCGAAATATCGTCCGCGTCATGGGTGGTCATGCGCTCCCGCACCACCCTCTCCATCCTGGACAGACCAATGCGGTACTGGTTCTGAAGCAGCTCACCCACCGCCCTGATGCGCCTGTTGCCCAAGTGGTCGATATCGTCATCGTTTCCAAGGCCGTACTCCAGGTGCATATTATAGTTGATGGAGGCAATAATATCCTCCTTGGTGATATGTTTGGGCACCAGCTCATGCGCATTCTTCTTGATGGCCTCGGCCAGCTTCTCCGGATCATCGGAGAACTCCTCCAGAATCCTGGCCAGCACCGGGAAGTAAACTTTCTCATGGATGCCGAAATCCTTGGGGCTGCAGTCCACATAACTGGTCAGATCCACCATCATATTGGAGAGAACCTTTACGTTCTTCTCCTCTGTCTGGATGTATACAAAAGGAACGGCAGCGTTCTGAATGGCATCTGCCAGCTCCGCTGTAATCTTTGTGCCCGCCGCCGCCAGGATCTCTCCCGTCTGAGGATCCACCGCATCAGAGGCCAGAACCTGGTGACGGATCCGGTTGCGGAGAGCCAGCTTCTTGTTAAATTTATATCTTCCCACCTTGGCCAGGTCATACCTGCGGGGGTCAAAGAACATGGCATTGATCAAACTCTCAGCGCTCTCCACGCTCAAAGGCTCACCGGGACGGATCTTCTTGTACAGCTCCAGAAGGCCTTCCTGATAATTCTCCGAAGTGTCCTTGGCAAAACTGGCCTCAATCTTAGGCTCCTCCCCGAACACTTCCCTGATCTCATCGTTGCTGCCAATGCCCAGAGCACGGATCAGAACGGTCACGGGCACCTTACGAGTTCTGTCCACACGCACATAGAACACATCATTGGAGTCAGTCTCATACTCAAGCCAGGCTCCTCTGTTGGGAATCACCGTACAGGAGTAGAGCCTTTTACCGATCTTGTCATGGCCTATGGCATAGTAAATGCCGGGAGAACGCACCAGCTGGCTGACAATGACGCGCTCTGCCCCATTTATCACAAATGTCCCTGTTTCCGTCATCAAAGGAAGGTCGCCCATAAAAATCTTATGTTCGCTGATCTCTTCCTTCTCCTTGTTATACAGGCGGACTGTCACCGTCAAAGGGGCCGCATAGGTGGCATCTCTCTCCTTGCATTCCTCAATAGAATATTTCACGTCGTTTCTGCACAGTTCAAAGTCGACAAATTCAAGGCTCAGGGAACCGCTGTAATCTGCAATAGGGGAGATATCGTCGAAAGCCTCCCGCAGACCCTCGTCAAGAAACCACTGATAGGAATCCTTCTGGACTTCAATCAGGTTGGGCATCTCCAAAACCTCTTTTTGCCGTGCATAACTCATACGCGCAACTTTGGTACCGGCAATTGGACGTATTCTGTTTTTCTCCATTGACATTTCACCCCGTTCTTTCTGACTTAGGAATTGTCGGAAAATAACTGATACAACTTGTTTCACATCTTTCCTGAACAAATTGTATCAGTCATTTGGAGACACTTCCTTATGCCCGGCGCCGGACATAATATCCACCTATTTTTATGCCCATATGCAGAAACAGAAACCCAGTATAGCCCCGGCTGTCTGTTTCAGCTACACTTGGAATCGTTTATAGGCCGCTGCAGTATTATTTATAAACAGTTCTCTGCTTACATAAAAATAGGTATAGCTCTGCACAATAATGCACTATCCATATTAGCACAAACTGGAAATAAGGTCAAGCAGATTTCCGGAAAAATTAAGAAAGTAAAAACTAAGAAAGCGGGACGGTCCCCGTCGTCCAGGAACTGTCCCGTTTTATGATCCGCAGCCCAAAGGGCCTTTCGTATGAAGCTTGTATTTACTTCAGGGTCACTTTTGCGCCCACTTCTTCCAGCTTCTTCTTCATCTCCTCGGCCTCTTCCTTGGAAACGCCTTCCTTGATCACCTTGGGAGCGCCGTCAACTGTATCCTTAGCTTCCTTCAGGCCAAGTCCGGTGATCTCACGTACCACCTTGATAACCTTAACCTTCTCTGCGCCGATCTCGGTGAGCTCTACATTGAACTCAGTCTGCTCCTCTACTTCAGCAGCAGGGCCTGCAGCAGCCACCACTACACCTGCGGCAGCGGATACGCCGAATTCTTCCTCGCAGGCCTTTACCAGATCATTTAACTCTAATACGGTCATCTCCTTGATTGCATCAATCAATTCCTGAGCTGTCATCTTCGCCATTTTTAAACCCTCCATTTAAATTTGTATGTTGAAACTTTCTTTACTCTGCCGCCTCTGCTCCGCCGCCGCGCTTTTCAGCCAGCTGGTTCATGACACGGGCAAAATTGGTAATAGGACTCTGCAGGCTTCCCAGCAGTTTGGAAATAAGGACCTCTCTGGACGGAATGCTTGCGATAGCCGCCATCCCTGCAGCGTCGAACACGGTGCCTTCCACCACGCCGGCCTTGATCTCCAGCTTGTCTGCCGTCTTGGCAAACTCAGACAGGATCCTGGCGGGAGCTGTGGCGTCATCTTTGGACACAGCCACTGCGCTGGGGCCTTCCAAATAGGGAGCCAAGCCTTCAAACTCTGTACCCTTGAATGCAAAATTCATCAGGGTGTTCTTATACACCTTGTAGGTGATCCCCGCTTCACGCAGATTCTTGCGCAGCTTGGTGTCCTGCTCAACTGTCAGTCCACGGTAATCTACAACCACAACGGACTGAGCATCCTTGACGCAGGCAGCAATCTCATCCACAATGGGCTTCTTTAACTCAACCTTTGCCATTTTTTTACCTCCTTATAGAATAATAAAGCCGTATCCCTAAAAAATCCCCCTGGGCCAAGGCACAGAGGGATTTCCAGATGACAAAAATCACTGGGGGAATCTTCCCCGGGGAATGCTCCCCGTCTACTCCTCGGCAGGACTTACGCGGCCGGACCTTCTGAGAAAACCTTTCCCCAAAAATCCTCCTGCACCTGCTGTCTTCGGCTTCTTTTACGCTTATTTATTTTACACTGGCTTTCCGAATAAGTCAACCTAATATTTTGCCACATTGAGCTTAACGCCGGGACCCATGGTGCTGGTCATGGTGATGCTCCTGAGGAACTGTCCCTTCACCGCGCTGGGCCTTGCCTTTGTGATGGCATCCATAAGGGTGTTAAAGTTCTCCTGCAGAGCCTCGTCCGTGAAGGACACCTTTCCAATAGGCACATGGATGATGTTGGTCTTGTCAAGCCTGTACTCAATCTTACCGGCTTTGATATCCTTCACCGCCTTTGTCACGTCCATGGTGACAGTTCCCGCCTTGGGGTTGGGCATCAGGCCCTTGGGTCCCAGGATCTTACCCAGACGTCCCACCACGCCCATCATGTCGGGAGTTGCAACCACCACGTCAAAGTCAAGCCATCCGTCGTTCTGGATCTTGGGGATCAGCTCGTCGCCGCCCACAAAATCGGCCCCTGCCGCCTCTGCCTCGTTGAGTTTATCACCCTTGGCAAATACCAGAACTCTCACGGTCTTACCTGTTCCGTTTGGAAGCACTACCGCGCCCCTGATCTGCTGCTCCGCATGCCTTCCGTCGCATCCTGTTCTGATATGCACTTCCACGGTCTCGTCAAACTTTGCAGGTGCTGCCTTCTTTACCAGAGAAATGGCTTCATCCGGCTCGTAGAATGCCATGCGGTCTACCAGCTTCGCGGCCTCCACATATTTCTTACCATGTTTCATTATCCTACCTCCTAGGTTCAAGCGACAACCTTGCTGTTGTCTCCCAATTTACTATCAGTCTTCCACCGTAATGCCCATGCTGCGCGCAGTGCCCGCTATCATGCTCATGGCCGCCTCCACGCTTGCCGCATTCAGATCCGGCAGCTTCAGCTCCGCGATCTCCTTCAGCTTTGCCTTGGAGATGGAGGCAACTTTTGTCTTGTTAGGCACCGCAGACCCGGACTTCAGGTTGCAGGCCTTCTTCAGCAGCACTGCGGCGGGCGGGGTCTTGGTAATGAAACTAAAGGACCTGTCCGCATATACCGTGATCACCACAGGGATGATGACATCACCCTTGTCCGCAGTCCTGGCGTTGAACTGCTTTGTGAATTCCACAATGTTGACACCATGCTGTCCCAGTGCAGGACCCACGGGCGGAGCCGGTGTGGCCTTGCCGGCGGGAATCTGCAATTTAATATAACCAGTTACTTTCTTTGCCATTTTGGCACCTCCTAAAATTGTGGTAAACCGCAGCCGGGCTGCGGCACTCCGGCGCAGGCTGCCAAGAGCAGGACCTGCTCCCACTTACATGTATTCAACCGCCCTCTGCGGGAAACACCCGACGGCCCCCGCGAAACGCCCTCTCCAGGCTGCCTGAAACGGAGGCACCTGACTGACCGGCGGAAAATACCTTTTGGATCAAACCTACAGCTTCCTGACCTCCGCAAAGCTGATCTCCACAGGGGTCTCCCTGCCAAAGAGCTCCACATTGATGGTGGCTGTCTGTTTGCTGTAGTCAAGCTTCTGCACGATACCGATGGTATCTTTCCAGATGCCTGCCACCACAGAAATGCTGTCCCCTTCCCCAAAATCCACGGAGACATTTTCAATCTTGATGCCCAGAGGCTTCATCTCGGCCTCCGTCAGGGGTACGGGCTTGCTCCCCGGGCCTACAAAGCCCGTGACGCCCCGGGTATTGCGTACAACATACCATGTATCGTCATTCATTTCCATGTTCAGGAGCACATACCCCGGAAACATCTTCTTCTGGACTGTCTTCCTGGCGCCGTTCTTCAGCTCTACCACATCCTGCAGGGGAACCCGTACTTCCAGGATCTGCTCCGCAAGATGCTTATTGTTCTCAATGGTCTTCTCAATATTGGCTTTGACCTTGTTTTCATATCCTGAGTAGGTATGAACCACATACCATTTTGCCTCTGCCATACGATCACCCTCGCCCTAAATTGATGTAAGGAAGTTCACGCCATTCAGCACCACATAGTCCAGCAGCGCTATGATCACCCCCACAACCACCGAGATTGCAACCACCGCAATGGACTGCTTCACGGTAGCCTGCCTGTCCGGCCACATAATTTTTTTAAACTCAGCGCTGACTCCTTTAAAAAAACCGGGCCCCGCCTTCTTCTCCGCAGAATCTCCCATTTTTACCATACCTTTCCACTGCTCTGTGAAATGAGTGAATTACTTCGTCTCCTTGTGGGGGGTGTGTTTCCTGCAGAACCTGCAATACTTTCTGATTTCCATTCTCTCAGGGTGGAGCTTCTTCTCCTTGGTCGTATTGTAGTTACGCTGCTTGCACTCGGTGCAGGCTAAAGTGATTTTTGTACGCATTTTGCTACCTCCACGTATTCTTTGAACTCACCGTTCTTTTTAAGCATAAAAAAAAGACCTAAAATCTTATCTCGTTTTCTAACTATAGCATAGTCCGTCCTTTCAGTCAACAGTTTTTCACATATTTTTCTTGTTTTTCTTGTCTCTCCAGACCTCCTGTGCTATAATGGAATCACTTAGAAAATAAGGCTGTATTTACCATGTGAATCTGGCCTGGCAGATATTGACACTACAGTATTCTCAGACAAATATGTCTGCTGAAAATCCCAAATGCAGATTAGAGAGGAGGCATGATAATGGGTCCCGTCATGAATGCGGTTTACAACAATTATCTCACAGCTTACACTCCCAAGCCGCTTACCAAATATGACGCGCATAAAAAGAGTGAGCTGCGGAGCGTTTACAATTCCATTGTCAAACTAAATAAGGACGCCCCCTGGTATCTTCCTACCACAAGCAAAGAGACGCAGAATTATGCGGTGGATCTGAAGGAAAATGCCCGTGGGCTGCACAATACCATCGCTCAGCTGGGCGGCCTGGAGAAGGATGGTCTTTTCAGCAAGAAAAGCGCCTACTCCTCCAATGAGGACATCGTGGAGGCCACCTACTCCGGCCCCGAGAAGCAGCCGGAGAACATCCCTGAGATCCAGCTGGAGGTTCGTTCCCTGGCGGCTTCCCAGGAGAACCTGGGTCTGTTTCTGCCGGGAGGATCCTCCTCCCTGGAGTCGGACTCTTATTCCTTTGACATCAGTATCAACGATATGAACTATGAGTTCCAGTTCACAGTCAGCGAGAGGGAGACCAACCGGGAAGTACAGGAGCGCCTGGAGCGCCTGATCAACAATTCCGACATAGGCATCCGGGCTTCCCTGGTGGAATCGGAAGGCCGCACTTCCCTGCGCCTTACCTCGGAGGCCACAGGCCTTCCCTCCGGGAAAAAGGACATTTTCACCGTCAGCGACCATCATACCAGCATGACCGCCGGAGCGGTGGAATACTTTGGCCTGGACTATGTGAGCCGGGAGGCCTCCAACGCGGAAGTTCTGATAAACGGCCAGGGACACACTTCTCCCACCAACCGTTTCACCCTTGACAAGCTCTTTGAAGTACAGCTGAAAGGGCTGTCCCCGGAGGGAGAACCCGTAAAGATCGGTTTGAAGACGGATATAGAATCCCTTACGGATAATGTGTCCCATCTGGTGGGGGGCTACAACGAATTTGTCAGAGCCGCCTCCTCCTACCTGGAGACCCAGTCCAAGAGCCGCCAGTTGGTACATGAACTGAAGGGAATCGCCTCTGTGTACCACAATTCCCTGCACACCATGGGCCTGAACCTGGAAAACGATGGAACACTCGCCATCGACCAGGACGTGCTTCAGCAGACTGCCGCCCGATCCAGTGACATCACTGAGACCTTTGGCAGCCTGAAAGGTTTCTCCAATATGCTCCTGCGCAAGAGCAGGCAGGTTTCCCTGAATCCCATGGATTATGTGGAGAAGATCATTGTGGCCTACAAAAAACCGGGCAATAATTTTCCGAATCCTTATGTCACCAGCGCCTACAGCGGCATGATGTTCGACGGATACTGCTGACTATGCTCTAAAAAAAGCTGCCCACGGGACAGTGACCCGGGGCAGTACCAAAAGATCATAAAAAAACCATAAGAAAAGCCTCCTTTAGGGAGGTTTTTCCTATGGGACCTTATACCTTCCAGCCGGAACTCTGCAATCTCATTTCTCCGGCTTTCCCTTCCTGGCCTTTGACTTGTACTTCTCTATCTGTACAAAATCATCCATCAGATCCAAAATCTTGTCGCGGCCTTCCTGGTTCAGCTTCACATAATTCTGCATCACACGGTTCTCCAGAAGCTGTGCTCCCAGGGACGTATCTCTCTCCAAAGAAGAAAAATCGACAGGGTTCAGGTTAAGCTTGTCGCACATCTTAATGACCGTCCCATACGCCATTCCCTCAATGCCCCGCTCCAGGGCAGTCACCAGGGTGCTGTAGGGAATGCTCATCTCCAACGCAAACTGCCGCACGCTGCGGTACTGCCGCAATATTTCTTTTTTCAGAATTTCTGCTTTTGTCATTTTCCATCCTCCATTTCAAGCATCAAAAGCCATCTAAGAACAATATACGATTTCCCGTATTCTTTTTCAAGTGGTATGTAAAAAATTAATAAATATGCGCATAATTTTTAGAAAACATTAAGATTTCCCCTAAAATCGGGAGACGCCCGGGGATTTCCCAGGCAGCCTCTCAACGCAGATTTATTCATTTTTAAAGAGCAGTCAATACGGACCGGTAGAGCACAATTCATCACAGTATCGAGAGTTACTCACCCTCCGTCCGGCTAAGCCTTTCCTGCCACCTGCGCACTTCCTCATCCTCCGGCAGAAGCGCCTGCAGCTGGCCCACCACACTCCTGGCAGCCTGGAACTGTCCGGTGTCCATGAAAGTGCGCACTTTGGATTTGATCTGCCGTGCCAGCACCTGAAACTCACTCGCCACCTGGTCGGCAGCCTGCTTCTCCTGCTTTATCTTCAGGTCGATCCATTTCAGGTATCTCTTCATGACATTGTCCATTCCAGGAAGAAGCCTGCGCACCTCCTTCAGCGACTTCAACGCCTTATCATAGCGTTTTTCTGCCATCTCCTCCAGCAGATCCCGCATATAATACGCCGCCTGCCTTTCTGAGGGAAGAACGTCCAGCCTCTGATCCAGAATCTCCGGCAGATAAAGCCTGCCACAGAGTTCTGTCATATTGCGAACATATTCCCAGAGCCCTTCTTCCACCCTGGAGTACAGAGCCTCCTCTCCTATCCCCCCCTGGTCTGACTCCGCCTCCAGCTTGATTCGATGAACACTGTAGCAGGCCCGCCACGGCAGCATGAACATGGACTCCTGGGGAAGAATGTCAGAAAGTTCCCTGTTCCACCAGTCAATGTCCGCTCCGCCGCCAAAGAGATAAAAATACAGGATACCGTCGTTCCAAAGATAAAAGGGAATCCTCTCCAGAATCTGTCTTGCGCCCACTCCCAGACGGCCGGCCGCCTCCATCATGCCGCAGCTTTTGATATAAGGCATGCTTTGTTTTATATTCTCCCATACCTCTACAGCCAAGTTTTCCACTTCTTCAGAGGTAAGTTTTCTCTCTGCCTCCGGCCGCTGTGCCTCCGCCATAATATCCGCCAGACGGAAAAACCAGTGGGCAGACTTGATTCCCCCGTATCTGGCAATTACGTCAGCTCTGTTGCCATGCCAGCTGCAGACCTCCTTCATGGTATCCACCATGTACTGTTCCAGTTCCTTGCGCTCCACCACCTGTGAACACATCTTTGTATAGTATTCCAACTCCGACGGCGCTGCGTCAGGCATCCGGCTTACAATGGCCCGGAGCATTTCATTGCTGATAAAGATGGCGTTCCCCTTCCACTCCAGATCCTGGAACAACTCCCACGCCCGGGCCGCTTCCCCCAGGCGGGCGGCAGCACGGACTCCATTTCCCAGCACCAAGCTGCGATTGCGGGGTTCAAAGCACTCACTGGTCATGATTGTAACAAATTCAATGTATGCCTCTTCATTGGCCAGTTTCTTTTTGAAAATATCCCAGTACAGCCCCGCGTGCTCCAGAGCCTTTTCCTCATTTCCCTGCTCCATGTAGGAAACCGCCAGATCACCTGAGATTACCGCCCGCACAAGAGGATCCAGCTTTTCCTCCCGCAGATACCGCTCCCCTTTCTCTATGGCATCCTGATACTTCTTCAGCTGGATATAGCAGTCAATCTCATTGGAAAAAAGAGAATTCAGGCAAAAGCTCTCTTCCACTTTGCCCTTCTTGTACCATCCAATGCCTTCCAGTGACATTTCTGCAGACTTGTCATACTGGTTCAGGGCATTGTACTCCTGGGCAAGCTGCAGGGTATGTTTCATGTTCCAGGGCGATTTCTCATGCTCTATCAACAGCAGAGATACATTTCGCCTGGAGTGAGCATCCGACTCCGCCTGTGTCTTGAAGGCATAACCATAATGATGCACAAAGACATCAAATTTCTTCACCGGTCCGGGAACGCGGTTAAAGTTCTCATGTATGGAATATACAAATTTAATATCCGGCTCCAGTCTGACCATACGGCCTACCAGAAGCTCCGAATAGACATTGGTTCCCTCTGTCAGATAGTTACGTTGGGTATAGGCGCCCAGCCCATACTTCTTATACTCCCCGGAATTGAAAAACCGGATAAATTCCGCCACATCCTCAAACCACTCATCGTCGTCCAAAAAAAGAAACCACTTTCCCTTTGCCTTCCTCAATCCCGCGTTGCGGGCCTTGGAAAAGTCATTGCACCACTCAAAGTCCACAATCTTATCCGTGTACTCCTCGATGATATGCCGTACCTGCTCCCCACAGCCTGTATCCACCAGAATCAGCTCCGACGCCACGCTGTCTAACAAAGGTTTCACAGAATCCAGACATTTCCTCACCGTGTCCGGACGGTTGGATATCAATATGGAAATCGTTAATAATAAATTCCTGCTCATGGCTTATGTTATCCTCCACAAATGCCTATGTCCTCCTCGGTTTTCCGGTATATTCCCAAGAGGGTTCATAGTATATCATAACTCATTTATCCCTTTTATGCAAACATAAAAGCTTTATGTAAACATAAAACTTTTATGCCAGCACAAAAGTTTTATGCCGGCACAAAGTCTTTATACCAGTTTTTTATAGCAGAATAAATTTTCTGCCAACATAAAAGTTGTCCAGTCACAAAAACACGGCGCAGGATAGAATCCTGCGCCGTGCTCTATGAACCCGAAACCGTATACCAGGTTTATATCCTGGCTTGCCAGCCGGAATTAGCCTAACAGAGACAGAACGCCCTGATTGCTCTGGTTGGACTGTGCAAGCATTGCCTGACCAGCCTGTGCCAGAATCTGGTTGTTGGAGTAAGTAACCATCTGTGTAGCCATATCCGTATCGCGGATGGAGGACTCTGCACTGGTGGTGTTCTCCACGACATTGTCCAGGTTGGCGATGGTGTGCTCCAATCTGTTCTGAACGGCACCAAGGGTTGCCCTCTGATCGGATACTTTCTGCAGCGCGTCTGCTACCACGTCAATGGCTGCCGTTGCGTTGTCACCGTCCTTGCCGCTCATGTCCAGTCCGTTGATGCCAAGTGCCCTTGAGCTCATCTGTGCAATATTCATAGCGATCTTGTTGTCATCGGAAGAATCCGCACCTACATGCAGACTCAGGTCAATCGCATCGTTCACATTGGCAAACGCTTCAAACTTCAGTTTCACTGAGCTGCCTTCCGTAAAGGAAGTAACTGTCTTAACATCCTCGCCATGCTGATGCTTAATGGCTGCCATCATTGCATCCATGCTGGTGAATGCCTTGATGGTGCTGTCACCTGCATTGTTAATGGCCTCCACTGCACCGCTGACACTCAGCTTCGCTGCTGTTCCTGCAGTAGCACTCTTGGAAGTGCTGGACACAAAGACATATGTGGTATTGCCAATCTTTACGGACTTGCCGGAAATGTTTGTCGTAGTGCTCACTCCCTTGGCACCAGGAAGAGCGTTGCTATTTCCTGACTGATGAGGGATCGACTGATTTGTACCCAGGCTCTGACCGCTCAGATCCTTTACAGCCACGCTTGTTGCACCGGTCTTAGCGTCGAAGTTAATCTCGGCTACATTGGTCATATTCGCATTGGCAGTCGTATACGTGAGCTTTCCAGCTGATCCGCCGTTGCTTCCCTTCAACAGGTAAGTCTCGTTAAACTTTGTGGTATTGGAGACACGGTCGATCTCGGTTACAAGCTGATCAACCTCGCTCTGGATCGCTGCACGGTCACTCTCGGACATAGGGCCGTTGGCTGCCTTTACTGCCAGTTCGTTCATTCTCTGAAGCATGTCATGAACTTCGGTCAATGCACCTTCTGCTGTCTGCACTGCACTGATACCATCCTGAGCGTTGGAGGAAGCCTGGGTAAGTCCCCTGATCTGCTTTCTCATTTTCTCGGAAATTGCCAGACCTGCCGCATCATCCGCTGCACGGTTGATCTTATAGCCGGAAGATAACTTCTCTGTTGCCTTCGCCTGAGCGCCTGTCGTAATGCCCAACATTCTGTTGGAGTTCATTGCTGTTAAATTGTGCTGTACTACCATGATTATTCCTCCTTGAAAGAAAAATAGGATACCGCTTCCCTGCGGCCATTCATATCCGTTGCCTGACTGATTCGCACGTTCAGTCAGACAACGGATTGTGATGAGACCCCTTTCACCGTCGTGCGTACCGTTTGGGAATCTCCGGCAAGCCTGAAACAAAGTACATTCCCTGCTCAACTGTTAAGTATATCGGCGTAATTTGCATTAACTTTAGTTACTTCAGCATTTTTCTGTATTTTTATTTTTTCCATCAACGGATATGAAAGTCCCACAGCAGCTCGACCCGCTGCTTCCAAGCCGCCAGTAAGAGGCATGTATTATTTACCTAATTAAGCATGGAAGGCTTTTCCTACTCTCCGCCCCCTGCCTTAACAACATACATCCTTCCCCTGGAGCTACATCATAAAACCGCACCCACTGTAACAGCAGGTGCGGCATAAGATTTACTGTCAGATATAATCCTGACCTTCTGCCCCTTACTGAAGCAGGGACAGTACGCCGGAAGTAGCCTGATTGGACTGTGCAAGCATCGCCTGACCAGCCTGGGCCAGAATCTGGTTGTTGGAGTACTCCACCATCTGAGTAGCCATATCCGTATCCCTGATGGAAGCTTCCGCCGCAGTGGTATTCTCCACCACATTGTCCAGGTTGGCGATGGTGTGTTCCAGTCTGTTCTGGATGGCACCAAGGGAGGAACGCTGTGCGGACACTTTCTGAAGAGCCTCTGCCACCGTGTCAATGGAAGCCGTAGCAGCATCCCCGGAAACACCGCTCACATCCAGACCGTTCAGACCAAGTCCTCTGGCACTGAGCATGGACAAATTCATATAGAGCTTATTGTCAAGAGCGGAATCCGCACCCACATGCAGACTCAGATCTATGGGATCGTTCACATCCGCAAAGGTCTCCACACGAAGCTCCAGCTCACCCTTGTCATTCACATAGGATGTAACCGCCTTGATATCCTCACCGTACTCAGCCTTAATAGCCGACATCAGATCATTCATGCTGGAGAAAGCCTTGATGGAAGGAGTCGCATTACTGGAAGTTTCATTGATATCCTTCACCACCCCACTGACGCTCAGCTTGGAGACGCTGGCAGGCGCAGTGTCCAGCTTCATGGTGCTTTCTACCAGCACATAAGTGGTATTGCCGATAGGTCCCACTGTCTTGGAAGAAAACTGAGTGGTAGTCATTGCTTTCGCGCTCAATCCCTCTTGACCAGGATTGGGAGTCGGTACATTTACACTCACGCCAATAGTTCCTGTGGCCTTATTTAACTCTTTAAGTCCAGTGGCCGAAGCAAACTCACCTTGCAGCGCTGCATCCGCAACATCATAGGTCAGCTTACCCACGCTGCCGCCGCTGCTGCCCCTGAGCAAATATGTCTCATTAAACTTGGTGGTGGTGGCAACTCTGTCAATCTCCGTCACCAGCTGATCAACCTCATTCTGTACAGCCGATCTGTCGCTCTCGGAAAGTGTTCCGTTGGCTGCCTTTACCGTCAGCTCTGTAAGCCTCTGGATCATATCATGCACTTCGTTGAGTGCACCATCCGCTGTCTGCACCGCGCTGATACCATCCTGGGCATTTAAGGATGCCTGTGTAAGGCCCCTGATCTGCTTCCTCATCTTCTCGCTGATAGCCAACCCTGCCGCGTCGTCAGCCGCGCGATTGATCTTATAACCGGAAGACAGTTTCTCTGTGGCTTTCGCCTGAGAAGTGGTTGTCAGACCCAGCATTCTGTTTGAATTCATTGCCGTCAGATTATGTTTTACTACCATTCCCATATTCCTATTCCTCCTTGAATAACTGCCGCTTCCATTTGACGGTCAGCCGCATCTTGCTTTTCATTCTGTTGACCTGCCGTGAGTATATTTCTCACAGCCCTTTTGATATCAACACACTTAGACTATATATCGGACGCACCCGGCAATTAATTTAGCCTCACCGATATTTTTTTACTTTTAAGATCATAATCAAAAATTCCGTAGCCTAAGCTACGGAATCTTCCGCTCTATCCCTGCTACTTTTTGCTGTCCAGATAAATGGACACCGGCCCAGCCGATTTACTCATGGTTTTATAATAGTTCCTGGCCGCCTGGGTGGATCTCCGTCCCATGCAGACTCCCTCCCGGGCCTTTCGGAAATACTCCTCGATCAAAGCCTTATTGCGCGCCTCCTGAGCCTGGATGAGCACGCTGGTATCTGTGACCTCCCCGATCAGCTGCTGCAGTACCTTGATCTGACCTGCATACCGCTGCCTGTTGTCCTGCAGTTCCTCCGCCACCTTGGCATAGAGCTGCTCAAATCCCACATCCAGCGCAGCAAGCCTGTCAACCAGACTGCCCTTCTCCTCCACATACTCGTCGAATTTGTCCAGGTCGGCGTTCCCTGATTTGAAGAGCTCCTCCTGGCGAAGGTTATACTCCTGGATCTCTGCCATAACCTGCTGCTTCTGCCGCAGGCTCTCCTCCAAAAGGGTCAGATAGTTCTCTGTCATGCACCCTGCTCCTTGCTTCTCTTCATGACTTCCTTCCAGGTATCCCTCATACTGCGCAGATGTGTGTTGACCTCCTCCAATATCTCCTTATCCTTCTTGATATTGGCCTCAATCAGCCGCTGGCTTAAATAGGAATAGACACGCTCAAAATCTTCTGCCACAGGGTACTTCATATCCAGTGTCTGACGGAAGTAGTCAATAATATGCTCTGTCTTTTGAATGTTGGTATGCGCCTTCTCCACGTCCTTATGTTCCACCGCCGCAATGGCAATATTGCAGAATTTGATCGCTCCTTCATAGAGCATCAGCGTCAGCTCTGCGGGGGACGCTGTCAGAATCTTACTGTTGTTATACTGGCCATACGCTCTGGAAAATGCCATAACTGCATCCTGCCTTTCTCACATGGGATCATCAGGCACTGTCCATCCCGGAGTGTACACCGGAAAGCCTCTTCCCAAGACTTCCCGGTGCTGTGAACCTGTAGAATAAAGAAAATATATTTTAACCGTTCACTGCCAAAAATGGAATCAGCCGCCCAACAATGACGTCACCGCGCTGGCATTGTTCTGCATCTTGGCTAACGCGGTTTCCATAGCTGCAAATTTAGCATACCACTTATCCTCGTAATCTGCAAGCTTATTTTCCAAATCCTTTATTTTGACAGTATACTCATCATACTCCTTCTGCATTTTCTTGTCGTCGTAAGCATGATACATAGAGCTGTAATCGGTGGTTCCCATAAGCTCCGTCATTCTGCTATAAAGATTCTTGGCCAGACCGGTAAAGAAACCCACCACCATATCCGGATCATTGGCAATCATGGTTTTGAGCTTATCGGGATTGCCGGCTGTCTCTGTGTCATCGCTGTCGCCGTCGATATGATAAGCATTCTTCTCATTCTCCGCTGCATTAAAATACCCCAGAGTATTAATGCCAAAATTGGACAGATACATTTTCTTATAGACCGGATCACCGTTGTCAGCAGTTCCTATCTGAACATTCACGCCTTCCATCATGATCCGCTTCATTTCACTGGAAATTAAGCTCAGGGAACTGTCTTTGCGCAGAATGGAGTCCTTGATCTTGTTCTCCCACTCCTCAATGGCACTGTCGGACATGGCATCCTTCTCTTCATCCGTCAGGGGCTCATATCCTTTGGCAGAATCCGCATTATAGAGCTTATCCATCTGGTTGATAAGGGCGTTATACTCCTTCAGGAATCCCTTCACCATGTCGTAGACACCCTCGGTGTCATCCTGCGTGGTGATGGTGACTTCCTCATTGTCCGCTGTGGTAGCGTTTACTGTCAGGGTAAGGCCGTTTACGTTGAAGCTGTTCGAAGAGGATGTATACTCCACACCATTTAGATAAATCTTGGCATCTGTTGCCTCTGTCTTCTTCCCTGCATTCGTAGCAAAATTACCCGTAGAGTTAAAGCCTTCCACATTCTTTAAAATCTCATTGATATCCGTGCTCTCATCAAAGGTGAATGTGTCTTTAAATTTAAAATTGGCCTTCATTTCATCTGCCAACGCTTTTTTATCGGCTGCGGTTATGGAACCATTATTCCATTTTGCGGCATAATAGTCCTTCATCGTTTCTTCATTATTCAACCCCAGGGAATTCAGCAGTTTGACCCCCTGCTCATCCCCTACTGAAAGCTTGAAATCATTTTCCGTCCCCGATCCCTTGGAAGTCACGAATATTCTTCCACTGGCCTCGTCAAAGTTTGCATTCAGTCCCGCAGACCGCAAGCCGCTCACAAAGCTGCTGACCGTGGTATTCTCATCCACAATAATGGGAGTAACACCATCGCTTCCGTCTCCCAGAGTAAGATTTATGGTGCCTTTTCCTGTAAATCCCAGCTCACTCATCTTTGTGTCGCCAGTCACCTGTGCTTTCGGATCCGTATTGCCCTGCAACTCCAGTTTTCCTCCGGTAAGGTATCCGGACTTTGCCAGTTCCTTCACCTTCAGGCTCTGAACACCATTCATGGCGCCGTCGCCGGTGATAACAGACACAATATTACTATTTGACACCTTTGTGGTCTTTTTAGTAAAGCTTCCCTCAAAACGCAGATTACCCAAGGCATTATGGTACAGTTTCAGAATCTGGTTATTCAAAGTCTTCCAGGCGTCCTGCTTATACTTTAAAGACTTCTGTGCCTTTACCGCCTTTGTTACCTTCGCTTTCTTGGCTTCCACCAGCTGGGATATGATGCTTTCTGTATCCATGCCGGACATTAAGCCGCTCAATCTCATTGCCATTTTTCATCATCCTTTCTGACTTACTTCATGCAGGCTTAAGATTCATAGTGCTCTGTGCTCCTGCCGACAGATACCCCTGGCGGAATATCCCCCTGTCAAAAGCCCCTCACTATCTCCTCTCGTCAATCAGGATCCCCGCCAGTTCCCATACTCTGGCAATCATATCCAGGGTCTTCTCCGGGGGAAGTTCCTTGATGACTTCCTTGGTGTTCTTATCCACCAGTTTTATCGTCACACGGTTCGTATCCTCATGAATACCAAACACCGCTTCCGAATTGGCCATGTTCTTGTTCAGCGCCTCAACAGCCTTCCGAATTTTCTCATGGGAAGGCTGTTGATCCTTACCCTGTTCGTTGCTGTCCGCCTGGCCCTTTTCCTGTGAATTTTCCACCACGCTTGTCGTCTTGTCTACGTACTCTACAGCGTGCACACTGCCACTGCTGCCAGTTTCCGGCTTCTCCGCCTGAGCGGAAGAAGTCTGCGGCTTCTGCACCATACTTCCTGTTCCCTGTACCTGTAAGGTCATCACACTTGAAATTGGTTCAATTGCCACTTTTGCCACCTCCTTGTAATTGTCATCAAAAGCATCCTGCTTATTGATTTTCTGCATCTCATGCATCTAACTTCTTTATCGGAAACTTTCTGGTAAAAATTAACCTGGATGCAGAAATTAACCCAGTAAAGTCCTTAGAGCCTCCATACCGTCAGCATTTACAGATTCCCTGTTAGCCTCCTGGATCTGGCAGTAAACTTCCTTGCGGTAAATGGGCACCTCCCTGGGCGCGGTGATACCCACTTTCACCTGATCCCCCTTTACCTCCAGTATGGTGACTTCCACATTGTTGCCGATGATGATGGCCTCATTCTTTTTCCTTGACAATGCCAGCAACCTACTCACCCGCCTTTCCTGCCTGCAGAATATCATAGATGGGGAACTTGACCGGATACCCGTTGTTGTCCACAATCACCTGGCAGGCCTTGTGTTTCTCCACATTGATCACAATGGGCCCCTGCAGGTTCACACTCATCTTCTGAATATCCCCGGGAATGGACACCGTCACCAGCACCAGCAGGTCATCCGGGCTGATCTCTCCCAGCTCCGCAAGCAGCTGGTCTTCCACCTCCGGATTATAGTCCGGTTTCACAATCAGGGGGTTCATCACAGGCATGGCAAAGGCAGGTTCATCCAGGGACTGCAGAAAACGGATGCCCACGTCGGTACCCTTCTCCTCGTCATGGAGCAGGGCAAAGCGTTTCATCTCCGGGAAACCGATAATACCGTTCTCAAAGGTGACAATCTTCTCATCCGCAATTTCTATTTCCCCGAAAATCTTTGTGTTAATCTTCATAATCGGCACAAATCCTTTCCTTATATAAAGTTCAACAGTGTGGTTTTCATCACCTTGCCCGCAGCCATCAGGGCCGCGTCATAGGTCAGCTCTGCGCTGCTGAGCTGGATCGCCACTTCCGTAATGTCAATGTCCTCATTCTCGCTCTTAAGTGTCTCAAAGGTGGTCTTCTGGTTCTGCATACGGTTCTTGATCAGTTCCAGCTTGCTGCTGCGGCTGCCGCAGTTGGTGATGCACAGATTGGCGTCATCCAGGTGTTTCTGAAATGCCGTAATGGAGCTCTCAAACAGTTTCTGTTCCTTGTCCTTGGCCAGGGTCAGAGCCTTCTCCACAGCTTCCTGCTGTTTCTTCAGAATCTGCAGGTTCTGCTCCCGGTTAGGATCGTCACTGGGAATTTTTTCCTCAAGCTCTTTCAGGTTGGCCTGAACCCCCTCCAGGTCAAGCACATTCTGAATCGCGCTCAGCAGGTCATCCACCTCTCTGCCAACACCGTGCTTAAAGCACTCGTCCGCTGTAGAATTCACCCTTATGGTCTGATTAAATCCCACATCATATTCAATCGTCTGGCGCTCGGCGTTGGGCTCCAGGTACTCTTTATTGTACTCCACTTTCTCCCCGTCCACTGTGGCCTCGCAGGCAAAATAGTGCTCCGGACGCAGATCCCCTTTCTGCCAGCTTCCCTTGTCATAGGTTATCTGAATCTCCGACTCATCCAGATTGGGAGTGCCTTCCAGATCCTTTGTGGATACCAGCGTCTCATAGCGGTCCTTGCCCAGAAGAATCTCTCCTGTCTCCGGCACATATACAATGGCACTGGGACTCTTGGCCACGAAGGCATATGGATCCTCATAGGAGTGCATGGTGATAATTCTGGCCGGGTCTGCCGCGCCTGCAGTAGTGTCAGGCCAGGTCTTATCCAAATGTCCCGCAGGATTAGCAGTCGGATCCGTAAATTTAATTTCCGGTGTCTTCACCTGAGTGGGATACGCCGCCTCATTAGTGCTCCAATCCGTAGTCCAGCTGTTCAGATCCGCTGCAATATCCGGATAGTCATTGGGATCGGCATTCGTTATTGCATTGGTAATGGCCGTGTTAATCTCCGTCAAATCCGTCTGACTCAAGTTATTGAAATCATAGTCGCTGAGGCTTTTGGGCGGCGTTAAAGTGCCAAGTTCCGCATTCACCGGATCCGCATACTTGTCTATTTTTCCCAGAAGGTCATTGAGGTTTGTTACATAGGTCTTCAGCGCCGGGTCATCTCCGTAATCAGAACAGTCGTTATACGCCAGCCTGATACGATATACTTCCACAGAGCTGATATCCTGATCGGTTATCTTACTCATGTCAGCGTCATTATAATTGCCGGAATTCAGATCCAGAAGGTTTCCCGTATTTACCTTCACTATGGAATCAATGGCGCTGCTGTCCAGCTGCTCGGTGAGAGTGTAATCCACCTTCTGGGTCTCCATGAAGCTCAGCGGAGTATTGGTGCGGTAGCCTGTAAACACATACCTTCCCGCATAGTCCGCATCCCCGGTGGAATATACCTCCTCCCCCAGAGCCTTCAGCTGCTCCAGAATAATCTGGCGGTTAGCCGTCGTCAGCGGGCTGTTGGAACCTGTCTCACACTGTCCGATCATGTTGGTGATAATCTGTGAAAGGTTCTTGATGGCGCTCTCCGTCACGCTCAGCCAGCTCTCCGCATCGGGAATGTTCTTGCTGTAATACTGTGTGATCTCTGTGACATTGCTGCGCAGGCGCAGGGCCCGGATGGCAATGACAGGATCATCCGAGGGCCTGTTGATTTTCTTCTGGCTGGACATCTGGGTACTCAGTTTGTCCTGGTAAATCTTGTTGGTATTGATATTTGACAGATTATTATTCTGCATAATCTTATTTGTTATTCTCATATGAAGTTCCCTTTCTATCCGGCCGGCCCTTTTACACGCCGGTCTGCAGGATCAGCCTGTCATAAATTTCAGTCAGAGTCTGTACCATCTTGGAAGCCAGATTGTATCCGTTCTGATACCTTACCAGGTTTACCGCTTCCTCGTCCTCGTCCACGCCGGAGATGGAAAGCCTCTGGGTGTCAATAGAACCTGCAACATCGCGGAAACTCTGATAGAAGGTATTCGCCCGCTTCATGTTCAGTGCCACATCCGCCAGTATGCCCTGCAGGAACTCTGAGGCGGAACTGCCCCTAAAGCTCATCTTATCCTTGTCTGTGGCAAGCTTCTGCAAATCTTTCAGCAGATCGTTCTGCTCCACACCGTCGCCCTGTTTTTTCTTGGTGGCAAGACGGCTGGGATCATTCTCCAAAGTGTTGGAGATGTCAAAATTCTGGGCCTTCATCACATAATAGCTGTCCTGGGTCACATTCTTGCCCACCTGGACTTTTATCACCGTGTCCTGTCTGGCCTGCTTCTCTGCGTCCGCTTCCGTCATGCCTGGATTCTGGGCCATAAGTTCCTTTTTCCGGGCTTCCACCTTCTCAGCCAGTTTGTCATATCTGGTGGCATCCGGGAAAAGATACTGTCCATTCTGGGAAGCCGCATCTTCTGTGACTTTGTTGGCCGTAAAGAGCTCTATACCGGGAATATCGCCTGCATAACCGCTCACCAGAATATCGTTAAACTTCTGGGAGAAAGTTCTGATCCACTCATTCATCTGGGACATATAGTAAGGCACACCCTGATAGTTCAAGGCGGTTCCCACTGTGGCAGTCTTGCCCACCCTGTCGTTGGTCACATGGGAGGTATTCAGCTCGCTGTCCGAAAGGATGAATTTATAGCTCACCACTTCGTTGCCGTTTTCGTCGTAACGGATACTGTACTCCCAGGAATCATAGTAATAGTCTTTATTGCCCAGACTGATAACACCGCCCTGGTCAGAAAGATTGCACTTGTTCAAGTCTTTCAGGTAGTGTTTATCCACTTCAATCGTAACTGTATCATGAGTTGTGGTCTGTGTTGTTCCGTCCGGTTTTGTAGTGGTTATGGTCTCTGTTCCAATATCCTGGATGACTCCGCTGAAGTTCTCACCATTGTTGCCGTCCCGCATCTCCACCAGACCTCTGAGAGCGCCCCCCAGCGCGCCGCTGTAAAGGTTCAGCTTGGATCCGTCCGCCCAGTACACATCATACAGGCCGTCAATATCCGTCTGGTGAACTTTCTCATGGGAACTCCTGGCCACACATTCCAGGCTGTTGTAGTTGTTGCCGTCAATCAGCACCTGTCCGCCTGCTATGCGCACAATGAATCTGCTGCCGCCGGTTTCCCTGTCAGGGTTATTTGCGTCCGCAATTTTTGTCTCTGTCACGTCCACATCCACGATCTGGGAAAGCTGATCCATCAGAAGTGTCCTTCTGTCCCGAAGCTCGTTGGCATTGACTCCTGTGAGCTCTATGGTGTTGATCTGCTTGTTCAGTGTGGCGATCTCTCCGGCCAGGGAGTTGATCTCATCAATCTTTACCTTGATCTCCAGATTTGTATCCTTCTGCAGCTTTTCCAGGTTCCCGGCCACGCCGTTAAAATACTCTGCCAGAGAGCCCGCATATCCCACAAACTGCTCTTTGGTGGGCACGCTGTTGGGATTTTTCAGCAGCTCTTCCATACCTGTGACAATCATCTGGTCAAAAACTGTCTTAAAGCCTGCGTTTTTGCCGTTGTCGTCAAAATAGGACTCGATCTGCTGCATATAATACTGTTTCTGGCCGTATTCGCCCACTTTCGCATTGTTATTCCAGTATCTATAATCGTAAAATTCATCCCGAATCCGTTCAATGGCCAGTGTCTCCACACCTGCACCTGCACAGCCGTATGTCTGGAATACCCGCAGAGCATTGGACGCCTGCTGCGTCACCTGCTGTCTGCTGAATCCTTCTGTCTGTACATTGGCAATGTTGTTGGATGTGGTGTTCAATGCCGCATTGCTGGCCAGCAGCCCCGTATATGCAATGGTTAATCCAAAAAATTGTGATGGCATTTTCTTTCTCCTATTTCAAGTTCCGTCTCTACGTTCCAGCGCCCTTATATGATATCTTATGCGCCCAGGGTGCTGAGGATATGTTCCAGCATCTCGTCGATCACATTGATATAGCGGCTGGAGGCGTTGTAGGCATTCTGGAACTTAATCATGTTGGACAATTCCTCATCGGAGGACACTCCCACCACCTGCTCCCTTGCGCTGGTGATGCCCTCTACAGTGTTCTCCTGATTTGTAAATATATGCCTGAACTGATAGCCTGAGTTTGCAACCTGAGACACCAGATCACTATAATAGTCTACAAAGGAACTGGTCTTCTTCACATTGGGATTCAGGGTATAAATCTCCTCCGTGAAAGCTTCTTTCAGAGCATTGGCAGTGGCTTTGTCCTCGGAGCCGTCCGCCAGGCGGAACCCTAACATGGAAGGTTTCTGCATCAGCTCCGGATCCACCTGCAGATTCTTAATAGAGTACAGGCTTCCGTCCTCCCGGGCCTCCGTGTCGCTGCCGGGTTTTTCTTCATTGTACACCCAGCACTCTTCCCCTGCTTTGATAACAACATTGCCCTGTGCATCCACCACATCTGCCGCCAGCTTCACCTTCCGGTATCCGTCCGTGGCAGACTTTGCAAACATCTGAATGGGGCTGCCGTCATCCTTGCGCATATAGTTCCCATCCGCCGTACAGTACTTGACATTCTGCAGTGTTATCGTTCCACCGTTCCCGTCATCTACCGTCAGGTTCCCGGTGGTAACACCCGCAGCCTCCGCCAGGACTGAATTCACCTTGGTGGCCACAACGTGAATCAGCTGGTCAAACTCCGCCTGGATATTCATAAGTATGGACTGGGATACACTGTCATAATCCTTTTCGATATCCGTATAATCTGCCCTGTGGTCCCCCCGGGCCAGAAGCATGGCTTTCAGCCCGCCTATATCTGTATTCAGATCTGAGGAGATCTCCCTGGTCAGGTCGAACACCTCTGCACCGTCGATATTATATTCTCTGCTGCCGTCATCCATGGTCTTATACGTGGCATTCTGATACCAGAATGGTGTGTAAAACCCTGTGGCTTTGTCCTCGTAAATGCCGATCTCATAGGAAACCTCACCTTTTACGAAATCCATCCCCTCAATCTGTACCCAGACGGCGCCGCTTGCATCTTCCCCGAAATTGATGTCCGCCATCTGAGAAAGCTCATCCAGGATAGTGTCCCTGCTGTCCCTTAAGTCATTGGCCTTCTCCACCCCTCCCGCTTCTACCTTGCGGATGGCATCGTTCAGGGCAAGGATCTTCTGGCCATAGCTGTTGATTTTATCCACCTGCTGCTTAACCTGGGCATTCAGGTTGTCCTGGTAGGCGCAGAGACCTTCATACACCGCCTCCGCCCTCTGGATAAACTCCGCAGCCCTCTGAACCAGGAGCCCCTGGGTCACAGAGCTTGCGGGATCCTTCGCCAGCTCCTGGACAGCCGTCCAGAAATCCGTGATAGTGGTCTGGAAAGCCTCGCCGTTCATCTCGCCCAGCTGGCTCTGGACTTCCTCCATGACTTCCGTGGAAACCTGGTAAAACATGCTGCGCCCGGACTCGCGCCGGTACATTTTGTCAAGGAAATAATCCCTCACATGCTTTACCCTGGAGTAATTGACTCCCAGTCCCGTCTGTTTGTTGTTGATGGACTTGACATCGATAGAAAGAGTGTTATAACTTCTCGAAGACTGTTGCACCTGCTGTCTGGTATAGCCGACAGTGTCCATATTAGAAAGATTATGCGCTGTGGTGTTCAGCGCATTTTGACTGGTCTGTAATCCTGATGATCCAATGTATAAACTACCCATTAATGGCATATTCTTCACCTCAACGATCTACAAGGAGCAGCGCCCTTCCGGGGCTACTGCTTTGCGTCAAAACTTCCGCTCACGGCGCCTATCTGCATACCGCTGTTATAGGCATCCCTGGTGTAATTTGCCGTCTCCGGGGCCCCCTTGGCCGCCTGCAGCAGATTCATCTCAAATTCCACCATTTCCAAAGCGTTTTCCAACAGTTCCTTATTCTGCTCATTGGTCCGCCGCAGTTCCCGGACCGAATTCTGCAACCTGTCATGAACCCGTGCCAGCTTTGCCTGCTCCGCAGGCCTTGAAGCCATCATCTCTATCAGGTTGGAGAGCTTAAAGTTTTCAACATCCTTGTTTAATACGTTGGCCATATCGGCAGTCACTTCTGTCCGCCTTTTCTCCAGACGGGCGATCCTGCTTACAACTTCCTGTTCATCATCCGTGATTTTCTGTAACTTTTCCAGATCCGCACTTGCTATGATCCGGGTTTTTTCCTGAGATAAGGTCAGGAGCCCTTCATACTCATCGCTCTCCTGACAGAGAACCTCTATCAGGTTTTCCATTAAACTCGCCACGGAACTCCCTACCTCATTTCTTCCAGCTTCTTCAGAAGCTTATCAGCAAAAGTCCCTGCATCCACGCTGTATGTGCCGTTCTGGACCTGTGCCTTGATGGAGGCCGTCAGTTCCTCCCTCACATCGGGTGCTGCAGCAATGGCCGTCTGTGCCGTCCCGATGTCCCTGCCCAGGCTGGAAAACTGCAGCTGGTCCCCCTTGGACGCGGTACCTGCCTGGCGCGTCTTGCCCACTTTACCCGGCTGATATACCTGTTGAATCTGATTATATGCCTCAATACGCATGCCGGATTCCTCCCTTCATTCGGTCTCCCTGTCGTTTTGCTTATTAAGATTATCGGCACCCCTGTCAAATACTTTAGCTCTTCCGCAGCTCTTTTTTTCCGTGCAGTACCCTGTGACCTGGCATTTGGGCACAAAGAAATGCTCCACCAGGTATTTCCACTCTTCCGAATACTCGCTGAGCGCATCCATCACATCCTGCATCAGCTGCCGGTATTCCCAGTACGCCCTGGAGCAGAGTCTCTGATGAGACATTTCCACCAGGCTGCGGGCATTCCTCCGGTCCACAATTCTCGTGGTCATCCCCAGGGGCAGAAGCATGGCGGCATCCTCCCGGGGGATTTTATATTCCTCCTCCAGACAGGCCGCCGCCCTGGCAATGGCTTCCATGGTATCCCGATAGACTTTCTCTGCCTCTGGCAGGGCCGCCACACTGGGAGGGAGCACATAGGAAAAATCCTTATAATTTACATACCGCGTGCTGGCCTGAAGTCTGGTGGGCGCCCCGCCGATATGGGTGTACCACTCTCTGATAACCCGGGCGGAATATCCGTCCAGAATCATATCCACCCCCGCATATTCCATCACCCTGTGATGGCCGGATCGAATGCAGTCAAGTCCCCTTTTGTAGTTTCTCACCCTGTCGCTGATATCCGCGCCCCAGCAGACGCCGGCCCTCTCCCCCATAAGAGTGATGGGGTCTTTCGGCGTTTCCTTTAAGATTGTTACCATGCTCTTCCTCCCTTGATAAACCGCCGGAAATACCCTGCCCGCTGTATTCAGAATCAAGCCCCGGGTATTTCCGTCCTGCCTTCTCTCCACTGTAAAACTTCACTTTCTGCCAGGCACAGTCAGCTCCCTGGCGGGATCTCTGTAAATGACATAGCCGTCTATCTCATCCACCAGAATCCACCCGTAATCCTTCGGATCGCCCAGAATCACTTTGTCCGCTCTCAGGATACAGAAATGACAGTCCTCCTGCCGCACCAGGGCCGCCAGCTCCTCCATGTCCACTTCCTCCGCCTCCATGGCGGTGCACAGATCGCTGTCATAGTTCCACCGCTCCACCATCATCTCCCTGCCATAGGGCATGCAGACCAGGGGAGTATACTGCCGCACATACTGCACCAGCTCCAGGGGAAATACCGCCATAACCTCCCTGCCGGGCACCACAATGGCATCGCAGATATGAACCACACTGTCCGGCACATGATAAAAGTTCTGGGCTTTGACAAAATTGGGATTGCTGTACACATAGCTGCCCGACACAGCCAGGACCGCCCCCATCCCCAGAATCGCCCCGCCGCAGGCAAAGCCTTTTTTCAGCCGGGCCTTCTTTCCCCCTGCCGTCTGTCTGCCCCAGGCCTGTCCAAAGATATGAAGAACAGTGTATGCATTCACAAGGGTGACGGGCAGAAGCCACAGGATACGGTAATAGATCTCCTCCTCCGCCATGCGGAAAACCAGCTCCGCAAACAGGGGGTTGAAATACAAAAGCAGAACCACCACGGGCATGTAGACAAAAAGAATCCTGACGGACTCATCCTTTTCCCGCACCCACAGATAGGCCAGGGACAGAACAAACCACACCGTCAGAAGCCCCGTGCCCATATATTCCCGGAACAGATTCAGCGCTTCACTCCACATAGACATCCTCCACCACACTCATCCTTCCAGAAACAGATACAACAGGGCATAGCACACGCAGGGAAGGCAGCTTAAAGCCATGGGGGCCAGCACCCCCGGCCTTTTGTAACTCACCGCTCCCAGTATCCCCACAATGCCCACACCCATGCAGACAATCAGAGCCCCCAGGGTACTGCACAGGCATGCGCTCACCGCAGCCGCCCCCAGAAGCAGATACATGGACGGGGGAATCTTCTCCTTTTCCTGGAGTTTTTTCAACAGCCCCAGAAGAACCAGGAACAGGAAAGGCAGCACAATACTCCCCAGGGCGGCCTTTCCCTGCCTGCTTCTGGCTATCATAAAGTTTTCCACTGTATATATGGAATAATCCCCGAAAATTACTCCCAGTTCCACAAACAGCATAAACAGGGGCAGCTTCCACCCTTTCTCGGGAAAAAGCCTTCTCCCCAGAAGCCCGAACACGGCGTAGGCCATGGCTATCAGCACAAGGGGCAGCACCACCTGGGCCACCGAAACCGTCCGCATGCCCGACACCCGGGACAGAAAGGAAATCCACAGCGGAAAAGGCGCCAGGCTGTGCCGGGTGTCCAGGCCGGTGGTAAGCCCTGTGTAGGGAATTCTCTGGTACATGGTGCCTGATTCCTCCGTGAGCACAGAGACCGCCACATAGTACGCGTCATCTCCGTCGGCATAAGCCAGCCGCACCGCCTGAACCATCTGGAACAAAAACAGCCCCCAGAACAGGAGCCAAAGGGCTGCCTCCACCGGCTGCCTTCCCCTGAAAAAGCGGCCCAGGGACCAGGCAGGCAGCGACGCTCCCCTGGCCAGACGCCGTATCTCTGCCGCGGAGGCCAGAAGTGCCAGGGCTGCCGTGTATCCTAAAAACAGCGCGGACACGTTCCCAAAACTTCTCTCCCTGAGAATCAGAGGCACGCAGATAAGCTGGAACCCCATCCACAGAAGAAACTGCCCGCTGACCCAGCGGAAGAGCAGGCTGCCGCTTCCTCTGTCTGTGCGTGCAAATATGCTCCCCGCCAGGACGGGGACCACCAGCAGGAATAATGCAAGAATCAATAACTGTACCGCCAATGTTCCTGTTTCCTTTCCCGGCGCTGTCTTCAGCCGCCGATGGCATACACGTAGATCTGGTAATAGCTGTCCTGGGTCTCAAAAGGGGTTTCCCTCATAAGCCGCAGGCCCTGCTGCCCCGCATTCCCGATGGGGGCGGCGGACAGCAGATACTCCGCTCCCATCTGCTCCAGGACATCCACATCCACCTGGTACTCCTGAAAGGAGAACCGGTTCTTCTCTATGGTATAGTAGCCGGGGCACTCCGCGCTGAACAGATAGCACCTGTTTCCCCAGGTGTCAAAATAGCTCTCCAGGTATTCGCTTTTGTCCAGCTCCGGGGCTATGGCCCTGCGAAATAAGTGTTTGTAATCAAGGGAGTAGTTATTGGAATAACCGTCCAGGCTGTGAAAGCCGTGGTAGAGCGCCGCCGCAGGGTCAATGCCCAGGCTTACCACATAGTATTCATCCTGTCCTTTCCCTGTCTGTTCCGCCAGGAAATCCCGTACCTGTTCCATCACTCCCACCGCGTAATAATCACTGTAACTGAGCAGGCCGTATTGAGGATTGCGCAGCTTTTGAATGTTGGATTTTATATCTCCAATCATCAGGATCCGGAAACCGGCTGCCGCCGCTGCCAGTGTGACCGCCGCCATACCGCACCCCGCCGCCATGCGTCCCAACCCCCTCTTCTGCCCCAGCAGACTCCAGAGAGCGGAAAAGCCGCAGGCCGCCGCCAGATACCACAGACAGGGAGCCATCCACAGAAGCCTGTCCAGCTGGAAAGCCCCCAGTGTCCCCAAATCCCCCCGCAGAGCCATCCCGGAAGAGCTGCCCCAAAATGCCGCCCCCAGGGCAAGGCACACGGCGATTCCAATGCACAGGCCCATATTCTTTAAATTCCGGATTGTCTCCCCGGGCAGCCTCCCCAAAACTCCTGGGGCTGATCGCTCCGGACGCTCTCCCCTAACCCCTGACGCAGACTGCTCTGAATGTGTCCCAAGGGTTTTCTCAAGGGAATGTTCCGGTTCCTCTGACGCTCTGGATTCCAAGAGCAGGCACACCGCCAGAACCACCGCAAGCACAGCCAGAAGAATCAGAAGAAGAACACCGTGGTGCCCTTCGCTGTGCTGTCCTCCCACAAAGAGATCCTGCCAGAAGAGATGCCAGAAAGGGGTGGCGTTCAGGACATATTCCGCTTTGTGAGAGACAAAGGAATCCCCGATTCCCGCCAGCTGGCACAGAAGCCGGAAATTCTCCGCCACATAAACCACAAGGAGCAGCTGCCAGGCAGCCAGGAAATGCCAGGAATGCTTCTTTTTGAACAAATCCCACAGAAAAACCACCACTCCCACACCAAGGAGCCCGAAACCCGCCAGCACCAGGGAGGAAGAAAACCCAAACAATGCCGTACAGCAGTAGGCACACACCAGATACTTTCCCTCCCGCAGTTTCAGGCCGCACCAGAAGAGCAGGGGAATTCCATACTGGGACAGCCCATACACCGGCAGAAACGGCAGAAAACCGTAGAGTACTCCCGCCGCTGCTGCCACAGAAGTCCTCTTTGTGAGATGAGACACCAGCAGAAACATTCCTGCAAATCCTGTCAGACGGCCAACCAGAAGCATCACCGTCAGAGCGGCGAAATAATCTCCTCCCAGAAACAGCAGCACAAATACCGGAGCCGGCAAGGTCAGAGCGGTCTTGGACATTCCGCCCATAAATTCCGGCAGCACATCCCCTGAAAAAAGATGTTTTGCCTGGAGAATATAAGCAATCATCTCTCCGTCCAGCTGGTCGTGATAGGTAAAAATGGATTCCTGTCCCAGGATCAGATTGGGCAGCACCGAAATCCCCATCAGAAGCATTCCTGCCCAGAACCAGAAATGGGCTGAAATCCCCTTCCTGTTGTCTTTCCTGCCAGATGAACTCCTATCATGGCCACATGCCGGCGCCCCTTTCTCCATGAACCTGCTCCCTCCCCATCAGCAACAGCACCATCCCAGGCCAAAGCTGGCTCACTGCTATGGTGCATTTGTAATCCATAACCCCCGCACCTCTCAGGGCGAACAGCGCCGTCTGAATGCCTGCCGCCAGAGCGCAGACTGCCAGGGCCGCTGCCGCCCTTCTCCATCCTCTGTTCTTTCCCGCCAGGAATTCTACGACCATAAGACACAGGCCCAGGGCCAGGCCTGCCCCATACCACCAGCAGCCATAGTCCACATAAAGCCTTGTAAGACGGGGAGCCTGTCCCCGCATGACTTCGTAATTCCTTCCTGTGAAAGAGTCATAGGCCTCCCCCTGAAGCTGCAGTTGAAAGACCAGGGGCGTCACAGCATATCCAAGCACATCCCACCCAATCTGCCGCACTACCATGGGCCAGTGAACCTGCCAGGCATACTCCGTCATCTCCCTGTAAAGCGCTCTGGCGGCGTCTTCCTCCAGCGCTTCCTCCACTGCAGCCTGTAAAACAGCCAGATTTCCAGGACAGTAGGATGCCTCCCACCACACACTGTCCGGAACGCCCGGCAGATACTCGGTCCACCTGTCATGATCCTGCCACAGGGTGGGCCAGGCCACTCTGTCTGCCAGAACCGACTCCGGACTGCGCCGGGAACCATTCCGGCCTTCCTTTCCGGGGACACCGCCTTCTGAGACTTGTTCCATGTCCGCCGCTCCGCCGGCTCCAGAAGAACCCCCTGCCTCTTCCTGGCCGTCCCCTCCTTCCGAATACACTGTTCCCTCCGGACTTGTACCTGGAACATTCATTCCATAAAACAGCCCCTCCGGACCATACAGCAGCACCATCAAACTCAGGCAGCACAGGGCCCCTGCGGCAGAGCACAGAGTCCGCTTCCCGGCTGACCATCGACGCAGCGGCGCCCACAGGCTGCATCGCAAAAACTGCCCTGCAGCCCGCTCACCGGGATGGGAAAAAGCCTCTGGGAAATTTCCAGGCCTGCTCCACTTCCTGAGAAACAACAGTTCCAGCAGGAAAGAAAGCATCAGCAGAAACAATGAGCCCTGGAAAGAACTGGGCAGCACCGCCAGATGGCACTGCAGTGCAAAAGGATAGGCCAGCAGTGCCAGACTTCCCCACAGGGCAGCCTGACCGGCTTTTCTCCCGGCGCTCCCCGCTGCCCACAGAAACCTGCTCAGGAAACGATATCCGGCCCCCCATGCAGCCGCCAGCTGCATCAAATATAGAAGAAAGGGGACTTTTCCGAAAAGCCCGCTCACCCCCTGGTACAGGGCAGACTCCGGCTCCGGAAAATCCTGTACCCCGCCTAAGTTGCAGCACAGCCACAAAAGCCCCAGAGCCGTCTGGACGCCGAAACCTGCCAGAAGCATTCCCTTTATCACGCCCCGCCCACGGAGGGACACCCACTTTCTAACCCCCATAGTTCCTGTCCCTATCCAAAGAAGTCCTTGACACTGTCACAGATCTCATCCACCTGGGCCAGGGTAAGTCCATAATACATGGGCAGTCTCATCAGGCGCTCACTCTCCCTGGTAGTATATTTGTCCTCCCCGTGAAATCTGCCGAATTTCTGTCCCGCAGGGGCTGTATGCAGTGGAATATAGTGGAACACTGCCTTGATCCCCTTCTCCTTGAGATGGTCAATCAGAGCGGTTCTCACCTCAATGTCGGCCGCCTTCACATAGAACATATGTCCATTATGAACACAGTTTTCCGGAACCACCGGCAGATCCAGCTTCCCTGCCTCCGCCAGGGGCTGCAGCCTCTCATAATAGCGGTTCCAGATCTCCAGCCTGGCTTCGTTGATCTCCTCCGCAATCTCCAGCTGGGCATACAGATAGGCCGCGTTCATATCGCTGGGCAGATAAGAGGATCCATAGTTGATCCAGGTGTATTTGTCAATCTGCCCCCGGTAGAACTTACTCCGGTTGGTTCCCTTCTCCCGGATGATTTCCGCCTCTTCCACATCCTTTTCATCCCGGATCAGAAGCGCTCCTCCCTCACCCATGCTGTAATTTTTTGTCTCATGAAAGCTGAAGCACCCGAAGTTTCCAAAAGTGCCCAGAGCCCTGCCCTTGTAGGTGGACATAATCCCCTGGGCCGCGTCCTCCACCACCGCCAGACCATGCCTGTCTGCCACTTCCATAATGGTATCCATCTCGCAGGAAACACCCGCATAATGGACGGGTACAATGGCCTTCGTCCTCTCTGTCACCGCCGCTTCCACCAGTTTTTCATCCATATTCATGGTGTCCGGCCTGATATCCACGAACACCGGCACCGCTCCCCGGAGCACAAAGGCGTCAGCGGTGGACACAAAAGTAAATGCGGGCATAATAACCTCATCCCCGGCTTTTATATCCGGCAGCAACAGGGCCGCCAGCTCCGTGGCATGGGTACAGGAAGTTGTCAGAAGGCACTTGGCGGTGCCGGTCTTCTCCTCAATCCACCTGCTGCACTTTTTGGTATAGGCTCCGTCCCCGCAGATCTTCTGATTTCTGACACATTCCTGAATATATTCCATAGCCTTATCCGCACAGGGCGGCACGTTAAAATTAATCATTCTGGCTCCAATCTGCCCGTTTGGGGCGGGTGAAAACTTCTCGAAAACGCTGTCTTTCCAGGACCCCTCAGTCCCCTTTTTTCCAGGCTCCCACCACGGAGCCCTGCACATTGTCCGTCACTTTGCTGATGATATATTTGGGGCGGCCTTTGACCTCCTCATAGATCCTGGCCACATAATGGCCGATGATCCCAAGGCTCAGCATCAGAAAGCCCCCGATAATGAGAACCAGCAGAATCACCGTGGTAAATCCTTCCACAGATGTGCCGGAAAGATACTTTACCAGGGTCTGCACAAAGAGCACCAGGCTGAACAGAATGGAGACCATCCCCATCACCGTCACCAGCTGCAGGGGAAGGGTGCTGAAAGAGGTGGCGTTGGCCACAGCGTATTTCATCAGGCTGAACACGGACCATTTGCTCTCCCCGTAAAGCCTCTCCTGCACCTCATAGGTGACGCTCTCTCTGCGGAACCCTGCCCAGAAACTCAGCGCCCGAAAGAAGGTATTCCGCTCCGGCAGTGCCAGAAGCACATCCACCACCTTCCGGTCCAGGAGCTTGAAATCCGAGGAAGCGTTCATATCCATCTTGATCAGGCAGCTCATAATCCTGTAGAACAGCCCGGCGGAAAGCTTGTGTGCCAGACTTTCCTTCCCCCGGCTGCACTTGACGCCCTCCACTACCTCTGCCCCCTCCTGCCACAGCTGCCACATCTCCGGCACCTTCTCCGGCGGATGCTGCAGGTCGCAGTCCATAACCACCACCGCGTCCCCTGCCGCCATCTCCAGACCTGCAAAAATGGCCGCTTCCTTGCCGAAGTTCCTGGAAAACTCTGCCCCGCGAATCCGGGCGCTGGCCACAGAGGCCTCCTGGATCCGGGCAAAAGTGCCGTCCCTGGAACCGTCGCTGACAAAGATTAGTTCGTAGTCAATTTTCTTTTCCTCAAGCATGTCCGACAGCACCCGGACAGTGTTGGCAATATTTTGTTCTTCATTGTAAGCCGGCAGTACAATGGATAAAAGCGCCATTTCTGCTCCCCTCATATCCGCACCTGACAGAACTTGTCTCATTTTTTCCAGTCTAAACTGGCTTTGATTATAGCACAGGCATTTTCCAAAGTCAAACCAGTATGGCCGCACAGCTCCCATAAACCCTTGCTGCCTCTCTGGGGCTATCCCTCTGTTTTCCGCCCCATTGGCCATTTCACGCTCTTGATTTTTATACCTTTCCTCCGGCCTTGAAATTGTAAACAGGTTTCAAGATCCGGGTGATCTCCACCGTATCCCCGATCTGTCCCAGGATCTCCTCCATAGAGCGGTAGGCAAAGGGAGCCTCGTCCAGGGTATCCGCCCCCACACAGCTGCTGTAGATGCCTTTCATCTCCTTTTTAAACTCCGATACCGTATGACAGCTGCGCACATCCTCCCGCTTCATGCGCCTGCCCGATCCATGGGGGGCTGAATTGTTCCACTCCTCAGAGCCTTTTCCTTCTCCCAGAAGAATTCCTTCTTTCATATTGACGGGAATGAGCACCCTTTCCCCTTTTCGGGCGGAGATGGATCCTTTGTGCAGAATGCCGGCGGCGTCCAGGTAATTGTGGGCCACCGAGAACATTTCCTCCTCCTTCCACTTCATGCCTTTCATAATCTCTCTGGCGATAATCTGCCGATTCAGCTCCGCGTAAGCATTCAGCACCTGCACATCCTCCATGTAGGCATTCCGGGCCTCTCCTTCCAGATAGCTCAGATAATAGGGAAGATCCACACCCTTCTCCTTCAGGACGGCAGCTGCCACTTTCGTGTAGTATTCCGCTACTTCCTCCCCCAGATGCCTGCTGCCAGTGTGTATTACAAGATACAGGGCGTCATCCTCCTCCCTGTCCAGCTCAATAAAATGATTGCCGCCTCCCAGAGTCCCCAGACTTCTTCTGGCTTTTTCCTTATTTATGTGCCGGAGACAGTGGAGCTCTTCATAGGAAAACTCCTCCCCCATATAGTGAGGATCCCTGCGTATGGCAAACCCTGAAGGCACTTTCTCCCGGATCACTCTGTCCAGTTTTTGAAATTCCACCTTTTCCCGCTTTATTTTCACACAGGTCATTCCGCAGCCAATGTCCACTCCCAGAAGCTGCGGCATCACTTTGTCTGTCACCTTCATGGCCAGGCCAATGGGCCCCACCTTCCCCGGATGGATATCCGGCATCATGCAGATACTGCTGCCCTCCGCCGCCACATGGTCACAGATCATCTTCACCTGCGTTTCCGCATAGTCTTCCACATCGTCTGTAAATATTTTTGCTTCGCCGTAAACGCCCTTAACTGTTTTCATTTCGCTGTCCTTTCTCTGGCTTATTTTGAGCCCATCCTAGTCTTTTCCCGGGCTTTTCACAGTCTTATCCTAGATGCTTATTCCAGACTTTTTTGGCCTTATCTCAGAATAAGTTCAGGCTTTTCTTCGCCTGATCCCGGCCGTCCGGGAGCTGAAAATTATCTGGAGCCCGTGATAAACTGAAAAACCCTCACCTATGATATAGATGAGGGTAACTTACTTCAAATTCTGCCCCACAATTTTGACATAATACTTTAAAATCCGGCAGAAAATCTGACAAAATCTATAAACCAGTGCATCCCAACCGCCATCTGCAGGTTCTTTTTCTTCATCAACAATGCCATGGGAAGGCCAAAAATGATGCCATTTAACACACACATTCCAACCGCCAGGCCTGGGGATCTCAAAAATAAATCTGGGTAGTGAATCACATCATGGGGAATTACCAAAAGGCAAAGTATAGCCACATGAATAAAACGCTGCTGTGCTTTTTCGCGGAATAAATAACTCGCGTACGCCAATAAAAAGAAGCGAAACACCACTTCCTCAGCTATGGCAGGCTTTAATGCAAACACAGCGGAACTCAACACATTTCTGACGGCTATCTCACGGCTGAAAGAAAAATAAAGAACATTCAAAAAAGCCAGCGGAACAGAGATCACCGCCCCCAGGCTAAAATATCGGATGCTTCCTGTAACGCCCGCATGAATGGTAGGATTTTCCGCTTCCGCCAGCTCATATAACCTGCAGGCGGAGTAAAAAGCAACCGCTGCACAGACACTTGTGACAAGAATCTCTGCTGTTCTGGAATCCCGAAACAGAGAAATCAGACATACCGCTCCCAGACTCACAGCCACCACTGCCTGCTTCCACCGAAAAGTTCTGGTCTTGACAATGTAATAAATCCCCAGCAGCAGAACCAGAATTTCTGTCCAGTTCCATACTCTGGCCATGGCATTATAGTAATGAGGAGTTACTTCCAAAGGCAGTACTGTCCCAACCACATAAAGCAGTATAAAAATACCAAAGGAGAAAAAATATTTTCTCATTCCTGAACATTTGGCTCCCGTCTTAATCATATGTTTTCTCCTGTTCTTGTGCTGTCTTTGCCACAATATTTTCTCCCACTCCCGTATCGCCACCCAGCGCAAAAACCAGCGCAACTTATCGGTTGTAGTCTGCCTCCAAAGGTGCTATCACCTCCGGATTCATCTGCACCCAGGCTACCGCACAGGCGCACAGCGCCGAGCACAGAGACTCCATAGCGCGGCCCTCATCCCCGGCAGCAATCAAAAGATTTATCAAAAGCTCCGCAGCCTTGGTATCGTCTTCGTTGAAAGCATTTCCCAGACGAACATACTGAGGAAACGCATAAAGCATCTTGCGGAAATCATCGTCCCAGTTCATTCCGCCATTGTCCATAATTTCATGCTCAACCCGTCCTGCAATACGGATAATTTCCCCCTGTGCGGTCTGGGCACGCCCTGAGGGCGGGACAAGATAGTTCCAAAGCTGTTTAAACTGTGCTCTCTCTTCGGTCTCCGTGACAATGATGGGAGATACTCCATCATGGACAGAGCCTGCCGGTTCCATTTGTTCTTTCATCCTGTATTCCTCCTGAAAACCAGTCTGTTTTCTTTCAATTATAAAGCAACAGGCAGGAAATGGCAATCAAATTTTATCCTGCCTGTCAGTGTATTTATTTCATTCCTGAATCCGTGAAACTTACTGTCCCAGCACATTGACAACAGCATATTTAACCAG
>OFFY01000349.1_pt1 | contig 48518 bp, 40 predicted proteins | sample 1521481 | NCBI WGS metagenome assembly OFFY01 (sample SAMEA3504117, study PRJEB24116) | mouse gut metagenome | biome: mouse gut; feature: mouse-associated habitat; material: faeces | place: Denmark | collected 2011
ACCGGAAAGACGAATAATGTAGTGTCGGGGGGTGGAAGCTATTCTGAACTTGGTGCAACGTTTGCTTATGATGAGATGTACACTATGATAAGTGGTGCGGTTGTTTCCGACCTGGCTTCTGTTCCCACTGTTAAAGATCAGTCGCCAAAGGCATTGGCTGTTGCGTTGGAGCCGACTGAGGGCGACGCGAACAAGTTCGGCGTGCTGACCCTTTATTCATACGTTTCGGGTGATAATTCCGAGCCGGCGTTCTCGTTTGCTGACGGTGAGGAGCGTGAGGTTGTTTCGATCGACGTGATGAACTCCACTGAGATGTACCAGTATATGACCATTGGTTGGTATTCATACGCTCCGATGGCTGATGGCGACTGGTGTGTGGCCACATTCACCGGTTATGATGCGCAGGGTGCCGAGACAGGCTCCGTTGATGTGACTCTCGCCGATTTCCGTAATGGACAGTCGGAAGTGATCAGCGATTGGACAACGGTTGACATGACGGCTCTCGGAAGGGTGAACAAGATCGGAATGACCATGAAATGGTCGGATGCCTGGTCTAAGCCTTCTGCATCCAACTATTCTGTTTGCATCGACAATGTGAAGATGATCAAAGCGGAAAAAACTGCGGAATAAATCGAATTGGAATAAAGTTCGGGCGGCGTACCATCTTGGCATGCCGCCCGATTTTTTTGAGCCGTAGGCAACGGATAGATAAATATGCGTTTTGCGGCCTCTCAGGGATTGTTATTCTGCTTGGGTGGTAGATTGCGCACTTGGGATGCGATATGGCGGCAGACGGGCTGTAAAGTGGTTTGTCGGGCGTCCTGTGGTTTTGGATGAAGCAAAAAATAAGCCGGATTTAGATCCGGCTTATTTGAATGGATATGTCAGTTGGTTTTATTTTGCCAGTATTCTCGCTGAATTGTTGATGGCGCTTTTGGCTCTGCGCAGGGCCGAGGTGGTCTGTTGGGTGTAGTCTGTCAGCGTGGGGACAGTGCAGGTGACCGTTCCGTAGATTCTGTGAGCCGGATCGGCATCATCGAGCAGGTCGAACGTGAAGGTGTAGAGCGATCCCGACTTTCTGATGGTCAGCGTTCCGCCGGCAGCCGGTGCGTATCCGATTACGTTTGTGGCGGTCTCGTCGTAGACCACATAGGCTGTTGGGGCGATGGATCCGCCGTCGATGGACCCTGGTGCCAGTGTTCCGGCCTCGTCGGAAACTGCAACGGTGAAAGTGCCGGTGGGGATTCCGCTTGCAGTGCCGGAAGCGGCGATGAAGTCAAAGACAAGAAGCTCGGTGTCGTTGGCGAGCGACAGGCCGTAGTTCACGGTGCCATTTCCGAAATAATCGCCATAGAAGTCGGCCGAAGTGCATGCGGTCGGTATGAAGTTGACATCGGCCGTCAGTGTAGAGGCAACGGGGGTGTTGTCGGTTATATCCTCTATCACACCCGAATAGGTCACCTTGACGGTTGCTCCTTCCGGAGTTTTGCCGTTTATGTTGATGTTGTAGGCTCCGCCGGATGCTTGGGTGATTGTGATGGTGCCTTCCGATATGAGGGCGTAGCGCACGGAATAGTCCTCACGCACGCGTTCTATGTATGAACCTGAAGCCATTGCTGCGACACGTTCGCCCGGCAGTGCGGATCCTGGGGTTGAAGAATCCCTGATGGTGTATGTGCCGGCAAGGCCGCCGTCGTGGGTGGCGTAGAGTGAGATCTGTGCTTTGTTGCCTACATCGTTCTGATGAATTCCGTCAGAGGTGATCATGTTTCCTTCAAACAGGCGGATTATATAGTTGTCGGCACCCAGAGTCGCTGAGTCATCATAGTAGTTCATGTTGGCTTTCTGAGCGGTGAAATCGGTGTTACCCTCAAATCCCCACCAGTCTTCGTCCTCGATTGCGCTCTGGTCTTCGAATGGCAGTTCGCCTTGGTAGGTGAAGTGCCAGGGTTTGCCTGTGTTCTGTTCTATAAAATCGCATGTCAGGGTATAAGTGCCGTCGCTGCTGCGCTCAACATTGATCGTGCCATCGGAAAAGCGGACATATTTGATCCGTGTCAGTCCTTCGGCGGTTATTTCCTGATTGTAGACGGCCATGGTGTTGGCAAGGGTGAATGTAAAGTCGTGGTCATCAGCTCCCGACAGAGTGGGGTGGTATGTGGCCGATGGGAGTATGGGGTTGTGATGGTCGGGGTCGAGCGGCGCGTTCATGTCGAAACAGAGAATGTAGTCGCCCGGATTCAGCGGATATGATAGCATGCCGTCGTAGCCGACTTCTCCTGTGGCAAGCTCAAAATAGTAATTGCCATAGTCTTTCTGGAATGGGAGGAAGTAATAGCATTCCCATGCTTTCTGCATTGTGACGTTTTCTGCCGGCTGCTGGGCGGTTCCACCGGGCTCGTCGTCGGAGCAAGAGCTGAATATCATGGTTGCCGGAAGCAGGGATAATGCAGCTACGCTCAATGAGGACAAAGCCTTAAATAAATGATTCATGTGTAAATTTTATTGATTTATATTTGTGATTATTGTTCTTTCTTGACGAAAAATACTTGCGTTGTGCTTATGATGTCGCAAAAATAACGACAATTTGTTACATATGCAAGCCTTCCGGCTGAAAGTCCGGAATACAATAAGTACACAATAGAAAATAATGAATGAAAAAACGAGATAGGCTTGAATGGGACTATATTTACGACTATTTATTATCGTTGTTTGTTGAGTATGCTGATCCGTTTTTTAATGTGAAGTAAAAAGGACCATGCTTGCGGCTTATGATAAATGAGTCAATTGGTGATTTGTAATCAGTGCTGTTATGGTATACAAAATCTTCTTCATTTGGGCCTGATTGATATTGTGTGATTTCTTTAGATTGAAGTTGTTGAGTCTTTCGTTTGTCGCTCCAGAAAGGTTGGGTTGAGAAGATAAATGAATCTGAAAAAATACTATTTATAAAGCATAAGCCAAAATAACAACATAATGTTGTGTCTGGATCATATAACTTGAGATTGAAATCATATCCAAGTAGCTCAACATTGTTAAAATCGCCATTTATCTGGTATGGACGTTTTGATGGTAGGTGTAACCCCGTATATGTAATAAACGCGCTGTCTCCATCATTTGACTGGAATCGGATTTTTTTAAGGTAACCATAAGGTTTTATCCAAGACCTTTGATCGGCAGATATATTTGTGGCAGGATATGATGTGTCACTATCTGAAAAAAGAAGTAAAAGGATAAGGGTTCCAGATAAGGTGATTGCAATTACAATTATAGTGGTCTTTGTGTCACGAAAATAATGTTTTGGGGACTCTGAATGCCATAATATGTATTGACTGAAGGAAAAAATAGATAGTATTGTTATGATTTTAAGAATTATTTCAACGGATGTTCCAGTGTCAAAGCAGAATCCGATGGAAAAAAGCAGTAGAACAAATGATATTAAGGATGTTATGAGTTTTATGAAAAACATGTTCAATGCTTTTTGCGGAAATAATTAACGAAATTCTTAATGCCATGAGCGGTTATTGGATTATTGTTTGGAGCTGGAATATTTATTGTTTTTCCAGGCGGTTTCATAAAAAGATTGTTTTGCAAATTACTGATAAAACACCCTCCAAATCTTATAGATCCATTACCTGGCGCAACTAAACGATAATTTGTGACATTATCGGCATTTCCTAGATTATGGAACTTTGATGTTAAATAGCTGACAGATGCTGGATTGAATGTAATTGCAGCTCTTCCTGTAGCCATGCTTGCAGCTGCGGCTTCACCCCCACCTAATGAATGGCCTACAAAAGTAAGCTCCTTGTTTTCTAATTCACTAGATAGTGTTTTTGCATTGTCAATAGCAGAACTGTATTGAGGAGCCAAACCGGCAATTTGTGCTATGTCTTCCAAGACATCTTCAATGGAGTTTGAACCAGCGTAGACATATGCGTATTCTGTAACACCATCGATAGTACGCTCAAATAGAGCTGATTGTAGGCCATTTTGATTCCAATCCGTGAGGTTCTTAGTAATTGACGTATTAAATGATGATAGAGTCCAACCTTTCAGATCTTTTGGTAGATTGTCATTTGTTAGGTTTTTGTTATACACGGCTTGTGCCATTAATGCAGCTTCATATTCATCTGGCCGTTCACCGTCAATGTCGATTATTCGTAATGGATTACGGAGGCCGTAGGCATATGGTGAGACCCATGTCATTTCTTCTGTTTTTGGATCTCCTGTCGTGAATATGGCAATGTCTGTAGAGTTTAGTTTTTGACGAAAGATTATGTTTTTATTTTGGTCAAAAATATAGATTGAGTCATTGACAATGTTGGGTTCATAACAAAGATAGATATTATAATCTATTGTAAAATTCTTGTTTTTGGCATCAAGGATAATAGTACTGTCACCAAACATAGCATATGGACTCAATATATTGTTTTGTGCCTTGGTCGTAAGCCCAAATATTGCTAAAATAGCATATAAGAATATGACTCTGATCTTAACCATGCCTATATATATTTATTTGTTCAGTTTTTTGTTCTCTTCGATTGTTTTTGCGACATTACGATTGTAATCTTCTTCGGATAACTGTGTGTATCCAAGAGAATCCAATCGTTGGATTGTTCGAGTGTATTCAAATTGATGCATCCTTATATAGTCTTGATGAATTTTTGGACTCTCTGCTTTTGCTTTTAGCCCTAAGTATTGATGAATGTTCATTTTTACGACAAGTGCATCAGCGAAGTTGGGAAGTATCTGCAGCACTTTATCGGTATGTTGTAATGTAAAAGAATCCCATATGCCAAATTTGTTATGGTATGCTTTCAGCAGATGCATAATCATGAATGCGATAGTCTCTTTATTACTTAGAGCGGTTAGAAAAACACCATTTCGTATGGCCTCTGTCTGTACTTCCATGGATTCTATCATCCACATGTCGCGAACAAGAGAACCACTTGTCAGCTCAAAATTGACCCACTTACCATCTTCGCCTATGTGTTTTATATATAGATGGTACGGAGCAAATGCAAGAGCTGAATGGCCACCAAGTTCATCACATAGGATCTTATATAGTACTGATAACGATTGGCATTGTCCAGAATGGGTTTTTAGTGTTTTTGATACAAAAAGTTTATCGTAATTTAGTTTTCCGGTTGGATCTTCAAAGTCATATTTGAAGGATTTAAATTCATTGAGGATACTTGGTTGCGTAAAAAAAAGGAAAAGAGCGTAGTTTGGTGCAGTTCTATATTTATTTAAATTATTTTTTAATATAAAATGCTTAAGTTTGGTTGTTGTGTTGTCAATCTCGTTGCAAAAGTCAGAGTATTCAATTTTGCCATCATAGAATGCCCATTCTACGAGAAATTCTGCTCTTTTTAGATTGTATTGTGATTTTTCATGCAGCATGCTGAATAACTCATCTGCCGCAGAAGAAAAAAAAGAGTCATTGATTGATAAATATGCTGTATCCACATAGGTGTTTTTTTCTTGATATTGGTTTGTTGCATAGATTTGACAGGCATTATAAAGTGAAATAAGCAATGTTATTGCAAAGGAAAGAATTATTTTGGTCATACGAGTAGGTGTTAGTTATATGAAGGGGAGAGGGGAGGCGGAGGATGCGCCCCAGTTGCCGCGGTCGAGGTTGCGGTAGGAAACAGCCTCGCGCATGTGGACGGGCTGTATGCGTTCCGCTCCGTCAAGATCGGCGATTGTACGGGCTACTTTGAGAATGCGGTCGTAGGCTCGTGCGCTCATGTCAAGGCGAGTCATGGCGTCGCGGAGTATGGTCATGCAGGCATCATCGAGTTTTGCATGAATCCCGAGCAACCGGGAATTCATCTGGGCATTGCAATGTATCCCCGGCTCGTTGGCAAAACGCTGTGCCTGGATCTGACGGGCGCGGACAACACGTGCGCGTATGGATTCCGATGGCTCTCCCGGTGCGGCTGTGGCGATGTCGTCGAAAGGTACGGGGAGTATCTCCACTTGCAGGTCTATGCGGTCCAGCAGCGGTCCTGAAATGCGGTTGAGGTATTTTCTTACGGTTCCGGGCGGACACACACATTGCTTGGTGGGGTGGTTGTAGAATCCACACGGACATGGGTTCATGCTGGCCACGAGCATGAATCCGGCCGGATAGTCGATGGAATATTTTGCCCGGGAGATTGAGATGTGGCGATCCTCAAGCGGCTGGCGCATCACTTCAAGCACGGTGCGCGAGAACTCAGGAAATTCGTCAAGGAACAGAATACCGTTGTGGGCGAGGGAGATTTCGCCTGGCATCGGGTTGGTGCCACCACCCACGAGAGCCACGGGGGATATTGTGTGGTGGGGAGAGCGGAATGGACGTCGGGTCATAAGCCGCGAGCCGCGCGGCAGCTTTCCGGCCACGGAATGGATCTTTGTCGTTTCCAATGCTTCGCCCAGCGACAGCGGCGGAAGGATTGATGGCAGTCTCTTGGCCATCATGGATTTGCCTGCTCCGGGAGGCCCCACGAGCAATATGTTGTGGCCTCCGGCACAGGCCACCTCAAAGGCACGCTTCACGTTTTCCTGCCCTTTCACTTCGCTGAAATCGAAGTCGAAGCGTCCGGATTCGGCTGCAAATTCTGCACGTGTGTCCACGATGGTCTGTTCGAGCGAGCCTTTGCCGCTTAGGAAGTCGATGACCTGAGCTATGTTGTCGGCTCCATATACTGCCAGCCTGTTGACCACGGCGGCTTCTGTGGCATTTGCCCTGGGGAGTATCATGCCTTCGAAACCGAGGCTACGCGCCAGTATCGACATCGGCAATGCGCCACGAATGGGGAGTAATGATCCGTCGAGCGACAGTTCACCCATAATCATGAATCGGCTGAGAGTGTCAGACGGTATCTTTCCAGCTGAGGCGAGGATGCCGATGGCAATGGGCAGGTCGTAGGCTGCACCCTCTTTCTTGACATCGGCTGGGGCGAGGTTGACAACGGTGTGGCGTCGGGGGAAATCGATTTTTGCTTGCCGCAGAGCCGACACCACACGTTGATATCCCTCTTTGACGGCGGTATCCGGAAGCCCTACGAGATGGTAGGCATATCCGGTGGAGGTGTCGACCTCGATGGTCACCTGTATTGCGTCGATGCCTTGTACGGCAGCTCCGAATGTCTTGACAAGCATGTTGTTATGGGGTGTTGTTTTATTTCTTCAGTGTTTTTTCAATTGCCCGACGGGCGTTGCCGATGGATGATCCGCGGTAGATGGTATGTCCGGTCGAGTCGGCGGCAATGAAGTAGGGTATGCGACGGATTCCGAGCTTGCGGATCGGCGATGCCATTACGGATCCGCGGACCCATGTCTGCGGCCAGCCCACCGTGTCGCGTCCGAGGCTCTGACGCCACGATGCTGAATCGTCGGCTAAGGAGATCTCCACCTGAGCCAACCGCCTGAACGGATTGTCGGCGTGGAGGGCTTTCATGTGGGTGATGACGGAGTCACGTGCCTGCCGGTCGGTGTCGAGGAAGCAGAGCAATGTCGCGGTGTGGCGCAGAGGATTGATGTTGATTATAGAGTCGGAGGTGCTGTAGAGGTTGAGAAACGGCATTGGGCCGGAGTTCTGCGCTCCGAGATAGTCTGATACTACGTTGTTGAATCCCTGTATCATCTCAGTGCGACGGGCATCGGCGTTGAGCAGCGACACCAGCGAGTCGGCGGCCGATTCGTAGCCTGTCGCAATGTAGAAACTCGACAGGATTGCCGTTGCCGACAGACGTGATCTATTGGCCTCCACATAGGTTTTTACTGCCTGATTGATATCGGCCGGACGTCTTGATTTCAATGCATTGGCGTTGTCGGCGATCCATTTGGCGATAGCCTCCGAATCGCTGTTGCCGTTTACTTTCGATAACAGCGGATCGGCAAGGTCGGCCTCGATGCTTATCTTGTCGCCATCCTTGACAACCAGTGTGGCTATCCGTTGACCCTCCGGTGCTATTGACAGGATAGCCATGGTAGGAGTGGCGGAATGGCCTTTGAAGGCGAATTTTCCGGCCGAGGCCGTGATGGTTTCATGTTTCAGGCCACCCTCGGCATAATATGTCAGGGTGATGCTCTGGGCGTCTGTGCCTTTCACCGAGCCTTCGATCTTGAATTCTTTATCGTCGGAGCAGCCATGCAGAAGCATGGTTGCGATAAGTAGCAGTAGCAGAATTGGCTTTTTCATTTCGGGATGCTGTATATGGGGCGGCTTTCCGGATGCCGCGATGTGCCACAAAGGTAGTCAACTCCTGTCGGTTTAGCAAACAAAAACGGCATGATGGCGAGAAAAAACATCTGCCGGATAGGTGGAATTATGCTCTGAGTGTGTATCTTTGTGGTGTGAAAGGACCGATCCGTTATATTATCATGTTTGTGATGGCGATGGTCTGTGTCGCTCAGGGGAGTGCGCAGATTGTCAGCATCGACAATCAGGTGGTGAACAGCGATTCTCTGCGGCGCGATTTCGACAAGCAGCCGTATTTCGGTCTCTATAAGGATAATTATTTCACATTCGGCGTCCCCGTCGGTCCGCGTCCAACCCGTGAGAATTCCAATGTCAAGTTCCAGATCTCTATTTCTCAGAAACTGACCCGAAGCACGTTGCCTTGGAATACGTATCTGTTTCTGTTCTACACGCAGAAGGTGTTCTGGAACGTTCTGGAGAACTCGATGCCGATGACAGACCTGAATTTCAATCCCGGCATAGGACTTGTCAAGCCGCTGTTTGTCAAGAACAGGTTTATCGGTAAACTGATGCTTTTGCTTGAGCATGAAAGCAATGGCCGCGACGGCGCCGCTTCCCGTTCGTGGAACAAGATCAGCGTAGGTGCCAACATCATGATTGACCCCACATTTATAGTCCATGGCAAGGCTTGGATCCCGATTGTCGACGGCATGAACAATAAGGATATCCTCGACTATTGCGGTATTTATCAGGTGGGGACATCGTTCTTCACGCCCAACCGCCGGTTCGGTGCGTCGGTGACGCTTGTCAAACGCCGCGGATGGACGTTGAACTATAATACGATTATTGAATTGAACTACAGGCTCTTCAAGCGCGACAATCAGTATCTGTTCCTGCAATACTACAATGGCTACGGCGAGGGCTTGCTCGATTACAAGCAGTTCCACTCCATGGTGCGCGTGGGGCTTGTGATCAAGCCTAAAATTTTCAGCGATTATTGATTTCGGACAATTGTCCACAGAATGATCAGGGCTATTATCGCGGCGATGATAGCCGGCGATGTCATTGCCCTGTGAAAACGCGGATGCTTTTCCCTGATCAATTCTGCGACGGTTATTAGAGCGGCCACCGGCGTTAGCAGGAATATGAGTGCGTTGAAGTGCCATGCGGCCTCTATGTCGCCGTGGAGAAGGGCATGAAAGGCGCGTTGGGAGCCGCAGCCGGGACAATCGAGCCCCGTCAGGAATTTTACGGGGCATGCAGGGAAAAATCCTGACGACGGATCGAAAATGGCATATATGGAAATGACAATTGCCGCCATGGCCAGAGCCACGACGACAATTATCTTTCTCCTTCTTTGCGGAGACATCATTTTTATGACATCAGTTGCAGCAGGATTGAGAACGGCAGCATTACCAGTCCGGCTACAATTGAGATGATGAGCCAGAGTTCCGCGCTGTCTGACGCGCGTTTTGCGCCGTCGAAATCGCCGCTGTTATAGCGCGAGCCGACTTTCAGCCCCATCACCAGTGCCACTATGGCCGGAATCATGCAGCATAGAATGATGGCGGCTATGCTCCAGCCGACGTATGTGGGCGGTTGGGGTGGTATCTGTTCTGTGGGGTGTTGGTCGAGAGGCCGGTAGTAGGTTCTATATGGTCTCGGTGGTGTTGGAGCCTTTGGTTCCGGTTCCGGAGCAGGCTGGTCATTGAAAAGCCATGCCAGCTCGTCGAGATCGCCGGCCGGTGTCCATGTGGGCAGCCCCTCGCGCCACACTAATGTGGTGCGTTCTATTCCGGCCGAGGATAGATCCTCCAGTTTCAACGGGCCGATCTTTTCCTTGTTTCGCGCTATCCAGTAATTCATTGATTAGAAAAATTTTGTTTCTTCGCCGAGAATGTCGCTCAGAAGATTGTTTGCCAGACGGCTTGCGCCGATGCGGAAATATTCGTTATCGAGCCATTGCTCGCCAAGCACGTGTTTGACAATGGTGTAGTAGGCCAGAGCCTCGTCTGTGGTCGACACTCCGCCGGCCGGTTTGAAGCCGATCATGGTGCCGGTCTTGTCGTAGTATTCCTTGATGCACTGACACATCACATAGGCGGCCTCAAGCGATGCGCCCGGGAATTCCTTGCCGGTCGAGGTCTTGATAAAGTCGGCTCCGGAGTGCATGGCCAGGATAGCGGCTGCACGGATGTTTTCGGCGGTCTTGAGGGCGCCGGTTTCGAGGATCACTTTCAGGTGGGCGTGGCGGCAGGAGTGTTTCAGCTCTTCGATCTCGTCGCACACCTCTTCCCAGTCGCCATCGAGGAAGTTGCCTACATTGAGCACAATGTCAATTTCGTCGGCTCCGCCTTCAACGGCAAGAGCTGTCTCGGCCACTTTCACTTCAGGGAAGGTCTGGGATGCAGGGAAGCCACCGGCCACGCAGGCTATGTTGACCTCGGTCACGTCCAGAACCGTGCGCACGATCGGGGCGAAGTTGGGATACACGCAGATGGCTGCCACGTTGGGCAGATCGGGATGCTGCTCTTCGAAATCGTTGACGCGCTCGGTGAAACGTGCCACTGACTGTGGCGAGTCTGTGGCTTTCAGCGTGGTCAGGTCTATGCAGTTGAACAGAAGTTTGTAGGTGTCGTGGTTGCGGTTGCCCTCCATCTCGTCGGCCAGAATCTTGGCCACTTCTGCTTTCACTTTCTCATCGTCGGTTGTGACGTTGCTCTTGGCAACGGTGTCATGATATTTGTCTGCCATATCGGTATGTTTTTTTTATTTGGTTATGTTATTGTTTGTTCTGTAGTTTGGGGTTGAGGCGATGCCGGTCTGAATCCCTTACGTTTTTCTTATGCAGATTGTTCACCACGGCTTCGGTCAGATCGATTCCCTCCTGATTGGCTATGGCTGAGACAACCCAGAGTATGTCGGCCAGTTCGTCGGCCAGATCGGGGTGCTCGCCGGCCTTGAATGATTGGTCGCCATGCGTCCGGGCCATTATCCGTGCAACTTCTCCCACTTCTTCCGTGAGTATTGCCATGTTGGTGAGGGGAGAGAAGTATCTCACGCCGACGGTTGTTATCCATCGGTCCACGGTTGCCTGAAGCTGGGATATGGTCATTTCGTCGGTCATATTATTCGCGTAGGCGTGAGTCGATTATTATGGTCACGGGGCCGTCGTTGACCAGTTCCACTTTCATGTCGGCACCAAACACGCCGCGCTTCACTCTGCCTGGACCGAGCATTGATTCGAGCCGGCCGCAGAAATATTCGTAGAGCGGCTGGCTTTCCTCGCCGTGGGAGGCGCGTATGTAGCTGGGGCGGTTGCCTTTGCGTGTGGAGGCGGTCAGGGTGAACTGGCTGATGGCGAGGATCTCACCGCCGATGTCGGCTACAGACAGGTTCATCACACCGTCGGCATCGTCGAAAATGCGCAGTGCCGCGGCTTTGGCAGCGAGCCAGTCGGCATCGTCGCGAGTGTCGCCGCGCTCACAACCCACAAGGATCATCTGCCCCTTGCCTATGGAGGCATGGAGGACGCCGTCGATGCTGACAGATGCCCGGCTTGTACGTTGGATTACAATTCGCATTATTTTTGTTTTTTAATAACGCAAACTTAGCGAAAAAACTTCAGAATTGCGTATATTTGCCTAAATATTTTTCATTATCACCGACAAGACTCATTGCCATGAATGTTTTTAGAAGCCTTGCCGCCATACTTGCTGTGATGCCAGTATTGGCCATGTCTGCAAAAAATTATGTTGAACCTGCCGACACTTCTACCGTCGATCGCTCGGGATGGGAATCTCTTTCCGGTCCGACGCATCTGACTTGGGTGCCGAAAAACACGCATTACCGCCAATTTGCATCTCCCGTAACGTCGGTGGTGACCGATACCACGGTGCATGCATGGCGTGGCGAGCGTCTCGGATTGGAGGCTCTGCTCGTGAGTCCTGAGGGTACGGGAGATCTTTCTTTGGAACTCTCGGATCTGCGGCAGGGTAAGCGCAAGATCAAGGCTCCGGGCACTCAGGCCGCATTCATGCGTTATGTCCTGACGACGGCGTGGCCCGGCTGCGGATACCCACCGGACACGTTGCCTACGTTCACTGTTCCTGATATGATTGATCTGCCCGACGCCACTGTGTCTATGGCTCCGCGTTCGGTGCGCCCGATATGGCTTACAGTTGAGATTCCCGATGTAGCTGCCGGAAAGTATGATATGCAGTTGACCGTGAAGGATAAATCGACAGGCAAGTCTGTGGGCTCGCTCTCGCTGACTGTCGATGTCGATAAGCGTGCTCTCCCGGCCGGTACAGATCAGGCGTTCTATCTCGACCTCTGGCAGCAGCCCTATTCCGTGTCGCGCTACTATGGCGTTGAGCCTTGGAGCAAAGAGCATTTCGATCTGATGCGTCCCTATGTTCAGAAGCTTGCACGCGCCGGACAGAAGGCCGTGTCTGTCATCCTGTTCTACGAGCCATGGGGCGAGCAGAGCAACGATAAGTTTGAACCGATGGTGGCTACCGTGCGTCAGCCCGACGGCTCCTGGAAGTTCGATTATTCTGTTTTCGACCGATGGGTCGACTATATGGCGGAAAATGGCATAGATGCCAACCTGGAGTGTTTCACGATGGTTCCCTGGGAACCCAAGTACCGATATCTCGATGCGGCTTCCGGTGAACTGAAATTTCTGGATGCTAAGCCGGGTTCGGAGGAATATGCTGATCTGTGGACCACATTCCTGAAGGACTTTGCGGCCCACCTGCGTGCGAAAGGATTGTTTGAAAAGACCATGATCGTGATGGATGAGCGCGGTCTTCCCGATATGCTTGCCGCCTACGATGTAGCGAAGTCGGCAGTGCCGGATATCAAGATGTCGCTTGCCGGATCCTACCATAAGGAACTCGTGGATTCGCTTGACTGCTATACTCTTATCAAGGGCGATTTCTTCCCCGACGATGTCATAGCGCGTCGCCGCGATCGCGATCAGCTCACTCTGATGTACACCTGTTGTGCTACTCCTGCGCCCAGTCAGTTCAGCAACAGCGCGCCTGCCGACGGAGCTTATATCCCCGTATATGCCACCGCCACAGGCCACGACGGCTATCTCCACTGGTCCTATATGAACTGGACCGACAATCCTATGGAGGATACACGCTTCCACATGTTCGCTCCCGGTGATACATATTTTATATATCCCGACGGGCGTTCGTCGATACGCTATGAGCGTATGGTGGAAGGCATCCAGATGAGCGAGAAGATCCGCCTGCTGCGTCAGGAGCTTGAGGTCGCCAAGGATCTCGAGGGATTGCAGAAGCTTGAAAATGCCCTGTTGCCTATCCGCACGGGTGCTTTGAACGAATGGTATCCCACCTCTACGGTTGTGGATCATTTGCAGCAGGCTCTCGACGCGATATCAAAGCGATGATTGAAAATGAGTTATAACAGGAGCGCCCGATCTTACGACCGGGCGCTTCGGTTGTTTATCAGTATCTTTGTTTAGAGCTCTTTTTTCTCCTTGCCGGCAAGCATGCCACATGCCGCCATGATGTCCTCGCCGCGTGAGGCGCGTATGGTGGCCGTGATGCCTCGCTCGTTGAGGCGGTCACGGAACGCCGTCATGGTGTTTTCCGTGGCGGTGGTCAGGTCGACCCCGGGGATGGCATGGAAGCGAATCAGGTTGACGCGGCAGTGCATTCCGCGCAGGAGCCGGGCGAGAGCGTCGGCGTGGCGCATGTCGTCGTTCACGCCACGCCACATGATATATTCTACCGAGAACCGTCGTTGGTGTGCCCAGTCGAATTGACGGAGCATATCGAGCACCTTGATCAGCGGATATGCTTTTTCCACAGGCATAAGTCCTTCACGCTCCGATGGGGACGGGGAGTGGACGCTGAGGGCGATGTGAACCTGCGTGCGCTCGATGAGTCCTCGGAGTGCATCGATCTTTCCGATGCTCGACACCGTGATTCTTTTCGGGCTCCACGCGAATCCCCACGGGGCTGTCATTATTTCAATCGCGCGTTCCACGGCCTCAGCGTTGTCCATCGGCTCACCCATACCCATGAACACTATGTTGGTGAGCCTTTCGGCTTCGTCCACCATCAAGACCTGATTGATGATTTGTGCCGGGGTCAGGTCGCCGTGGAATCCCTGCCGTCCGGTCATGCAGAAGCGGCAGTTCATCTTGCATCCGGCTTGTGAGCTGACGCAGAGTGTGGCGCGGTCACCGTCGGGGATCATCACGGATTCGATATCGCGGCCACCGGCTCCTTCGAAAAGGTATTTTGCCGTGCCGTCGGTCGACTGTGTGCGCAGTTTCGGTGCCGTGCGGCCTATGCAGAACGATTCCGACAGCCTTTCGCGTGCCGCCGTCGACAGATCGGTCATCATCCCGATCTCCGTCACGCGCTTCACGTAGAGCCACCGGGCCATCTGTTTCCCGGCATAGCGTGGCATTCCGCACTGGGCGGCTACTGCATTCAGTTCGTCAAGATTCATGCCGATTAGTGGCGTCTTCTGTTCCATACACATTAATTAATATAGCGGATTATATCGCTGTGGATCTTGGCGTAAAGTTACTCATTTTCGCCCCGAGTGGCAAATGTTAAATCCGGCGTTTAGATAATTTAAAGACTTTTTGCACTGATCCTGTTGCAGATCAACGCCTTGTGTTGTAATTTTGCATTGTAAACCTTTTATCGACCATGCAGGGAGTCCATCGACTTGATTTTTATCGTATGTAGATTCAAGGTTTATGCTTAAGCCTTGGAACTTCGTGTTCCTCTGACCGAGCCAATGCTTTTGTTAGACAATATATATACTTGAATTTTGGTTATGAGGGAGGTGTGTTTCTGTGAAGAAACACACTTTTCGTTTTATATCCCTCCCCTATTCTCACCCGTCATCTGCCAGGATATGCGGCTCATCCGCGAAGGAAAGGACTAATTGAAAACATGAACCAGCCATGAGACAACGGCTTTTGCCGCTTTGCCGAATTTGTGTAACTTTGCAAAAACCGCATACCGATCGTAATGGGTAAACATCACTACATATTGCCAATCACCATATTCCTATTTTTTGCAACGACCCTACAGGCCGCCAACCGCCACGAACACAAGGTTGACTCCCTGATGGAAAAATTGCAAGAAGCTATCGACAACCGCGAGGCATTCATCCAACAGAAAGAAAGCCGCATCGTGGAATTACGCAAGGAAATTTCTGCCGCCGAAAACGACAACCGGCGCTCCGACGCCCTTGACGCCCTGATAAACGAATACAACTCCTACAACACCGATTCGGCATTGGCGATATGCAGGCGTCGCGAACTGCTTGCAAGGAAAAACGGCAACCCCGTGATGATTCGCAACGCCATGATGAACACTGCCAACGTGCTGGCCACAACCGGCATGTACAAAGAGGCGATGGAAATCATGGATACAATCCATGCCGCCGACATACCCGGTTACATGCACCCGTTCCGCTATCACATACTCCGCACACTTTACGGAATGATGGCAGACTATGCCGTGCGCGATGACGACCGGGAGAAATATTCCGCCCTTACCACACAGTATCTCGACTCACTGACTGCCGTAAACCCTCCCGGCTCGGTCGGTTACGTAATGGCCGCTGCCACACTGCACAACGCACGCGGGGAATATGAAAACGCCGCAGAAGTGGTAAACCGCTTCCTTCACGACAATGAAACCACCACACACGAAAAAGCAATCTGTGATTTCACCCTTTCAGAAACCTACGAACTGGCAGGCGACACCCGCAGACAGAAAGAATACCTGATCCGTGCAGCAATAGCCGACATGCAGTCGGCCGTGCGTGAGTACATCTCGTTACGAAATCTCGCCGTCCTCCTTTACCGCGAAGGTGAGGTAGAGGATGCCTACAACCTGTTACGCATATCGATGGAAGATGCGGCCAAATGCAACGCCCGCATGAGGGTGGTCGAGCTAAACAACATATTCCCGCTGGTCAACGATATGTATCTAGACGTAATCCAACGCCAAAAACGCAATCTGCGCTGGTCACTGATAATTATAAGCATCCTGTCGGCAATCCTGCTCGGGGCGGTGTTCTACGTGCTGAAACAGATGAAACGCACGGCAGCCGCCAAGAAGGATGTGGAACATGCCAACGAAATGTTGCAGCAACTCAACAACGAGCTCAAAGCCTCGAATGCCGCCCTCCAGGCAGCCAACCAGTCAATTGCCGAAAATTCACGTATCAAGGAGGAATACATCGCACGGTATATGGACCAATGCTCGCTATATATCGAAAAACTCGACAGCTATCGCAAACAACTGGGCAAACTCATCATTGCAGGTAAAACCAGACAGCTGAACGACACATTGAAATCAACCGCATTCCTCGACGAGGAGCTGAAGGCATTCTATGATAATTTCGACAACACATTCCTCAACCTTTTCCCTACTTTCGTAGCCGATTTCAACGCACTGCTCCGCCCCGAAGAGGAAATAGTGCCTAAGAAACCCGGACATCTTACCACCGAACTACGCATATTCGCCCTGATCAGGCTCGGCATCGGCGACAGTGTGAAAATAGCACAGTTCCTGCGCTACTCCGTCACCACCATCTACAACTACCGCACAAAAGCACGTAACAAAGCCGTCGGCAACCGCGACAAACTCGAGGAGGAAGTAATGAAAATAGGGCTCCCCATATCCTGAAAGAACAGACAACTTCATTGCAAAACGACTTCAAACAGCTGTTGCAATGGTGTGCGACAGCTCATTTCCCACTACTTATTTGGCGGCGTCCTACAGCACTAACCTACTAACAATCATGATATTTATTCATATCAACCGGGCATTGCGGCTATATTTTTAGTCATGCCCGGTTTTTGCATTATTTAATAACTTACTTTTGCATTGTGGAAAAAGGCTGCCGACATCCCATGCCATGAAAAACGGGAGCAGCCGATAATCCGACCAAGAGAAATTCCTAACTTTAATCTATAACAAATCTACATCATGAAACGACCAAAAGCTCCGGCTATCTTATGCCGTCTGACCCTGCTTTTGATGCTGTTTGCCATGACCCCGCGTGCCATGGCTCAACAACAAATCAATGTTTCGGGCATAGTGACCGACCCGTCGGGCGAACCGATTATCGGCGCCAGCGTCATAGCGGGCAATTCCGGCAACGGCACCGCGACCAATATCGACGGCGAATACACAATCAAAGCCGACCCACTCGGCGAAATCCGCTTCTCCTACATCGGTTATACACCGCAATCCGTTTCAGTCGACGGGCGCAACACCATCAATGTCACATTGGAGGAAAATGCTTCCGTGCTCGACGAAGTGGTGGTAATCGGCTACGGTACGCTTAAGAAAAGCGACCTCACAGGAGCAGTTTCCTCACTCGGGGCGAAAGACATCAAGGAAGTGCCGGTCAACAATGTGGGACAGGCTATCCAAGGAAAAATCGCAGGTGTGAACATCGTCGGCGGTAACAAACCCGGTGACAACGTGACCATCAAGGTGCGCGGCCTAGGCTCGATTATCAACTGCGACCCCCTGGTGGTTATCGACGGCGTTCCGACCGACCTGGGTCTTAACAGCCTCAACCCGCAGGATATCGAGCGGCTCGACGTGCTGAAAGACGCCTCCGCTACTGCCATCTACGGCTCACGCGGCGCCAATGGCGTTGTGATGATTACCACACGCAAAGGCGTGAGCGGCACTGCGAAGCTCTCGGTTTCGGTCAACGCCGCGTTCTCAAACGCTTCAAAGACAATGAAGCTCCTCGACGCGGCCGGATATGCCGCCCTTAGCAACGACATGCTCTCGCAGGCAGGCCACAACACAAATCCCGACTGGGCCGACCCGTCAACCCTGACACAATCGACCAACTGGGTTGACGAACTCCTCCAGACCGGGGTGATGCAGAACTACAATGTGAGTTATTCAGGCGGCACCGACAAGGCCCACTACTATTTCTCGGCAGGCTTCCTGGACCAAAGCGGCATCGTGCGCAACGTAAACTACCGCCGCTTCACCTTTCAAAGCAACAACGATGTGAAGCTCAAAAGCTGGCTCAAACTCTCCAACAACCTTCTTTTCAGTGCCGATATAAAGAACTCCGGCTCCTACAGCATGTGGGACGCCATGCAGGCACTCCCCACATTCCCCGTCAAAACCGACGACGGGCAATGGAGCGGGCCTTCGGGTAACTCCGAATGGTATGGCAGCGTGCGTAACCCTATCGGCGTTAACGAAATGAACCAAAGCTCCACAAACGGCTACAACCTCCTGGCCAACATAGCCGCCGACGTCACATTCACCCCCTGGCTGCAATTCCGCTCGCTATTCGGATTCGACGGCAAATTCTTCTTCGACGAGGCTTTCACGCCCAAATATGACTGGAAGCCCACCCCGGTTGAGGAAAGCACCCAGTACCAATCATCGAACCGGAACTTCACCTATCTGTGGGATAACTACTTCACCTTCGACTATACATTTGCCAATAAGCACTCGCTCAACGTAATGGCAGGTATGTCGGCGCAGTGGAACCACGCCTATTGGATGAACGGGCAGATGAACGGCTTCCTGTTCGACAACGTGCACCAGCTCGAGAACGGTGAAAAAATCAACGACCTCGCAGGTTCGCAAAACGAATGGGCGCTCCTTTCCTACATGGCACGTGCCAACTACTCCTACGACAACAGATACCTCCTCACCGCCACCGTGCGCCGCGACGGCTCAAGCCGTTTCGGTCGGAAACACCGCTGGGGCACATTCCCCTCGGCATCGGCGGCCTGGCGTATCTCGGCCGAGGAATTCTTCCCTCAGGATATAGCTGTCAACGACCTCAAACTGCGTCTCGGCTACGGTAAAACAGGCTCGCAGGCATCGGTAGGAAACTATGACCACATACAGACACTCGTCACACTGCTCTACCCGTTCGGTACATCACTCGACAATGCCGAGCAGTCAGCACTCTATTCCCAGGTACTCGCCAACTCGTCGATTCACTGGGAGGAAATCGAGCAGTTCAATGCCGGTCTCGACGTGTCGCTGTTCAATTCACGCCTTAACGTGTCGCTCGACGGATATATCAAGAACACCAACGCAATGCTAGTAAAAGCCGCCTTCCCCATAACCACCGGATTCGAGGACACTTTCGACACATATATCAACGCAGGCAAAGTGCGCAACATCGGCTGGGAACTTTCAGCCAACTCAGTGAACCTCACAGGCGAATTCGGCTGGGAAACCAACGTGGCCATAACCTACAACAAGAACAAAATCAAAGATCTCAACAGCGACACCCCGCTATGGCGCAACCAGTTCGGAGGCGCATATGCAACAATGCTCGCCGCCGACTTCCCGATGAACGTGTTCTACGGCTATGTGACCGACGGTATCTTCCAAAACGCCGATGAAATCAAGGCACATGCCGTGCAGCCCGGCGCCGAACCAGGCGACATCCGCTTCCGCGACCTTAACAACGACGGGGTTATCAACGACGAAGACCGCACCGTAATCGGCAACCCCAACCCCACATGGCTCTTCTCTATGAACAACAAATTCTCCTATAAGGGATTCGAGCTTTCAATATTCCTGCAGGGAATAGCAGGCAACAAAATCTACAACCGCACACGCTCGGCCATGGAAAGCATGTCGGCGGCATATAACCAATATGCCACAACCGCCGACCGCTGGAACGGCCCCGGCACATCGTCCGACATGCCCCGCGCCGTATGGGCCGACCCCAACGGCAACAACCGCGTCAGCGACCGATGGGTTGAAAACGGCGCATACCTCCGCCTTAAAAACCTCACATTGGCCTATAACTTCCCGACCCGCCTCCTCGACCGCATCGGCTTCGAACAGGCACGCGTGATTTTCTCATGCGAAAACGTGGCAACAATCACAGGCTACAAGGGTCTCGACCCCGAAGTGGGCATCGACGGTATCGACTATTCGAGCTTCCCCCCTGCCCGCACCTTCAATGTCGGCCTTTCGTTCAACTTCTAATCCAGGATTCCCAATGAAAAAACTCATATACCCGCTGGCCGCGTTATTGATGGCAGCGACCTTCTCGTCATGCGAGGATTTCCTCGACAAAACCCCATATGACCGCGTCGACCCGCAGGCCGACGTTACCGACCAGGTGGCAGTGGCCATGGCCAACGCCTGCTACATCCCGCTCCGTTCGTCAAACCTCTACAACCAGCGCATATGGAGCCTCGACATAGTGGCCGGGAACTCCAACGTAGGCGCCGGCGGTGGTGACGACGGTATAGAAACCATCCAGGCCGCCAACTTCACCACTCTCAGCGACAATGCCATGGCTCTCTATATGTGGCGTTCCCCCTGGATTGGAATCGCCCAGTGCAACAACCTCATCAACGCACTTGAAAATTCCAACAACGTCAGCGATGAAATCCGCGACCGCTCCATGGGTGAGGCTCTTTTCCTCCGCGCCCACTATTACTACCTGCTGGCACGCCTCTATGGCGGTGTACCCCTGCGCCTGGAGCCTTACGACCCCGACACATCAAGCGCCATAGCACGCACATCGCTCGACGAGACATACCGCCAGATCATCGAGGACTGCACCGGCGCAATAAGCCTGCTACCACCGAAATATGAATACGACAACGAGCAGAAAGGACGCGCATGCCAGGAAGCAGCCTTGTACATGCTTGCCGACATCTACCTGACCCTCGCCCCGTCAAACCCCTCGCTCTATAACGAAGTAATCGACCTGTGCGACGAAATCACATCACTGGGCTACGACCTGTCGCAATGCCCCTATGCCGACAACTTCAACTGCCCTGTGCGCAACGGAGCCGAATCAATCTTCGAAGTGCAGTATTCAGGCAGCACCGAATCTGATTTCTGGGGCAACACCCCCTACGCATCATGGCTGTCGACCTTCATGGGGCCGCGTGGCTCAGGTCTCGTAGCCGGTTCGTGGGGATGGAACCTGCCAACACAGGAATTCATTGACGCATATGAAGAGGGCGACCTCCGCAAACCCATATCGGTGTTCTATGAAGGATGCCCGGATTGGGAAGGAAAGCCCTATCGCCCGCAATGGTCAAACACCGGCTACAATGTGCGCAAATTCCTAGTTTCAAAAGAAATATCCCCCGAAACAAACACCAGCCCCGCCAACTTCGTGGTCTATCGCTACGCTGGCGTGCTGCTGATGCAGGCCGAGGCATTCAACGAACTTGGTCAGACATCCAACGCCCGAGGCCCTGTCAACATAGTGCGTAAACGTGCCGGGCTGTCGCCCCTCCCCTCCAACATCACCAAAACCGACATGCGCGAGGCCATCATCCACGAACGCCGCATGGAACTCGCCTTCGAAGGGCATCGCTGGTTCGACCTGATACGAATCGACAACGGCGACTATGCTGTGCGGTTCCTCCACTCCATCGGCAAAACAAACGCCACCAAGGATCGCCTGCTCTTCCCCATCCCGCAGACAGAAATCGACGCCAACCCCCTCATGACCCAGAACCCGGGCTATTAATCCCTTTTAAAACACCTAATCATGAAATTCAGATATATCCACATAGCATTGATGGCGGCAGCCTCGCTAGCGCTCCCCTCATGCAGCGACAATGACTACACCGAACTTGACAAAGGGTCGGTGGAGCTTGCCCTCACCGCCGACAAGGCCGAAACCGTGCTCAGCGAGCAGAACCACGCAGTCGAAGCCATAGCCCTGTCATGGACAACCGGGACAAACCACGGCACCGGCAACCGCATCAGCTACACCCTCGAACTGGCCGAAGCCGGGACGGGGTTCGCCAACCCGCATATCATAAAGGAAGCCGAGCAACAGGTTTATTCCTGGAAACCTACCGTGGAAGAGCTCAACACTTTGGTGCGTTCGCAATTCGGTACACTTCCCGGAGAAGCTCTTGCAATAGAAGCACGCATCACCGCCGCAGTAACCGGCTTCGACGATGTGCAGACATCTGTAACCCAATTCACCGTAACACCCTACGAACCTGTAACGCCAACCCTCTACCTCATCGGAGATGCGACCCCCAACGGATGGGCAGCAGACAATGCCTCCGAAATGACCCGCTCCGACAACGGTGTGTTTACATGGACAGGCAACCTCTCACCGGGCAACTTCAAATTTATCACCACATTAGGACAATTCCTCCCATCCTATAACAATAACGGCAACGGGCAACTCGTTTATAGGACATCCGACGACCAGCCTGACCTGCAATTCAACATTGAAGAGGCTCACTGCTACAAGGTTGACGTCAACCTGCTCGACCTCACCATCACATATACGCAGACCGAAGGGGTAACACCTCCCTACGACCAGCTATATTTCGTCGGAAACGAAACCGACTGGGGTTTCCGACAGATGTCGCAGGACCCGCTCGACCCGTTCCTGTTCCGCATCGGGGTATTCTTCTCCAAGGGAGGGGAATTCAAGTTCGGAACAGCCGAAGGTTCTTGGGAAAACATGTACAAGGCGGCACATGCCGATGCCCCCTACACCGACCAGGCAGTGGAATTCGTCAAAGGGTTCGACCCCGACAACAAATGGGTGCTTACCCCCGGCGAAACCAACCTTGCCTACAAAATCTGCCTTGACATACGTCCGGGTGCAGAACGCATGATGATGACGCTCTTCACCCCCTACACAGAAATGTACATGGTCGGTGACGCGACACCCAACGGATGGGATCTCGGCAACGCGACCCCGATGACACAGGATGCTGCCGACGCAAACATTTTCACCTGGAGCGGCCACCTGAACACAGGCGAGATGAAATTCTCACCCGATAAACAGGATGACTGGAACGGGGCATGGTTCATGGCGGCATCGAACGGCGAAGAACCCACCGGCACCACCCAGAAAGTGACTTTCATCAATAAGAGTGACAACGGATGCCAGGAGCAGTATAAGGATATTTCCATAGGAGGCATCGACAACAAATGGCGAATCGTCGAGGCCGGAAACTACACGGTAACCCTCAACCAGCTTCTTGAGGAAGTGACCATAGTCCGCAACTGACACTCTCAAGGAACTGGCCACATCCGGTTTTGAAGCATATATGATCGAACATTGCAAAAACATGTATAAAATGAATCTTCTCATAGCAGGACTGGCGTTGCTCTCGGCTGCCTGCAGCGACGGTAACACCACACCCGGAAACGAGCCTGCCCCCACACCAGGGGGAGGCCCGTCGGGAGGTGTATCCGATGTAACCGACATAAACTCCAACCTCTCCATCGACCTCGTAACCGACAAAGCATGTTACCGCCCCGGCGAAACCGTGCGGTTCACAGCATCCGGCCTTCACGCAGGTGCCAAGGTGCGCTACCGCCACGGCGCCGAAGTGGAAAAAGAGGAAAATCTCACAGTCACACAATGGGAATGGACTCCTGCCGGTGCCGATTTCACCGGTTACATGGTGGAAATCTACCAACCCGGCGACAATCACAGCGAGACAATCCTCGGCACAATAGCCGTCGACGTATCAAGCGACTGGACACGATTCCCACGCTATGGCTTTGTTGCCACATTCGACGAATCGAAACTGGCCGACGGCGTTATAGAACGGGAGATGGACTTCCTGAACCGTTGCCACATAAACGGCGTGCAGTTCCAGGACTGGCACAACAAACACCACTGGCCCCTTGGCGGCACGCGCGACAACCTTCTAGAGGTCTATAAAGATATTGCCAACCGCGACGTCTACACAGCCGTTGTGAAGAAATATATCGACGTGCAACACTCCTTGGGGATGAAGTCCATGTTCTATAACCTCTGCTTCGGCGCACTCGATGACGCCGCTGCCGACGGGGTGAAAGAGCAATGGTACGCCTTCCGCAATGACCGCCGTGGCGACAAGGACTACCATTCGCTCCCCGGTTCATGGAAGAGCAATATCTTCCTGCTCGACCCGGCAAACAAGGAATGGCAGGAATATATCGGCGACCGTAACGACGATGTTTATGCCAATTTCGATTTCGACGGCTACCAGATTGACCAGCTCGGAGGCCGTGCCGACCTATATGATTATGACGGCAACCGCATCAACCTCCCCAAAGGCTATGCCTCGTTTATCGACGCAATGAAAACCCGTCACCCGTCGAAACGCCTCGTGATGAATGCTGTCAGCAGCTACGGTGCATCACAGATTGCGGGTTCGGGCAAAGTTGATTTCTGCTATAACGAGGTTTGGAACGACGAGCCTGAATTTGCCGACCTGCACAAGATTATAAAGGCCAACGACTCCTACAGTTCCAACTCGCTCCGCACGGTTTTTGCCGCCTATATGAACTACGACAAGGCCGGAAGTTCGACAGGCGAATTCAACACCCCCGGCGTATTGATGGCCGACGCGGTGATGATGGCTCTCGGCGGTTCGCACCTCGAATTGGGCGACCACATGCTCTCGCGTGAATATTTCCCGGCAACACCATTGGAAATGAGCGAGGAACTGCGCACGGCCATGATACGCTACTACGACTTCATGACGGCCTACCAGAACCTGTTGCGCGGCACCTCCACCCAAACCGAGTTCCAGGCAGACATGTCATGCCCTGACCCGTCGAAAAAGATAACCGTAGCCGCATGGCCTCCTAAAAAGGGGAATATTACCACTTATGCGAAAAAAGTCGGCGATGCCGACGTTATCCACCTGCTGAATTTCCTCAACATCGACAACCTGAGCTGGCGCGACCTACAGGGGAAGCGAACCGCCCCTAGGCTGACCCGTGAGTTGCCGCTCTCAATCAATTACAGCAAAAAGGTGAACCGCATTTGGACTGCCTCGCCCGACTATCACGGCGGTGCGGTTGTGGAACTGCCTTTCAGCCAGACCGACGGCAAAGTGACATTCATCCTCCCGTCGCTCAAATACTGGTCGATGATTGTCATCGAATAATCCTCCCACGGAATCTTACTTACGGCGTGGAGCCTGCAAGCTCCACGCATTTTACGCTATAAAACAACACTATATCAATGAGAAACAAGTTTTTTGCTGCGGCAATGGCCGCAATCCCGATGCTCGCTGCAGCAGTGGAAGTGACATCGCCCGACGGCAACATCAAAGTCACAGTCGATGTTCCGGGCGGAGTTCCTACCTACTCCATGACATTCGGCGACAAAAACGTTGTGAAGCCTTCGAAATTAGGCATTGAACTTGTCAACGACACAGACCTCACTGACGGGTTTGAAATCACCGGCACCAAAACACTCCCGTTCGACGAGACGTGGCAACCCGTATGGGGCGAGACCCGCGACATCCGCAACCATTACAACGAACTCCTGGTGGAGATGAAACAGCCCGCAACCGACAGGCTGATGAACCTGCGTTTCCGTGTCTACGACGACGGGATGGGATTCCGCTACGAATTCCCACAGCAAAAGAACCTGGTATATTTCGTTGTCAAAGAGGAGCATTCGCAATTCGCCATGGACGGTGACCACACCGCATGGTGGATTGCAGGCGACTACGACACCCAGGAATACGACTACACCGAATCGCGCCTGTCGGAAATCCGTTCGCTCATGGACGGAGCCATAACCCCCAATTCCTCACAGACACAGTTCTCACCCACCGGGGTGCAGACCTCCTTGCAGATGAAAACCGACAACGGCCTTTACATCAACCTGCACGAGGCCGCATTGGTCGACTATTCATGCATGCATCTGAATCTCGACGACAAAAACATGGTGTTCGAATCATGGCTTACACCTGATGCAAAAGGGAACAAAGCCTATATGCAGGCACCAACAAAAACCCCATGGCGCACCGTCATGGTAAGCGACGACGCCCGCGACATGCTCGCCTCAAACCTTATCCTCAACCTCAACGAACCATGTGCCTACGATGACACATCATGGATAAAGCCTGTGAAATATGTGGGCGTATGGTGGGAGATGATAGGCCACGGAAAGGAATGGAGCTACACCTACGACCTCCCCTCGGTGAAACTCGAAACCCTCGACTACACCAAGACAAAGCCTCACGGACGCCATCCGGCCAACACCGAAAACGTGAAACGCTACATCGACTTCGCCGCCGAACATGGCTTCGACCAGGTGCTTGTGGAAGGGTGGAACATAGGCTGGGAGGACTGGTTCGGCAAATCGAAGGACTACGTGTTCGACTTCGTGACCCCGTATCCCGATTTCGACCTCGAAGGGCTTAACGCCTATGCCGCCTCGAAGGGTGTGAAACTCATGATGCACCACGAAACATCAGGCTCGGTGAGAAACTACGAACGCCACATGAAACAGGCTTACGAGCTTATGAACAAGTATGGCTACAACGCCGTCAAAAGCGGATATGTGGGCGATATGATTCCCCGTGGCGAGCATCACTACGGACAGTGGCTCAACAACCACTACCTGTATGCGGTCACAGAGGCTGCCAAACATAAAATCATGGTCAACGCCCACGAGGCTGTGCGACCCACCGGACTCTGCCGCACATATCCCAACCTCATAGGCAACGAATCGGCCCGTGGCACGGAATATGAATCATTCTCAGGCAACAAACCGTTCCACACCACCGTGCTACCGTTCACCCGCCTCCAAGGGGGCCCGATGGACTACACCCCCGGCATCTTCGAAATGAACATGCAGAAGGTCAACCCCACAAGCGTAGGCCACGTCAACAGCACCCTGGCACGACAGCTGGCACTTTATGTTACGATGTACAGCCCCTTGCAGATGGCTGCCGACGTGCCGGAATCCTACGAACGTTTCATGGACGCATTCCAGTTCATAAAAGATGTGGCAGTTGACTGGGACGACAGCAAATACCTCGAAGCAGAACCGGGACGTTACATAGTTGCCGCGCGCAAAGCAAAGGGTACAGACAACTGGTTTGTGGGATGCACCGCGTCCGAACACGGGCATGTAACCGAGCTGCCTCTCGACTTCCTTGACAAAGGGCGCAAATACGAGGCGATAATCTATGCCGACGCCCCCGATGCCCACTACATGGATAACCCCCAGGCTTACACCATTACACGGAAAACCGTAACCTCCAAAACAAAACTGAAACTGAAAGCAGCCCCCGGCGGCGGTTTCCCGGCGCACCCTCCTGGAGGATATCCCCATCGCCGCCAGCTGGATAGTGAAGGCGCTGAACAGCTCCGGCTACCAGGCGGACTACACCCTGGAGAGCATGAGGGAGCTGGACCGCTTCTTCGACGAGCAAAGCGCTCCCGGCGGCATCCTTTCCAAAAACAGAGGGCAGATTCTGTTTGGCCTGGGCGCTTATGTGGGACAAACCGCCATCCGCCTTTACGGCGGGCATTGGCACACCGATGACAGCGACCCGAAAGGGGAGGTCAACATTGCGGTGGAGCTGGAAAACGGGGCCAGGCTGTGGCCGGTGGTCCGGTGCATGAAGCGCTGCAAGCTGGGGCCGGAGGAGAGCCTCTACGCCTATCTTTACGCCGCCGGCAAGGGATGACAGCAAAAACCGCAAAAGGAAGGAGGCTGTGCTGTGTCCATCTACGCCATTGGCGACCTGCACCTTTCCTTCGGAAACCCGGAAAAGACCATGGAGGTCTTCCGGGGCTGGCAGGATTACCAGCGGCGGCTGGAGGAAAACTGGAGAGCTTCTATCCGCCCGGAGGATACGGTGGTGCTGGCAGGGGATATCTCCTGGGCCATGCGCCTTTGCGACGCCGGGCCGGACCTCCGCTTTTTGGACAGCCTGCCGGGAAAAAAGCTCCTGATGAAGGGAAATCACGACTATTGGTGGACAACCCGCCGGAAAATGGAGCTTTTTTTTGCAGAGGAAGGATTAACCACTCTGGAGATCCTCCATAATAACTCGGTAGAGGCAGGGGGCCTGTGGCTTTGCGGCAGCCGGGGATGGCTCTTTGAAGGGAGCCAGAAGTACGACCCCCTTATCGTCGCCAGGGAGGAGGGACGCATCCGCCGTTCCCTGGAGGCCGCGCCGCCGGAGGGGGAGAAGCTCTTGTTCCTCCACTATCCGCCGGTCTACGGCGTTCAGGAGCTGCCGGAGTTCTTTGGGGCGATGGCGGACTACGGGGTGCGGCAATGCTTTTATGCCCATATCCATGGCAGCGGCGCGGCGGCGGCCTGCCAGAAGGAGCACCGTGGGGTATCCCTGCGGCTGGTTTCCGCCGATTTTCTCAAATTTACACCCCTTCTCATCCGATAGTTTACAGTTTGCATATAGATTTCTTCGGAAAGCTGTGTTATAATAGCCGGGCAGGCTTTGCAAACGGGGCCTGTTCCACAAATTTTCAATGTATTTTGATCCATTAAATTTCAGTATAACATCTGGAGGAAGTAACATGAAACTGCTCAGGACTGACAAGATCGAGACCAACCTTTACGAGCTGGAGATCCATGTGGAGGGTGACGAGTGGAAGGCAGGTCTGGACCGCTCCTTCCGCAAAAATGTCTCGAAGCTCAATATTCCCGGCTTCCGCAAGGGCAAGGCTCCCCGCGCAATGGTGATGCGGATGGTGGGTGAGGACTATTTCTATGAGGACGCCGTCAATATGACCTATTCCGACGCCTACGAGAAGGCCCTGGAGGAATCCGGCCTGGAGCCGGTGGACCGGGCCGATGTGGAGCTGAAGGAAGTTAATGGCGAGGGCTACACCTTTGTAGCCAAGGTCACCACCCGCCCCGAAGTTACCCTGGGGGAATATAAGGGCCTGGAGGCGGTGCGGGAAGACAGCGCCGTCACCGAGGAGGAGGTCCAGTCCGAGCTGGACCGCATGGCGGACCGCAACAGCCGTCTGGTGGATGTGGACGACCGCCCCGCCGAAAACGGCGACACCACCGAAATCGACTTCGAAGGCTTCCTGGATGGGGTGGCCTTCCCCGGCGGCAAGGGAGAGAAGTACACCCTGGTGCTGGGTTCCAACCAGTTTATCCCCGGCTTTGAGGACCAGCTTGTGGGCCACAACACCGGCGAGGAGTTTGAAATTGCGGTGAAGTTCCCGGAGGACTACCACGAGGAGAGCCTGAAGGGCAAGGACACCACCTTTAAGGTGACAATCCACGCCATCCGGAAGAAGGAAGTTCCCGTCCAGGATGACGAGTTTGCCAAGGACGTCAGCGAGTTTGACACCCTGGAGGAGCTGAAGAAGGACCTTCGGGAAAAGCTCCAGGAGCGCAAGACCGCTGCCGCCGATGAGCGGCTGGAAAACACCCTGGTGGACGCCGCCGCGGCGAACGCCCAGATGGAGATTCCCCCGGTGATGGTGGAGCACAAGATTGATGAGATGGTGCAGGACTTTGATTACCGGCTCCAGAGCCAGGGCCTCAATCTCCCCACCTACCTCCAGTACGCCGGGATGGAGATGCCCGCCTTCCGGGAAGGCTTTGCGCCCCAGGCCCAGCAGCAGGTGCGGGTCGCCCTCACCCTGGAGGCCATCGCCAAGGCGGAAAACCTTGTGGCGGAGGAGGAGGCCATCGAGGCGGAGTACCAGAAGATGGCCCAGTCCTACGGCATCGAGGTGGATAAGGTGAAGACGGTTGTCTCTTCCAGCAGCATCGCCACCAACCTGTGCCTCAACAAGGCCATCGATCTCATCAAGTCCACCGCCAAGGTCACCGATGCCTCCGCCGGGGAAAAGGCGGAGGAGGCGGCAGCGGAAAAGGAAAAGCCCGCCAAGCCCAAGACCACCCGCAAGCGCAAGCCCAAGACTGAAGAGAAGGCGGAAGAGCCCAAGACCGAGGAGTAAGAAAAACATCTCCCGGCCTGCCCTTCCTGCCGGAACATGATAGAACCCCGCCCTTTTTCTGCGGGCGGAGGAATATGGAGGTTTCTGGAATGAGTTTAGTGCCAATGGTAGTGGAGCAGACAAACCGGGGAGAGCGCTCCTACGACATCTTCTCCCGCCTGCTCAATGACCGCATTATCATCCTTTGCGAGGATGTGAACGATACCACCGCCGGTCTGGTGGTGGCCCAGATGCTCTATCTGGAGGGGCAGGACCCAGAGAAGGATATCAATTTCTATATCAACAGCCCAGGGGGCTCCATCTCCTCCGGTATGGCCATCTACGACACCATGCAGTTTGTAAAGTGCGATGTAGCCACCACCTGTATCGGGATGGCGGCCTCCATGGGGGCCTTCCTCCTTTCCTCCGGCGCCAAGGGGAAGCGCTTTGCCCTGCCCAACAGCGAGATTATGATTCACCAGCCCCTTGTCAGCGGCGGTGGCATCCAGGGACAGGTTACCGACATCAGGCTCCGGTCCGAATGGCTCCAGCGCACCAAGGACAAGATGAACCGGATGCTGGCGGAAAACACCGGAAAATCCTTGGAGCAGGTGCAGCAGGACACCGAGCGGGATAACTTTATGAACGCCCAGGAGGCCTTGGACTACGGCCTGATTGATAAGATTATCACCCACCACGAGTGATAAGAGGCGATCCTTCCGGCCCCAGGGCCGGAAAGACAGGAGGAACTGGCTGTATTATGGCAAATAGTGACGACAAGAAGCAGCTGCGCTGCTCCTTCTGCGGCAAGTCCCAGGATAAGGTCCAGCGGATGATTGCCGGGCCGGGGGTCTGCATCTGCAACGAATGCGTGGATCTCTGCCAGGCGGTTTTGGAGGACGAACCTGCCGCGGCCCAGCGGCGGCCTGCGGCGGAGGAAGTGGAGCTGGCTATCCCCAAGCCTGGGGAGATTAAGCGCTTCCTGGACGAGTATGTAGTGGGGCAGGACCAGGCCAAAAGAGCCCTTTCGGTGGCGGTGTACAACCACTATAAGCGTATCTTCTTCGGCTCCGAAGGGGATGTGGAACTCCAGAAGAGCAACATCATGCTGCTGGGTCCCACCGGTGTGGGCAAAACCCTGCTGGCCCAGTCCTTGGCCAGGGTGTTGGGGGTCCCCTTCGCCATTGCGGACGCCACCACCCTTACCGAGGCGGGATATGTGGGGGAGGATGTGGAGAACATCCTTCTGCGCCTGATCCAGGCGGCGGATTTTGACATCGGCCGGGCGGAAAAAGGGATTATTTACATCGACGAGCTGGACAAGATTTCCCGCAAGTCGGAGAATCCTTCCATCACCAGGGACGTGAGCGGCGAAGGGGTGCAGCAAGCTCTCCTGAAGATTCTGGAGGGCACCGTGGCCAACGTCCCCCCCAATGGGGGCCGCAAGCACCCCCAGCAGGAGTTTATTCAAATTGATACCACCAACATCCTCTTTATCTGCGGCGGCGCCTTTGAGGGGTTGGAAAATATCATCGAAAAGCGCACCGATAACTCCTCCCTGGGCTTTAGCGGCCAGGTGCGGGAGCCCAAAGAGGTGCGGGCCCAGAAGCTCCTCAAGAAGGTGGAACCCCACGACCTGGTGCGGTTTGGCCTTATCCCGGAGCTGGTGGGACGTATTCCCGTCATCGCCACCCTGGATGCCTTGGACGAGGACGCTTTGCTGAAGATCCTCACCGAGCCGAAAAATTCCCTGGTGAAGCAGTATAAAAAGCTCTTTGAGCTGGACGGGGTGGAGATTAATTTCGACGAGGAGGCCCTTCGGACGGTGGCAAAGAAGGCCATCGAACGCAAGGCCGGGGCCCGCGGGCTGCGGGGCATCATGGAAGGGATGCTGGGGGAGATTATGTTCCAGACCCCCTCCGACCCCACCATCGACCGTATCCTCATCACCGGCGGCTATGCCGGAGGAGAAGGGGAGCCGGAGTACCACCACAACCCGCTGAAAAAGCCGGTGCGCCTGATGCTGAACCAGCCGGCGCCCGCCCCCCGCCCCAAGCGTGGCTCGGCGTCATAATGTTTTATCGTGCTACCTCCGTGGGATGCTGCGGGGGTAGTATTCATAAGCAGGGGGAGTCCGGGCAGAGAAGATGGAGTGCCAGGGGGCCGGAGCGCAGGTGTTTTGGTCCCGCAAAGACCGATGAGCTGGGCTTCTGCATAACCTGCTCCCGGCTCCGCAGAAAACAGGACCGGTGGCTGCCGGGTACGCCCCTCCCTTTTTGGGGTGGGCCGCATCCCTTGCCGGACCGGAAAGGTGGTTTGTACCCATATGGATGAGAAGAAAAAAGTGAGAAGAAAAGTGACGCCCCGCCCCAAGGAGTCCCAGGGGGAGGTTCCGGAGCTGGTGCTGGCGGAGGAAATGCCGGTGCTGGCCCTTCGGGGGCTGGTGCTCTTCCCCAATATGATTCTCCACTTTGACGTGGGGCGGGAAAAATCGGTGCTGGCCCTCAACGAGGCCATCAACAGCAACCGGAAAATCTTCCTGGTGGCCCAACAGGATCTTTCTGCCGATGATCCGGGACAGGAGGAGCTTTATCAGGTTGGGGTGGTGGCGGAGGCCCGTCAGATCATCCGTATCCAGGCGGAGACCCTCCGGGTGCTGGTGGAAGGAAAGTACCGGGCCCGCCTCCTCACTGTCACCAAGACCGAGCCCTTCCTTTCCGGCATTGTGGAGGACTACCCCACCCGGCTGCGCATCACCAGCCGTCCCCACAGCGGGGCGCTGATGCGGGCGGCCAAGGACCTCTTCAGCCAATACTGCGACCTGATTCCCAAGATGCCGCGAGAGCTGGTCCTGAACGTGATGGATTCGGAGGATCCCCTTTATCTTTCGGAATATATCGCCAGCAACATCCAGCTGGACTATGAGGAAAAGCAGCAGATTCTGGAAGAAACCAGCGTCATGAAGCGGATGGAGCGAATCGTCCGCCTGCTGGAGGAGGAAAACGAGATTCTCAGCCTGGAGCAGAACATCCAGGAGAAGGTCCGGGAGCAGGTGGATAAGAACCAGCGGGAGTATTATCTGCGGGAGCAGATGAAGATAATCTCCGAGGAGCTGGGGGAGGCGGAAAGCCCCTACGAGGAGCTGGACCTTTACCGGCAAAGGATTCTGACCCTGCACCTGCCGGCGGAATCGGAGGGGAAGCTCCTCAAGGAGCTGGATAAGCTCTCGAAGATGCCCGGCAGCTCCCAGGAGGGGGCGGTGATTCGCACCTACCTGGATACGGTGCTGGATCTCCCCTGGAACATCTGCACCAAGGACAAAATTGATATTCCCAAGGCGCGGCGTCTTTTGGACCAGGAGCATTACGGCCTTGCCAAGGTGAAGGAGCGGGTGCTGGAATCCCTGGCGGTACGCAAACTTTCGCCGGAGATTAAAGGGCAGATTATCTGTTTGGTTGGCCCTCCCGGCGTGGGGAAAACCTCCATCGCCCGCTCCATCGCCAAATCCATGGGCCGCCGGTATGTGCGGATGTCCCTGGGAGGCGTCCGGGACGAATCGGATATTCGGGGCCACCGCAAAACCTATGTCGCTTCCATGCCAGGGCGGATTATTGGGGCCATCCGGCAGGCGGGGAGCTCCAACCCCCTGCTGCTGCTGGACGAAATTGATAAGCTGGGCCACGACTTCCGGGGGGACCCCTCCTCGGCCCTGCTGGAGGTGCTGGATGCGGAGCAGAACCACAGCTTCCGGGACCACTTTTTGGAGATTCCCTATGACCTTTCCCAGGTCTTCTTTATCGCCACTGCCAACGACCGCAGCGCCATTCCGGCCCCGCTCCTGGACCGGATGGAAATTATCGAGCTTTCCAGCTACACCAGGGAGGAAAAGCTGCAAATTGCAAAGCGCCACCTGACCCAGAAGCAGGTAAAGCGCCATGGCCTGGAGAAAAAGCAGCTGAAAATCTCCGACAAGGCCCTGCGGGAGCTGATTGACCACTACACCCGCGAGGCCGGCGTGCGCACCCTGGAGCGGAACATCGCCGCCATCTGCCGCAAGGCCGTCATGGAGGTGGTCACCCAGGGGGAGGAGACCCGCATCGCCGTCACCCCCGCCAATTTGGAGGAATATCTGGGCCCCAGGAAATACCGGGACGACGAGCTGCTCCGGGGGGACCAGGTGGGCGTGGCCAACGGCCTGGCTTGGACCGCCGTGGGCGGGGAGCTGCTCCAGGTGGAAACCGCCGTGGTGGAGGGGTCCGGCAAAAACCAGTTTACCGGCAGCCTGGGGGATGTGATGAAGGAATCGGTGGCGGCGGCCATCACCTACATCCGGACCGTGGCCCGGCAGTACGGCATCAGCGAGAGCTTTTATAAGGACCGGGATATCCACATCCACTTCCCGGAGGGCGCGGTGCCCAAGGACGGCCCCTCAGCGGGGATCACCACCTGCACCGCCCTTGTCTCCGCCCTTTCCGGCATCCCGGTGCGCCACGACGTGGCAATGACTGGGGAAATCACCCTGCGGGGACGGGTGCTGCCCATCGGCGGCCTGAAGGAAAAGACCATGGCTGCCTACAAATACGGCATGAAGCAGGTGATCATCCCGGCGGCCAACCTCCCCGACCTGGCGGAGGTGGACCCGGTGGTGAAAGAGGCTATCCACTTTGTCCCCGCCGAGACTATGGAGACGGTGCTGCGCACCGCCCTCCTGCGGTATCCCCAGGAGGCGCACCCTGCCCCTGCGCCGGAGCGGGACCTGGCTATCCCCCCGGTGGAGGGGAGCAAGGGCCAGCCGGTGCTGCGGCAATGAGGAAGGAGAGATAGGCCATGAACTATCACAAGGTAAAGTTTCTCACCTCCTTTGGCACCGCCGGGCAGCTGCCCCCCTCGGAAAAGCCGGAGATTGTCTTTGCCGGGCGCTCCAATGTGGGGAAATCCTCCCTCATCAACCGCCTTTTTAACCAAAAATCCCTGGCGCGGGTCAGCGCCACCCCTGGAAAGACCGCCACCATCAATTTCTTCGAGACGGAAAACCTGATCTTCGCCGACCTCCCCGGCTACGGCTACGCCAAGGTGAGCCGGGGGGAGAAGCGCCGCTGGGCGGACCTGATTGAGGGATACTTTGCCCAGGACCGGGATATCGCTTTGGTCCTCTCCCTGGTGGACAGCCGGCACCCGCCCTCGGCGGACGACCGGATGATGCTGGAGTTCCTCATCGAAAACGAGCTGCCCTTTGTAGTGGTTCTCACCAAGATTGATAAGCTCTCCCCCCGGCAGCGGCAGGAACGGCTGGAGGCCTTCCGCCAGGAGCTGTCCTATGGGGAGCAGCTGACCCTGCTGCCCTTCTCCTCCCAAACCGGGGAAGGGCGGGAGGAGCTGCGGAACCTTCTGGACCAGCTGGAGGCGGACCTTCTCCAGGAGGATGGGGAGGAGGAAGGAGAATGACAGCCATGTTTCTTTCGGAGCACCTGGATGTGAACCCGCTGGGACACCTGGCCGTGGACGGAGTGGATACCCTGGCGCTGGCGGAGGAGTACGGCACCCCCCTCTATGTGATGAGCGAGGCCGCCATCCGGGAGAACTGCCGCCTTTATCAGCGCTCCATGGAGCGTTTTTACGGCGGCCAGGGGATGGTGGCCTACGCCTCCAAGGCCTTCTGCTGCAAGGCTATCTGCCGCCTGGTGATGGAGGAGGGCCTGGGGCTGGACGTGGTCTCCGCCGGGGAGCTGTATACCGCCCGCGCGGCGGATTTCCCTATGGAAAAGGTGGTCTTCCACGGCAACAACAAGACGGTGGAGGAGCTGTCCCTGGCCCTGGAGTACGGGGTGGGGAGAATCGTGGCGGATAACCTCACCGAGCTGCGGCTTTTGGACACCCTGGCAGCGGCCAGGGGGATGAAAGCCTCGGTGATGCTCCGGGTAAAACCCGGCATCGACGCCCACACCCACAGCTTTATCCGAACCGGCCAAATCGACAGCAAGTTCGGCTTTGCCCTGGAGACAGGGGAGGCGCTGGCGGCAGTCCAGGCGGTGCTGGGGGCCAACAATCTGCGGCTGCTGGGCCTCCACTGCCACATCGGCTCCCAGATATTTGACATCGAGCCCTTCTGCCACGCCGCTAAGGTGATGCTGGAGTTTATGGGCCTTATCTGCCGGGAGACCGGCGCGGTCCTCCCAGAGCTGAACCTGGGCGGCGGCTTCGGTATCCAGTACATACAGGAAAACGACCCGGTCCCCTATCACCGATATATGGAGAAGGTCTCCAAGGTGGTGAAGGAGACCTGCGAAAAGCTGGGATTTCCCACCCCCTTTATCCTCATCGAGCCGGGGCGCTCCATTGTGGGGGCGGCGGGCCTCACCCTCTACCGGGTGGGGGCGGTGAAGACCATCCCTGGGGTGCGCACCTATGTTTCGGTGGATGGGGGCATGACCGATAACCCCCGGTATGCCCTCTACCAGGCGGACTATACCTTTATGGCAGCCGCCAAAGCCGGGGAGCCGAAGACCCAGGCGGTGACGGTGGCGGGGCGGTGCTGCGAAAGCGGCGACCTGCTGGGGGAGAACGTCCCTTTGCAGGAGGTGGAGCCGGGGGATCTGCTGGCCGTTCTTTCCACCGGCGCCTACAATTATTCCATGGCCAGTAACTACAACCGGGTTCCCCGGCCGCCGGTGGTGCTGGTGGGGGAGAAGGACCTGCGGCTCATCGTCCGCCGGGAAACGCCGGAGGACCTTATTCGCTGCGACCTGTAAGGATGCCATACAGCCTATAAAAAAGCCGCCGGGGGAAGGAGTCCTGACGGTTTTTTCATACCTGTTTTTCCTTTTTCCGTATAGAAAATAGCCGCCTCTCTTTTTTGTGCAAGGATAGAGAGGAAATTTTTAAGGATAAGCCTTATAATAAAAAAGACATAGCGCAATCCGCGCGGATAAGGAGGTATGCCATGGAATGGGTCCACAGATTAAACCAAAGTATGCATTATATCGAGGAGCATTTGACAAGCGAAATTGACTATGAGCAGCTTGCGCAGATTGCCTGCTGCTCCTCCTATCACTACCAGAGGATGTTTACCTATATGGCGGGCATCACCCTGGCGGAGTATATCCGAAGGAGAAAAATGTCCTTGGCAGCGGTGGATTTGCAGGGCGGAGAGGAGCGGATTATTGATATTGCGGAGAAATACGGCTACCATTCCCCCACCGCCTTTAACAGAGCATTCCAGTCTTTTCACGGGATAGCTCCTTCGTTGGTTAGGACGGAGGGCGCATCGGTAAAATCTTTTTCCCCCATGGTGTTTCAAATTGCTGTGAAAGGAGCGACCGAAATGAATTATAGAATTGAAACAAAAGAAGCATTCCGCATTGTAGGTGTATCCGCGCCGCTTGATAAGGAAATCGAGAAGAACTTTATGGTTGTGCCTAAGCTGTGGCAGGACGCCGCTGCAAATGGAACCATACAGAAGCTGGCGGCGATGATGGATACGCCGCCAATGGGGCTTTTGGGCGTGAGCGCCTGCAATGATGAAGAACAGTGGAAGTATTTTATTGCCGTTTCCAGCACAAAGGCAAAGGGTGCGTTTGAAGAATATTCCGTCCCCGCCTCCACCTGGGCAATCTTTTCCGGAACGGGTACAAGCCAGTCCATACAGGAACTGGAGCAGCGGATTGTGACAGAGTGGCTTCCCACCTCCGGATATGAATACGCCAACGCCCCGGATATTGAGGTTTACCTGAATCCAGACCCGCAGAACGCGCAATATGAGGTGTGGATTCCCGTGACAAAGAAAAAGGGGCAACACAGGTGACATAAATAAGGACGCCAAGGTGAAAAAAGCACAAATTGATAGCTTTTTATAGATAAGGCCGCAGAAATATCATGTTTCTGCGGCCTTGTGGCGTTTTTGGCATTCACTTTTGCAGTGTGGCAGAGGAGTGGCGGATACCTCTGCCGTTCTTCTTTTTGCTTCTTTTTCTTCTTTCGTAAGAAGAAAAAGGAGGCAGGTATGGGCGGCAGCCCATGACCCTGCATTTGTGCTGCACAGAAATTCCCTCCGCCCACCAATATTTTGTACCAATTATACAACGATGGAAGAACCTCTGTCAAATCCGCCGGAAACCCGTTGCAGACCGGGCGGCGGTCTGCTATAATGAAGCGAAACAGATTTGGGGGGGTTCCCCTGAAAATACGACTGGCTTAGGGAAGGGATAGCACCATGCGCAGAATTGGAATCATCGGGGCGGGACACGTGGGGAGCCATGTAGGGTCGGCCCTTATTGCAGCGGATGGCTGCGACGAGCTGATTTATATTGACATCGAGCCGGGGAAGGCCCAGGCCCAGGCGGATGACCTCCAGGACATGGTCTCCTTGACAGGGCGCCAGATTTGGACGCGGGCGGGGGACTACAGCGACCTTGCCGCCGCGGACGGGGTGGTGGTCTGCGCCAGCGGCCCCATCTGCAAGGAGGACCGGCTGGAGGAGCTGGAGGAATCGGTGCGGGTGATGGATGAGATTATCCCGCACCTGAAGGGCTGCGGCTTTTCCGGCATCCTGCTGGTTATCACCAACCCGGTGGATATTGTAACCCGGTACCTGGCCCAGGCGCTGGAGCTGCCCCAGGGACAGGTGATTGGCAGCGGCACCACCCTGGATACCGCCCGGCAGGTGCGGGAGCTTTCCCGCTGCGCCGGGGTGGCCCAGCAGTCCATCCAGGGGATGGTGCTGGGGGAGCACGGGGAAAGCCAGGTTTCCTGCTGGAGCCAGGTGGCTGTGGGCGGGGTGCCCCTGGCCCGGCTGCGGGAGACCGATCCCCGCTGGGCGGCGCTGGACCTCCCGGCCATCGGGGAGGCGGCCCGGAAGGCTGGATGGGGGATTCTTTGCCAGAAGGGAGCCACCGAGTTTGGTATCGGTATGGCGGCGGCCCGGCTCCTTCAGGCCGTCCTGGGGGACGAAGGCCGGGTCCTTCCCGTTTCCGTGCCGGTGGGGGAGGGGGACGGGGTTTTCGCCAGCCTTCCCTGCGTCCTGGGGAGGGAGGGGATAAGGCAGATTCTCCATCCCGCCCTGACCCCGGCGGAGCAGGAGCAGTTTGACGCCTCCTGTGCCCGGATGGAGGAATACTGGCAGAAGATTAAAAAATAGCGGCGCCTGTTCAGATGGAGCAGGTCCTTAGAAAGGCGGATGTCCCATGAAGGAGCTTTTAAACCAGCAGTTTTTGATTCCCCAGACCAGCGCCATTGCGGAAGCCTCGGCGGTGGCCCGGCGGTACGGGGACCTTATCAACCTCTCCATTGGGGACCCAGACGTTCCCACCCCGCGGGAGATTATTGAGCGGGCCTTTGCCGACGCCCTGGAGGGGCACACCAAATACACCGACCCGCGGGGCTATCTGGAGCTGCGGGAGGAAATACGGGCCTTCTACCGGGAGGAATACGGGGATTCGGTGGCGGATGAAGAGATTTTCGTCTGCGCCGCCGGTGTAGTGGGGATGTATTTGGTCTTCCAGGTGCTTTTGGACCAGGGGGACGAGGTGATTATCCCAGACCCCTATTTCACCTGCTACCCGGACCAGGTCCGGGCCGCGGGAGGGGTGCCGGTCTTTCTTCCCACCTACGAGGAGGAGGGCTTTTCCATCCACCTGGAGCGGCTGGAAGGGCTGGTGACCCCCCGCACCAAGGCCATCCTCATCAACACCCCCAATAATCCCGCCGGAACCTGCCTTTCCCGGAAGAACCTGGAGGAGCTGGCCGCCTTCTGCCAGCGGCACGGCCTCCTTGTGGTAGCGGATGACATCTATACCAACTTCTGCTACGGGGAGCCCTTTTTCCCCATCCGGGCCCTGCCGGGGATGGCGGAACGCACCGTCACCGTCAACAGCTTTTCCAAAAACTATATTATGACCGGGTTTCGCATCGGCAACATCGTCGCCCCGGCGGCGGTAATCCGGGCCATCCAGCAGCTCAATGAGTATGTGGTCTTCACAGCTCCTTCCGTCTCCCAAAGGGGGGCCATGTGGGCGCTGCGGAGCCGCAAGGAGCTGGAGCCCCCCCTGTGGGAGCTCTTCCGTGGACGGATGCAGTACGCCGCAGAGCGGATGAACCAGATTCCCTGGATGTCGGTGCCCGCCCCCCAGGGGAGTATGTACCTTTTTCCCAGCATTAAAAGGACCGGCCTCACTTCTGCGGAGGTGACCAGGCGCATTCTGGAGGAAGCCCATGTGCTGGTGCTGCCGGGGAACACCTTCGGGGCCTGCGGAGAGGGGCATCTGCGCGTCGCCTGCACCGTGGAAAATGAGGTGATGGGCAGGGCCTTTGACCGCATCTCAAAAATGGAAATTTCCTTCCAGAAGTAATTCCAAACCTCCGCCCTTCGGCCTGTTTTGCCGTGGGTGGAGGATATTTGTGTTGAAACGATAGATTAAATACGCTGTTTTTGTGATTGTCCGGAAAATTATTTTCTCAAACGACAAATACCCCCTTGCTTTTTCCTCGGATATGCTGTACTATATGTACAGCATATTTTTGGGACAGGCAACTAGATGTTGTGTTTGACCCGCCTGTGAGGAGGATTTTTTTATGTCCAGAGAAGCTGGAGCGACCAAGAAAGCGGCTGTAGAGGCCGCTCCCGCCAAAAAGGCGGAGCCAAAGTCTATTAAAAAGCGCAACGGGGAGACAGTCCCCTTTGACGCGGCAAAGATACAGGAAGCGATACGCAAAGCCTGTGTGGCGGTGCCGGAGGAAAAGATTTCCAAAAAGAAGCTGGAGGAGTTGACCGCCGCGGTGGTGGCCGCCATCCCTGGCCGCCGGACCCCAACGGTGGAGCAGGTGCAGGACTTGGTGGAGGAGACCCTCATCCGGGAGGGCTTTGCCAGAACCGCCAAGGCCTACATCCTTTACCGGGCGGAGCACGCCAAGATCCGTCAGTCGGAAGGGGATCTGATGGAGATCTACAAGGAGTTGACCTTTGCCTACGCCAAGGATGCGGACATTAAGCGGGAAAATGCCAACATCGACGCAGACACCGCCATGGGCACCATGCTTAAGTACGGCTCCGAGGGCTCCAAGTATTTTATTGATAACTACATCCTGCCGAAGGACGTGGCGGCTGCCCACATCAACGGGGATATCCACATCCACGACAAGGATTTTTATATGCTCACCGAGACCTGCTGCCAGATTGACCTTTTGAAGCTTTTCCACAACGGCTTTTCTACCGGTCACGGCTATCTGCGGGAGCCCAACGGCATCCAAAGCTACTCCGCCCTGGGGTGCATCGCCATCCAGGCCAACCAGAACGAGATGCACGGCGGCCAGTCGGTGCCGAATTTTGATTACTCCATGGCCCCCGGCGTGCGCAAGACCTTCCGCAAGGAGTATTTCAAGGCCCTGGCCCACTACATCGCCTTTTGCTATGACATGACCCAGGAGAACGCCAAGGCCCTGGTGGACGCTGCCAAAGAGGCCCTGGGGGCCGAGGACCTGACCATGTCCGAAGAGGCGGAGTACGGGATGCGCCTTTCCCGGTGGCTGCCCCGGCACCAGCAGGAGGGGGGCTACCAGCCCATTACCGACGCCCAGACCCTCAACGCCCACCACGCCGCGGTGGAGGTGGCCCTTATCGAGACCGACAAGGCCACCTATCAGGCCATGGAGGCCCTGGTCCATAACCTGAACACCATGAACTCCAGGGCGGGGGCCCAGGTGCCCTTCAGCTCCATCAATTACGGCACCGATACCTCCCCGGAGGGCCGCATGGTGATAAAGAACCTCCTGGACGCCACCAGCGCCGGTTTGGGCAACGGGGAGACCCCTATCTTCCCGGTGCAGATTTTCAAGGTGAAGGAGGGGGTCAGCTACGCCCCCGGCGATCCCAACTACGATTTGTTCCAAAAGGCGATCCGCACCTCCGCCAAGCGCCTTTTCCCCAACTTCAGCTTTTTGGACGCCCCCTTCAACCTCCAGTATTACCGCCCAGGGGACTACAACACCGAGGTATCCTATATGGGCTGCCGCACCCGCGTGATGGGCAACCACTACGACCCCAGCCGGGAGGTGACCTGCGGGCGGGGAAACCTGAGCTTTACCTCCATTAACCTCCCCCGCATCGGCATCCAGGCCAAGGGGGACATCGAGGAATTCTACCGCATTCTGGACCAGCGGGTGGAGCTGGTGGTGCGCCAGCTGCTCCATCGCTTCAAGATTCAGGCGGCCAAGAAATGCCGCAACTACCCCTTCCTTATGGGGCAGGGGGTGTGGATCGATTCCGACCGCCTGGGCATAGACGATACCATCGAGGAGGTCATCAAGCACGGCACCCTCAGCGTGGGCTTTATCGGCCTGGCGGAGACCCTGGTGGCCCTCACCGGCAAGCACCATGGGGAAAGCGAGGAAAGCCAGAAGCTGGGCCTTGAAATCGTCGGTCATATGCGCAAGCTGATGGACGATAAGTCGGAAGAGACCGGCCTGAACTTTACCCTCCTGGCCACCCCGGCAGAGGGCCTCTCCGGACGGTTTGTCCGCATTGACCGGGAGATGTTCGGCCTTATCCCCGGCATCACCGACCGGGATTACTACACCAACTCCTTCCATGTGCCGGTTTATTACCCGGTCAAGGCCTTCCGGAAGATTCAGCTGGAGGGACCCTATCACGCCCTCACCAATGCCGGGCACATCAGCTATGTGGAGCTGGATGGCGACGCCTGCAAAAACCCGGAGGCCTTCGAGGCGGTGATTCGCTGCATGAAGGAGAACGGCATAGGCTACGGTTCGGTTAACCACCCGGTGGACCGGGACCCCATCTGCGGGTATACCGGCGTCATCGACGACGTCTGCCCCCGGTGCGGCCGCCGGGAAGGGGAGGCTGTCCCGGTGGAAAAGCTCCGGGAGCTTAGAAAGCAGTTCCCCGGAATGCCCCGCTTCATTGGACTGGAGTAAGCAAAAGCAGAAAGCTAAAAATAGAAATTAGAATGATAATAAAGGAGAGCTGCATCATGACCATCAAAACTGTTGTATCCGCTGGCAAAATCGGAAAGGGCGTTAAGTTCGAGCGCATCCGCCGCATCACCGGGTATCTGGTAGGCACCACCGACCGCTTCAACAACGCCAAGCAGGCGGAGGAAAAGGATCGGGTCAAGCATGGCATCTGACCTGTGGATCAGCGGAATCGAACCGGAGTCCATCGTTGATGGGCCCGGTTTCCGCTATGTCATCTTTACACAGGGCTGTCCCCACCATTGCCCCGGCTGCCATAACCCCCAAACCCACCCCTTTACAGGGGGGAAGAAGGCGGATATCCCCGCTATTCTTCGGGAGATTGAGGAGGATCCCATTCTCCAGGGGGTGACCTTCTCCGGAGGGGAGCCCTTCTGCCAGCCGGAGCCCCTCTGCCAAATTGCCCAGGCGGTGAAGGCTATGGGGAAGGATGTGACGGCCTTTTCCGGCTACACCCTGGAGCAGCTGGTGGAACTGGGAAGGGAAAAGCCCGCCGTCCTGGAGCTGCTGCGCCTCTGCGACCTTCTCATCGACGGGCCCTACATAGAGGCCCAGCGGGACCTGACCCTCCAGTACCGGGGGAGCGCCAACCAGCGGTTAATCTATAAACCTGGCCGGAGTGCCTCCGGTGTCTCGCCCTACCCGCCCCCTGCGGGGGCTTAACATTGTAGAGGGTGTAAGCGAGTGCCTGGAGTCTTGGCCAGCCGGACCGGCCACAAACAAAAACACCCACAAAATCAGCAAAACGGAAGGAACAGGGTATGGGATTTTTAGGCGACCTCTTTGGCAAAAAGAAAAAGGACCCTGAAAAAAACAACAAAACCACCATCCCGGAGGACGGCTCCAACAGCCGGGAGGCGAAGGACCGGTCCGGCACCTTTGTGGGCTTTGTCCTTTTGAGGGAGGCTCGGTGGGATAAGGCGGAGACCTTCCGCCTCCTGGAGGAGAAGTGGCACATCACCCCCGATGAGACCGGGGAGGACCAGGAGAAGGAAGAGGACAACATGGCTGTCTTCTGGGTGAAGGGAACCATGGTGGCCATCTCCCTTATGGAGGCCCCGGTCCCCAACGGGGAGGCGGAGCACTACGCCGCCGCGAACTTCCTTTGGAGGGAGGCGGTGGAGGTGACAAAGACCCACACCGCCCACATTCTGGTGAGCGTCCTGGGGAATGCCGGGAACCCGGTGGAGGCGGGGAAACTTTACACCGCCGTCACCGCCAGCTGCATGGAGCAGCCGGAGGTGCTGGGCATTTATACCTCCGGTACCGTTCTGTCGCCGGACCATTACCTGCGGGTGGCCGAAGACATGAAGAATGGGGACTTGCCGGTGATGGACTGGGTCTATGTGGGCATCTACCGGGGGAAGGAAGGGGTCTGCGGCTACACCTACGGCCTCACCAGCTTTGGCCGGAATGAGATGGAGATTTTGGACAGCTCCCATGAGCCCAGCGACATCTTCGAGTTTCTGTACGACCTCTGCGCCTACCTGCTGAACGCGGATGTTTACATCCGGGACGGGGAGACGGTGGGCCATTCGGCGGAGGAGAAGATTCCAGTCACCTGCTCCGAGGGGGTTTCCCTGGAGGGGATGACCCTGAAGATTCATTATTAAGAGCCTATACAAGAACTCCCGGTGCGCCGAATAGGCAGGGATTTTTGCGTCCTGCAAGGCAAAAAAACCTTGGAGCCCTTCGGGCACATCTGCTTCGCAGAATACTTGCATATTCGGCGTAGCCGACGTACTCGAAGGGATGCGAAGCGACCCGTTAGGGTTCAAGGTTTTTCTAGGCACCAAGAGCCGCCTGCGGCGGTTGCGCCTGGACGCGCCTGCGGGCGCAGTAACGTCGCAGGGCACAAAAAGACCTGTCAAGGCGGTGTGCAGGGAGATCTTGGACAGGCTCAAGGGAGGGTTATAGATATGGGAACTTTAAGCGGTCTTTTTGGAAAAAAGCAGGAGAATCCCGCGCCCCAGGAGGAGCGGACCGAGGCCACCAGCGGGGAGCCTGCCGGGGAGCAGGACCAGGTCTTCCAGCAGGAGCGGGAAGGGGAAGCCCCGGATTTCCATAAGCTCATCTGGCTGAATCTTCTCTTCCAGGAAAAGCCGGAGCGTCCAGCCCCGGCGCTGTTTGCCCAGAAGCTGGGGGAGAAGCTGGGGTGCGCCATTGATACCGTCACCGAAAAGGAGGACGGCATTTACAGCTTTGCCGCCAAGGGGCTGCTGGTGGAATATGAGGGGGAAAAGAGGGTTCCGGCCCAGGTGCTGATAGCGCCCCCCAGCTCCTTTGAATCGGAGAAGATCGACGCCTTCCAGCGCAGCCAGCTGTGGGATGTCCAAAACGGGGGAGAGCTGCTGGACAGCTGCAAATACAGCGTGATGCTCAGCGACTTTATGGCCTCCGGCCTTCCTTACCTGGAGCGGGCGCGGCTCCTCACCGCCTGGCTGGAAACCGCTTTGAAGCTGTTCCCCGGCTGCACCGCCGTTTGGGTGCCCTCCGCCGGAAAACTTCTGGACCGGGAGCGGGCGGTGAATAACCCCCTCACAGGGGACAGCCGCTTTATGTGGTACGGGGTGAATGTGCGTTTCTTCAACATCCAGGGGAGCGAGGACAAGGTGATGGACACCCTGGGCCTTTACGCCCTGGGCCTGCCGGACGTTCAGCTCCACTTCCGGGAGCTGAACCCCGACCATGTGTCAAACTACCTCTACAATGTGGGCCAGTACCTCTATGATAATGACGTCCCCATTAAACCAGGGGAGACGGTGGACGGGGTGAACGCCCAGGGGAAGATTGACCAGAGCATCCAGTGGGAGTGCCACTATGAACAGGCGCTTATCCAGCCGCCCCGTGTGGTGATGGATATTTGCCCCGGCAGCTTCGCCGCTGGAAGACGGCCGGGAGGCAACAAAGGCAATAAGAAATAACAGTACCCCCCAGAGAGCAGCTGCCCTCCGGGGGGATTACTTTTAGGATTCCGGCAGTTCTGTTTCCGGCAGCGCGTCCTCCTCCAAAGGAGGGGCAGCGTCCGGGATGCGCAGCGTAAGCGCCCCCAGGTAAAAGACTACATCAAAAAAGCTCCCGGTGATGAGAAGGTCCATGTTCTCCAGGTGGTTGACCGGGTTCAGGTAAATAATAAGCATATTGGCCAGGGCGCCCACCGCTATCAGCATCAGGACGCTTTTCAGGGTCTTTCCACGGAGGCGGCCCTTGTAATGGGCTACCCCGGTCCCGAAGGAGACCAGACAGCAGGCGCAGGTAATAAGGAGCACACCCATGGGGAGCCGCTCCAGCCCGTAATACAGGTGGTAGGCGATGGCAGAAACCCGCGCCGCCGAATAAAAGGTGAGCAGTATGGTTATGATGGATTTGGTCATAGATGCCTCCTAGTCGTTAAACAGGTCCTGCTGGCTTTCCACCAGTTCCCCCACCGTCCGGGTATCGCCGGTGAGCAGGGCAAAAACCCCCTTATACACCAGCATAGGGTCGTTGAGAAAGCGACGGCGTATGGCCTCGCATTCCCGCCGGGTGGGCATAAAGATGGAGAGGGACAGCAGGTCACTGCCGATATCCGGAATGGTGAGGGAGATCTGCCAGCCATCCTCTTTTTCCAGTATTTCAACCCGGTTTTCCCGCTGGCGGCGCACCAGGGTGAGGATGCGCTCCAGGGCCATCGCCGCCCGCTCCCGCACCGCCGGAGGCAGGTCCTTTTCAAAGGTATCGGAGATTCCCCGCCCCAGGGCGCTAAGAACAAAGCACGGCTCCCCCTGGTACTCCTGGGGGAGGATATGGCCGGAGCGGCGCAGGCTCTCCATCGTCTCCGCAAACTGGAAGTAGTTTACCAGCTCCTGCCCCTGAAGAGCGGCGTTTAATTCCTGGAAGGAAACCGGCTGTCCCGCTTGGTCAATCAGATAACAGATGAGAATCATCACCTCGTGGCTGGTGGTGACGCTGCCGGGACGCACCCCTTCGGTAAAGGCGTTGTATTCCAAAAGAAGGACCCTCCCTCGCCCAAAAAATGTTTACAATCTGTTTGTAGCATTCTGCCGGTGTTTATCGTATCATGGATAATACTATTTATTGTACCAAAAAATTGTGACAAAATATAGCCCATTAAGCAAAAAAATGCGGAGGATGTCTATGAATAGCGATCATGTAAAGAAAAACGGCGGCAAAAAACCGTTCCTGCTGGCTGTGGGGGCAGCCGGTTTTCTCCTCCTTTGCCTCGCCTGCCTGCCCCTTATCCGGTGGATGCTCCGCCCGGAGTTTGGTCCCTGGCTCCAGGGAAAGGTGGAGCTTCTGGGCCTGTGGGGGGTGCTGCTTCTGCTGGGGGTCCAAATCCTCCAGATTGTGGTAGCCATCATCCCAGGGGAGCCGGTGGAGCTGGCCGCCGGAGCGATGTACGGGGCGGTTGGGGGGCTTCTGCTCTGTCTGGCTGGGTGCCTTATCGGCTCGGCAGCGGTATTTCTCCTGGTGCGCAGGAAGGGAAAAGCCGCCTTTGACCGCACCTCCCTGGGCCAGCAGTTGGGGCAGTACCGGTTCCTTCAGGACGAAGCCCGTCTGGAAGGGGTTGTCTTTCTCCTCTATTTCATCCCCGGCACCCCGAAGGATATTCTGGTGTATGTCTGCGGCCTCAGCTCCCTTCCCTTGGGGCGATTCTTGTTCCTTTCCACCCTGGCCCGCATCCCCTCGGTGATCACCTCCACCTGGGCGGGGGCCAGCTTCGCCAGCAATAACCTGTGGCTGACGGTGGGAATCTTTCTCTGCACCGGTCTTTTGGGACTGGGAGGCATCTGGTTCCAGCGCCGCTACCTGGCAAAGAAGAACCGGGGGAAGGCCGCGCCTGGCGGGGAAGGATAGAAAAGGGTTGGAGAGTGTCTTGCAATCCCTGCCGGCTGCTGTTATACTGAAAGCGGAACAAAGCGTTTTATCATCAGAAAGGAGTATCTGCCATGTCCCTGCTGGTCAGTCTTTTCTACGCCCTCTGGGAATTCCGCCTTCCTTTCTTCCGCAGCTTTAGCCCGCTGGGGTGGCTGGTTCCGGTGGCCTTTCTGCTGCTTTTCCCTCTGTTCCACCGCCTGCGGGTCCAGGTGGACTTCCACCCGGAGCCAGAGGAGGAGGGGTTGGGGGGCAGTCTCCGGTTTATGGCAAGGCTCCTCCCCCTGGAGGATACGCTGTGTTTCCCCAAAAGGAGCCGCTGGTTTGCCTTGGGGTGCGCCGTCTTGCTGGCTGCCGACCTGGCCGGCTCCTGGGGGGAGGCTTTGCTTATCCTTTCAGGGCAGGGTTTGCCTTACTGGGCCGCCCTCCTGCTGAATCAGATCTCCGGCTGCGCCATGCTTTTGCTGCCGGTTTTCCACTGGCGGCTGCACCGGGACAGGGTCTCCGCCTGGGGGGATATTTTCTTCGCCGGGACGATGATCCTGCTGGGGGGCATCTATGAGGTCCACCACACCCTTTCGGACCCCAACGCCTACTTTGCCGCTCTGGGGCGCTATGCCCTTGTAAGCCTGCTCCTCACCCTGGCCTATGCCGGGGCGCTGGCCCTCTATCTCCGGTGGAGACGCCGGGGCAAGGCTCTGGCCGCCTGATAAACCAAATGTCCCCATAAAACTACCCCGCGCCTTTTTAGCGCGGGGCTT
>OFFY01000359.1_pt1 | contig 47919 bp, 46 predicted proteins | sample 1521481 | NCBI WGS metagenome assembly OFFY01 (sample SAMEA3504117, study PRJEB24116) | mouse gut metagenome | biome: mouse gut; feature: mouse-associated habitat; material: faeces | place: Denmark | collected 2011
GCACCAATCCCAGCGAGACCGTCATCTGCAATTCCATCGGCATGATTGCCGCAGGAAATACGGTGGTGTTCAATCCCCATCCCCAGGCGGTGAGGACCACCATCTTTGCCATCAACATGATCAATGAGGCTTCCCTGGAGGCAGGAGGGCCGGACAATGTGGCCTGCACCGTGGAGGTGCCTACGCTTCAGACCAGCGATGTGATGATGAAGCATAAGGACATCCCTTTGCTGGTGGCCACCGGCGGCCCGGGCGTGGTGACGGCAGTGCTGTCTTCCGGAAAGCGCGGCATAGGCGCTGGGGCCGGAAATCCCCCCGCAGTGGTGGACGAGACCGCGGACATCAGAAAGGCTGCGGAAGACATCGTCAACGGCTGCACCTTTGACAACAACCTTCCCTGCATCGCGGAGAAGGAAATCGTGGCTGTAGACACGATTGCGGACGAGCTGATGCACTACATGATTTCCGAGCAGGGCTGCTACCTGATCTCCAAGGAGGAGCAGGAGAGGCTCACGGCCACAGTGCTCACCCCCAAGGGGCTGAATCGGAAATGCGTGGGCCGGGACGCGAAGACCCTGCTTGGGATGATTGGGGTGACGGTGCCCGACAATATCCGCTGTATTGTTTTTGAAGGACCCAAGGAGCATCCTCTGATTGCAGAGGAGCTGATGATGCCGATTTTAGGCATGGTCAGGGCAAAGGACATCGACGATGCCATCGAGAAGGCCGTGTGGCTGGAGCACGGCAACCGCCATTCCGCCCACATCCACTCCAAGAACATTGACAATATCACAAAGTACGCAAGAGAAATCGATACGGCCATCCTGGTGAAGAACGCCCCTTCCTACGCGGCGCTGGGCTTCGGCGGCGAAGGGTACTGCACCTTCACCATCGCCAGCCGTACCGGCGAGGGCCTGACCAGCACCAAGAGCTTCACCAAGAGCAGGCGCTGCGTCATGTCCGACAGTCTCTGCATCCGATAAAAATGGAAGAAGGGCATTCCGTGGAAGCACCAGCCTGAAAAGAAACGGAAAGGAACATGAAGCCTTCCCCGGAGGAACTGAATGACTTAAAAGCGCGGCTGAATGCGGAGCTGGATAAAATTTTGGTCAGCGCGCAGTAACCGACAGCAGTGCGGAAGGCAGAAGCAACAGACAGAAAGGAGATTTTAAGATGGCTGATACGGCACAGATAGAAGAAATCGTGAAACAGGTGCTGGCCAGTATGTCAGGGACTGGGGCTGCGGCGCCCGCGGGAAACGGCGGGGCTGGCGGGGCAATCCCCAGGACGGCACATGTGGCAATGCTCACTGGTCTGGAGCATTTTGACGTAAAGGAATTCCCCATGCCGGAAGTGGGCGACGGGGACATTCTGGTAAAGGTGGAAGGCTGCGGCGTCTGCGGCACGGACGCCCATGAATTCAAGAGAGACCCCTTCGGACTGATCCCCGTAGCCCTTGGACACGAGGGCACCGGCGAGATTGTGAAGATGGGGAAAAACGTAAAGAAAGACAGCGCAGGCAAGGATCTGAAGATCGGCGACAAGGTGGTTACTTGCATGATTTTCAAGGATAACCCGGACATCACCATGTTTGACCTGAACAAGCAGAACGTGGGCGGCGCCGATGTGTACGGCCTGCTTCCCGATGACGACATTCACCTGAACGGATGGTTTTCCGATTATATCCTCATTCGGAAAGGCTCCACCGTATTCAACGTAAGTGATCTTGACCTGTATTCCAGAGTCCTCATTGAGCCCTGCGCGGTACTGATTCACGCGGTGGAGAGAGCGAAGAGCACCGGAATCCTGCGCTTCAACAGCAGAGTGGTGGTACAGGGCTGCGGCCCCATCGGGCTGATCTGCATCGCCATCCTGCGCACCATGGGCATCAACAAGATTGTGGCGGTGGACGGCGAACAGAAGCGCCTGGACTTTGCGAAGGAGCTTGGCGCATCCGATTCCGTGAACTTCAAGGAACATAAAGGCATCGAAGCGCTGACGGCGGCGGTTGAGGAAAAATGCGACGGACACCTGGCGGATTTTGCCTTCCAGTGTACCGGCTCCCCTGCGGGACATTCCAATATCTATAAGTTCATCCGCAACGGCGGCGGGCTTTGCGAACTGGGATTCTTCATTAACGGCGGGGATGCCACCATCAATCCCCACTTTGACATCTGCTCCAAGGAGATTACCACTGTGGGTTCCTGGGTTTACACCTTAAGGGACTACGCAACCACCTTTGACTTCCTGAAGAGCGCGAAGCGGATCGGGCTTCCCATAGATAAGCTGATTACCCACACCTATCCCCTGGAGGAAATCAACGAGGCCCTGAAGACCAACCTGGCCATGACAGGCCTGAAGATTGCAATTATCAATCGGTAGGATAAAAACGCGGGAATCTTTTCCTGAAATTTTCCCGAAAACGGGGGACTGAATTTAATTCTGACAAACCACAAACGGTAATGCGTTATGGCCAGAATGAGAATGAAACCGATTAGAAACAGTTAAGACAAGGATGAAGACTGTTTTATGTAAAATCGGGGAAGCGAGGGAAATATGGAAAAAAGACTTTCCACGGAGGAAAAAAATTCCACAAAAAAAGCTCTCTCCATGGAGGATAAGCATTTCATGGAAAAAGAACTTTCCACGGAAGAAAAGAATTCTATGGAAGACGGAAATTCCGCGGAGGAAGCGGTGGGATTGTTGGAAGTGTTCGGCTTGGTCTGCGCCTTCATGGCGGCTGACGCAGGATGCAAGGCGGCGGATGTGAGGCTTGAGGTTTTTGACAAAAATAAACCGGCAAATGCGGATGCGCTGCCGGTTCCCCTGTTGGTGACCGTGAAGTTCCGGGGAAGCGTGGCGGCTGTGGAAGCGGCCATGGAAGCGGCCGAAGCGGTGGCAAAATCCCTCACCGGAGTGGTGCAGAGGCATATTATCCCCAGGCCCACCGGGGACACCGGAAAGATGCTGAAGATCAGCGCATTTGATAAAAACTGACTCGGATTCCGCTGCAAAAGGAACCACTGCAGGATGAGCGGGAAGAGATGAATCACCGGATGCAGCAGGACATGGGCAGGAAGGAAATGTTACGAAATAACTTTTGAACTTTCGGCTGAGGTCAGTGCGGAATACAGCAATTCAAAAGCTGTTTCTGCATCAGCGGCCAGGTGATAGCAATAAAAGATTTTGAACTAAGAATAAAAGATTGGTAAAGGAATTGCATAGAACGAAAGGAGAGCATTATGGCACAGGAAGCATTGGGAATGGTAGAAACAAGAGGTCTCACGGCCGCCATTGAGGCAGCGGATGCGATGACCAAGTCCGCGGAGGTTTCTCTGATCGGCACCGAGAAGATCGGTTCCGGACTGGTAACCGTAATGGTGCGCGGCGATGTGGGAGCCGTGAAGGCATCCGTGGAGAGCGGTTCCGCGGCAGCAAGCAGACTGGGCGAGCTGGTGGCGGCCCATGTGATCCCCAGGCCTCATTCCGACGTGGAGAAGATTCTGCCGAAGATCTGAACCGGCATATCGCAAAATCCTGCGGGAAGAATGCGGCGTGGAGCAGATCAGAATCGCAATATCAGTAAAGGAGCCGGCAAATGAGCAATACATCATTGGGCTTTATCGAGATTACAGGTGTGGTTGCCGCTGTGGATGCCCTGGACATCATGTGTAAGACATCGGGCGTGGAGCTGGCCACCTGGGAGAGAAAACTGGGCGGAAGGCTTGTGACCATTGTGGTCAGGGGCGACGTGGCATCCGTCACGGAAGCTGTGGAGACTGCGGCGGCCAAGGCGATTAAAAAGCCTGTGGCCAGGGGCGTCCTGGCGAACCCCCACGATGAGATCGTGCGTCTGGTGAACCTGAGCGCAAGCCGCTTTATGAACAACGAGGCACAGCCAGGCGGCTTGGACGCCAGAACCATCCAGGAAGTGTAACAAGCGTAAAAAGCACTAAAGTGCAGAGAGCGGAACTGGAATAAAAGAGACGGAACTGGAAAAAGAAACTAAACAGTCTCGGAACGGAAGTGCCCGGAAGAAAATATCAGCTGCGCCCTATGCAGATGAAATTTTCTTCCCCACAAGGGCACTGGAGTGCAGAGACGGAACTGGAATAGGAGGAAAAGAAATGGCACAGGAAGCATTAGGAATGGTGGAAACAAGAGGTCTGGTAGCGGCGATTGAGGCTGCTGACGCTATGTGCAAGGCTGCAAACGTAAGCCTGGTAGGCACGGAGAAAATCGGCTCCGGACTGGTAACCGTAATGGTGCGCGGCGACGTAGGAGCCGTGAAATCTTCTGTGGAGGCAGGCGCATCCAGTGCGTCCAAGCTTGGCGAACTGGTAGCAACCCATGTAATTCCCAGGCCCCACAACGACGTTGAGATGATTCTTCCCAAAGTAACGGCTTAAGAAGCCAGAATTTTCCCGACAGAAGGATAAGATAGGGTTTGCTGCTGTAGGCAGGTTTCATATGACAGAGCCAGGTCAAACCTGCAATCTCAGGGGCGGGGAACACACTTCTCAGAACGGGGACGGCAGGTTTGGGAAGAAAATGACACTTACAGTCCGGCAGGGCGGGAAGAGCGGCGATGGAGGAAGAACATGGAACAACAGACAGTGGAAATGATTACCCAGATGGTACTTCAGACCATCCGCGGAATGGAAGAGGAATCCGGTGGCTTTCAGGTGCCGGTGGGCGTGTCCGCGAGACATATCCATCTGACTCAGGAGCATGTGGAAATCCTTTTCGGAGCAGGATACCATCTGACCAGGAAAAAAGACCTTATGGGCGGCCAGTATGCCTGCAATGAGACAGTCACCATAGTAGGCCTGAAACTGCGGGCCATTGAAAACGTGCGGGTTCTGGGCCCGGTGCGGAAAGCCTCCCAGCTGGAGATATCCGCCACGGACGCCATGAAGCTGGGCGTTGCGGCCCCCATCCGGGAATCCGGCAATGTGGCGGGCAGCGCACCCATAGCGGTAGTCGGCCCCAAAGGAGTGATTTACCTGGAGGAGGGCTGTATCGTCGCCATGCGCCACATCCATATGTCTCCGGCAGACGCAAAAGCGGCAGGGGTCAGCGACGGCGATATCGTCTCGGTGAAGGCGGACAATGAACGGGGAACCGTTTTTAATCAGGTGAAGATACGTGTAGACCAGAGCTTTACCCTGGAGATGCACATCGATACCGACGAAGCCAACGCCAGTAAGATCAAGACCGGCGATAAGGTGACGATTGTAAAATAGCGCAAGGAACTGCCGTTGAAACATTTCTGTAAGGACATCATAGGACGGACAGAAAATCGGTAAGCTCTGCATGCGCCGGGTCTTGTTGTTAAGCGCTAAAAAGGGCGACAAGAACGATATAAGCATATCTGCAGGATCGGACTGCAGCTGAATTCAATTGCAAAACTATACTTGCGAGTATAATGTATTGCAATAGGAGCTGTCCGCAGTTGCTAAATCTGGCATGACTGCGGCGGCTCCGTGGAGCGGATGGCGGGCGGGATTGACATCACAGGTAAGACAGCTTTGGCCTGCCCGTCTGTCTGTTTCATACTCAGGCAGGAACGAGGCATCTGCTTCCGGTGTCCGGAGGATTCCGGGCGCAGGGATTGCCTTTGTCTGGAAAGACACTGTGGCTTTTGGGTGGCGGGTAAGGGTATTATGCAGGATGACGGCAGGCGCAGTGCAAAATGGACAGCGGGCGTTGTGCATGACGGATAACGTGTACCATGCATGACAGGCAGCCGCCGCCATACAGAATCGATGACAGAAGACACATACCGACTGACAGGAGATACATACCATGGTTGTGGGAAAAGTAGTGGGAAGCATTGTTTCCACCCGCAAATGCGAAAATCTGGTTGGAAATAAATTCATGATTATAGAGCCCCTGGAAGAAATGTCCGCCGGAGGCGCCTGTTTTGTCGCCATTGACAACATAGGCGCGGGAATCGGCGAGACGGTCCTGGTGGCCACAGGGAGCGCCGCCCGGGTGGGGATGGAAAATGCACCGGTGGATGCCGCCATAGTGGGAATCGTCGACGAGTGAGGCTGCAATGATGAAATCTTGTGCGTTGCATTATGCGTTGCGTCGGAATTTTGGTTCAGAAGAATGATTTTGGAGAATATGGTATGGAGATGCAGGCATTGAAGCAGGTTTTGCAGGAAAACGGCATTGTCGGCGCAGGCGGCGCGGGCTTTCCCACCTATGCGAAACTGGATGAAAGAGCGGAAATTATACTGATGAACTGCGCGGAATGCGAACCGCTGCTGAAGCTCCACAGACAGCTGATGGAACAGCGCGCGGAGGAAATTCTGCGGACCTTTGACGGGATCGCCCGGGCTGTGGGAGCAGGGGAAGCCGTCATCGGGATTAAGAGAGAATACAAGTCCGCCGTAAAGGCGATTGAACGATATATAGACAGATACCCCCATATGAGGGTGCAGCTTTTGGACAGCGCCTATCCCATGGGGGATGAAGTGGTGCTGATTTACGAGGCCACGGGAAGGGTCATCCGCCCCGGCGGCCTGCCCATAGAGGAAGGAGTGGCGGTCTTCAACGTGGAGACGGTCTACAATGTGTACCGCACCCTGGAAAAACAGGTTCCCGTGGTGGACAAACTGGTCTCCGTGGTGGGGGAAGTGGCCCATCCCATAACAGTGCGGGTGCCCATCGGCGCTTCCATCCGGGATGTGGTGGTCCACGCAGGGGAGATCCTGGTGAAAAATCCTGCATACCTGATCGGCGGTCCCATGATGGGGAACCTGCAGGAGGAGACGGATGTGGTGACCAAGACCACCAATGCGGTGATCGTCCTGGACAAAAGCCACAGCCTGATACAGCGCAAGAACCGGAACGCGGCCATTGACCTGAAACGGGCGGCTTCCGCCTGCTGCCAGTGCGAGACCTGCACCAGTCTCTGCCCCCGCCATGCCCTGGGACATCCCATAGAGCCCCACAAATTTATGCGCAGCGCCGCAAACAAGGATTTCCAGGACACCAACGTGTTCTTAAATACCTTTTTCTGCAGCTCCTGCGGGCTGTGCGAGAATTTCTCCTGCCCCCAGGGACTGGCGCCCAGGAGCCTGATTGCGGATTACAAACTGGGCCTGCGCAAGGCAGGGGTGAAGGTGCCCCAGGACGTAAAGCCTGCCCCGGTGAACAAAGGCAGGGATTACCGCAAGGCCCCGGAGGAGAGACTGGAGGCAAGGCTTGGGCTTTCCAAATATAATGTGGACGCGCCCCTGCAGGAGGACGATTACTGGAAAAGGGAAGACCTGATCCACAAGGTAAAAATTCTGCTGAGCCAGCACATCGGCGCCCCGGCGGTTCCGGCGGTGGAAAAAGGCGCATCCGTCCGCACCGGCGACTGCGTCGCGAAACCCGGGAAAGGCCTGAGCGTGGGAATCCATGCTTCTGTGGACGGCATTGTGCAGGAAGTCACGGAGAAGTATATAACGATTGTGCGGCAGTAAATATGCGCGTAACCGCACAATGCTGAAAAACTCCCTTTTTGGAATTGCGTACCCAGAGGGAAATAACTTATAAAAATACATTGTAAATGACAGATAACGATTTTACAATCAAATATATAACAAGTATATAAATCGCAATTTGACAAAAGAGGTTTTTAAGTATGGAACAATGGCGGAAGATTTCGCTGATAGGTATTCTTATAGGCAATGGCGCATTGCTTATTGATTATTGTGCAATAAGTATTCCTTATATAATAATGACTCCCATACTGATTGTTGCTTTTATTTTAATTATTACCGGCCTGATTATAAGGAAGAAAAATTTATGCATCGGTAACACTTTTCCGAAAAGAGAGATAAAAAAGGCAGATGCAGAACCGGAATAAAAACAGCATGTGCCCATACTGTACCCCCATAGAATTTATGGACGCATCACTTAGCGGCCGGAAATTCTAAGCCGGATTCTGGGTGTGGTATGGATAGATGCGGAACTGGAATAGGAGGTACCCTCATGGGCAAAGCTTTGGGCATGATAGAATTTAAGACGGTTTCCGCCGGAGTGACGGCGGCGGATGCCATGGTTAAGACGGCGGCTGTGGAACTGGTGGAAGCCCAGACCGTATGCCCCGGTAAATATATCGCTCTGATAACGGGAGACTTAAGTGCGGTGGATGCTGCGGTTGCGACGGCAAAGGTGCAGTACGGCGAGAATCTCATCGACAGCTTTGTACTGGGCAACCCCCATGAGGGCATTTTCCCGGCAATCTACGGAACCACCCATGTGGAACATATCAGTTCCCTGGGTATTCTGGAAACCTTCGACGCCGCGGCCATTATCGTGGCGGCGGATGTGGCGGCCAAGACGGCGGATGTGGAGCTGATCGAGCTGCGTATTGCAAAGGGCATGTGCGGAAAGTCCTATGTATTTCTATGCGGGGAGGTTTCCGCCGTGGGTGCGGCCATTTCAAAAGCGAAAGCCAGTGTGTCCGAAAGCGGCATGTTCCTGGATTCCACGGTAATTGCCCATCCGGATCCCCAGATCTGCAAGTCTATCCTGTAGGGTAGAAGGGGACGTGAAGAGATATGAATATATAAGAGTCATATGGGTGTTTTTTTCGGCGCAGAATCAGAGGAACACAGAAAAATAATAGATAAATATGCGGCAGACGGATACCGATATGTGGGCTATATTCCGGTTTATATCGATATGAACGGAAAGCTGAAGGAACTGGATTTGATCTTTGAGACACACTGCCGAAGGGCGTAGCTTTGATCTTTGAAACAGGCAGCTGGAGGCTCTGGATCCTATTTTTAGAGGAGCATTATGAAATTCAAAGTTGCAATTTTACAAATGAAATCTTTGGATCGCCAATATCAGGAAAGTACACATGTCGTTATAGATAAGATGAAGGCAGCCGCGGCAGCAAAGGCGGATATTCTTCTGCTGCCGGAGGTTTTTTTGACAGGATATGAATTACCTTTTTGTAATAACGAGGCGTTGGCAGACGATAATCCATATCTGCGGCAGATTTGTGACGCTGCGGGTAAAATGCATATCGGAGTCATTGCAACAGCCATCACAAAGGGAACAGGAAAGCCCCGGAATTCGGCATATGTAATTAACAAACAGGGGCAGATACTGATGAAATATTCCAAAGTTCATACCTGTGATTTTGCGGATGAATCCTGTTTGGAAAGCGGTGATACGTTTCATGTATGTGATTTTCATGGAATTAAACTTGGCGTTATGATTTGCTATGACCGTGAATATCCGGAAAGTGCAAGGATATTGATGCTGAAAGGCGCCGAGATCATTTTAGTACCTAACGACTGCGGTGCGATGAAACCGCGGCTGTGTGCCTTATCAACACGGGCATATGAGAATATGACAGGTATTGCGATGGCAAATCCAAACGGCGAAAACGCGGGGAATTCCTGTGCATTCAGCCCTATTTGCTGGGATGAAAACGGAAACTGTGTGGATAATGTCCTTTTGATGGCAGATGACTTAACAGAAGGATTATTTTATGCGGAATTTGATATGGATGAAATTCGAAGATACCGGGAAAAAGAAATGATGGGAAACACTTATCGTAAAGTGAAAGCGTATGATTTGCTGTTAAATAAAAAGATAGAATATCCGTTTATACGAGATAATCAAGAGAGATAAACATCGGCATAGATTCAGGCTGATCTTTGAAACAGACATCGAAAGGATTTGGAGCCGATATCCGGATTGTATGTTTGAAAGGACTGTAAAAGAGAAAAGAGGCGGGGAGTGAAGCGTGCATGCTGGCGGTAGAGCGCAGAAACATGATTTTGGAAAAACTACAGGACGAGCGCAAAGTGGTGGTCAGTGAGCTGAGCACTCTTTTTGATGTGTCTGAGGAGACCATACGCCGTGATCTGGATAAACTGGACCGTCAGGGTCTGGCCATCAAGAGCTACGGCGGGGCGGTTTTGAATGAGAATTCCACCCTGGATATGCCCTTTAATGTCCGCAAAAACCGGAATATCAAGGGGAAGCAGCAGATTGCGGAGCTCATCAGCGGCCTTGTGAAGGAGGACGAGCATATCATTGTGGATCCAAGCACCACGGCGGTGGCCATTGTGAAAGCCCTGAAAAGCAGGAAAAAGCTGACGGTGATTACCAGTTCCATCGAGGTTCTCATCGAACTTTCGGATGTAAGCGGGTGGGATATCATCTGCACGGGCGGAACGCTTCGGGAGAATTACCTGACTCTGGTGGGTTCCCGGGCAGCGGACATGATCAGCTCCTTCTATGCGGACAAGGCAATCATATCCTGTAAGGGCATCGATATGAACAAAGGTGTTACCGATGCCAACGAAGCCCTTTCCCAGGTAAAGCAGGCCATGCTCCGGTCCGCAAAGCAGCGCATTGTTGCTGCAGACCACACCAAATTCGGAAACGTGGCTTTTTCCAGGATCTGCGAGCTGTCTGCGGTGGACATGGTGGTGACGGATGTGTGTCCGGGCCGGGAGTGGATGGATTATTTCGGGGAGAAAGGAATAGAGTGCATCTATGGCAGGGAAGAAAGCTGATAAAAAGACGAAGACCATAGCCTTTGCGAATAACAAGGGCGGAAGCGGCAAGACTACTACCTGTGCCAATGTGGGTTATTCCCTTTCCTGCCTTGGCAGAAAGGTGCTGCTCATCGACGGAGATATGCAGATGAACCTTACCCTTTCCTTTTTCGGGGAAGATGAGGTGTTGGATTTTTCCGCAGGGGAAAAAAATCTCTACGCCGCCATCAGGGCGGAAGGGGACCTGGCGGACTATGTGCTACGGACGCCTTATGAAAATCTGGACCTGATTCCCTCCTCGCTGCTGATGAGCAGTATAGAGTATGAGCTTTTTTCCAGGCAGGACAGGGAGCGGATTCTGGGAAAGGCCCTGTCTAATTTGAAAAACAGTGCAGAATATGACTATATTTTGATAGATGCTCCGCCTACCCTGGGAGGCTGGGTGATGAATATCCTCTGTGCGTCGGATTACTGCATCCTTCCGGTGGAGGCCAGTCCATGGGGGCTTTTCGGGGTGGCGAACATGTTTGATTTCCTGGAGGACATGAAGGAACTGGCACCGGAACTGACCCTGATGGGGGTGGTGATCACCAAGCTGGACGCCAGGAAAAATTACGGCAGGCAGACACTGGAGGCCCTGCGGCAGTTTGAAGAAGTGAACATCTTCGACACCGTTATCCGGGTGGACAGCGAGATAGAGTGGGCCCAGGACAATTCCAGGCCCGTTCAGGCATATAAGAAATCGGCCAGAAGTGCCGGAGAATACATGGAACTGGCAAAGGAGGTGGAGAGATATGTCCGTAGGAGCAGGTAGTATCAGGAGGGCCGCCAGGGCGGCGGGGAAGAAATCGGAGACATTGCCGGATGCCGGGACAGCCGGAAAGAAAACGCAGACACCGCCGGATGCCGGGATGGCTGTGAACGAAACGGCGGCGGAGGCGGAAACAAGGGCAGTATTGAACCAGGAGACAGAGCCGGCAGCGGCAGGCGTGAAGAAAACAGAGGAAGAACCGCAACCGGCAGGCGCGGGAAAAACAGAGAAAGAACCGACATCGGCAGGTGTGAAGAGGGCAGAGGAAGAACCGAAATCAGAGACAGGTACGGGAGAAGCAGCTTTGGAACCGGCAGCAGGTACGGGCCGGAAGAAAAGTACATCGGCGAAAACCATGACAGCCGGAAAGGAAACTGCAGTGAGCGGAACCGGAAAGAAAGCAAAATCGGGAAAGAAGAAAAAAGAGACCGACACAGCCGAAGGGAAGAAGGCAGCAGGCAGAAAGGGAAAGTCATTCAAAGAGGAGGCTGCAGAAATCAAACCCACAGGGGAATCCGTGAAAGAGTCTGTTTCCGGAAATTCCGTGGATAAACATTTCGGTAAGAAGGAAAAGCAAAAGAAATTAGAGAATGAAAAGAAATCGGAAGCTCCGAAAAAGTCTGCAGGTAAAGCTGCAAAAACCGCTTCAACGGAGAAAAATATACCGAAAAAGGACGACACTTATGAGGCTTTCGGAATTGGCCAGCAGCTTCCCACATATCTTCTGTAATCTGTCGGGATTTTTTTGGAGTAACATGTTCGTTAAAAAGACCTTATTTCAGGAGAATCATAGCATCTGCATTTTTCTTCCAGGAGAGGGAAATTACAGCATCGGACCGCTAAAGCGGAGAAAGGATTTTCGATATATTTATGATAGAGCTTTTTTGCTTTTGATTCCAGAATGGGAGCAATCCTATCAATAATGGCTTTCTCTTTTTGAAGGAGGTATATGTAGTCTGTTTTTTCCTTCTCATTGCTAAAACTTCGGTAGTTGGCAATTTCGTTATATTTCAGCAGTGCAGCGCATTCTCTGGGCACAGGAATCATATTATAGGAAGCAAGTGTAGCTTCCTATAATCGAATGCGCCGCAAAGAAACGTGCCTTTTATCAGAAGCAAAGTGCATGCTTCTGATAAGTTATATTGTTGATATTCAGAACAGCATACAGTTTTCCGGACGATTCATCAACAAGTTTATGAAAGTCAAGACTGTTTGACGTTTATCGAGTTTTATCAATTCATTTGTATAGTCTTTGTGAACCACATACCAATCCATAAGACCTCCTGATATGTAAAAGTGGGTGGAATACCCCCCGCACTTTTAAACGATTGTTTTGACTGGACAATCTAACCGCTTAACAGATATACTGCATCTGTATTTACTGTATATGTGATTCTACCAAAAAAATCAATAGAATTCCACTTTCTTAGAACCTTTTTATATTTTCCAGATTTAGAAAGCCTCCCCTATAGAACTCCCTGTAGAACGGCTCTATAGAGCAGGTAGAGAGAAGCAGGTAGGGAGAAGGGCAGGTGGAAATGAATCAAGCCGTTGACAAGGGGCAGTCCCCCATATATACTTAAACAGGAGAAGAAACAGGCAAACCAATTGACACAAAAACTTTAAAAGATATAGTAAATGACAGTTCATTTTGTATTTCAATGTTTTGATGATACCATGGAATATACGCTTTCCGGGTAATGCGGTACCGGGACTCCTGTCGTTTACTATAAACCCGCAAAAGGGGTAAGGAGGTAAAAAATGGAATTAGAACAACTGAGAAAAGATATGATGACAGCAATGAAGGCAAGGGATAAGGATCGCAAGGATGCTATCTCCTCTTTGGTTTCCGCAGTGAAAAAGGCGGCCATAGATGCGGGCTGCCGGGACGACGTGCCCTCGGAGATGGTGGACAGGGTGATTACCAAGGAACTGAAGACCGCGAAAGAACAGCTGGATACCTGTCCGGCGGAGCGTGAGGATCTGCGGGCGGAGTATCAGAAGCGTTATGATGTAATCGCGGAGTATGCCCCCCAAATGATGTCCGCGGAAGAGATCAAGGCATATATTGAAACCCATTTTGCGGAGTTGGCGGCTGCCAAAAACAAGGGCCAGATCATGAAGGCGGTAATGGGGGATTTAAAGGGCAAGGCTGACGGAAAGCTGATCAATGAGATCGTGGCACAGTTGTGTAAGTAAGATTCCGGATCAGGAAACCGCGGTTGGAGGTAAAACGGATGCAGAACAGACCGGAAGAACCTGTGGATGCACTGGAGAATATTCAGATGCAGGGGAAGCTTGGGGAGGCCACGCGGCCTCTCAGAAAGCAGCAGAATCCCACACGTCCCAAGGGGGGCAAAAGTGCGGGGGCAGGATATGCGCAGCAGGAGTGGCGTCTTGGAGAGTATTATGTGGAGAAGGGGGCGCCTGCTTATCCGGAAGGCGGGCAGGCGAAGATTTATCCTTGTCATAGAGACGGAACCGGCGAAGAGTTTGTGGCGAAAATTTATAATACCGACACTGCCCAGGCATTTGGACTGGATCTGGAAAAACTGAAAATAGAAATCAATGACAAGATTGCAGGCATGAATTGTAAATCCCTGGTCTGTATTCGGAAAAACGGCTTTACGGATGACGTCAAACATTATATCGTTGTAATGAAAAAATACGGGAAAATGACAAGTGATTTTCTCAATTTTGAGCAACATGGACAGGAGCCGGGATATGAGGGACGATTTTGCGACGCGGTATATGATCTGTTTGAGGCGCTGCGGATGATTCATGCCCATGGGATTCTGCACTGCGACATCAAGCCGGAAAATATTCTGACAGACGGAGAGAGACTGGTTTTGATCGATTTCGGGGCAAGTGCCAGGAGAGAGGGTCGGGGAGGAAAGGGGGAGAGCATCCCTGCCGGGTTCGTGAGTTTTGGCTATATGGCTCCGGAAATGGATGGAGAGAAGGTCAGCGTCAGCAAGGCCACGGATATTTACGCCATGGGGATGACACTGGCCAGGTTCGTGGCGGGCGTCTATCCCAAGGGCCTGGGCGCCGGCAGCGGTAAAAAGGAAGAGAGGGCATATTTTGAGCGCAACAACGGCAGGGGAGCGCTGCTTTACGGCAGGATATTGCTTCCCCGGGGGTTGCCTGCCCATATGGTCCGTCTTTTCGAGGGAATTTTGTATGAGGGAAGGAATAAAAATGATGCGTTCCTGAACCGCTGGGGAACGGACACCGTGGAGAAGTGGCTGGATTTGGTAGGCATGGGAGATGTAAAAGGCGCAGCCTCTCTTCCGGCAGGGCAGAGTAATCTCCAGGGGACTGCAGGCCCCGCTCTTTCTTCTGGGCAGAAAACAGCCGGGGCGGAGCATTCGGTTATCAATATTCCCTACAGCAGCAGGACGGAGACCTTCTCCACGGAGATGGGGATGCTGGAGGTATTTCAGAAAAACTGGCTGGAGACAGTCAGCATGATGGCTGACAGGGATGTAGAGCGCGGACTTCCGAGATTTTTCCAGGGCGAGAGAGGCTGGAATAATGTGCATGCCAATCTGCAGAGCGTGAGGAGGATGATGTGGGAGAAGCCGGCGGAGGGTGAGGAGCTTTTTTTTGACAGAATCGTTCTCACGTACTTGCCGGAAGAAATCAGGAAAAGCCAGCTCTGGTATAAGGGACTGCGTTATCGTACCAGGAAAGATTTCGGCAATGAGCTGGCGGCCATTCTCCTGGCATGGAAGGAGCGAAGCAACGGAACTTATATCCGGAAGAAGACAAGGGGGGATAAGCTGCTGCCCGTGCTGCAGATGTTTACGGCAGGCAGGGTGTCCGGATTTTTGGAACAGGCGGATGCAGCGTGGCGGGTCAGCGGGGAGGACATGGCCCGGGTTCAACGCATCGAAGCCTTTCTAAAGAAGAATCAGGAGCTTACGGAGACGGTGAAAAAGGCCTCTTTTCTGGAAGATTTGTACATATTGGCATACCGTATGCAGGATAGGCCCTGTTACCGCTTTGAGAGCAGGATTTTCGACAGCTACGCAGATTTCCTGGAGGATGTGAAGGCCGGAGGGGACCCGGATGCTGTCATGAAGAAAGCAAAAGCGGTGCAGGAGAAGCTGATGACCGCCGACAAAAAGTGGAGGGTGGATTTCCATGCGTGGCTGCAGGTTGCCCAAGGTGTCAAACGGGCGCCTGGATCTGAACTGCTGGAGGATATCTGAGAGAGGATAGAAGGACAGTGAACGATAATTACATATGCGGGATAGAATGCCTCCGGGAACAGATCCGCAGTAAACGGAGAAAGCTGCAGGGGCAGGCGGGTACGGACAAAGGAAACAGAAGACGGCATCAGAGTCTGATGGAAGAGATAAAAGAGCTGAAGCGCAGGGGAAAGGAATTTGACCAGAACAGTGCCTTCCTGAAGGAGACAGTGGGAAGGTTGGTGTCCTATGGCGGAGAGGTATTTCAGGATCCCTTTGTCAGGGAGCAGAGGCTTCTGAACGAACAGCGCAGGGAGCTGGAGACGGAAGTCTCCGGTCTGAACCTGATAGGCGCGCAGGCCCTTTCCGAGCTGCAAGGGCAGCTGAAACGCTATGACTACGGCGAGGAAGTGCTTTCCGCCTATCTTGAGACCGGGATCCGTCCGGAGAGAACAGACAAGAACTGGAAGGCGCTTTTTATCCGGGATGACATATTGGGATATGTATGCCGGATCGCATTCCCTTCACAGGAGGAGAACGGGGCATTTTGCCAGGCATTTCTAAGTTCCCCGGAATACGGGAATATCCCCGCGGGGAGAGGCAAACGCTGTGTAGACGGAATCCTGATCGATCATCTGTGCAGAAATCACGCCGGTGAGTCCGGGGACTGGTTGGAGCTGCCTCTTGTCTGGGATGCGGACTGCCGCACAGGGGATAAATTTCTCTATGCCTATGAGCTGCAGGAGGCAGGGCTGCTTACTTCCGGATTGTTGGCCTTAGGGGCTTCACCGGAGAGGGAGAATCTGTTGGGCTATTTTGAGGAGGTGGCAGCGGGGCGGGTGTCTCCCAAGGCGGATAGAATCATGCGCCCCTTGGCGGAGAGCGGATTGCGGGGGCTGCTGAATCCGCAGGGCGAGGAGTTTTTCGCCAATGTGGAAGCTCTGCGGCAATGGGAGCACTCGGAATGGTTTTGGGAATACAGGCAGATTGCGGAGGAAGAACTGGACAGAGAGCGGACACGCAGCCGAGTGGAGACGCTTTTAAGGATGACGCTGGGAGAGATGTTGCAGCGCAGGCGCTTCGGGAAGGTGGCGGACGAGAGAGACTTTGCGGAGCAATTTGTCCGAAAATACTTCGAAGGAGAACTGGAGGATTATCTGGAGGCGCCTCACGGGGAGTGGAAGGCCACGGCCGGCGAGGTGCGCCGGGCCATCCGGAAGTCTCCGGCTGTCTATGCACAGAGGGAAAACTGGTTTCAGCAGCTTCAGGACGGGGATCCGGAGGCAGTATTTTTCTATTTTGAATCCGGGATGTATGCGGAAGAGCAGGATCTCGAGAGACAATCTCTTGTTATGGAGACCATGAAAAAGCGCCTGACCGAGGATACTGATCACTGTGCGGAAGTCCTGGAGCGGCTGGGCAGATGGAAGGAAAGGGAGGATTTCGGACCCTATGAAAAACTGGTCCTTTCTCTGAGCAAAGAGCCGGCAGTTCAGACAGCGCTGCAGCAGTCCATAGAGACGCTGTACCGAAACTATCTGATGAAAATCACGCCGCCGGTGGCGAACCCGGCGCTGCTGGCAACACAGATGGCGGAGGTATACCGGCGGCGATATCTCAATCTGAATGTCGGAAAGTGGGATGTGAAATCCTCCGCCCTGAAGTGCATTGAGACGAAGGAGATGCAGAAGCTCATTGAGGACGGGCGGAAGCAGAAGAACCTGGAAGCGGAGAACGATAAGAGGATGAAGCGTCTCAGAAGCGGGCAGGATCTGAGCAAAAAAGACATTTTGTGGTATTTTCGGGAGGTGCTCCCTGAGAGGGCAGCGGACGCAGAGTTGATCCGCAACATCGGTCCGAAGCTGAAAAAGCTGCTGGAGGCGGAGCTGCCCGGGACCACGGAGACGCTCAGGCTGCTGAAAGAGAAGAGGTATTCTCCGAATTTTAAACCATTTGAGGCCGCTGTGTCGCAGGCTCTTGCCGGGAAGAAGGATGAAATCCGTGGGGTGTGCGTCAGCCAGGCGGAGGCTGTATTCTTTGAAAAAACGGACAGCATCACAACGGACAGGAAATCATTTTCAAACCTCCTGGCAGAGAAGTATCTGGAGAAGTATTTTGAATTTATCCTTGGAGAATGGGATTGGTACAGCGTCGCCGCCCGTGAGAGAGCGCTGAAATGGCTGGATACGGACACAGTCCGGCAGCTGATTTCCCGGGAGGAGAAGCAAAGGCAGGAGGCGGACAAAAAGGAGCAGGAGAGTGGGGAGAGTCGGAAGGCAGGGGAAGGGCGTTTTCTCTTCGGACTTTGGGATCTGCTTCTGGTTTTGGCGGGCGGAACAGGGATCGTACCTGCCTTTGTGTGTGTGCTTTTCATGGAGATAAGGGTGGTTTGGAAGCATAAAGAGGGATTTTTAAAGCATTTGTCTGCTTTGGGGCTGCGGATTGTTTTGCTGCTGGCCGTCAGCGCCGTGTATCAGGCCACAGGTGGATACAGCCTGTTGTCGCATCAGCAGAGCTTTCTGGGCACAGGAAGCATGGCGGAAGCGCTTTGGCGGGGAGGATACATATGCTGCCTGACGGCGGCAGCGGGGTATTTGCCGGCTGTCTGGATAAGCGGCCGGAGGCCACGAAAGAATAGGCTCTCGGAATCCTGAGTGAGTATAAACTATGGAGCAGGAAAAGCGGGAAACCGGTGAAGAAGGTTTCCGGAAAGCTCTACAGAAAGCGGAAGGGAGATTCCGAGAGCCTATAAGATAAAAACGGAGGGCAGAAGAGATGAGCGGACCGAAATGTGACGCGATAGAGCTGAGGCAGCGGGAGAAGCAGCGCAGGAAGGAAGAATACCGCAAAAGGCTGGCCGCCCGGCAGGAGAAGATCAGAGCCAGGGAGCAGGCGGAGCGGGAAAGAGCCAGACAGGAAGAAGAGCGGCTTGCGTCAGAGCGGGAAAGAAGGCGTCAGGAGGAAGAAGCCGTCCGCCGGGAACTGCAGCGGGGAGAGGACTTCAATGCCCGGGCAGAGGAGGAATATCTGGCGCTGCAGCGGTTCCAGGAGGAACAGGAGGAGAGACGCCGGCGCGAGGAATTTTCCGGTCAGCAGCGGTTCCAGGAGGAGCAGGAGGCAGATACACGCCGCCGTGAGGAACTTTCCGGCCAGCAGCGGTTCCAGGGGGAGCGGGAGGCAGACGGCCGCCGCCGTGAGGAGCCTTCCGGTCTGCAGAGGCGGTTTGAGGAGGCTGCCTGTATCTGGCGGCTGCGGAGCTGGCGGGAAAGCCTGCGGAAGTCTATACCTTTGCTTCGGAAACAGCCGGGGAGCAGATTGAGAGGATGGAGAGAAGCGCCCGGGCTTTGCAGGAACAGACGGTGGAAAAAGAATGCCGCGCCCAGGTGAATGCCCTCATTGACAAGGTTATCTCGGATATGGGATATGAGCTTATGGCGGAGAAGATCTCCGGCAGGGAGGAAGAGACCAGGGCCGGGCTGTACCGCTATAAGGGGAACACTGCCATCAGCGTCATTGAGTCCGGCGGTCAGTTCACCATGGAGGTGGTGGCATTGGACAGTCAGGATCGCCTCCCCCGGCCGGATGAGGCCCAGGCGCTGTATGAGACCATGGGGGATTTCTGCCGGGATTATGAGAAAATCAGGGAAAAGCTGGATGAGACCGGACAGGTGGTCTCCACAAATATCTTCCATATGCCTGCGGACAAAAGGCTGGCCAGAGTGATTAACCGCGAGACATATGAGGCGCGCAGAAAGAAACGGAAATATGACGATGAATATATGATGACAGAACAGGCAAAAACAGCGCACAGAGAGCAAAGGTAGGATTCGACCCAGGAACCTTGGGTGATGCGGACGGGAGAAGGCATGGAGAAAAGACATTTTGAGACGGGGGATTCATATCATATCTGCGAGGATTGCGGAGCATGGGTTCCGGCGGACAGGTATAAATGCGATGAGTGCGGCGGGGATTTCAGTCCCATGGCTTCTATATATACCTTTTCGGCAAAGGAGACTGTATCGGAGGAGCCGGGAGGAGTAAAAAAGGCCGGGACAAAGACGGATGAGGCACGGAAAGAACCCGGGCGGGGTACAGAGGAGGAATTTCACCAGGGACAGCCTGTCATGCGCTGTACCTTATGCGGAAAACGTTTTGCCTTCGGCCCGGGCAGCTGTCCGGATTGCGGAGGAACCGCCGTGCCGGAATTGTTCGGGGAGAGGGCGGCGAAGGAGAAAGCGGTGAGCCCGGCGGCGGAAAGGAGAGGTGATGACTGTGCCTATTGCTATACGGCCTATCTCTATGATGACTACGGGAGACGCAGCAGAGCCAACCATGCGGTGAAGCTGAAGGAGGGAGACAATCTTCTGGGCAGGAACAGCTTTCTGCTGGATCCCCGTCTATTCTTCACCGCCGCAGAGCTGACGCAGCGGATTCGGGATCGCTACAGCGGCATCAGCAGGGAGAATGTGATTCTGACTGTGGACAGGGACGGGCTCACCGTCCGATATGCCGGGGAGGGGAAGGCACCTGTGCGTATCAACGGCAACGAACTTCCTGAGGGCTGCAGTGCGGTTTTGGAGGAAGGGGATCTGCTTCACTTCGGGGACGACGACAGAGAGGGCTGTATAGAGGTGGAAATCGGCAGGAACAGAGCCTTTGCCGAGAGCAGGATGCACCGGACCCTGGAGGCCATCCGCCAGGAAAGTCAAAAGAGCCGGCAGCAGCTGGAACGAATCGAAGAGGAGACTGCCAATATCGGCAGGAATATGGAAGAGGTTCTGCGGGGACAGGAAGCCCTGCAGGAGGCCATGCGCAAAATCACAGCCGACGAACTGCGGGTGCGGGAGAGCGACAGGGAGGAGGAATCCGTCTGGGAGCTTTACGAGACGGAAGGCAGCTGGCAGATCCGCAAACGCGGCGGAGAGAGCGGCTATACGGCGCGTCTGGGGGCCCTGATGCCGGAAGGGGAGACGGAGGAAGTCATCCGCAGAACCATACGGGATTTCCTGACGCGCAGAGCAGGCGGCGTATCGGAGGAATATTATGGGCAGGTGGAGAGATCCCTGGCCAGCCGTCAGTTTCAGCTGTATCTGTATCAGGCGGCTTTTTTCGAGGGATCCTGCGACAATATTCTGCGCGTCGCGGGAGTGGAGGATTATGCGGCGCCGCTGAGCTTTCTGGGCAAGGCGGTGGAGGAATTTATCTGTACGGAGTATGTGGGGGTTATTTTTAAGAGTCAGCTGGAGGAATTTAAGGCATTTCTGGAGGAAAATGGCAGGCAAATGGGCGGCTATCTGCCCCAGGGCCTGTTGGTGCAGTATCTGGGCCGGGGGAGACTGGACACGGAGACCGATACTGGGAGGAAGCAGGAGCGTGTGCGGTGCGTCGTGGAGAAGGCGGGATATTCCGGGGAGGATGAGGAACGGGTGAATGCGCTGAAGGAAGCGGCAGACCGGATCGGGGCCATGACGCAGATCCGGAATAATGCCATTCATGCCAAGGCATCCGAAAGTATGGCGACTCCGAAGGCCAGCGCCAGGTATATGAAGAGAAGCAGCAGAGCCGTATCCAAGGTGATTACGAGAGAAGCATACGAGCGGCAGAAATGGGAGATTTTCTCAGGCGGCGCCCTGAAGCTGATGCATGGTTATTATGAGGCGGTCTGTCTCAAAGCCTCCGGGGCAGGGAAAAAGGGCAGATTGTCCGGGGAGCCGCACCCGGAGGAGAGAGCATGAGGATAGCGCGAATATTGTATCCGGTGCTGACGCTGGGGCCGGGAAGAAGGCTGGGAATCTGGGTGCAGGGATGTAAGAGGGCCTGCCCGGGCTGCGCCAATCCTGAACTATGGGATCCGGAGGGAGCGGGTGAGGTGGGCGTGGATTTCCTTGCGGCTGCGGTGAATCGGCTGTCCCGACAGGGAGCGCCCGGAATAGAAGGGGTGACCATCTCCGGCGGGGAGCCGTTCCTGGATCCGGCGGGACTTGGGGACATGATGGATTTTCTGTGTACCGTGACCTCGGATATCCTGTTATATACAGGGTTTCGGCGGCGGGAGCTGGCGGCTTATGAGGAGCGCATTCTGAGCCGGGCGGCGGTGATAATCGACGGCCCCTATCTTCAGGAGCACAACTGCGGCCATCCGTTGAAGGGATCGGAGAACCAGACAATCTACTATCGGGATGAAGAGACCCGGGCCGTATATACGGCATATGAGGAAGAGATGCGGGGAAAGCATCGGGTTCAGAGCTTTTCGCTCAGGGAGGGAAAAGCGGTTTTGGGGATTCATGAGAGGAATTTCAGGGAGGATTATGAGAGACGACGAGATCTATATCTGTAAATGGCATAAAGAGCTGGAAATATTTTATAAACTGAAACCACTTCTGATTTTGGAAGGAAATATACTGGATGTATTTACCTGGCCGGGAGAGCGGCCGCAGGATCGGATGGATATGCCCCTGCCGCTGTATCTGTACACTTTTCTTGTACAGAAAGGATACCGGAATATCGTGAAATTTGATGCGCTGGAAGGGTTTTCCGCCGTGGGATATACAGGGGAAGACAGCCTGGATACCTTTGCAGAGATCTGCGGCGCAAAGGGAGGCAGGGAGAGTCTGAATGTGCCTTTTGCGGGATCGGAAGAGACAGGAGCCGAATATGCCAGGAATGCCATGACCCAGAATAGAGTCTCTTCGGCGGTAATTATGGATCTGGCCAGCAGATACCTGGTCTCTCCCGGTAATCTGAGCCAGGCGTTGGTGGACGCCTACACGAATCTGCTGAAGGGAGCGCAGGAGGGGCGCAGGGTGCGGAACCGGGAGGCCGGGGTGAGCAATAACAATCTGTTGATTCTGGTGGTGAATAAGCTCAATGATATTCCGGCCTGGTTTTATCTGGACAATCCTTTCGTGAGGACGCTGCATGTCTCCCAGCCCACGCGGGAAGAGCGGGAATTCATGATGCGGGAAGAGCATTTCAGAGAATTCTTCGTCCCCGATATCTATGAGGAGGACATCAGGGAATACCGGGAGAAGCCCGGAGAACTGAAGAAATTAAAGGAAAGATTTGTGGGGATGACCGAGGGCTTTACGAAGATCGAGCTGCGTAATCTGATGAAACTATGTACGGAAGAGCGATATCATATCGGCAGGATGACGGACATTGTGGATCTGTACCGCTACGGGATACGGGAGAATCCCTGGGAGAACCGCAGGCTTCAGGAGACTCTCAGAACCGGGGAAACCGCGCTGCAGGAGCGTGTGATTGGACAGCCGGCGGCGGTGGAGAGGACTTTGAACGTGATCAAGCGGGCAGCGGCGGGTATGAGCGGTCTGCAGCACTCCTCTCACACCAAGCCAAAGGGGATTTTGTTCTTCGCAGGCCCTACGGGAACGGGCAAGACGGAGACGGCCAAGGCGCTGGCCCAGCTTTTGTTCGGGGATGAGAGCCGCTGTGTCCGCTTTGACATGAGCGAGTATTCCCAGGAGCATTCCGATCAGAAACTTTTGGGGGCGCCTCCCGGGTATGTGGGATATGAGGCCGGAGGAAGATTGACCAATGCGGTCAGGGAGAATCCCTTCAGCATCCTGCTGTTCGACGAGATAGAGAAGGCCCATGGCTCCATACTGGATAAATTCCTGCAGATTTTAGAGGACGGCCGGATGACGGACGGTCAGGGGAGGACCGTGTATTTCTCGGAGACGGTGATCATCTTTACCAGCAATCTGGGTATCTACAAACGTCTTCCCGGGGGCGGCACGGCGCTGAATGTGACGCCGGGAGAAACCTATGCGTCCATGGAGAAAAAGGTCCGGGGAGCCGTGGAGGGGTATTTCAAATCCGAATTGGGCAGACCGGAGATCCTGAACCGGATCGGCGAAAATATTGTGGTATTTGACTTTATCCGCCAGGAGGCCGCCGGGGAGATATTGGATCATCAGCTGCGCAGCATTGTGGGAAAGCTTCGGAATGAAAATCATATCGAGCTGGTCATAGAGGAATCGGTGCGGAACGTTTTGCTGGAGAAGGCTTTGGGGAATCTGGAAAACGGCGGACGGGGCGTGGGAAATATTGTGGAGGAATTTCTGCTCAATCCGCTGTCGGCCTGGATGCTGGATGAGGATCTTTTGAAGGATGCAGAGATTACAGTGAAGGCGCTGGATGCAGAGGCGCATCCGGTCCGAATGGAAGCAGAGGGAAGGGTCAGATGAAGACATACAGCATATACAGCTATGTGCAGAAGGGAATCCGGCACGGGGCAGGCGCCTGCGAAGATACGGTTCTGGCCGGCCGGACTGTGCTGAGAGAAGGATACGCACAAACGGCTGCGGAGGACTTTTTTCAGGCCGGGGTTGCGGACGGCATGGGCGGAATGCCGGCGGGAGACCTGGCTTCGGGAGAGGTGATGGAGCAGCTGTCCCTGTTGGACCCTGCAGGCATGACCATGGAGGATTACGGGACAGAGCTTCAAAGGCTCAATACCCGGATCCGGAGGATGGGGGAGAGCTGTCCTGAGAGGTTGGGAATGGGAAGTACTCTGGCGCTTTTTTGCAGCTGTCTGGACGGGATGTTTGCAGCATGGGCGGGAAACAGCCGATTGTATAAGATTTTCGGAGCAGGGATGGTGGCTTTGACCGTAGATCACAATGTGGGCAGGGAGGAGGCATGGGGACTTGGGACTTCAAGGGAAGGCGCTTATCTGACTGCCTATATGGGGATGCCGGAGGAGGCGTATTCGGAGAAGGCGCAGATGCGGAGCGTGCGCGCGGCGGAGGAAGATGCTTTTCTGCTGACTACGGACGGGCTTCATGACTGGCTTTCCTATGAAGAAATGCTGGAGACGGTACAGGATGTGCCGGAGCCTGACAGATTGCTGCCTCTGCTTGCCAGGCGTGCAAGAGAGACAGGGTCGGAAGATGATATCTCCATTGTGCTGATCAGGCAAAAGGAGCGTGCAAAAGAATGAAAATACTGCTCTATATTGTAATTACCATATTGTTTATCTTTGGTAACGCGTTTTTGAGGAGCCGGATAGAGAAAAGGAATTTCGATCCATTCCAGGTCCGTATGGAGTCGCCGGAAGTGTCCGAACCCGCAGAGAGCAATTCCTATGGAGAAGATATGGAAGAATCCGGTCCGTCTGAACCGGATTTACCGGGGGAGGCCGCCGTACCGTCGGGCGAGGATTTTTCGGGGGAAGCTGGCGGGGAATCCGTACCATCGGGCGAGGGCTTGACCGGACAGGACGCAGACGCTCCGTCTTCTTCGGAGGGGATTTTTGGGGAAAACACAGATGCACTGGGAGTGTCTCAGGAGAGCCCTGTGCGCCGGCAGGACCCCTCGCCCTGGGAGACGCTGCAGCAGGCAGTTTTGCAGCTCCGGAATTCCTATACGGAGTACGGAGAGCTGGAGGGGCTTGGGTACCAGATTCGGGACGGAAGAGCCATCATTACCGGATACGGCGGAGAGGAGGAAAATATCACGCTTCCCGCCGTGATCAATGGTTTTGCCGTGACGGAGATCGGCGCAGGGGCCTTTTGGGGCAACACCCGGCTGAAAAGCCTGGTCTCCAAGGGAAATATAGAGATCGTAGGAGACAGAGCCTTTGCCGAATGTGCTGAATTGGAGAACGTGGAGATCGGAGATCGGATTTCCAAAATGGGCAGAGATGTACTCAGTGCTACCAGGCTGCGCTCCAGACAGCAGATGGAGCAGGGATATGTAACGCTGGGCAACATGCTGGTGGAGCCGCCTGTGTCGGGGGAGTTTTTCATTCCGGATAATGTGACGGGAATCGGCGCAGACTGCTTTCGGGAAAATGAGAATGTGACGCAGGTTGTACTTCCGGAGGGCTTTCTGTACCTCGGCGAGGAAGCCTTTGCCTTCTGCCCCAATCTTACACGGGCAGTCTTTCCTGCCGGGATGGAGGAAATCGGAAACGGCGCTTTTTCCTGGTGTGAAAATATTGTCGAAATTACGTTCGAAGGAAGCGTAAGGCGCATCGGCGATTCCGCTTTTGAGGGCTGCGGGCAATATGGGGACATTACCTTTCCGGAGGGACTGGAAGAGATCGGAGCCAGGGCATTTTGGGAATGCGGGCAGATGACCTCCATCGTCATTCCCGGAACGGTGAAGAAAATCGGCGACGGCGCTTTCTGTAATCTGGGAATGCTGGGCACGCCCCAGAAGATAACCAGGCTGGAACTGAAGGAAGGTGTGGAGCAGGTGGGAAGAGAGGCTTTTCAATATATTATGGCCCGGGAAATCCTGCTGCCGGACAGTCTGGTTATGGCCGGGGAAAACGCATTTACCGTGACGGAGGAGATGGAGGCGGCGCCGGGAATGTATGTGGCGGACGGTGTATTGCTGCAATATACGGGAGAAGAAACAACCCCGGCGGTTCCGGAGGGTGTGCGGATGATTCTGGGGAATGCTTTCCGCAATAACCAGAATATTGTATCGGTAGAACTGCCGGCGGGGCTGCGGTGTATCGGCGGCAGTGCTTTTGAAGACTGCGCCGCACTTTCCTGGATGACGATTCCCGATTCCGTGGAGGTCATAGGAGACAGAGCGTTTGCAAATTGCAGGAGTCTGACCGTTGTGGACGGATATGAAGAGGTGGCGCGGAAGGGAAAGGAGATCTTTGCGTCCAGCGGTATGGCCGGAGGAGAGTGAATCAGATGGTGAGAAAATATACATTATATTTGGATGAGAGCGGGGATTTTGACAGGGATTTGGAGGCATCCTGGAAAAACGAATGTCTGATCGGGGGGCTGCTGCTTCGGGAGGGACGGCCGCTGAGGGAAGAGCGGGCCCGGGAGATTGTGGCCGGTGCCTGGAAGAAGGCGTTTCCGGAGGATGCAGGACGGTCTGCGGAGGTGCTTTTTGCTAGGGCAGCCCATGCCACGGAGCTTAGGGAGAATAAGGCGAAGATCGTCCGCAGTGTGCTGGAAGAGGCAGAGCGGTATGGGGATTTCGTGATTTTTGAAAATTATAATAAGACCAGAATCGTAAATAGCACATTGACTTATATCAATATCATGGTAGACGGCATCATACAGCTGGCCGGGAGACTGGCGGCAGAGCATCCCGGGGATAAGGCGAAGCTGGAGGTGATCGCAGGATTCCGCAAAGACACTACCGTTTCCGTGTCTGCGGACAGGACCGAGGGGTATATCAGAAAAGAGGAATTCACGGAGAGAATCAGGGAGAGGCTGAGTCTGGCCCAGGTGAAAAATCATCTTCTGAGCAACAGAAATGGGGAGATTTTATTCCGCTGCGACGATGACAAGGCGAATCCCTGCCTGGTTGTCTGCGATTATATCTGCAATTTCTATATCACAAGAACCGCAGCTGTCTACAGGGAAAGCTATGACGGGAGGATTTCCCTGGGGGAATATCTGCTGGTTAAATACAAAGAATGCAACAGATTCAGTCTGCAGGGAGATGTCCGGAGAGAGCGGGTGGCAGATTATATCAACAGGCAGAATTACGACATTGCGCTGTATGATATCTGTACCGGAATCGTGGATAAAAAGGAGAATGCGGACAGAATCCTGAACGCTTTTCTATGTCTGCCGGAGAAGGCCAGGGAGAACTATCTGCAATCTCTGGGGAATTATTTCAACAATCTCATCGGAGGAGAGAGAAATCTTGCTCTGGGAGGAAGGGCGCTGAAAGCCGGGGAGGAGATTGCTGAGGCAATGCGGGCGGCCGGGAAGGAGGACATCCGGTTTACATTGAATATCGTTCTGTACAGGCTGGCGGTCTGCAATCACCAGGGGCGGCTGGATGAGATGGAGGAGCTGTTCGGCCGCTGCAGGGAATTGTTGTCCCGGGCGCTTAACAGGACGGAATATCTGGATTACGCATTTCTTTATTATAATCGCTATGCGGTGTATCTGACGGATACCTTGCGGGTGCAGGAGGCGGTAGAATTGCTTGAGCAGGCGGAGCGCTGTTTTGAAGCCTATGAGCTGATCATTGAGGAGCTGCCGGGACTAAAGGCGGCCGGAGAGAAAATCCGCTCCGAACAGCTGGGCAGGCTTTTGGGAACCAAAGTACAATGTATGAGATATCTGCTTTCCCGGGGAAAATGTACCTATGAAGAAGCGGCTGCAGTGAGCGGGAAGGCTTTGGAGAATTTCAGCAGAGAAGCGGACTTAAGGCGGCAGTATCAATACCGCGGGCAGATTGAAGCGGCGGCGGGGAGATATGAGGAGGCGCTTTCCTATCTCTGCAAGGGCTTCGGTGTACAGACATGGCAGGAATTATTTGTGCCCGAAGTTCTGAGGGACGAATTTGCGGCATATCAGCTGTCCTTTTTCGTAAAGGAATTTGCCGGGAAGGAGACGCCGGGGGAGTATACGGAGATTCTGAAGAGACTGCGCAGTCAGGAGAGTGTATTCCTGGGCAAAAAAGGCTATCCGGAATTTGCCGTCTGCGGGAATTGTGCGTATGCCATGGAACAGTCCGGGTTTGACGCTAATGCGGCAAAACGTTACTACAAAAGCGTAATAGAAGGCGCGGTCCTGGAGGAGGACGGACCGCTTCTGTTCCTGTTGAAGATGATGATCGGGGCGGACTATGCGGCCATGGTTGCCGGGCGGCAGGAGACTGAGGCCCGGAAGGCCGCAGACAGGCTGAGGGAAGGGGCGGGGATGCTTGGAAGCGTCATACTTCCGGAAGGACTTAAGGGTCTGCCCGGGCAGCTGGAGGAAGCCTGCCGCCGGGAAAAACCGGAGGAATTCAGGAGATTTGCGGCTCTGCGGCAGTATTGACAGGCGCTCGGTTTTTGTACCGGAGGGTTGCCGGAGAGGAGTATTTGGCAGCTTTTAGTAGTTTTATACAATTTTTATTGACACAGAGCATGGGAAAACGATAGAATAAAAGTAAGGCTTGATTTGTTTTGACAAAAAAGAGGTATCTGTTGTGAGAGGGTTTTAAGAAGTAAGGAGGACTGTTTTATTGAAGAAAGATGAAATGATTTTGAATGATTATGCACAGTTATGCAGACAGGCGGATCATCTGGAGCCGGAGATGTTCGACAAATACGAGGTTCAGAGAGGCCTGCGTGACAAAAACGGCAACGGTGTGGTCACCGGGCTGACCAACATCTCCCGGATCGAGGCCTTTAAGATGGTGGATGGGGTGAAGACGCCCTGTGAGGGTAAATTATGGTACCGGGGCTATGACTGTATCGATCTGGTTAAGGGATTCCGCAATACAGGTTTTGGATTTGAGGAAGTGGCGTATCTGCTGCTCTTCGGGGAATTGCCGGATGCAAACCAGCTGAAGCAGTTTCGGGATATTCTGGCGGCCAACAGGAGGCTGCCCACTAATTTCACCAGGGATGTGATTATGAAGGCGCCCAGCAACGATATCATGAATTCGCTGACCAGGAGCGTATTGACACTGGCTTCCTATGACGATAACTGCAGTGATACTTCCATTGAGAATGTACTGCGGCAGTGCATGAGTCTCATCGGAGTATTCCCCATGCTGGCGGTCTATGCATATCATGCGTACAATCATTATCAAAATGATGACAGTATGTACATACACAGGCCTTCCGAGGAACTGTCCGCAGCGGAGAATCTGTTAATGATGCTGCGGCCGGACAGGGAGTACACGGAACTGGAAGCCAAGGTGCTGGATATCGCACTGGTTCTGCACATGGAGCATGGCGGCGGTAACAACTCCACCTTCACTACCCGCGTGGTCACATCTTCCGGTTCAGATACTTATTCCGTGATCGCGGCGGCGCTGTCCTCTCTGAAGGGGCCCAAGCACGGCGGCGCCAATATTAAAGTAGTGGAGATGATGCGGGATATCGAGAGCAATGTATCCGATTGGGCGGACGAGGATGCGGTCAGGGCTTACCTGAAGAAGATTTTGAATAAGGAAGCCTTTGACCGGAAGGGATTGATCTACGGCATGGGCCATGCGGTATATTCCCTTTCCGATCCCAGGGCCCAGGTATTCAAGGGATTTGTGGAGATGCTGGCGTCCGCCAAGGGCAGGGAGAAGGACTTCGCCCTGTATTCCATGATCGAGCGTATGGCGCCCCAGGTCATCGCGGAGAAGGCCAGGATCTACAAGGGTGTCAGCGCCAATGTGGACTTTTACAGCGGATTTGTTTATAGTATGCTGGAGATCCCGCTGGAGATGTTTACTCCCATTTTCGCCATTGCCAGAATCGTAGGCTGGAGTGCCCACAGGATAGAGGAGTTGATCAACATGGATAAGATCATCCGTCCTGCCTACAAGAGTGTCATGGCCGAACAGGAGAAGTATATCCCCATGGAGAACAGATAAGAGAATAAAGGGAGCCGGGATGTCCGGCAGAATGCGTGCAAATATTGAAGACAGCGAAAACCATTTTTTTCATTATCATGGCATTGATTATGATACTCTGCACCGGAATTCTGGTATGTGCCATGTCGCCTTCTCTGACGAAAATTCTGGCGGAGAAGGTGGCGGAGATCACATCCGAAGAACCAGGGGAAAATGACGCCCTGCCGGAGCAGCCGCCCGGGGACGGAAGCAAGCCTTCCGGTACGGAAGACAAAACGGGATCCCCTGGTCAGACAGAACCGGACGCCGGCAGCGGCAGCCCGGATCAGACAGACGCTCTGGGGAAGGATAGCGATTCCGCTTCGGAGGGTATGGGCGGGGATCCGTCGGGGGAAGACTCCCCGGACGGAACGCCCATGCCGGGAATCAGCGCGGACTGGATCAGGGACGGGAATCAGACAGGTTATGAGCCGCCCGACAGCCAGGACGTGGAGACGCCGGCCTCGGTCAGCGGGCGTGCAGGTTATGAGCCGGTTCAGGAGGAAGCGGAGCAGATTTTGCCGGAAGAGGCGGATGAACTGGCGGATTCTGCAGGGAATACAGGCAGCGATTTAAGCTTTGATCCGGAGATTTACCCATATTACGCCATGCTGGAAGAGGATATGCGCGCATTGTATAATCAGATTTATGCCAATGCACAGGCGCTGGAGACACGGTTTGCACCGGTTACGGATGTGAATGTCAGCCGGCTGAAGACGGTGTTTGAGGCGGTTTACAATGACCACCCGGAACTTTTCTGGCTGGAGACCGGTTACTCCTGTAAATATTTACGGAGCGGAAAATGTGTGGAGATCACCCTGAAATACAATGAGACGGCAGAAAACCTGGAACAGGCGAAAGCGGAATTTGAGAGCCAGGCCGGGGAGGTGGTGTCGCAGGCTCAGGGCAGTACTTCCGAGAAAGAACGCCATATCCATGACTGGCTCATGCAATCGGTGGAATACAGCGTCGCCGCGCCCATGAACCAGAGCGCTTACAGCGCGCTGGTGGAGGGGAAGAGTGTCTGCGCCGGTTATGCAAGGGCATTTCAGTATCTGATGCAGCAGCTGGGCGTTCCGTGCTATTATTGTACCGGATTTGCGGGGGAGGATCATGCCTGGAATATTATAAAGCTGGAGGACGGCTACTATAATGTGGATGTGACCTGGGATGATACCGAGACGCCTACCTATGATTATTTCAACAAATCGGACCGGGAATTCGGACCCACCCATATTCGGACAGGGCTGTCTGTCTATCTGCCTGCCTGTCAGAGCGGAGACGCTTTGCAGGGAGAGACATCCCCCGGGAATCCCCAGGAGAGCGGAGCGGATCAGGCAGAAGAGACGTTGATTAATCCTAACCCTTCTCAGCCGCTGGTATGGCAGAGCAGAACGCCGGAGACGGATTTGACCCAGGAGGAACAGCGGCAGGAGAACCTGGAGCAGGCCGGTATCAGCGAGTCGGATATAAGAAATACGATGCAGGAATATTACGAAGACTGCCGGAAGTTGCTGGAGGAAGTGGGAACGGGAGACCGACAGTTTACGAATGTAATTCCGGAATCCCTGTGGAGCTCGGTGGAACGGGCCTATTATAACGGAGATTATTGGAACGGATATGTGGAAGAAGCGCTGAAAGAGCTGGGGGCAGACGATTTTGTGATTCAGCTTCAGGTAGAGCGGCTGGGAGGCGGATATTACAGGCTCTACCACAATGTATATACAGATTAGGAAAAGGAGTATACAAAAGTCAGAGGAAGATTTTCCTCTGACTTTTTTCTTGTCAGGAATATCCTGGAGGTTTGCTCATATATTTGAGAAAGGAGGACATGTGGATGGAAAATTCGATCTTGCAATTGTTTCCGCTTTCAACCAGATGTCTGTGGCAGAAAACAGCCCGGGAACAGGAAGCCATTCAGGAAATCCGGCTGCGCGCAGGCAGGCAGGCGATCCTGTACAGAGACGGAAGAGAGGTATTTCTGGACAGACAGGGGGAATTTACAGATTCTCCGGAACAGGCCCGGATAGTGCCGCAGAAGGAGCTGGAAGAGCTGCTGGAACATATCTGCCATTATTCTCCCTATGCGTTTGCGGAGGAGCTGCGCCGGGGATTTGTCACTGTGGCAGGGGGACATCGGGTGGGTGTGGCGGGACAAGCCGTCATGGAAGGGGACGGGAGTATTCGCACGCTGAAAAATATCTCCTATGTGAATATCCGGGTGGCACATCAGAAGAAGGGAGCGGCAGACGGAGTTTTAGCCGCAATATATGCAGGAGGGATTCCTCAAAATGCCCTGATTATTTCTCCGCCGGGCTGCGGGAAAACCACACTGCTGCGCGATTTGATCAGACAGATTTCCGACGGCAATTCCTACGGGCGGGGAATGACAGTGGGTGTGGTGGATGAGCGCTCCGAGCTGGCTGGCTCCTTCCTGGGCAGACCGCAGAACGATATGGGGATGCGGACGGATGTGTTGGATGCATGTCCTAAGGAGATCGGGATGCTGATGCTGCTGCGATCCATGTCGCCCCGGGTGATTGCCATAGACGAGCTGGGCAGCGAGGGAGAGCTTAAGGCGCTGGGACAGGCGTCGGCTTGCGGATGCAGAATCCTGGCTACCGTTCACGGGACGGACCGCAGGGATGTGGAGCGCAGATTCGGCGTGGATACAAAGGAATGGGAGAAAATGTTTGATCTGTTTTTCATTTTGGGGAAAGAAAAGGGGAAATGCATCGTGCGCCGGATCGAGGAAAAGGGGGGAAGGATTTGTTAAAAATTCTGGGGGGCTGTATGATCTTCGGAGGGTGCCTGGGGCTGGGGGTATGGTATCGGTTCCGGATGAACGGAAGAATCAGGGCATTGCGCAGCCTTCGGTATATTCTGGAGCTGTTGGCCGGCGAGGTACGGTACGGACAGGCCACGCTGCCGGAATGCTGCGGCCACATTGCCCGTTACCTTTCGCCGCCCTTTGACACCGCTTTTGAAGAAATCGGACGGCAGATGGCGGAAAATACAGGAAGAAGCTTCGGAGAAATTTTCCGGCAGGAGATGGACAGGGTCTTTATGAGCCTGCCCTTGACAGAGGAAGACAGACAGGCTTTTTACGAATTTACATTGCAGACAGGGTTTGCTGACGCGCAGATGCAGCTGCGTATCATCGAACAGTGCATGGAAAGGCTCCGTGTCACACAGGAGCAGCTGGAGAAGGGAAATGCGGAAAAGGGCAGAATGGCCGTGGGGCTTGGGGCAATGGGGGGATTATTGCTGATATTAGTGCTTTGGTAGAATGCGAGGCGTTATGGGAGTAAGTCTGATATTTAAGATAGCGGCAGTGGGAATACTGGTGACCATACTGAGTCAGATCCTGAAACACAGCGGCAGGGAGGAACATGCCTTCCTGATCAGCCTTGCGGGATTGATCCTGGTACTCACATGGATTGTGCCATATATATATGAGCTGTTTGAGACAATACAGACATTGTTTGCATTGTAGGGCGTATGAGGGACAAACTATTATGACAGAGCTTGTGAAGGTAGCATTTTTGGGAATTGCCGGCGTATTGCTGGCAGTACAGTTTCGGGGGAGCAAGGCGGAATATGCTTCTTATATAGGACTGGCTGTCAGCATTTTGATCTTTTTCTTCAGCATACGCCAGGTGGAGGCCGTGACGGCGCAGTTTTCCAGGATTAGGGAATATCTGGGAGAGGCGGAGGAATATCTGACCATTTTGCTGCGTGTAGTCGGAATTACATATATATGTGAATTTAGCTCCGATATATGCAGGGATGCAGGCTATCAGTCGGTGGCCGGACAGATCGAGATTCTGGGAAAGCTGACCGTGATGTTTGCAGGACTGCCGGTTTTGTTTGCAGTCATCGAGCAAATACAGAGTTTTCTATAGGAAGGGCGGACTTATGGATCTGAATCTCATTTGGCAGGATTATGGGCTGGATCAGCTGCAGGACGGAATCGCCAGACTGTTTCCGGAGAAAACGCTGGATTTGGGGCAGCTGTTGACACAGGTGATGTCGGGAGACCTTGCCGGGGCCTTTCGGGGACTGTTTCAGGGGTTTACATCGGATATTACAAATCAGTTTCTGTCTCTGCGGGATGTGTTCATATGGCTGCTGATCCTGGGGATTGTGTCTTCGCTGCTTACCCATTTTGTGGAGATTTTTGACAGACAGCAGGTTGCGGACATAGGATTTTACTTTATGTACCTTCTGTTCACCGCGGTGCTGCTGGCCTGTTTTGCCCAGGCGGCGGATACGGCAAAAGCTGCCATGGAAAATATCGTATTATTCGTAAAACTACTGATCCCTGCTTACCTGCTTTCCGTGGGAGTATCTTCCGGAAGCGTCACTGCAGCCGCGTCCCATCAGCTGATGCTTTTTACCGTATACGGGGTGGAAGCCGTTCTGGCTTCAGTCCTTCTGCCTTTGATCCGCAGCTATAGCATGCTGTCAGTGATTAACGGAATATGGATAGAAGAAAAGCTGAATTTCATGATCGACTTATTGGGGAAAGTGACGGGCTGGGTCTTAAAAGGAGCCCTGGGGGTGGTGACGGGCATCGGGATCTTCCAGCGGCTGATCGCGCCGGTGCTGGACAGCGCCAGAACTTCGGCTCTCCAGAAGCTGATTTCGGCCATACCGGGGGTAGGAGCTGCGGCAGGAGGCGCGGTGGAGCTGGTTCTGGGATCGGCGGTGGTTATCAGGAACAGCATCGGCATGGTTCTGCTATTATTACTGTTGCTGTTATGTGCGGTGCCGCTGTTAAAGATCGCAGTGCTTTCCTGTGTCCTGAAGATCGCAGCGGCTTTTATGGGAATTGTCAGTGACAGAAGGATCACGGTCTGTGCCGACAGGACAGGCAATGCGTGTCTGCTGCTGTTTCGGACTACCGGAACGGCTATGCTGTTGTTTCTGATCGCCATAGCGGTGACGAATTGCTAGTACTGCTTTCACTGAAATTTCCGCAAGGTAGTGCTGGAGCTTCTTTAAGAACAGGGGGTGGAGCGTGGAGGCTTTATTTCAGGCAATCTGCAAAATCGGAATTTTTGTGATCTGTGCCCGGACCATCGTGCATTTCAGAGCCCGGGAAACCTATGAGAAATATCTGAGGCTCCTGGTGGGGATTATGGTTTTGATCCAGTTGTTTTGGCCTGTGGGAACACTGCTGCTGGGCAGCGGCGGACAGAAAGGGGCGGAGGCGCTGACCAGGCTGGGGAGGGAGCTGGAGGAGGGGATGCGGCAGGCACAGGAGGAGGCAGCGGCGGCAGATGCTTTGCTGGAACAGATGACTCTGGAGGAGGTGAACAGGCGCATGGAGGCGCAGAGGGAAGGGGAGACGCAGGAGGCGGGCGGGAATGCACAGGATGCCGGGAGCGGGATGCAGGAGGCGGGCGGGAATGCACAGGATGCCGGGAGCGGGATGCAGGAGAAGGAGTGGAATGCACAGAACCGGGAAGAAGGGACGCAGGAGACGGGCGGGAATGCACAGAGCCCGGACGGTGGGGAGCAGGAGCCGGAACGAAATGCACAGAGCCCGGACGGTGGGGAGCAGGAACCGGAACGGAATGCACAGATCCCGGGAGGAGAGGCGCAGGACCAGGGCAGTGCCGCAGCATCGGATGAGATCATTATAGAGATAGCGCCGGTGGAGCCCATTGTCATCAAGGAGGACATCGGCGGATCCTGAGCATCCGTTTTTCGGATGAGGGGAGAGGGAGTGTGGGAGAAAGGCTGAATATGGTATGAGCAGGGATTGGAAAAAATGGGCGGAGGAAAAAGGCATACAAAAGTGGTTTCGCAGGGATAATCTGATCGTCCTTGTGCTGGCGGGGATCCTGCTGGTCATTATTGCGCTTCCCACAAAAGAGGGCGGGCAGAAGACGCAGGAGAACGCAGAGGGGGTATCCGGTATCCTGAATGAAGATAATCGCAGCACCGGGCAGCAGGAAGAAACGCAAGAGGAGGAAAGCTATGCGGCATATCTGGAAGAGCGGCTGACCCAGGCACTGTCCAGCATGGCGGGAGTGGGGAAAGTGGAGGTGATGATTACGGTAAAGTCTTCGCGCGAGCTGGTGGTGGAGAAGGAGCAGCCGGTGAACCGGTCTTCTACAAATGAGAAGGATGCACAGGGCGGCAGCCGGTCTGTGAGCCAGGTAGATTCTCAGGAAAATACGGTTTATCAGACCCAGTCAGGCGCAAGCGCCCCTTTTGTCGTAAAGACGCTGCCGCCCCGGATCGAAGGCGTACTGGTGGTGGCGGAGGGGGCGGGGAACGGTACGATCGACCGGAATATCGTGGAGATTGCCCAGGCTCTCTTCGGCGTGGAGGCACATAAGGTGAAGGTGGTGAAAATGGAAGCGGTCCGGGAGGAATCCCGATAACTTCTGTGCATATATCATTTGGAAGGCTCATACAATGAACTAGTAAAACGCAAAGAGGGGAATCAAAGTGAAAAGCTTAGTGAAAAAAAATCAGCTAATGATAACCGCACTGGCAATTATGATTGCAATCGCAGGCTATCTGCAGTTTGCGGGGACCGGACTGGAAGAAGATTATGTAAAGACGGATGAGGAAAACGTAAACAATGCAACAAGTCCGGTGGATTCCGGCGGTATTGTAACCGAGAACTTTACATTGGACGGATTGCTGGATCTGTCAGAGGAGGATCTGGTGACGGGGAACGGGCTGACAGAGATTGAAAGCCTGGATTCGGATGCAGATGTGATTGCAGACGATTATCTCGACGCGGATATGTCCGTTCTGGACGCAGCAGGGACAGCCGCCGGGGAAGGTACGGACACGGATTTGGCGATGGCAGAGGGGACACAGACTGCAGACAATGGGGATGAGGCCGTAGGCGTGTCTGGTGCAGCCGAGGGAAAAGTGGAAGGGAATACGCCGGAAGAAGGAGAGATCCCCGGGGAGGCAGTGTTTACATCCACATCGGGTGTGGCCGTGCTGTCGGAGGCAAAGCTTTTAAAGGAGCAGACCAGAGCGAAAAATAAGGAGACATTGCTGGAGATTATCAACAGCTCCGGAATCAGCGATGAACAAAAGCAGGCGGCGGTGGACAGCATGGTGGAAATGACGGCCGTTGCGGAGAAGGAATCCGCCGCGGAGATCCTTTTGGAAGCCAAGGGGTTTAAGGATGTGGTAGTCAGTATCAACGGGGATGCTGTGGACGTGGTGGTGAATGCCGCGGCGCTGGATGACATTATGAGAGCGCAGATCGAGGATATTGTCAAGCGTAAGACAGAAGTTGCGGCGGAAAATATCATCATCAGCACCGTGGCGCAGTAAACAGACGGCAGACAATCGGATTTTCCGCAAAAATATGTTTGTTTTACATAGGGGATATGGTATAATGTTGACACACAAGGACTTCCGGAAAGGACAAAAGAACCTATGAAGAGAATATTTTTAATCGTTTTGGACAGTTTTGGTATCGGCGCTATGGAGGATTCGGTTTCTTACGGCGACGTGGATGTAAATACGCTGAGAACCGTCTCTTCCAGCCCGTATTTTCATATGCCTCATATGCAGGAACTGGGGCTGTTTCAGATAGACGGCGTGAAGCTTTCCGGCCCGGCGGGGCAGGGGGAGCGGGCCGCTGCCCATAGAGCGGTGATTGCCAGGATGGCGGAGCGCTCCAGGGGAAAGGATACCACCATAGGCCATTGGGAGATTGCAGGCGTTTTTTCTCCGAAACCGCTGCCCACATATCCGGACGGATTTCCGGAGGAAGTGCTGGATGCCTTCTGCCGGAAAACGAAGAGAGGCATATTGTGCAACCGTCCCTATTCCGGAACCGCGGTGATTCAGGATTACGGGGATGCCCACCGCCTTAGCGGTGATCTGATTGTCTATACCTCGGCGGACAGTGTGTTCCAGATCGCCGCTCATGAGGAGGTGGTTGCGGTGGAGGAACTGTATGAATACTGCCGCATGGCCAGGGAGATTCTGCAGGGAGAACATGGCGTGGGGAGAGTTATTGCCAGACCTTTTACCGGTCCCTGCAGGGGACAATATACGCGCACGGCCCGCAGACATGATTTTTCCATCGTGCCGCCTTCGGTTACCATGCTGGATCAGCTGTCGGATGCGGGGAAGGATGTGATCGCAGTGGGAAAGATCCGGGATATTTTCGCCGGAAAGGGAATCACGGAATCGGTGTACACGGCGGGAAATGCGGAAGGTATAGACAGGACTCTGGAATATCTGGACAAAGATTTTGAGGGATTGTGCTTTATTAATCTGGTGGATTATGATATGCTGTACGGGCATCGCAGAGATGCGGACGGTTATGCGAAGGCCCTGCGTTATTTTGACGACAGGCTGCCTGCCCTGCTGGATAAGCTGGGGGATGAGGATCTGCTGATGATGACAGCGGATCACGGCTGCGATCCGGGTTATATGGCTACCACGGATCATACCAGGGAATACACGCCTTTTCTGATGTACGGAAGGAAAGTGCCGCCGAAGAATCTGGGAACGAGGAAGACCTTTGCGGATATAGGAGCTACGGTGCTGGATTATTTTGGCATAAAGCCCGCCTTTGAGGGGGAGACTATGCTGGAGGGATCGCTTACGCCGCCATAGAGCGGGAACCGGATTATGGACTTCTATAGATACATGGGTAAACTAATGGAGGTTATTAAAAATGAGTGATTATACAGAAGAAATCAACCGCCGCCGTACGTTTGCGATTATTTCGCATCCGGACGCAGGAAAGACCACATTGACGGAGAAATTCCTGTTATACGGCGGCGCTATCAACCTGGCAGGGAGCGTCAAGGGAAAGGCTACGGCCAGACATGCCGTCTCTGACTGGATGGAGATAGAGAAAGAAAGGGGAATTTCGGTCACTTCTTCCGTATTGCAGTTTGAATATGACGGTTTCTGCATCAATATTCTGGATACGCCGGGGCATCAGGATTTCTCTGAAGATACGTACCGTACTCTGATGGCGGCGGATTCTGCGGTGATGGTGATCGACGCATCCAAGGGGGTGGAGGCCCAGACCAGGAAGCTTTTCAAGGTCTGCGTGATGCGCAAGATCCCTATTTTTACCTTTATAAACAAATTGGACCGGGACGCAAACGATACCTTTGATCTGTTGGATGAGATCGAGAAGGAGCTGGGGATCGCTACCTGTCCGTTAAACTGGCCCCTGGGTTCGGGGAAAGAGTTCAAGGGCGTGTATGACAGGGAGAAGAAATGTGTTATCTCCTATTCCGATACGGAGAAGGGCACAAAGGAGGGAACTGCCACGGAGATCCCGCTGGATGAGGAGGCGCGTCTGCGGGAGACAATCGGCGACGGAGCGGTGGACAGGCTTTTGGAGGAGATGGAGCTGCTGGACGGCGCAGGAGCCGATTTCGATCTGGAGGCAGTACGCGCCGGGGAATTGACGCCGGTATGTTTCGGTTCCGCACTGACGAATTTCGGCGTGGAAATCTTTTTAAAGCATTTTCTGGCCATGACTACCACGCCCCTGCCACGCAAGTCGGATAAAGGAATGATAGAACCGGCAGAAAATGAGTTCAGTGCATTTGTTTTCAAGATTCAGGCCAATATGAATAAGGCTCATCGGGACAGGATTGCATTTATGCGCATCTGCTCCGGCAAATTTGACGCTCAAATGGAAGTGCGCCATGTGCAGGGGGGCAAGGTGATGCGTCTGTCTCAGCCCCAGCAGATTATGGCCGACGAGAGGAAGATTTTAAGCGAAGCCTACGCGGGTGATATTATCGGTGTGTTCGATCCTGGCATTTTCTCCATCGGGGATACCTTGTGCAGCCCCAAAGAGAAATTTCAATACGAGGGGATACCTACCTTTGCGCCGGAGCATTTCGCCAGAGTGCGGCAGATGGACACTATGAAGCGGAAGCAGTTCGTGAAGGGAATTCAGCAGATTGCCCAGGAAGGCGCCATCCAGATTTTCCAGGAGTTCAATACGGGGCTGGAAGAGATTATCGTAGGGGTAGTTGGCGTTCTGCAGTTTGACGTGCTCAAGTACAGGCTGGAAAATGAATATAATGTGGAAATTCGGCTGGACAACCTGCCTTATGAACATATCCGGTGGATTGAAAATAAAGACGAAGTGGATATCGCCAGACTTACGGGCACTTCGGATATGAAGAAGGTAAAGGACATGAAGGGAAATCCTCTGCTGCTGTTTGTGAATTCCTGGAGCATTGGGATGACCCAGGAGCGGAACAAGGGATTGGTGCTGACAGAGTTTAGCAGGAATTAGGTTCCCGGCGGCGTATAGTTGGGCAGGGGAGAGCGGCCGCAGGAAGAGACAGGCTTCAAGGAGGACGTAAGAAACCGACAATGAGAAAAAGAAGACGCAGACAGAAAAGCTGGCAGAAGAGTTGCTTCTTTTTGCGGATGGTGTTCCTGTGCTTTCTGCTCACAGGTTGTGCAGGCAGGGAAGTGCTGGACGAGATTCCCAAAGACTTTATTTTGTCATGGGGAGAGACAGAGACGGTTTCCGAAGAGGAAGAGGAGGAGAGTTCTTCCGAGGAAGAAGAACCGGCGGAATGCTTTCTGATGGAGGAGGCTTCTTCCTTTGCCTACAAGAGCTTAAATGAGGCGGAGAGAGCCTGGTACCGGGATATGGAACGGATCCTGGGAGGCTTTCAGGAGGAAGGCGTGCTGAGCAGGACCGGGCTGGAAGGCGGGTTGGACGACACTTGTATCGACAAAGTTTTTCAGTGTGTGCTCAGTGACCATCCGGAGCTTTTCTATGTGGAAGGTTACTCCTATGTCAAGTATGCCATCGGCAATAAGATTACCGCTCTGCATTTTTCCGGAACCTATAGTATGGACCTGGAGACTGCCGTTGTCCGAAGGGAGGAAATCCGCGCTGCCGTGGAGGAGCTTGCTGCCGGGATCAGTGAAGATGCCTCCGACTACGAGAAGGTAAAATATGTGTATGAGACCCTGATCCGCAATACGGATTATGACCTGGAAGCGCCGGACAACCAGAATATTTACTCCGTCTTTGTCCGGCATTTCAGTGTCTGCCAGGGATATGCCAAAGCTACCCAGTATCTGCTCAATTTCCTGGGTGTGGAGTGTACGCTGGTGCTGGGGACAGTGGAATCGGGAGAGGGGCATGCATGGAACCTGGTGAAGGTGGACGGCGATTATTACTATGTGGATACCACATGGGGAGATGTATCCTACCGGACGGACGGCAGCGGGGAGAACGGGGAGATCTCCATGCCGGAGATCAATTATGATTACCTGAATGTGACCACGGAGGAGCTTCTCCGCACCCATTCTATCGGCGGAGAGGTTCCCATGCCGCTGTGCACTGCAAAAACCGCCAATTATTATGTGCAGGAGGGGGCATTGTTCACGGCCTATGACAGGGAGCAGATGGCGGCGCTGTTTCAAAAGGCGGCCGGGAGCGGGCAAAACGACATTACGGTGAAATGTGCCGACGCCGCCTGCTATGAAGAAATTCTGAGGATTTTGATCGAAGACCAGGAGATCTTCCAATTCCTTGCGGAAGGCGAAAGCCGGATCGCCTATGCCCAGAACGAAAAACAGTTATCCTTGACATTTTGGGTGACAAATGAATAGAAGATGTGGTATAATGTTGACTCAAAGAGCATTGAGACAACTTTTGATTCCATATGCGCTGACGCGCATGAAATTAGGGTATACTGAAAATATTATAGTGAGATAAGAAAAGAGGTAACGGAAGCATAATTGCGGAACTGGAAACAGCAATTATGCTTACGGGACCTCGGAGGATTTACGGACGAATGTATTTGTCGGCCGGAAATTCTCCGCAGAAAAGAGGTAACGGAAGCATAATTGCGGAACTGGAATAGGAGGTTATACATGGAAAGGGAAAAGGAGAACAGTACAGTATTGAGAGAGGCGGAGAAAGTCGGCGTGGTTCAGATTGCCGATGATGTGGTGGCAACGATCGCGTCCCTGGCGGCCACGGAGGTGGAGGGCGTCAGCTCTCTGGCCGGGAATATTACAAATGAACTGATCAGCAAGGTCGGCGTGAAGAAGCTGTTCAAATCCGTGCGTGTGACCGTGGAAGAGCGGAATGTAAAAGTAGATCTGGCACTGATTATGGAATATGGGTACGGGATTCCGGCAACATGCCATCAGGTACAGGCCAAGGTCAAGGCGGCCATTGAAAATATGACGGGATTAGGCTGCAGCGATGTAAACATCCGCATTGCAGGCGTAAAGGTTAGGTAAATATACACGATGGGACGACACGAGCAGAGGGAACAGATATTCAGACTTTTGTTTCAGGTGGAATTTCATACTTCGGATGAAATGCCGAGACAGATGAGGCTGTTTCTGGAAGACAATGAAGAGATCGGAAGCCAGAAGGACGCTGATTATATAGAGAGTCGCTGTCAGAAAATACGGGAGAAGATCCCGGAGATAGACAGACTCATCGACGACAACACAGTAGGCTGGGAGACTTCCCGTATGGGGAAAGTGGAACTGGCCGTACTGCGTCTGGCTGTCTATGAAATGCGTTACGATGAGGACATTCCTGCCGGGGTGGCCATCGACGAGGCGGTAGAGATTGCGAAAAAATACGGTCAGGAGAATGCGGGCGGTTTCGTGAATGCCATTCTGGCCAAAATCGTAAAATTAGGATAGCTGTCTGCTTTTTTGGCAGTCATGAGACGGGTGATTGAGATTCGGAATGTTTATACCGTAGGACAATTGAATTCTTATATTAAAAATATGTTCACGCAGGATTATCTTTTGCGGAGCCTCTATGTCAAAGGCGAGGTGAGCAACTGCAAATATCACTCCTCCGGTCATATTTATTTTACGTTGAAGGATTCCAAAGGGACCATAAGCTGCGTGATGTTTGCGGGCAGCCGTGCAGGTCTCTCTTTTCGTATGTCTGAGGGACAGCAGGTGATCGTAGGAGGAACTGTTGACGTATATCAGAGGGACGGAAAATATCAGCTGTACGCGAAAGAAATTCTTCTGGACGGCAGCGGCATGCTGTATGAGAGATTCGAGCAGCTCAAGAGAGAGCTGGAAGAGTGCGGTATGTTTGCGGCACAATATAAAAGGCCCATTCCCAGGTTTATCCGTACCTTGGGCGTGGTAACTGCGGATACCGGAGCGGCCGTGCGGGATATCATCCAGATCGCAGGCAGGAGAAATCCTTATGTCCAGATTATCCTCTATCCGGCCATCGTACAGGGAGCCGGGGCAGTACCCAGTATCGTCAGGGGAATCCGCGCCCTGGAGGCGCTGGGGGTGGATGTGATGATCGTAGGCCGGGGCGGCGGTTCCATAGAGGATCTGTGGGCTTTCAATGAGAGAGAGGTGGCGCAGGCGGTATTCGACTGCCCGGTGCCGGTGATCTCTGCCGTGGGACATGAAACGGATACGACGATTATCGACTTCGTGGCGGATCTGAGGGCGCCTACGCCCTCTGCGGCGGCAGAGCTGGCGGTGACGGATTTCCGCGAGATCCTGGGCGGATTGTACGCCCGCCAGGAGGCATTGAACCGGCTGATGCAGCAGCGGATCCAGGAAGCGCGGGAGAAAAGCCGGCATATGGCTCTCTTGATGAGGGTGGTGAGTCCTGTGGGCCGGATCCGGGAGGAGAGGACGACACTGATTTCGGCCCAGGAGCGTTTGCAGGAGAGGATGAAGCGTTTGCTGGAAAAGAGGCGCCATACTTTGGCTCTTTATATCGAGCGAATGCGGGGACTTTCTCCTTTGGAGAAGCTAAACAGCGGATTTTCCTATGTGGAAAATGAACAGGGGAAGAATATCGCTTCCGTGGAACAGGTGGAGACAGGACAGGAGCTCCGGATCTTCGTGCGGGACGGCATCATCAGGGCGAAAGTGACGGCAGCGGAAGGAAATGAGGAGCTGCCATTCGGAGAGAGAGGCCCGAAGGAAGAAGAGCCGTGCAAAGCGTAGCCTGGAAGGAAACGAGGATCTACTGTTCGGAGAGAGGTCCGGAGGAAGAAGAGGAGCCGTGCAAAGTGCAGCCTGGAAGGAAATGAGGAAGGGCTTTCGGCGGTGCGGGAAAGGAAAAGGCAGGAGCGGAGAATGGGTGAGGAGAAGAAGGAACTGAGCCTGGAGGAGAACTTTGCCAGGCTGGAGGAGATCATAGAACGTCTGGGAGAGGAGATTGCTCTGGAAGAAGCCTTCCGGGTCTATGGAGAGGGAATGGCGGTCTTAAAGCAATGTAACGAGCAGATAGACAGAGTGGAAAAGCAGGTGCTGAAGATGAGTGCGGAAGGGCAGCTGGAGGAGTTTGAGCATGGATACGAGGGAATTTGAAAGCAGGCTGGAAGAAGCTACAAAAATAGCCGGGGAGGCAGTGCTCCGCCATCTTCCGGAGGAGGCAGGGCAGCAGAGCCGGCTGACGGAGGCCATGAATTACAGCATCACGGCAGGGGGGAAAAGACTGCGCCCCATATTGATGCTGGAGACATATAAAATGTGCGGAGGCTGCGACGGGGAACTGATCGGTTTCTTTATGGCGGCTATTGAGATGATCCATACGTATTCTCTGGTACACGATGATCTGCCGGCCATGGACAATGACCGGTACCGCAGGGGCAGAGAGACCACATGGTATGTGTATGGAGATGCCATGGGAATTCTGGCCGGAGACGGGCTGCTGAATTACGCTTTCGAGACAGCACTGAAAGCGCCGGAATATTGTTTGAAAAAAGATGATATAACGAATGAAGAGAAACTGGAGATATCAGGAAGAATATGGCGGGCACTGTCGGTATTGTCCCGGAAAGCCGGAATTTACGGCATGATCGGAGGACAGGCTGTGGATATTATGACTCAGGGCCGGGAGGACGAGGAATTGCTGACAGAGACGCTTCTGTTCATTCATGAGCACAAAACGGCGGCTCTGATAGAGGCGGCCATGATGACGGGGGCGATTCTGGCAGGAGCCGGCGAGAGACAGATTCAGGAAATCGAGAAGTGTGCCAGGAATATCGGGCTTGCATTTCAGATTCAGGATGATATTCTGGATGTGACGGGGGACAGCCGGGAGCTGGGGAAGAGCATCGGCAGCGATGCCTGCAACCGGAAGGCCACCTATGTCAATCTGAAGGGGCTTAAGCAGTCGGGGGAGGATGTGGAGGCATTATCACGGGAAGCGGCGGCGATTCTGGACGGCTTCGAGGGAGAACACGGGTTTCTGCAGGAGTTGATTCTGAACCTGATATACAGACGCAAATGATGCGGAAACGGAAAGGATATGGTGGATATGTTTCTGGAAACCATAGAACAGGCAAATGATATCAAGAAGATAAAAAAGGAAGATTTGAACGCCCTGGCAGCGGAGATCAGGGAATTTCTGATCCGGACGATCAGTGTGACAGGCGGACATCTGGGCTCCAATCTGGGGGCCGTGGAATTGACCATGGCGCTGCATCTTAGTTTGAATCTGCCGGAGGATAAGATTATCTGGGATGTGGGTCATCAGTCTTACACTCATAAAATTCTCACCGGGCGAAAGGAAGGTTTTTCTTCTTTGCGCCAGTTTCATGGGCTTAGCGGTTTTCCGAAACGAAAAGAAAGCGAATGCGATGTCTTCGATACGGGGCACAGCTCAACCTCTATTTCCGCAGGTCTGGGGTTGGTGAAGGCCAGAGATATCACGGGCGGGAAGCAGACCATTGTGTCTGTCATCGGCGACGGATCCCTCACAGGCGGCATGGCTTATGAGGCTTTGAACAATGCTTCCAAGCAGGAGACCAATTTTATCATTATCTTAAATGACAATAATATGTCCATTTCCGAAAATGTGGGCGGTGTGTCCAAGTATCTGAATAATATCCGTACTGCTTCCAGCTATCTGGATCTGAAAAAAGGAATTTATAATGCGCTGCAGGGAACCAAGAGAGGCGACAGTACCATCAACCGGATCCGCAGGGCAAAGAGCAGCTTTAAACAGCTGGTGATCCCGGGCATGCTGTTTGAGGACATGGGGATTACGTATCTGGGGCCGGTGGACGGTCATGATATTTCCTCTATGGTGTCGGTGATCAATGATGCCAAGCGGGTGGAGGGGCCGGTGATGATCCACGTACTGACCCAGAAGGGCCGGGGATATCGTCCGGCGGAGCGGCATCCGGCCAGATTTCACGGGGCGGAGCCCTTTGACATTGAGACCGGCATTCCCTCCCATCCCAGAACCGTGGCAAACTATACGGATATTTTTTCCACGGTGATGTGCAAGCTTGGGCAGCGGGATGAAAAAATCGTGGCCATTACCGCGGCCATGCCTGACGGAACGGGGCTGAAGCGCTTTCACAATATGTATCCTGACCGCTTTTTTGACGTCGGGATCGCGGAGGAGCACGCGGTTACCTTTGCGGCAGGATTGGCGGCAGGAGGGATGAAGCCCATCGTAGCGGTGTATTCTTCCTTTCTGCAGAGAGCTTATGACCAGATTTTACATGATGTCTGTATCCAGAACCTGCCGGTGGTATTTGCCATAGACAGGGCAGGGCTGGTGGGCAGCGACGGGGAGACCCATCAGGGGATTTTTGATTATACATACCTGACCGGTATTCCGAATATGCATGTCTGCGCGCCCAAGAATAAATGGGAATTGTCCGATATGATGAAATTTGCGGTGGGTCTGGGAAAGCCCATAGCAGTGCGCTACCCGAGAGGGACGGCCTATGCGGGATTGAAGGAGTACAGGGCGGAGGTGGAACTGGGCAGGGCGGAATGGATCTACCGGGAGCGGGAGATCGCGCTGTTCGCCGTGGGCAGTATGGTAAAGACGGCGGAAAGGGTGCGGGATGCGCTGAAGGAGAAGGGCTTCGCTGTGAGCCTGATCAATGCCCGCTTTGTGAAGCCCATCGACGAGACGGCGGTGGAGGAAGCCTGCAGAGATCATGAGCTGATCGTGACTATGGAGGAGAATGTGGCCTGCGGTGGTTATGGGGAGAAGGTGCTGGACTATATGAACCGGCAGGGACTTGGGAACCGGCTGCTCACCGTGGCGCTTCCGGACGCCTATGTGGAACATGGCAATGTAGAGCTGCTGAAGGCGGAAATCGGCATCGACGCGAAGGGGATTGCAGACAGAATTTGCGGTATAATGGGGGGCAAATGAAGGAGAGATTGGATGTGATCCTGGTAAAGCGGGGCTATGCGGCGTCTCGGGAGAAGGCGAAAGCCATGATTGTATCGGGAAATGTCTATGTGGACGGGCAGGAGGCGCGTAAGGCAGGAACTTTTCTGGACGAGCAGGCGGATGGGCTGGAAGTGCGGGGGGATGTGCTCCCTTATGTGAGCAGGGGCGGGCTGAAGCTGGAGAAAGCGGTGAGACAGTGGGGGATTGTCATGGAAGGAAAGGTCTGTATGGATATCGGGGCTTCCACGGGAGGATTCACGGACTGTATGCTGCAAAACGGGGCTGCCAGGGTATATGCGGTGGACGCGGGACGGGAACAGCTGGCGCAGAAACTTAGAGAAGACGAAAGAGTAGTCTGCATGGAGGAGACGAATTTCAGATATATGGCGCCGGAGGAGATCGGAGAGAAGCTGGATTTTATCAGTGCGGACGTGTCCTTTATCTCTTTGACTAAGGTGCTGATTCCTGCCAGGGAACTGCTGGGGACGGGGGGAGAGATGGTATGCCTGATCAAACCGCAGTTTGAGGCTGGCAGGGAGAAGGTGGGGAAAAAGGGTGTGGTGAGGGATAGCCGGATTCGATGTGAGGTGATGGCGAAAATCGTGGATTATGCGGACATGATCGGTTTCACCGTATCGGGACTGGACTATTCGCCGGTGAGAGGGCCGGAGGGAAATATTGAATATCTGCTGTATCTGCACAAAGACAAGACCGAGGAGGAAATTGCAGGGCTTTCGGAACGGGAAGCAGAGGCGGCGCTTGAGGTATTGAGGGCGGAAGCAGGGGGACTTTCCTGCACCCCCGGGTGGAAGGCGCTGATTGCAAAAGTGGCGGAGGAATCCGTCAGGGGGACAGAATAATGGCAGGAGGGGATATGAAGCATTTTCTGGT
>OFFY01000362.1_pt1 | contig 47607 bp, 37 predicted proteins | sample 1521481 | NCBI WGS metagenome assembly OFFY01 (sample SAMEA3504117, study PRJEB24116) | mouse gut metagenome | biome: mouse gut; feature: mouse-associated habitat; material: faeces | place: Denmark | collected 2011
CGATGCTCCCTCCTGCCATAAGTTTTGAACAGATAAGCATTATTCAGTTTGATCTTTTTCAGGAACGGATATGGTTGGAAACCGCCCCGTCATTTCAAAACAATCCAGGATAGATTAAAAATTCCCCTCCCGCATCATAAAATTGCATTCTAGCTTTCCGATTCTGCAGATGCTGAGTGCATAATCCAGGCTCCGTGCGTAAAAATACACCATGTTTTCCAAAAAAGGCCCATAGTTATCGTTACAGTTTTTGCATTATTGTCAAAATCTGCAACGATAACACAGGGGTTCGGAGACACCATATACTCAGTCAAACAAAATTTCCTCCACCGTCACAAAGGTATACCCCTCATCCAACAGTTCGTCAATGGCTTTCAGCGCCGCCGTCACGGAAGTGTCATAGTAATCATGCATCAGAATAATGTCATTCTCCCCTGTCTTGCTGACGATTTTCTCTGTAATCCGCCCCACGTTCCGGGAGCTCCAGTCCAACGGATCCACGGTCCAGAGCACTGGAAACATATTCAGCTCTTTCTCAAAGCTTTTGTCCCAGGAACCGTAGGGAGGCCGTACATACTGCACTTCCTCCCCGGTGATCTCCTTTAAAATTTCATTGGTCTTGATCAGCTCATCCCTGAATTTTTCCCGGTTATTCTTGGTCAGCTGGATATGACTGTATGTATGATTCCCGATCAGATGTCCCTCTTCGAACATCCTTTCGATAATATCCGGATGTAATTCCGCATGTTCCCCGGTCACGAAAAAGGTAGCATGTATCCCCCTCTCTTTCAATCCGTCCAGCAGCTGCGCCGTATAGCTGGGATGCGGCCCGTCGTCAAAGGTAATCGCAATTTTCTTCACATCCTCCGTCTCTAAAATATCCCCGCCCTCCACAGTCCGAACCATACCGCTGTCTGCTGCCACACTCCGGCTTTGCAGCCCGTATAAACCCAAAAAAAGCAATCCCGCCACTATATCAAATAGCAAAACTGCCGCCGTCATCTTTTTCATATAAATCGCAATCCTTGTAATTACCTTGATGCAATATATGAATCTACGCGGGAAAGAATGCCTTTTCCCGATGAAAAAAGCTCACTTACATATTCCCGGTTCCGGGTTGTCAGTTCTTCCTTTTTTGTGTTATAATGTTGATTCAGAAAGGCACCCAGTCAACTTCTGATTCCATATGCGCCGGAGCGCAATGTGTTGATGCGTATGGAACAGACTCTTATAGAATCCGCCTTTTGATTCTATTATAAAAACAGGTATCCGGGACAATCAACTCCAGGCGCCTTCCTCCCTGGTTCGCAAAATCCCCGGAAACAATCTCTGATCGAAAGGAAGAAGAACTATGGCAGCACTTACAATTGAAAAATCAAAACCTCTCTGCAGCTTCTCACAGCCCATGACTACATTATATCTCATCACCCAGGGGTGCGTGAACGTCCGCTGTCCGGGAGGAGCCTATCAAATAGGGACAGGTGATGTAGCCGGCATCTGTGAGATCTGCTCCGATATTCACTTTCTGGATTACACCGCATTGGAAGATACCACACTGATGCCCTATCCTCTCACCGGCATGGATGCTTTGGATTATCTGTTGCAGAAGCACCAGAATATCGCGAAGCTCTTTGTTTTGTCCCTGTTCCGTCAGTTTAACGCCATGCTGGAGCAAAACTCCCTGTCGGAAGTAAACAGCGCGGCGCTCTACCGGAAGCTCCAGGCAGACTGCGAGCTGTACAGCAGCCTGTGCAGCCAATATAATATCCAGTCCCGCATTCCGGCAGAGGTAGAAGAAATTCAGCCATGCCTGGAGGAAACCCCTGACGAATGGCTGAATAAATATTATTTTTCCCTGCAGCGTGTCTATCGGGGCGAGAATTCCAATATCCTGCTGCAGGAGCCGGGGCTGTCCCTGGGTGTGCTTAGAAAAGGTTCTCTGGATCTTTACAAGACATACCGTGTACTGGATGCCCAGGCGCAGTATCGTTCCAAGATTGTCAATTGTTACTTCAATCCGTCCGGAAATGACATGTTCGACAGCCTGACCAAGCTCTACTACCGCCTCTGCCAGACCGGGCAGGAATCGGGCGAACTCTATGACAGCATAGAACAGACGCTGCGCCTTCCTGAAGAATACAGTCTTTCACCGGAATCCCAGGCTCTGCCCCGGGTGGAGTCTTTCCGGAAAAAGGTAGAGACACTCGCCCGCCCTGACAAGGTATCCGGCACAGAGGAAAGCTCTGATTCGGATATTCTCCGGCAGCTGGAAGGTTCTCTGGATACGATTTTGGATTTTGCCGGACTGGACAGAGACAAGGAACTCTCCTTTCGGGAGCATGTGGCCCTATACAAGGCCGCCTCGGATAAAAGCTCTACAAACGATGATTGCAGCCGTCTGCGCAGGACCCTGACGGAGGAATTCCATCTTCTCTATTCGGAGGTATTTGAGCGCTCCCTTTCCGTTTCCGATCTGCCGGTTCCCGTACGCATGTTTCTCTATTTCGGATATGTGGATGAGAAGCTTGCAGGAGAGGACAACTGCATCATCCTCTACCGTCTGGCCTGCTTTATGAACGCATCGGGACAATCCGGCGTCTATACCTTCTATGACTGGTTGATGGCTATTTACAATGGAGAGAAAAATCCCAGCCGCAGCGAACTGGATGAGGATTTTGACGACTTCCTTTATCAGCAGAAGAGAAAGGGGACTCTCTCTGCCGCAGAGCTGACCGCCCTGGAAAATAATTCCCTGGAGAAGGTGCGCTACGAGCTCCAGAATCTGTTCCCCAGCGCCAATAAGGTGACCTTTGGACGGATACCTGCTTATTGTCCGCTGTTTACCTCAGAAAATGTGCTGAAGGATCTGAATACCTCCTTTATCACACCTGAGAGAATCAGCAGTGCATTAAATATGTTAAAGAAAATCGACTTTTCCGCCTTTTATAGGGAAACCATCGATTATGAGGCATACCAGTCCATGAATCGGGAGCCCATCCATGTGGAGTATCTGCCGGATATTATCCTCATGCCCAATGCGGGGATCCGGGGTTCACTATGGCAGGAAATCGAAGGCAAGAAGCGCAACAGTCCCAGCCGTATGATCCTTCCCATATTTTATATGGAAAATCTGGACACCGCCATGGTGCGCATGACCGGCGAATTCCGCTGGGAGATGTGCAAGCGTATCCAGAGCGGACGCTGGAACGATGTGTCAGAGCCCTCCCTCACCAGTGAATATTTTGATTTTATGCAGTTTTATAAGAAAAATAATGAGCTGACCAAGGATATGAAAGAAAAACTGCAAACCAGTCTGATTCGGGCGAAGAACAGCTTCAAGGAGATGTTTGTACGGGATTACATCACATGGGTTCTTTATGAGGGCAACGGTTCGGCCAGACTGAATAAGGTAGCCCGCAGAATCCTGTTTATGTATTGTCCGTTCCCTGCTTCCATCGATAGTACACTGGAACAGAATCCCATGTTCTCCGAGCTCCTCAGCCGCCAGAAGATTCTGAACAGCCAGCGCGTACATAAGCTTGAAGTTCTCAGACAAAGGCTGCGTAACAGCGCCACCCCCATTCCCGACTGTCTGGAACAGGAGATAGCCTTTGCGGCAAGGAAACCGGAGGGCTGTGAATAAGGGCTGCCGCAGTCCTAATACCGCTGTCATGAATAAGTGTTTTGGGCGCTCTACTGATTCCAAGTCCGTCCGGAGACGGACTTTCGCATAATACAAAACAGGAAAGCCTGCCGTTCCCCTTCAAACCCGAAGAACAGCAGGCTTTCTTTTTCTCCATGTCCTAAAACGATTATTTCCTCTTCAATACCAGATGCTGAGGCAGACCGTTTACCATAAATGGCTGGTAATCGCCCAGAATCAGGGGCTCCACATAGTTGATAAACTCGTCTGTTACATAGTTTCCTTCCTTGTTCATCCAGTTGCGGGGAACCAGTTTCTCATTGTTGGCAATGCGATGCACATCGTAAATACCTGCAGCGCTCATGTAAGGATCATCCGCCACACGATCGATAACTACCATCTTGCCGCTGTCTCCCTCATCCGCAGCCTTCACCGCAGCGCCGCCTACCATGAATGCCTCGTCCACGTCCACACGGGAAGCCATATGGGAAGCGCTTCTCTGCAGGGTGGAAAACTCGATGCTTCTGGTCTTGCAGCCGGTCTCCGCACGCAGGAAGTTGGCCAGATAAGCCGCAGTACCCTGAAGCTGCTTGTGGCCGAATGCGTCCACATAATCCGCGCCGCCGGACAGTTCGCTGACATATCTGCCGTCGGCCAGTTTGATTCCCTCGGAAACCGCAATCACGACGGACTCCTTCTTCTTCAGCAGCTCTGTGGCATGCTTCAGGAACTTGTCAATATCGAACACAACCTCGGGAAGATAGATCAGGTCGGGGCCTTCGCACTCCTCCGTCCTGGCCAGAGCAGTTGCACCGGTAAGCCATCCTGCATTACGTCCCATGACCTCCAGGATGGTGATGGCTTCCTTGTCATTATATGTCAGGCCCAAAGCATCACGGATGATCTCCTTGGTGGAAGCGGCGATATATTTAGCGGCGCTTCCGAAACCGGGCGTATGGTCCGTAAGAGCCAGATCATTGTCAATGGTCTTGGGTACGCCCAGGAATTTCTGGGTATGTCCCTTGATAATCGCATAGTCGGACAGCTTCTTGATGGTGTCCATGGAATCATTTCCGCCAATGTAAATGAATGCTTCGATCTGGAGCTTGTCCAAAAATTGGAAAATCTTCTCATAAATCTCGGAATTCTCATGAATCTCCGGCAGCTTATAGCGGCAGGATCCCAGGAATGCGGAAGGTGTTCTCTTCAGCAGCTCAATGTCCATGTCGGAATGAATCTGGGTAGCCAGATCCACATACTGCTCATCCAGAAATCCCTGAATACCGTGAAGCATTCCATATACCTTATGGAAGCCTCTCTCTTTGGCAGTCTTGTATACGCCTGCCAGGCTGGAATTAATGACGGCAGTAGGTCCGCCGGACTGCCCTACAATAATGTTACGTTTCTTTGCCATTGTTAGCTCCTCCAAATTATACTGTATATAGCATGTAAATGGTTCTATCTGCTAAATCATACCAAATATAAAGGAAAAATACAATATGTATTGTGATACTTTTCGAGCTTCTTTTGCGTAAATTTATAGGAATCCGTATCTGAATATCCCTTGCAGCACAATCCTTTCTTGATTGAGCATAGGAATGCCTTCCTCCACTACTCGCACGCCGGGCACCTGTCAGCCTCTGCTGACATATTTCCAAGCGCTTTGGCGCTTTGGGTGCCCATATGCATACAAAAACAGCCAGCTGCACAAATGTACAACCGGCCGTAATTCTATACAAACTGATTTCTATCTTCGTCATAGCGGTATCCGATTCCGGCTAATTTCTCCACGATCCCCTGCCTGTCCGCATCCATCTCCTCACAGAGCGCATCCAGGCTTGTATAAAAGTCCCGCAGTTTCATATTGACAAAGCTAAGCAGCATGACAGGATCTTTCGGCAGCATAAGCTCCCCCTTCCTGTGCCATATCTCTATGGTACGATTTTTGCTCTGAAAATGCATATCCCTATTCCGCACTTCCGTCATTTTTTCAGATAGCGGGAGGTATCCTCCTCGATCTGCTTTCCGCAGCTCTTCACGCTCTCTGTAACTGTATAACCCTCATCTCCGAACAGGAACTGGTGCAGCCATACTACATTGGACTCCAGATCCATGGGAATGACACAGCTTCCTTTTGCACCGATATTGCCGGCGGTGCGCAGATCCTCCTTGGGGAATCCGCCCTCTTCCACGATGCTGTATTTCCCGATATCCGCCAGCAGTTCCAGAATATCCGTGGAATCCAGGCTGGTATAGATATTGCCGATGCAGTCATTGAACACCTTGGTCAACGTCATCAAATCCGTTTCTTTGGCTCTCTCTTCCAACGCCTTCAGCACTTCGCGCTGGCGGGCGGTACGTTTGTAGTCCTCTCCGCCTCCGTAGCGGATCCTGCAATAGGCGGTGGCCTGCAGGCCGTCCAGAAGCTGGTATCCCGTTTCCTTTACCGGTATATACTCGCATTTCAGCACGCTGGATACACCGATCTGATAATTATTGATATGCTGCAGTTCTACCTCGTCCACGTCGATATAGATGCCGCCCAGTCCGTCAATCACATCCCGAAGCCCTTTATAGCCCACTGCTGCAAAATCCGTGATATCCATATCCAGATTCATATTCAGCATCTTGACCGCCTGCTCCGCGCCGCCGGTAAAATAAGCCTGCGTAGCCTTCCAGTACTTATCGTTTCCCAGATTCAGATATGTATCCCGATACACACTGACCAATCTGATCTCCCCGGTATCCAGATTCACGCTGGCAATCATGATACTGTCGCTGTGGCTGCTCTTGAAAAGTTGATTGTCCGTCTCCGCATCCAGCCCGAAGAGGGCGATATTGCGGTAGCCTCTCATGGTGCCGCCCTCTTCCTTCAGCTGCTGAATATCCTCATGAATCTCCAGAACCTCCGGATCCAGCTCCGCCATCCTGGGGCCCTCGCTGGTATGGCTCATCACCAGGTACAGGATTCCCAGCATGATCAGAATGATCACTACCTCAATACAAAAGAAAATAAGCCGTATTTTCCGTTTTCCGCTTTGTTTTGTTTCCATACGATTCTCTCCTCCTCCGATTCTTCCGTGCCGGACCGCCCTTTTGCCGCATCCCGGCTCAGAGACCTGACACATCCTTTCTGCGATTTATTATACGGGAAAAATCTTAGGAAACTATGATGATAACTTTATGTATTTCTTAAAAAGATTTTAATATATTTTTGGCCGCAGTTGGCACACGTATTATTACGTGTTATAATGTGATCATGATAGGGTATCAACTTTTCCCAGGTTCTGCAGGAAGCCATTCTGGCGAAAGTACAGCTTTGATCCTTCATAAAGGTTACGCACGGGAAATCTGCTCCCGGCTGAAAAGCAAAAATCAAAAAAGGGAATAGGGTTACCGTATGCCCCATTCCCTCTCTATTTTCGCTTACCAAAAACAGACTCTCTTAATTCTAGTCACACCTTCACAGCAGCCGTCAGCGCGCCGTCATTTACATCAATCTGCACAGTGTCTCCCTGGGATACCCCGTCAGACAAAATCAGCTTCGCTGTCAGCGTCTCCACATATTTCTGGATATACCGCTTCAGCGGACGGGCGCCGTATACCGGGTCATAGGCATTCTCTACGATGAATGCCTCCGCCGCCTCTGTCAGCTCCAGATTCAGATCTTTGTCAGAAAGTCTCCTGTTCAGATCGGCAATGATCAGCTCCACGATGCCGCCGATATTTTCCCTGGTCAGCGGTTTGAACAAAATGGTCTCGTCCAACCTGTTCAGAAACTCGGGGCGGAAATGACCGCGCAGGTCATTCATCACCTGCTCCTCCGCCTCCGGTGCGATCTGGCCGTCAGCCCCGATACCTTCCAACAGGTATCCCGCGCCGATATTGGATGTCATGATCAGGATGGTATTCTTGAAATCCACGGCCCTGCCCTGTGAATCGGTAATTCTGCCGTCATCCAGCACCTGCAGCAGGACATTGAAAACATCCGGATGGGCCTTCTCGATCTCGTCAAAGAGCACCACGCTATATGGCTTCCTCCTGACTGCCTCAGTCAATTGCCCGCCTTCTTCATACCCCACATATCCGGGAGGCGCTCCGATGAGCCTGGACACGGAATATTTCTCCATGTATTCGCTCATATCGATGCGGACCATATTGTTCTCATCGTCGAACAGTGAGGCTGCCAGCGATTTCGCCAGCTCCGTCTTACCCACGCCCGTAGGTCCCAGGAACAGGAAGGAACCGATGGGCTTGGTAGGATCCTTGATGCCTGCTTTGGAACGGATGATGGCCTCCGTAACCTTGGTAACCCCTTCGTCCTGGCCGATGACTCTCCTGTGCAGTTCTTCATCCAGGTGCAAAGTCTTATTTCGTTCACTCTCCGTCAGCTTTGTCACGGGAATGCCCGTCCAGCGGGAGATGATCCGGGCGATTTCCTCATCGGATACCTTCTCATGGACCAGGGACAGATCGGTGGCCCCGGTCTGTTCCTCCTGCTCCAGCTGCTTTTTCAAGGCAGGCAGTGTTCCGTAGCTCAGCTCTGCCGCTTTCTCCAGGTTCCCTTCCATCTGGGCCACCTGAATCTCACTGTTCACGGCGTCGATCTGCTCTCTCAATTTCGACAGCTTATCGACGGATGCCTTCTCATTGTCCCACTGCGCCTTCCTGGAAGCAAAGCGTTCCTTTTCTTCCGCCAGCTCCTTCTGGAGATCTGCCAGACGTTCTTGACTCAATCGGTCATCTTCTTTTTTCAAAGCGGCTTCTTCGATTTCCATCTGCATAATCCGGCGCTGCAGTTCATCCAGCTCTGTCGGCATGCTGTCCAACTCCGTCTTGATCAAAGCACAGGCCTCATCCACCAGATCAATGGCCTTATCCGGCAGGAAGCGGTCCGAAATGTAACGGTTGGACAGCACTGCCGCACTGACCAGGGCATTGTCCATGATTTTCACGCCGTGGTAAACCTCATAGCGCTCCTTGATGCCCCGCAGGATAGAGATGGTATCCTCCACGGTAGGCTCCTCCACCATCACGGGCTGGAAACGTCTCTCCAGAGCCGCGTCCTTCTCGATATACTGCCTGTATTCATCCAGTGTGGTAGCGCCGATACAATGAAGCTCGCCCCTGGCCAGCATGGGCTTTAACATATTTCCGGCGTCCAGCGCCCCGTCTGTCTTGCCTGCTCCCACGATGGTATGCAGCTCGTCGATAAAGAGGATGATCTGGCCGTCACTGTTCTTCACATCCTCCAACACAGCCTTGAGACGCTCCTCGAATTCTCCCCTGTATTTGGCTCCTGCCACCAGGGCTCCCATATCCAGCGCGAATATCTTCTTGTCCTTCAATCCCTGAGGCACATCTCCCCGGACGATCCGCTGGGCCAGCCCTTCCACCACCGCGGTCTTGCCCACGCCGGGTTCTCCGATGAGGACCGGGTTATTTTTCGTCTTCCGGGAGAGGATCCGGACCACGTTGCGGATCTCCGTATCCCTGCCGATTACAGGATCCAGCTTCTGGTTTCTCGCCTTCTCCACCAGCTCCTGGCCGTATTTTTCCAGCGTATCGTAAGTAGCCTCCGGATTGTCGCTGGTGACCCGCTGATTCCCCCGCACGGTAGACAGCGCCTGCAGGAAACGTTCTCTGGTGATACCGTATTCCTTCCAGATCTGCGCGATCTCCCGGTTTGGATATTTAAGCATGGCAAGGAAGAGATGCTCAACGGATACATATTCGTCTCCCAGTAACTTCGCCTCGTCCTCTGCGCTGATCAGGACTTTATTCAGATCCGCCCCTACAAATACATTGCCGCCCTGCACCTTGGTCCGTTTCGCCAGGGCCTGCTCCACGCGGCTGACGAAATGCTCCTTCTGGATCTCCATCTTCTCTATCAGCTTCAGAATCAGACTGTCCTCCAGAGTCAGCAGGCTGTACAGCAGATGCTCCTGTTCAATCTCCTGATTTCCGTACTCATAGGCTGCCTTTTCGCACCCTTCCACAGCCTGGAGGGATTTCTGCGTAAATTTCTGTATGTTCATAATGACTCCATTCTGCCCGCCTGGGGCGTGTCTGAAAATTTTCTTGTTCTATAACCACTATAACACTATACACACAGAAATCAATTAACAAACTCTAAACTTTTTCTCAAAATCCGGAAAAATTACCGCTGTCCCAGCACTTCCGCGATCTTCTCGATCATCTCGTCCTCCTTCAGGCGGAACTTGATCTCCACCCGCCGGGAGGCCTCCATGTTGATCTCAGAGGTGGGCCGTCCCAGAGCGTCCGTGCCATAGACCGGGCGGCTGAAAGAACGACCGTTTACAGTGAGCAGTCCCCTGAGCTGTGCTATCTTCTCCTCGGTGAGCCCGTTCCGGGCATCCAGGCAGAAGTCCGCCACGGAAAACGCCCTTCGTGAAGACAGCTCCATATTCCACTCATAGCTTCCATTGGTATCCGTATGCCCTTCAATGATAATCTCCGCAATATACCCTTTGAAATTATCCTGCAGCAGCACATCCAGGTACATGGGGATAATCTCCTTTAAGGTCTTGCGGCTCTCCTCGGACAGTTCCGCGCTGTTGTTGGGAAAGAGCAGATCCGAGGAAAAAGTGATGGAACCCGTCTGGGCGTCCACACTCATGGTGGAATTGTTGAAAGCCGACTGGAGAGCCCCGATAATGTCCGTTCGGATGCCCACAATATTCTCCAGTTCCTGCCGGGTGGTGTTCAGCTCCTGCCTGGCACTGTCAATCTCCAGATAGGCCTTGTTCAGCTCATCCTGGGTCAGGGCAGCATTGGCGTAAGCCTGCTGCAGTTCCTCCAGGGAGGCTGCCAGCTCCCCGTTGGACTTCTCAATGGCCGCCCTGTACTCCTCCAGATCCGCCTGGGCGGCGCTCAGATCCTCCTGGGACAGGGCCAGGTCCGCCCGGGCCTGATCCAGATCTGTGGTCTTCTGCTTGTAGATGGCAAGAGTGATGGCGATGATAAGCACAAAGATCAAAAGCAGCGCCGCCATCATGTCCGAGTAGGACTGCCAGTAGCTGTGCTCCTCAAAAGCCTCCCTGTTTTTTCGTCTAATCCTCATAGGTTGTCCTCATCTGTTCAAAGGTGTAGAGCTGGCTGCTGACCTCGCTGCTGATCTCCTCGCAGGCCTGGGCCAGAAGCTTCCCCTGCTCGGAGATCTCCCCGGTAAGCTCTTCCTGGCGCCGCATCATTCTGTCCATGGTCTCCTGGAGATGTCTGGAAGACTCTGTCAGCGCAGCCGCCGCATCCATAACGCTCTTCTCGTTCTTCACGCTGGCCGCCTGGACATAGGAGGCATTTTTCAGGGCCTCCCCCAGCTCCTGGAACCGGGTCCCCGTAGCCGCCTGAAGCCGCTCCAGGAATCTGTCCGCCATCCGCTCCATGGCCTCCGTCTGCGCCGCCGACTCCCCTCTGGAGAGCTCCAGCAGCTGCTTCATGTAATTTGCCATATTGGCCTGGTACACCAGCATTGCGGCGGCGTTCTCGTCTCCACCTGCCCCGGAAGGCGCGGCGCACTGACGGAACGCGGTCAGAAACAGATCCAGTTTCCCATAGGCATCCGCCATAATAGAGCGGTAGACAAAGTTAAATATCAGTGAAAACAAAATACCGTACACCGACGTGTGAAAGGCCACCTTCATACCCGACAGCAGCGGACCCACATTGTCGGAGATGGTGTAGATATCCTCCCCCTGGAAAGAGCCAAGCCCCATGGAAAGCCCCAGGAAAGTTCCCAGGATCCCCAGGCCCGTGAGGGTGCCGGAGATGGCGGAGTTGAAATAGCTGCTGCCCACCCTCTCCAGAAGCTGTTCGTTGATAAACTCTTCAATGTCGCAGTTTGCCACATACTGCTTTCCCCTGCGGCCGCCCCGGATCCGGGCGCAGTACCTGCCGTAGGCCGTCTGCAGATTTCCCTCCTGGAAAAAGGTCTTCTGTTCCTGGAGAGCCCCCCAGAGATTCTTGTTCCCTGCCTTCTTGTACTCCTCCTGCAGGGTCAGGGCTGCCCGCTTCAGGTCATCGGTTAGCCTGTTGAGCCGGATAAAACTGGCGGCGGACACCAGAAACAGCACCCCAATGATTAACAGGAACCCGCCGTTGATCATCAGATTGCTGAAGGATGCCACCTGCCCGGTAAACACACCGTTGATATACAGGATAAATACCACCATGGCCGTGTAGGCCACAAAAAGTCCGTAAAATAATTTGTTCTTCATTCGTGCCCCCATGTGCATTCTTCAAAATACGGCCCCCCGGACGCCGCTCCCAGACTCCTCTTTCCCTCTCTGTCCCGAAGACGCGGCCGCCCGGTTCTCCAGGCCGGAAACAGATTCTCAGGAAATTCCCTTCACCTTGTAGCCGGCCTCTTCCACCGCAGCTTTCAGGGCTTCCCCGCCGGCGCCCTCCTCCAGCTCCACTGTGGCAGTGCCCTCCTCCAGGCTCATAACCACACTCTTCACGCCATCCAGGGCCTCCAGCGCCTTCTGCACTCTTCCGGTGCAGTGTCCGCACATCATCCCTTCAACAGATACTATTTTCGTCATTGTTTTCTTCCTTTCTGCATGCGCCTGGGGCATGCCGCCCATACTTTCCACACTCTCCCTGCTTCTGCCCGCGGACCCGCTCTTAAACCCCCGCAGCCGCAGGGCGTTTCCCACCACAAAAAGGCTGCTCAGGCTCATGGCCGCCGCCCCGAACATGGGGTTCAGCTTCACCCCAAATACAGGATACCACACTCCCGCCGCTAAGGGAATACCTATTGCATTGTAAAAAAATGCCCAGAACAGATTTTGCTTGATATTGCGGATCACCGCCCGGCTCAGTCTCACCGCTGTCACCGCGTCCCGCAGGTCGCTTTTCATCAGGACAATGTCCGCGCTCTCCATGGCCACATCCGTCCCGGCCCCGATGGCCATTCCCACATGGGCTGCCGCCAGGGCAGGTGCGTCGTTGATGCCGTCCCCGATCATGGCCACCCTGCGGCCTTCCTCTTTCAGACGGCGGATCTTTTTCTCCTTGTCCTGGGGCAGTACCTCCGCCACCACCTCCGGAATGTCCAGACTCTTCCTGACCGCCTCCGCCGTCCGGGCGTTATCCCCGGTGAGCATCACCACATGGATACCCATCTCCCGGAAGCTGCTGACCGCCTCCCGGGAGGAGGCTTTCACCTGATCCGCCACGCCTATGACGCCCAAAAACTCTCCCTCCCGGGCCGCCAGCAGGGGGGTCATGCCCTTGTCCGCCAGCCCGGCAATCCCCTCCAGGGCCGTGGTCTCAATAGAGATGCCCTGCTCCTCCAGGAAAGGACGGTTTCCCACAAAATATTTTTCCCCCGCCAGGACTCCTTCCACCCCCCTGCCGAATACCGCCCGGAAATCCTTTGCCTCCGGCACGGTCAGGCCCAGGGAAACCGCATGCTCCACCACCGCCTCCGCCAGTGGATGCTCGCTTTTTTTCTCCAGCGCCGCCGCCACCGCCACCAGCGTATCCGTCTGTATGCCCGGGGCATACACGCTCACCTCCGTCACTTTCAGCTTTCCTGCGGTGATGGTGCCGGTCTTATCCATAACCACCGTGTCCACGTCCCTTGCCTGCTGCAGGGCTTCGCCGGATTTGATCAAAATACCGCAGCCCGCACCCACACCGGTGCCCACCATAATCGCCACAGGAGTGGCCAGGCCCAGGGCGCAGGGACAGGAGATCACCAGCACCGCTATGGCGGTGGATATGGCAAACTCCGCCCCCGCCCCCGCCAGAAGCCATGCGCAGAGCGTCACCAGGGCGATCCCCATTACCACGGGCACGAAAACCCCCGCCACTTTGTCCGCCAGCTGGGCAATGGGGGCTTTGCTGGCCCCGGCCTCCTCCACCAGGCGGATAATCTGGGACAGAGTGGTGTCCTCCCCCACTTTGTCCGCCCTGCACTTTAAAAAACCTGCCTTGTTCATGGAGGCCGACACCACCCTGTCCCCTGCTCCTTTCTCCACAGGCACGCTCTCCCCGGTTATGGCCGCCTCGTCCACGCTGGAACTCCCCTCCAGCACGGTGCCGTCCACCGGGATCAGGCTGCCGGGCTTCACCAGAAACACATCTCCCTCCCGGAGTTCCTCCGTGGGCACCTCCACCTCCTGTCCCTCCACCAGCAGCACCGCCGTCTTTGGCGACAGGTCCATAAGCTTTGTGATAGCCTCACTGGTCTTTCCCTTGGAACGGCCCTCCAGATATTTTCCCACGGTGATCAGGGTCAGAATCATTCCCGCAGACTCAAAATACAGATCATGGGAGTAATTCATGACCACTTCCATATCCCCGTGCCCCAGGCCGAAACCAATGCGGTACAGGGCAAAAATCCCATAGGCGATGGCAGCCGAGGCCCCCAGGGCGATAAGGCTGTCCATGTTGGGAGCCAGATGCCCAAGGGTCTTAAAGCCCACCGCAAAAAATTTCCGATTTACATACACAATGGGCAGCAGCAGAAGCAGCTGGGTCAGCGCAAAGGCCACGGCATTCTCCCCGCCCTGAAGGTATTTCTGCACAAATTCCGGAATGGGCAGCCCCAGCCACTGGTTGTACATGTGATACATGGAGACATACATAAGAGGAAGCAGGAAAGCCACGGAAATTCCCAGGCGCCACTTCATGGCCCGGGCCTCCTCCTGCGCCTTCCTCCTCAGGGTTTCCCTGCCCTTTCCTTCCCGGGAACCCTGCCTGTCTCCCCCGTCTCTTCCATCCTTCCTGGCTTCCCCGAAGGGACAGGCCCCGTACCCAGCCCCTTCCACCGCCGCCACAATGCCGCCGCTGTCCAGCTGTCCCTGGTGATAGTCCACCTCCATGGTCTCCGTCAGAAGATTCACGGAGACGCTCTCCACCCCCTCCAGTTTCTTCACCGCCTTCTCCACATGGGAGGAGCAGGCCGAACAGGTCATGCCCGATACATGATACCGCTCTTTCATCTCACAGCCCTTCCTTTCTCTCAGACACTTTTCCCAAAGCAGTCCTGCATCCCGTGCCTGGAAATCTCATTTCAGCCTTTTTACCAGCTCCACCACTTCCTCCACCACCCCCAGGTTGCCTTTTTGGATCTCCTCCACAACACAGGTCTCCATATGTTCCTGCAGCACCATATATGCAAAAGACTGCAGCGCGCTCTCCACCGCCGCCACCTGTACCAGGATATCTCCACAGTAGCGGTTCTCATCCAGCATCTTTCCGATTCCGTTCAGCTGTCCAGCCATGCGGTTCAGCCGGTTTTTCAGCTGTTTTTTCTCCCCCTCCCCTCTGGGCGTCGCCTTCCGCCGGACGCAGCTCTCCTGCCCCTGGCATTCCTCAGCTCCTCTGTTCTTCTCTGTGTCTTCTCCCATGATCTTTCCTTTCCTATTTATATTTGTGAGTATATCTTGTAACTGCCACCATGCACATAATACCCGGCCGGGGTATCCTTCCAACTCTAAGGATATACCCCTGCCGGGTATCTGTCAAGTGATTTTCACTTTCTGTCTCTGTTTTCCAAAAATTCCATTCTGGAATTCTCTTCCTACCTGGACTCTGTCTGCAGAGCAGCCTCACGCATCTGCAGAATCTCCTCGCCGGTCTCCACCCACTCCGCATCTGTCATCTTTACATTGCCGCCGTAAAATCCATTTTCCACGCAGACAGAGACATCATATGAGGCTCCCGCTTCCTCCAGCCCTTTCCGGTCAAACTCCAGGAGCAGTTTGCCCTTTGTCACCACTTCATTCTGGATAATCCTGGGCCGGTAGTACCGCACCAGCATCTCGTCCTCAATATCCCCCGCCTGGATATACAGTTCCGCCCCAAAATCCGTGGTGAACAAAAACGCATTTCCCATGGGGAACAGCCGGGTGATCTTGCCCCCTGTGGGAGCATACAGACAGTCCTCATCAGGACAGATAACCACAGCCGCGTATTCTCCTTCCCTGTCCGCCACTATCTCTCCGGACACAGGACTTCCCACAGACCAGACTTTCTGGTCATCCTCAAACCGCCTGCCCCGCCTTTTGCCATTTCCTCTGGCGCCTGTGCCGGAAGACTGGTGTTCGGTGCGCAGCCTTCTGGCCTCTTCCCTCTTCAGTCCCATCACTCTTCCTGCCCGCCTTCTCTCCGTCTCCCAGAGCTGCCCTGCAATCCAGGTCTTTCTGTCCGCATGATGCTGTCCAGAACTTCTGAAGGCTCCGGCTTCGCCTGGACGGCCGAAATTCAGAATGTCTATGGCAGGCTCTCCTTTTGCGTCGGCCCTGGCAGGGGCCGTCTGCCAGGGAGTGTCCAAAGATGCAGAAGCGGGCGTCCTCCCCTCATGGCTTCCTGGGGCCTCCTGCCTGTGGGGAGCCTGAGAAACCGAAGTCTTTGTCCTCCCCCTGGATGCTGCAGAAGCTGCGGCTTCAAAGGAATCCAGCATTTCTGAGATGGAATTATTTCTTGTACCCTCTTTTTCGGCAGTCAACGCTCCCACTGTGCTCCCTTTTGTCCGGAACGTACTGTCCGCCGCTCCCCAAAGGTCCCCCTTCCGGGCCCCTTCCTCATAGTATGCTGACTGAGCCGCCTCATCCGCAGCTCCCCAAAGATCCCCCTCCCGGGCCCCTTCCTCATAGTATGCTGACTGAACCGCCTCGTCCGCAGCTTCCCAAAACTCCCCCTCCTGGGCCTCTTCCTCATAGTATGCTGACTGAGCCGCCTCATCCGCAGCTCCCCAAAGATCTCCTTCCTGGGATGTCTCCTGTAACTTTACAGCAAACACCCCTTCACAGGTCGTTGAAGCACCTATAGGGTCCAGAATATCCTGGACAGATATTGTTCCCGAAAACTTCTCGTTGTCCTGAAGATTTTCCTTCCCGCCTGACAGATTTTTTGAGTCCCGGCCTTTTTGGCTGAAAGCCAGAATTCCCGCAGGTTTGCCGGGGACGTCCCCCGTCTCTCCCACGCCTTCCGCAGGCTCCTCCTTCATCCCCCACACACCATACATATTGTACATGGAGATCCTGCCCAGCATAAATCCCACCACCGCCGCTGTCACCAGCCATACTGCTCCCAAAAACATAAAAACGCCTCCCGTAACAATTTTTAAGCCAAGTTTTCCCATTCCCCAAAAATAATATGCAAATTTTAAAAAAAGATATTGACATTTCTCCCTAAACGGGCTATACTACTATCGTATTCTAAATGAAAGTCATTGAACTCACATATTTTTGTAAGTCATTGTTACTTTTAATGATGGTTTACAAAAATATGTGATTTTCTTGTCCTATGGTTTAGAATTACACATTTATTTTAATTACTTTTATGAAGGAGGTACCAAAATGAATAACGGTACAGTAAAATGGTTTAATGCACAGAAAGGCTATGGCTTCATCACAAATGATGCCACCGGCGAGGAGGTATTTGTACACTTCTCCGCAATCAACGCTGACGGCTTCAAGTCCCTTGAGGAAGGCCAGAAGGTCACTTTCGACACCGAGTGTGATCCTCAGAACAGCAGCAAGATCCGCGCTACCAACGTAACTGTTGTAGCTTAACTGCCTGCGGCAGCGAATCGGCGGGGTGCGTTCAGCCCAAGTGTATACCATGTCAAAAAGCCCTGTGTCAACACAGGGCTTTTTATTTATCTATCGCGAGGACAGGAACTGATACTCTCTCCTGGCCTGCACATCGTCAGGATAATTCTTCAGATAATTTTCCATCAGGACAAAAGCCTGCTTAAAATCCCCCAGATGCTCATAGGCCACAATCTCATTAAAAGACAATGTCTGCATCATGGCAGAGTTTCCCACCTGCATTCCCGCCTGAAACGCCTCCAGAGCCTTCTGGTAGTCCCCCCTGGCAATCTCACACAGCCCCAGCTGGTTATACATCTCGGCGCTGCCCTCATTGCTGCCAAGGTAACTGTTGTAGACATTGGCTGCATAATTGTAATCACCGGTGGCTTCATAGGCCCTGCCAAGGTACAGATAGCTCTCCACGCCGCCTTTTTCCTTGGCCTCCTCCAGAGCAATACAGGCGCTCTGATACTCTCCCAGATAGTAGTAGATCCTGCCGCTGACAAATTTGTCCATCTGCTTGTCACCTGACTCCAGAACTGTCCTCAGATACTGCTGCCCTACATCTTTATAGCCATAGTATTCAAGCACCTCATAGATCTCTATCAGCCTGTCATAATCCTTTGGCGCCATCTCAACAGCCCTGTCAAAATCCTCCTTGGCTCCCACATAATTCCCCTGGGCCAGACGCGCATTCCCCCGCAGGTAATACGCATCCTTCTCCTGGGGGCGAAGCGCAAGCACCGCGTTGTAGACAGCCTCCGCCTCAGCATATTTTTCACTCTTGGAGTAAGCAGCCGCCAGATAGTAATTCAGATCAAAATCCAGGTTTTCCACCATACCGCTGCTGCCCCCCAGGGACGCCTCGAAAAAAAATGCCGCCTGCTCATACTCCGTCAGCCCCATATAGGCAATGCCCCTGGCCCTGTTCACAAGCCGGGCGTTCTCCCCCTCGTTTTCGGCGCTGTCCAGCTGTCCCAGAGCGCCCTGGTAATCCAGGTTCCGGATCAGTTCCAGGGCCGCCTGGGTCTTCTCCCCCTCCCCGCCGCAGCCTCCCAGAAGCAGCATTATCCCAATGCCCAGTGCAAATACCAGAACTCTCCCGGCGCACCTGGCTCCATGCACTGCCCCGCCAAAAGACTCTTTTATCTCTAATTGTCTCTCAATCCTTTTCACCCCGGCTCCTGTTCCTCTTAACTTTCTCTCTTTATCTTTTCCAGTTCCCTTAAATCCCGTCTGCTCCGCTCTCTTTAAAGCGGAAACCGCAGACTTTAAGTCACTCGTCCAAATGCGAAGTACAATGGGCACATCTGACCGCCTCTACAGGAATCTCGCTGAGGCAGTAAGGACACTTTTTTGTGGTTGGCGCCGCAGGAGCCGCCTCCTCTTTCCGCTTCACCCTGCCCCCAATGGCATTGATCCCCTTTACAAGGCAGAAAATCACCAGTGCCGTGATAAGAAAGTTAAGCACCGCCGTGATAAAATTACCGTAACAGAGCACCGGCGCGTTCTCCCCGCCGCCAAGAGTCACAGTGAGATAGCTAAAATCCGTCCCCCCGAAAATACCCAGCACAGGGGTCAGAATGTCCTGGTTCAGGCTTGTCACAATGGAAGTAAACGCTCCTCCCACAATCACGCCCACCGCCATATCCAATACATTTCCTCTGGTGATAAACTTCTTAAATTCCCCTATAAAACCCTTTCCTTTTCCGCTTTTCTTTTCCATAAAATCCTCCCTGCCCTTTCGGCTTCTTATGCTTTGTCCCATGCATGCACCACTAATAGTACCACAAGAAATTCCAGTCCACAAGTCATTTATGCTTGCCCCTCCCATGAATTTAGTATATACTGTAACAGTTCAGTGTCCTGTCTGAGCGGTTACTGTATACTCTACACAAAACGGGAGGCATCAATATGACAAAACAGGAAATTTCCGAGATCAAGAAGCTCTTCACCCCCAAAAACTGCTCCATCACCCGCATCTGCGGCTGTTATGTGGACGGAGAAAAAAATAAGAAAACCGAGTTAAAGCAAGCCTTTCTGTCCCTTCCCGAGGAAGAAATGTTCAAATATTTTGAGATCCTGCGCAAAACCCTGTCCGGATCCCCCGGCAGAAACCTGCTGACACTGGAATTCCAGGACACGGTCAAGGACACCCTCTCCCAGGACGAGAACCGGGAGGAAAACGCACAGGAATTTCTGCTGCGCCTGCGGGAGAGCAGGCTGAAAGACGACGCCCTGCTGGAAGAATATTATGATAAGATCATTGAAAGTTATGAATATGTGGGAAACTACCTGATCCTGGTGATCCACGATGTCTACGACGTGCCCGGAAAGACCTCCGACGGAATTCAAATGGATGACGCCTCCGACGAGGTGTACGAATACATACTGTCCTGCATCTGTCCCGTGGAACTGTCCAAGCCGGGCCTGAGCTACAATCCTGAGGAGAACACTTTTCAGAACCGGGTGCGGGACTGGGTGGTGTCCCTGCCGGAGACAGGCTTCCTCTTCCCGGCCTTCCACGACAGAAGCACGGATATCCACAGCCTGCTGTACTATTCCAAAAATCCGGAGGAGCTGAAAGAAGGCTTTGTGGAATCCCTCTTTCACTGCCCCCTTCCCCTGTCCGCAGGCAGTCAGAAAGAAACCTTTCACGCTCTTATCGAGGACACCCTTGGCGAGGACTGCGATATAGAAGTGGTAAAAAGTATCCACGAAAGATTCACAGAGCTGGCAGAGGAGCACAAAGAGTCGCCGGAGCCCCTGGTTCTGGGAAAAAACGAGGTCAAAACCATTCTGGCCGACAGCGGCGTGGCAAATGAACGGCTCTCGGAATTCGACAGGCATTACGACGAGACCGCTGGAGAAAGCACCCCTCTGCTAATGAACAATGTCATGGAGACCAGGGCTTTTGAGGTAAAGACCCCCGACGTTGTCATCAAAGTAAAGCCCGAGCGCACCGACCTTATCGAAACCCGCAGCATTGACGGCCGCACCTGCCTGGTCATCGCCCTGGGCGGAAGCGTGGAAGTCAACGGTATTGCAGTGAAGACCCCGGCGGAGCACCAGGAGAGCAGTGAGGAGATGCCCCGGCAGGAGGTCATTTAGCCGCCCGGAAAAATACACCTTCATAGTAAATCCACAGGCTGTTGTCATCTCCCAGAAAGAACTCTCTTCCAAAAAAGTTGTCCTCATAAGAAATGGTGCCGCAGACCACCGCCCCTTCCTCCGTCCACCAGTCAGTCAGGTCAACGTGATAGTCCCTCAGAATATCTTCTTTTGTGCAGATATCATATTCATATTCCCAGTCTTCCAGGCCCAGATCCTGACCGTTCTGGGCCACGGCATCCTCATAGTAAGTCACGGTATAAGTCAGATACCTCTCAATCTCCTCCTGGGACAGGGCATAGATATCCGAAGTCCTGTACTCCTGCACCCTCCAGGTGCCGAAATAGGGCTGTTCCCCCTGTCCGGGCCGGCTTCCCGCCGTCTTTCCCAGATCCTGCCAGAAATGGTCCAGGGCGGTAAAGTCCAGCTCCTCCGGTCTGTATGAGTCAATGATCTCATAGGCTTCTTCCTCCGAGATCCCCCGGGCCTCTTCCGCATTCTGGGAGTCCTCGCTTTCAAACCAGGGGGCCGTCTGGCTGTAAAAGGCGTCAAAGATCACATATTTCAGGGGCACAAGATCGGATCCCTCCAGCCTGTAATAGGCGTACAGACTCATGGCGGCACTGCCGGACCCCATATTGCAGATCACATTGTCCGCACTCAGGCCATAAGTGTTCCGTTCCCCTCCGGAGAAAACATGGGTCACAGAACCTGCCTCCAGGGTGTACATGTCATAAATAGCAGCTCCTTTCCCTATAAGCAATTCCTCCATGCCGTCCCCGTCCAGGTCCAGCAGCAGATATCCCAGCTGGTCAAGGGAAGTCTCATAGCCGCACATATAGCTCATGCCCGCATTTTCAAATTCCTGCTGTCCCCATCCGCTTTCTATTCCATTTATGTATTCCTGGATCCTGGAGCTGTATATGCCGAGACTTCCCGTTGATCCCCCGCCCAGGGCCCCGGCGTCCTTCTCAGGAGTACCGCTTTCCCCGGCGGAAGTCCCATCCGGGTCACTTTCACCAAAAACGCCGGCTCCCGGGGACTCTCCGCTGTCAGAACTTCCGCCAAAAGCATATTGACCGGTTCCGTCAACGGTATTTTCACCGGCACTGCTGTCGTCAACAGCTTCTCCAGTGGAGTCTTCCTCACCGAAGGCGCTCCCCTCCGCTTCCTGCGTCCCCGGCATCTGGATTCCCTCCACCGGCGCCACAGCACCGCCCTCTCCGGACGCCCCATCTCCTGCCCCGGCGCCGCAGGCACACAGGCACAGAACCGCCGCCGCGGACAGAATCCATAACACCCATCTTTTCATGATACACCTTCCTCCTGTTCTCTCCGCCGGGACCGAAAGCTGCCAGGGTCAGTTCTCCCCCTCTTTCCGGAGCGCCACAGCCGCCTTAAGCCTTGCCGCAATCTCCCGCATCACACCCGGATCCACCTTGCACACCTTCCTGTCATAGGTGTAGAAGCCATTGGTCTCATCCTCCACGTCGCTCAGCTGTGTGTAGACACAGCCACAGACTCCCCTGGACACTCCAGGCAGGATGGTTCCCTCATACAGTTCTTTGACCCTATTGGTCAATTCCTGTCTGTCCCTGCATTTTCCATAGCCGTACTTGGCGTATTTGGTGTAAAAATGCCCCGGCACAGCCCAGGTATATCCGCCGCACTCTGACACCAGCACAGGTTTTTCCAGCACTTCCGGCAGTTTCAGGCTGTGGAAGTATATGTGCTGACTGTCAAAGTCACTTCTGTTCTGCACAAACCAGCCCGAGGCAGAGTCATATAACCTGGTATCGTCCACACATTTTGCCCGCCAGTACATGGCGGCACTCTCAAACTGCCCCCACCCTTCGTTAAATATGGTATAGGCAATCACACTGGGATGATTCATCAGATGACTCTGTGTCTCCTTCATATGTTCCACAAAAAACTCCCTGCGCTTCCGGCTTCCCCAGAACCTTCCGTCCCATTTCTGGAAGACCCCCAGAGTGGGAAGGGCCGTGTCCCTGATCCAGGAGTAGACGCCGCTGTTTACCATATCCTGCATGACAAGCATCCCATGTTTGTCACAGTAATAGTAGAAACACTCCGGCTCCACCTTCATATGCTTCCGCAGCATATTGATCCCCAGATCTTTCATGCGCAGAATATCCTGCTCAAACTCTTCCTCCCTGGCGGGAAGGTAGATGCCGTCGCAGAAATACCCCTGGTCCAGAACCCCATTCAGAAAAATGGGCTCACCGTTCAGACACACCCGGGGCACTCCGTCCACCTCCATCACCTCCACAGTGCGCAGGCCAAAGTAGGAGGAAACCCTGTCCTTCCCCAGCGTAACCGTCATTTGATAGAGATAGGGATTCTCCGGCGTCCACAGCACAGGCTCGTAGAAACTGCCGTCCGCCAGACGCACCTGGGTCATGTCTATCTCCGCCCGGTTTCCCCTGCCCTGGAACGTACAGCTGCTGCCGTCGTGGAGGGCGATGGTGACAGAGATGGGATCCTCCTCACCGCAGAGATTCTCGCCCACGCTCAAATCACACCAGACACTGTTCTCCACCGTCACGGAAACCCGGTACCCATCGGTCTTTACCTCCAGTTTTTTCATATACACATTTGGCACACATTCCAGCCACACACTCTGCCAGATGCCGCTCACAGGGGTGTACCACATGCCGCCCCTGCGCCTGCGCTGCTTTCCATAGGGGTAGCGGGGGGAGAGCGTGTCCTTCACCTTCACCAGAAGACAGTTCTCACCTGGCTTCAGATACCGGGTCACGTCAAAACAAAAGGGAAGATATCCTCCCTCATGTTTTCCCACACAGCGCCCGTTTAAGAACACCTCTGCCACCTGATCCACAGCCCCGAAATGCAGCAGGATGCGCTCCCCTTTCCGGACGGCGGGCCTGACAAATGTCCTGCTGTAAGCAAGCCTTGTGCCCACACGGCCCCGGTATCCCGACAACAGAGCCTGGGGAGGAAAGGGCACCAGAATATCCTTACCGTTCAGTTTCCATTGCCCGTTCAGACTGATAAAACTCTCCCTGCGCATGTGGGGGCGGGGATAGCTGTCCCAGACATCCTCCCCTGGTTTTTTCCCCAACAGCTCCTCCCCTGACCGGCTGGTCAGATTGTGGTGGGCGTTTCGTATCTTCCGGTACGCCTGGTACGCAGCCCCTGCCGCCACAGCGGCCCCCAGTATCACGGCACACTTTTCCTTACAACCTTTTTTCATTTTAGCCCCCGATCGGCCGCTCCCCCAGACATTCAATACCCCTCCATGCCCGGGCGCCGGCTGAAACAGTGCCTCAAGTTCAGCACTTGATTTCCAGATACCCCAGAAGTTTGGACATGTCATACTCCTCTATGACACCAAGATTGGAATCATAGTATTTCCCGTCATAGTGAACCAGATAATGGCAGAAGCGCCCCATCTTCTCCATCATAATACAGCATTTGGGCAGCACCGCATCCCGCCCCTCCGTATAGTTAATTACATCACTATGGTCAATGCCGTAGTAGTTCAGTGCGGAGATCATACGCCCCATGGTGGCCTGCCACTCCCTGCAGTCCATAACGCTGATCACCTCCGCGATGGTGATCCCCGCCAGCATGGCCACACAGGCCTGTCCGCAGAGCCCGTCCTCCGGCTGGATAATGACCTTCATGCTGTCGATCCTGCGGATGGGGTTGTCAAAACTGTAAGGGCTGTTCTGATCCATGCGGATAAGGGACTTGGTGATATGGAGCAGAATCTTGTGGGGCACCCCCAGCTCCAGATTCTCCCCGTCCTTCTCCTCAATGTGGATCTCGTAATTGCCCTTTTCCTTGGGCAGCAGTTCACAGTCCACATGTCTGTTGTCAAGCACCACATCCCCCTGGATAATGTCCCTCTGCTTGCAGACCTCCCACACATTGAAGGGAATCTGAATCACATAGTCGTTTTCCTTCTTCTCAACACTTGACTCAAAGAAATACCTCATACTCTTTCCTCCCATAATATCTTCACACTGCCTTATGTTATTTTACCCGTTTTGAGCTCAAAAGTAAAACAAATTTTGAAAATCTTTTCCATAAAAAAGGGCCCCGCAGCCGGAAAAACAGGATTCTATCTCCCTGTTCTTCCCTGCGGCAGCCTCCCGGCCTTCCAAGCCTTACAACAGCCGTTATTTTTACAGATTATGGAGCTTCCGGGCAAGAGCCTCCCGGTCCCCGCACCCTGTTTTCTCCAGGATATGTGTCATATGTTTCTTCACCGTGGCCGTGGTGATGTACAGCTTCTGCCCCACCTCCCTGTTGCTCAGGCCCAGGTGCACAAGCCGGGCCACCTCCGCCTCCCGGTCCGTGAGGCCCATGCCCCGGAGACAGAAATAAGCTCTCTGACCTTCCTCCTCCTGGGGCTCCTCCTCCGGCTCCTCCATATAGGAGAGGATCATTCTCTGAAGCCGTATCCTTACCGGCAGCAGAAGCAGATAAAAAAGCGCCGTGTACAGCACAGTCACAGAGATCACAGCCAGAGCTATGGGCAGATAATACGGAAAATCAGGGTTAAAAGAGTACAGCACATCCACCAGTGCCGTGGCCACAGCCACAATCCCCTCCACCACCAGGATTTTTCCCGCAGATTCCACCGCCTTGGACGCCCTGCGCAGCTCTATCATGGACACGCTCCCAGGCCTGAATATAACAAGGCGGATACCCCGGACAAAATCCTTCTCCGCCCCTGCCAGGAACAGCACAAACCATCCCACAACCGCCATCCACAGCGCCGTAAGCCCATCCACGTACATTGTTATTATATTGCTGTCAAAATAAAATAACAGCTCTGAAACGTAAATCACAAGACCAAATCCGACCAGCGCCCAAAGCACCCTGCTCCTGAAAAAACCTCCTGCGCCGTCCAAAATTTTTTTCATTCTTATCCCCCGCCTTTCACTCGACACACCCTGTTGCACCATCTGCAGATGCCCCTGATTTTACAGGATTTCCCCCCTTTATGCAATACTTTTATATCAAAAAAGAGGTGGTATTTTTCTACCACCTCCCTTTTTCCCGCTGTCTCTACTGATCCGGAAGCCCCTGGGCGCACTCTTTCCCGGCCTCCGGCCTGTTCATCAGCTTCCAGGCCGTGCCAAAGAAAAGCGTCACCGTGGTGGCCACAGCCAGAAAGTCAGACACGGGTTCCGCCAGGAACACTGCAAACTCCTTGTTTTCAAAGAAATGAGGCAGCAGATAGATCAGCGGAATCAACAGGATCAACTTCCGCAGCACCGCCAGAAACAGGGACTGCACCGCCTTTCCCAGGGCCACAAAGGTCTGCTGGCAGGCGATCTGGGCCCCGAAAAAGCAGATGGAAGCCATATAGATCCGCATGGCCCAACGGGTATACTCCACCGTGGCCTCATCGGAGGAAAATATCCTGGCCAGCCCCCCGGGCACCAGCATGGTGAGCGCCCAGATAAACGCGGAATAGCCCAGACAGCAGGAAAGATTCAGCAGAAATGCCTTCCTCACCCTTCCCATATTCCCGGCTCCGTAGTTAAAACTCACAATGGGCTGCATTCCCTGTGAGAGCCCCTGCAGGGGCATCATGGCAAACTGCATCACACTGGCCAGTATGGTCATGGCCCCCACCGCAATGTCCCCGCCGTATTTCTGCAGGGAAGTGTTAAAGCTGATGGACAGCAGACTCTCGGTGGAAGCCATGATAAAAGGAGATACCCCCAGGGCCAGCACCGGCGCCATAACCCTGGGAGATATCTTCAGATTCTCTCTGCGGATGCGCAGGGTTGTCCTGTTTCCGCTCAGAAACCGAATCACCCACACCGCCGACACCGCCTGGGAGAGCACCGTGGCCAGTGCCGCCCCGGAGGCCCCCATGCGGAAGAGGAAGATAAACACCGGATCCAGAACAATGTTCAGACCCGCCCCGATCATCACCGTCTTCATGCCAATGTCCGCAAAGCCCTGGGAGGTGATGAATGCGTTGAGACCCGTGGTAAAAAGCACAAAAATACTCCCGCAGACATATATCCTCAGATAAGGCAGCGCATAGACAATGGTATCATCACTGGCCCCGAAGGCGTACAGCACCGCCTCTGCCGAGAGGAAAAACACCGCCGACAGCACCAGGCCCACACAGGCCAGGGTGGACACACAGCTGCCCAGGATCCGCTCCGCCTCCCCATACTCCCCCCGTCCCATGGCGATGGAAGCTCTGGGAGCGCCGCCGGCTCCGATCAGGGAGGCAAACGCCGCCACCAGGGTAATCACAGGCAGCGTCACCCCCAGGCCCGTCAGGGCCAGGGCGCCCACACCCTCAATATGGCCGATATAGATCCGATCCACCATATTGTAGAGCAGATTCACAATCTGGGCCGCTATGGCGGGCATTGCCAGGGAACGCAGCAGCTTCCCCACAGGCATCTCCGCCAGTTTGTTACCCATCTGTCCTGTCTCTTCTTTTCTGTTCTCCTCCATGACCTGCTCCTCCTTCCGCGCCGCTCCGTTTAGATTTTCAGGATAATGGTGGCAAATCTAAAGTACACCAGCAGCGACAGGGCGTCCACTATGGTTGTGATAAAAGGACTTGCCATCACCGCAGGATCAAACCCTATCTTCTTGGCTCCAATGGGCAGCAGGCAACCCACCAGCATGGCCATCAGCACCGCCGCCACCAGGGTCAGGCACACTGTCAGCGCCACCAGGATCCCCACCTGGTCAAAAAACAGCAGCTTGGCAAAATTTGCAGCCGCCAGAGTGCAGCCGCACAGCACCGCCACCCGGGCCTCCTTCCACACAATCCTGGGCACGTCCCTGTATTCTATCTCCCCCAGGGAGAGCCCGCGGATAATGGTCACACTGGCCTGTCCCCCTGCGTTTCCACCGGTATCCATCAGCATGGGGATAAAAGCGATCAGGGCCGCATACACACTCAGAGCATCCTCAAAGGAGGAGATGATTGCCCCTGTGAACGTGGCTGACACCATCAAAAGCAGCAGCCAGGGAATTCTCTTTTTATAAGTCTCCCCCACTGTCATCCTCATATAAGGTTTGTCACTGGGGACAATGGCAGCCATTTTCTCCATGTCCTCCGTGGTCTCCTCCTCCATAATGTCCACAATGTCGTCCACGGTGATAATACCCACCAGACGATTTTCATTGTCCACCACCGGCATGGCTGTAAAATCATATTTTTTAAACTGAGCGGCGGCCTGTTCCTGGTCCATAAGGGTATTGATGGCAATCACGTTCTCATGCATAATGTCCCCGATGATCTCCTCCCCCTGGCTCAGCAGAAGGTTCCGCAGCGTCACCGTCCCCAGAAGCTCCCTTCTGGCATCCAGCACATAACAGATGTTGATGGTCTCACTGTCCAGCCCCACCCGGCGGATCCGCTCAATGGCCTGGTCCACGGTCAGCGTCTCCTTCAGGGACACATATTCCACGGTCATAATACTCCCCGCAGAGTCCTCCGGATAACGCAGAAGCTGATTCAGAGCCTGACGCGTGTCCGGGTTGGCGTTGGCCAGAAGCTTCTCCACCACATTGGCGGGCATTTCCTCCAGAAAATCCACCGCGTCATCAGCCATCAGGTTGTCAATGATATTGCCCGCCTCCCTCTCGGAGAGGGAGTTAATGATGGAGTGCTGGCTGTCCACTTCCAGATAGGAAAATACTTCCGCCGCCAGATCTTTGGGAAGGATGCGGAACACCTTCAGCATTCCCTCCTCTTCCAGTTCCTCCATCAGGACAGCGATGTCCGCCACATTCAGCTCGGCAAGAAACTGACGGACATTGGTATACTGCTTAGCTTCAAGAAGCTTTAAAAGCTCCTCCAATTCGATTCTTGTTTCCATAGCATTTCTCCTTATGTGGTTTTCTGATTAAGGTGCAACTTCGACCGGGAAGAGGATTCTCACCGCTTTTTTGCTGACTCTTCATTAAAAAACCACCTCCTTTCAAAATGCCATGCCCTGAGAAACTCTTACAATACCATTTATTTTAGACCGATCAGCGGTTTTTGTCAACGAAATAAAGCTCCTTCTTTTTCTCAAAGACCGCCTTCCCGCCGGTGGCGTCGGCCAGTTCCCTGCCCAGGACGTCAAAATCCTCTCCGGGCACCTGCAGGCGCAGAAGGATTTTCTCCCCGTAATCCGCCTCCAGCGGTTCCAGCCCCCTGTTCCCAAGCAAGTACAGAATCTTTCCGATGCTGCCATAGTCCGCTGTGACCTCTGCCTCACATCCCCGGCGCATGGTTCCAGCCAGACAATTCTTCAGTCCCTCTTTCACCGCCTGAGTATAGGCCCTCACCAGTCCCCCCGTCCCCAGAAGCACACCTCCAAAGTACCTGGTGACAACCACGGCTGTGTCCCGCAGTCCCTCTCCTGTCAGCACCTCCAGCATAGGACGCCCGGCAGTTCCCCCGGGCTCCCCGTCGTCGCTGCAGCGTGTCAGTCCCTCCCTGCCGCCCACCACATAGGCATAGCAGTTATGCCTGGCATCCCAATATTTTTTCCTGATCTCCTCAATAAATTCCAGCGCTTCCTGCTCACTGCCGCACCTCCGCAGAGTGGCGATAAAGCGGGACTTTTTTTCCACATACTCCCCTTCCCCGCCCTCAAGCAGAACACGGTAGGAATCTCCCCTAGAATTCTTCTCTTCCATTCCGGCCAATCCTCTCCTCCCTGAACGGCCCCTTCCGGCCCATGAAAGAAATCATATCACAAATTACCCGAAATGTGAAACACTTCAGGCAGAGAAAGTGCAAAAAACAGAGCATGACCCATTTGCTTAGGGTTGCACAGAGACAGCGGAATATGCTATAATACCCTTAATATATTTTCAATATGTACGCAGGAGGCAGAACATGGAACAATCACTGTACACGAAAGTAAAAGTAAACAATGAGATTGAACTCTGTGAGATTTCCAACCCGGATTGCAGGCATATGATTGAAAAGGCACTGTTGCACCAGCGTATTTCCTATTACATCCGCTGGCCGAAACCCTCCCTGTTCCGCCGCAATAAAAACACCTGTATCATCTGCGTGAACGACTATTCAAAGGAAACGGCCGAAAACGTAGTGCGCAATGTGTGCGACGAAAAGGGATACCCGGTAAAATTTCTCATGCGGAAATCTCAGAATCAGTACCTGTAAACCCAAAATATTTCCCGCCCCGAAATTTTGTAAATTTTTTTAGATTTCTGTTGACAAAATACATAACGCCTGCTATAATAATCTATGTTGGCTGCGGGGAACAGAGACAGCCTCCAGGACTGTTGGCGAGAGGGAAATAGAGCAGTCCCAAATGGTTTAAGCTACCTTGGCGCAGTCGGTAGCGCGCATCCTTGGTAAGGATGAGGTCGGCGGTTCAAGTCCGCTAGGTAGCTCTGAAAGAAAGCGAAAATAAAGGCTTTTCGAGGTATAATGCTTCGGAAAGCTTTTATTTTATTATAAGACAATGTGAACGGATAAGCTACTCTCAGCCCCAGCCCATGCGATTGGGGCTGTTTTAATTTCTTTGAAATTCCTGGCACAAAATAATTTGACATACGCATAATAACCTATAATAAAAGTACGGAAAACCATACGAAATCATGAGGTGATACTATGTTGGCGGTAAAGAGCATGGATGTGCGTGAAAATTTTAAGGAGTGGTGTAATAAAGATGGAAAACATGTGGTTAATTGGTGGGGGTTATACTAGTATAATCTACAACAATTACTACACAAAAAGTATTAAAATTGATGAAAAGAATCGTTTAGTATACGATATTGATGAATTGCAGAATATCAAAATCATATCATGCAGAGGACATTACGACGATTAAAACGAAATATTCAGAAAAAGGAGCAGGATTCACACACCATGTGTGTCCTGCTCCTTTTTGTCTTTACTGATCGCTGTCAGCAGATTCCCTGTGGGATCCTCTCATCCGGGAGGCTGAGCTCCAGCCGCAGGATCTCCCGCCGGCTGCTGTGCTCCAGCTGCAGGATCTCCCGCCGGCTGCTGTGCCCCGGCGGCCGGGTCCCCTGCCGGCTGCTGCTGGCCTCCGGCGGCCGGATCTCCCCCAGGGGGCTGCGTCCCCGGATCCGTCCCAGGCGTCACCGCTCCCTCTCCCTCCGGAAGGATTCCCGCTGCGGCATTTCTCTGCTCAATCTCAAGTCTCTGTATATTCAGAGCGGCCTCGTAATCCGGATTTGCAAAGAAGGCATCATCATGCATACAATGGTTGGAAGTAGCCGCCTGCTGCACCTGGCCGTCCGCCCCCACCACACTGGATCCTCTCTGCAGTGCAGGATCCTCGATCAGAGGTACTTCCGCCGTCCCATACACAGGGAAAGGACAGTTGGGACTTACGGGCATAAGGTCATAGGCACAGATATATCCCTCATAGTGAACATTACAGCTCTCGGTGGGAACCGTTCCGTCCGCAAAATACTCTGTGTAAACCGTTCCCCGGACATCACAGACCCCAGGGATGGGAAGCAGGCCCGACCTGCTGCACACCGATGCCCTGACAATGCCGGCAGGGGTGGGAAAGGGTTCATTGGGCAGATTCTCGTGAATCCGCTTCATCACCGTCCTCCACAGGGTCTTGGCTATACCGATCTCATAGTCTGATCTCTTGGTGCTCATGCCGATATTGTTGTCATAGCCTCCCCAGACAGTACAGGTATAATAGGGGGTATAGCCTGAAAACCATACATCGTGGTAATCCGTAGATGTACCCGTCTTCCCGGCGATGGCCATATTGGGGAATCGGCAGCTTGTCCCCGTACCCGAGGCCACCACATCCACCATGGCACTGGTAAGCAGATAGGCAGTGGTCTCCTTGATGACCTGTTTACCTACAGGGGAGGTATTGTCCAGAATCACTTCTCCCTCCGAGTTGGTGATCCTGCTGTAAAGCTTGGGTTCAATATAGGAACCCATGTTGGCGATGGCCGCATAGGCGCCATTGACCTCGAATGGAGTGGCCCCCCAGGTAAGACCGCCGATGGCCAGGGACTGATTGATATCCGTGTATACCACACCATTCTTCTCAAAACCGTCCGTAAGGGTGGTAAATCCAAAGTTTAAAAGGTAGTTGTACCCCAGCTCAGGAGTGATTACCGTCAGTGTCTTCACCGCAATAATGTTCATGGACTCACGGATGGCTTCCCGGATGGGATTGACGCCTCTGTATCCAGTTTTATAATAGTTCCTTACCGGTTTTCCGTCATTGTAATTGAAAGGAGCATCCGCATACACGGTGGCAAGGGTCTGCCCGGCGCTGTCCAGGGCCGGTGCAAAAGCCGCCAGCACCTTGTAGGTGGAACCGGGGGAACGCATGGCTGAAGTAGCCCTGTTCAGAGTCCGGCGTCCTTCCTTTGTGCCGCGCCCGCCCACAATGGCCACCACATATCCTGTGGACTGATCCTCAATCACCATGGCGGCCTGGGGCTGTGGTGTCATGGTGACGGTCTCCACATAGTTGTCCTCACTGTCCGCTATGCCCAGATCCGCCAGCATGGCCGAGCGGTAGGTCTCGATGGCCTCATAGGCTGCGTCCTGGGAGGAGAAAATCAGGTTAAACTTCTTATCCTTGTTCTGTTTAAACCAGGTCATCATGTTTTCCATGCTGAAGTTGACTTTTTCCCCGTCCTCTTTGAATACCGTCAGGGCGTAGTTCAGATACCACTTCACATTGGCAGGGAAATTGTCCGGATTGGCAAATTCCTCATCCGCGATGGCCTGGATGGCAGGATCCAGGGTGGACTCAATGCGCAGTCCCCCGGAGGTGAGCAGGTTCTCCGCCATGGTCTCATTGTAACCGGCAATCTCCATCAGGTCTTTTTTCACCTGCTCATAGAGTGCATCCGAAAAATAGGTTCCCGATGTAACATTCTTGCTGCTCAGATACTCGGCATCGTGGGCCGCAATACGCTCGTATACGGCTTCCGTGTCCGCCATTGCCACATCATACTCTGCCTTGGAGATAAACTTCAGTTCCAGCATCTTGTCCAGGCAGCGCTGACGCCTCTTGACATTATTCTCAGGATGCCGGAGGGGATTGTATCCCGAAGGATTCTGCGTGGTGGAGGCGATAACCGCACACTCCGAGAGCGTCAGCTCACTGCAGGACTTTCCAAAATATCTCTGGGAGGCCGACTCCACCCCCAGGGTATTCTGCCCTAAGTTGATGGCATTCATATACCGCAGCAGAACTTCATCCTTTGAGAAATGCTTGGACACCTCCAGGGCCAGGTACTGCTCCTGCAGTTTACGCTTGATCATTTTGATCATATTCCCGCCCTCCTCCGTCCAGGAGGTAAAGACCGTGTTCTTCAGAAGCTGCTGGGTGATGGTGCTGGCTCCCTGCTTCTCCTTGCCCAGGGTGATGAGGAATTCCCACCCGGACCGGGCCATGCCCTGGATGTCAACGCCGTTGTGCTGATAAAACCGTTCGTCCTCAATGGCCACAAACGCATGGGCAAGATTCTCCGGAATCAGATCCATGCTGTTGATCTGGATTCTGTTGGAATTGGTGGCCACATACTGGTCAATCTCATTGCCCTCGCAGTCGTAGACAATGCTGGCCTCCCCCACCGCCACCACATCGCTCAGGCGGACATCGGGAGTTGTGGATAAGATTCCCTTCCAGATGCCGATACCTGCGGATACGCCGCAGATCACCAGCCCAAGAAGGGCAGCCAGGGACAACTCCACCATGGAAACCACAATCTTTCTCCAAATCTTTTTTGTCCTGGAGTTCAGCACCTTCTGTTTGGCGCGGACTCCTCTTTTTCCATAATTCATTTTCACACCTCATGCCCTTCCGGGGGCAGTTTCCTTGTGTATGTATCTCTGAAAAATAAAAAAATCTGTCCCTATTATAGCAAAAAACCCAGGGCAAATAAAGGCTTTCTTTCTCTTCTTTATAATTGTTTCACATTTTGGACAAATTTATACCCCGCACAGAGTTCTTTCACCCCGGATATCCTGCGCACGGACGCAAAAATGCCCGGGCACAGAATACCCAGGCATTTATTTTCTATAAGTTATATTTCTCAGGCGCCCTCTAAGGCTTGCACCGGCCGCAGGGTTCATATCCCTGGGAGAACAGTCCCTCCCGGCTGCCCCGGTACTCCTGCCGATTTTCCTCCTGGATATCGGCCACACTGGCGCAGGATGCGTCATGGAATTTATAAGACTTTGTATTCAAAATATAGCTCTGACGGCTGTCTTCCTCTCCCGGCTCCGGATCCGCCAGACGGCTGTCCCCAGTGGCATAGTCTATGACAATCTGAGGCTGTACATTATAACAGTACACATTAAAGCAAATTCCCTTTCCCTCATCCTCCACAGAAAAGGCCTCCATCTGCACTCCCGAGGCCACCAGGTTATCGCCCTGGAAGCAGGGCGTCACCCGGTAGAGCACATGGTTTCCTGTCTCCTTAATGTAGTCCGCCACCATGTTCTCAAAGGGCAGCATCCCCTGTACATTCATATACCTGGTGCCTGTGATCAGATTCTGCCAGTTGGCATCCTCCGCAGACAGCTGAAACCCGATCAGGTGGCAGCGGTTAAAGAGATATCTGCCGTCCACACAGTCATATTTCACCGCCTGCCACCCGGTGGGCTTCACCTGGCTGATGCTGCCCCGCTCCTGGGTGGGCATGGTGTCCGTGGAAAGGCTTGCATAAGCCCTGCCGCATCTGCCCAGTTCATCCAGTTCACTGTAATCCTCAAAAGAAACCGTTGTCAGGTCCTTGCTGTCAAAGTCCGGCCGGTTGTCGTTCAGCACCACATAAGGGCTTCCTGCATAGGGAGGCACCTCCTCCAGGGAGGCCGCTCCGGCAGGCACCTCCCCGGAGGACGCCTCTCCCCCCGGCATGTTAAAATAGGCCAGCACCAGCATGCACACCGCCGCCAGCGGGGCCAAAAATTTCTTCAGTTTGTTCATTCTTCCTCTTCCTTCCGCTTCTTCTCCCGGATGAACAGGTCATAAATGCAGGGAATCACCACCAGTGTCAGCAGGGTCCCGTAGGTCAGTCCTCCGATCGTCACCACCGCCATGGGCTTCGCCATCTCCGATCCCATGTCATCGCTGAACACCATGGTGGACAGAGCCAGTATGGTGGTCAGGGCCGTCATAAGCACCGGGCGGAGCCTGGTGCGGCCTGCCGTAAGGATGGCCTGGCGTTTCTCCATGCCCTCTCCCCGGAGTTGGTTCATATAGTCTATAAGCACAATACCATTGTTCACAATAATGCCTGCCAGCATGACGAAACCAATCATGGCAATGACGCTGACCTCGCTGCCGCTGATATAGAGCCCCAGAAATCCACCTGTAAAGGCAAGGGGGATGGTGAACATAATAATGAAGGGCGACAGCAGCGACTGGAACTGGGCAACCATGATCAAGTACATGAACAGCACCGCCAAAAGCAGCATCAGCACCATCTGCTCCATGGCATCCGTGATCATCTCGTTCTCCCCGGTAAATACCAGACGGCATCCCGCAGGCGCCTCATACCCGGCAAGCTTTTCCTCCACGGCGGCGGAGACCAGACCCACATTGTACCCTTCCGCAATGGCCGCGCTCACAGCCACATACCTGGTCTGATCCGTCCTGCTGATGGACCGCAGAGCCTGGGTGGTCTCAAAGGAGACAATCCGGGCCAGGGGCACCATCACCTTCTCCCCGTTTTCGTCAGTGCCCTCCACCTCCAGGCCTTTGACCAGCTCCCGGGTCAGCTCTATGTCCCCGCCGTTCATGATATATACATCATAGTCCTTCTCGTCCGCCGCAATGGTGGTGGCCACCGTGGCAGAGGCAAGCCTGGAATAGAGCTGGGCATACACCTGGGCAACCGTGAGGCCGTAGTGCACCGCCTCCTCCTTTTTCACCCGGATCCGCAGCTCCTCGTCTGCGTCCTCCAGGCCGTCGCTCACCTCCGCCGTGCCCTCCACGCTCTCCACTATGGCCGCAACCTCCTGGGCCGTGCGCCGGAGCGTGTCCAGATCCCTGCCCCGGATCTGGATGGAGATGCCGCTCCCTCCCAGGGCGGTCATGTCCATGCTGGAGGTGTCAATGGTAATCTCCGCCTCCAGTCCGGCGGTCTTCTCCAGAATCTCCCGGGCAATCTCATCGTTGCTGCGGGATTTGTCCTCCCTGGTGACAACATAGATGGTGGTGCGGTCGGTGCTTCCGTCTCCCATTCCTCCCCCCATCATCATGGACATGGAGGAAGAGCTGGCCATGGCTCCCACATTCTGTACATCTTCTATAGAGCGGATCTCCTCCACCACCCGGTCTGTCAGCTCCCCTGTCTCCGCCAGCGTGGCCCCCTGGGGCAGCACCACACTGACCGTCATCTGGGTGGAATCCATATCCGACATAAAGGCGGTGCCGTTCTGCATGGCCAGAAACACGCTGGCCCCCAGAAGTCCCAGCACAAGCAGAAACACTACAATTTTTCCCTTCAGGGCCAGCGTCAAAAACTTCTCGTACCCTCTGGCCATGCCGCCGAAAATTCTGCCTTCCTTCTGCTCTTTTGTCCTCCCCAGCATCTTGGAGGCCATGGCGGGCACCACAGTCAGGGCGATGAGCAGACTGGCAAGCAGGGAGTAGGCGATGGTCAGCCCCATGTCCACAAAGAGCTGTCTGGTGATCCCCTCCGTGAACACAATGGGCAGGAACACGCACACGGTGGTAAGGGTGGAGGCCATAATGGCCCCCGCCACCTCTCCCGCCCCTGCCATAGCGGCTTCCTTCACGGAATGCCCCTCTCCCCGCAGGCGGTAGATATTTTCAATCACCACAATGGAATTGTCCACCAGCATGCCGATTCCCAGGGCCAGGCCTGACAGGGAGATAATGTTCAGTGTGACGCCGCTGAAATACATGCACACAATGGCGGTGACAAGACTCACCGGGATGGAGAAAGCCACCACCAGAGTGGGCCGCAGATCCCGCAGGAACAGCAAAAGGATCACAATGGCGAGAAGCCCTCCAAAGAGGATATTATCCATAATGGAGTCCATCACCAGGTCAATGTAAATCCCCTGATCCATGAGAACAATCATGGAGAGGGCTGTGTCCTCCTCCATCATCCGGTCAAAGCGCTCCGCCAGAACATCCGACACTTCCCCGGTGGAATACCCTGTCTGCTTCTGAATGGTCAGCATGACGCCTGGGCTTCCGTCCACATTGGCGTAGATCTCCGCAGAATTGTCCGTGTAGAACACATCCGCCACATCCCCAAGGGTAATTACAGGCACCCCGTCCATGTGCAGATCCATCAGGGGCAGGGCCTTCAGCTCCTCCACTGTGGAGGGCTTGTCGCCCACCCGGACCATATAGCTGACCCCGTCCTCGGTCACATAGCCTGCGGGCATGGAGAAATTCTGGGCTGTCAGCAGGTTTTTCAACATATCCACTGTGAGAATGTCGGTCATATCCGCCTGTTCATAGGCACTCTCCCGGCCTTCCTCCAGCTGTTCCAACCCCTCCTCCAGCTGCGCCATACCGTCCTCCAGCTGCGCCCTGCCGTCTTTGAGCTGTTCTTCCCCGCTCAGAAGCTCTTTCCAGGCGCTGTCCAGCTGAGCATTGGCCAGCTCCATCTGAAGCTCTCCCAGGGATATCTGGAAACTGGCCTCCGCAAACCCCAGAGCCGCCTCCAGCTGCCCTTTTTCCACCTCCACCAGTCCCTCGTCCACAAGCTTGATCTGTTCCTCCAGGGTGGCGATGGTCTGCAGGGCAATATTCTGATAGGCCACGAAACCCAGTCCTCCGGTGATGGAATTCAGAGCTCCCTCCAGATTCTCCTTCTGAGCGTTGATCTGCCCCGCCCCGCCCTGAGAGATCATGGTGAGCATGGCCGCCACAGAGACAAAATTGCGGCTGTCCGTCCAGTCCATCTCCTCCAGATTCTTCAGGACCTCGTCCATCTGGGCATCCTTGCCCTTTATCTGGGAGATAATTTCGCTTTCCATGTACTCCTGCTTCAGCTGCTCTATGTCCTTCCTGGCCTGCTCCCCCAATGCCGGATCCCCGCCGGAGACGCTGGAGGAAAACAGCTGCCTGTAGGCTTTCAGGTATCTTTCCGGGGCGCTGGTGAGAATGTCCGTAAGGGAAGAGATCTGGTTAAGCCCCACATACAGCTTTTGGGCCATCTCCAGGTTTGTGGTCATATTTATCTTGGCAGCCTCCAGATCCGCCTTGGCCGTCAGCAGGTCCTTCTTGGTCTCCGCCAGAGTCTGGGCAGTCTCGGCCTTTTTCTCATCCAGTTCTATGCGGCCTGCCTCCAGCTCTTCCTTACCTGCCTCCAGCTCCTTCCGGCCATTTTGTATCTCTTTTTTGCCCTTCTGCAGTTCCCTCTGGCCTTTCTCCAGCTCCTTCAGGCCGTCCTCCAGCTCTTTCCGGCCATCCTCCAGCTCCAGTCTTGCCTCCTCCATCTTCTCGTCGATGGCGGCAAAAATCTTCTCGTTGATCTGATCCACCTTCTCCTGGCGGATAATCACATTGATGCTTTCCTCCAGAAGACCTGTGGCCTCCACGCTGGCCACGCCCTCAATGCTCTCCAGTTCCGGCATCACGGAGTCTTCCACATATGTACTGATCTGTGCGGTATCCATACCTTCCACGCCCACCGCTGCAATCATCACAGGGAGCATGTCAGGGTTCATTTTCATAATGATGGGATTGCCGATAGAATCATTCCAGTAACTCTTGATCTGATCCAGGCTCTCCCGGATCTCCAGGGACACCGCGTTCATGTCTGCGGTCTGAGCAAACTCCAGGATCACCATGGAATAGTTCTCGTTGGAAACGGAACTGATGCTCTCAATATTGCTCACCGTGGCCATGGCCGCCTCCACAGGCTGCGTCACCGCCGCCTCCACGGTCTCGGGGCTGGCCCCCACGTATGTGGTCATAACAAGCACATAAGGCAGACTGATGCTTGGCAGAAGATCCGCTGTCATCCTGGTAAAAGACACTATGCCCAGGGTAATCACAAGCACCACCCCCACCAGAACCGTATAGGGTTTCTTGACACTGAATTTAGAGATCATGTCCGCTCCTTCTTGTCTTTCGACCAGTGAGATTTGTGACGCGCTGAAAACTGCTCATGCACAACCCTGCATCCGGCGTGGCTTCCATGCCCAAATGCAGAAATTTATGTATAAACAGTTTCTAAGTATATTCTTCCGGAAAATGTATGTCAATAAAGGGAATCTTTCGATTTTATAAAATTTGTATAATTAGCTATATTACAGCAAAATGCGGATTGGAGTCGGTCAACATGTCCGGGAACCCTGCCGGGTGATCCTGCTCAGAGGATCCTGCGGATCTTGGCCTTCAGCCGCTGCAGAGCGTTGTCGGTGGCTTTCTCGTCCCTGCCCAGCACCTTTGCGATCTGGCTGTAAGTCATACCCGTCATATACAGATCCAGCACCTGTTTCTCAAAATCGCTCAGCTCCTCCTCAATGGTCTTCTCCAGATAGGCCACCCTCTCCTTGTCAAGAAACAGCTCCTCCGGACTCAGCTTGGTCCGATCCGCCAGCAGTTCCGCCAGGTTCAGTCCCTCCCTGTCGTCACCATCCGTCTCGCTGTCCAGGGACACATAGGTGTTCAGCGGAAAATGTTTTCTTCTCTTGGAAGCCTGCACGGCCGTATACATCTGACGGTTAATGCAGAGCTCGGCAAAAGTGCTGAAGCTGGCGTCTCTGCCGGTGTCGTAATCCCGCACCGCCTTAAACAGACCAATCATCCCCTCCTGGATCAAATCCTCGCTGTCCGCTCCCAGGATGAACATGGACTTCGCCTTGCTCCGAACCAGATTTTTATATTTGTCGCAGATATAGTCCATGATCGGGGTCTCTCCCCGCCTGAGGCGGTCGATCAGCTCCCCGTCGCTGCACTGCCTGTAACCCGCGTACCTCTCTCCCATGTGCTGCCCTTCCTCCGTAGAAATTATATCTCTCAGCCCTGTTTATCAAAAAATCCTGATGCGCCTCTTCTATAAGCATCACATCAGGATAAAATCTGAAATATGATTTCTTTTCTACTTTCTTCCAGCAAACAGTTTTCCCGCTTTCTTACAAGAGCCCGGGAATTCTTTTGATACTTTATTTCTAATGAAATTCGCACACAAATTTTGGGGAATCCTGCCCTTTGATTGGTTTTGCGAATAGCAATATTCTTTTCCCCATCGTTTCTTTTATGCAGATTATACCACCCCAACCATGAAAGAGCAACAGATTACTACCCCAATCTCTGGCGCACTATCTCATATGCAAGAATTCCCGCTGCAACAGAGGCGTTGAGGGAATCAATATCTCCTCTCATGGGAATAGCGGCTGTCATATCACATTTTTCCCTCACCAGCCTGCTCACACCCTGGCCCTCGCTTCCCACAACAAGCCCCATGGGACCTTTCAGGTCAAGTTTATACATGCTGGTTCCTCCCATATCGGCGCAGACGAACCACATTCCTTCTTTTTTCAGGTCTTCAATGGTCTTGGAAAGGTTGGTGACTTTTGCCACTGGGGTGTAGTTTACGGCTCCTGCCGAAGCTCTGGCCACCGCCGCCGTCAACCCCACTGCACGGTTTTTGGGAATGATCACCCCGTGTGCTCCCGCCAGGTTTGCGGTGCGGATGATTGCCCCCAGATTGTGGGGATCCTCAATGCCGTCCAGCAGCAAGATAAAAGGCTGCTCCTGCCGCTGCCTGGCCCTGTCAAGAATCTCCTCCACCGTGGCATAAGTGTAGGCCGCAGCCACCGCCACCACTCCCTGGTGTTTTCCTGTCTCCGACAGCTGCCCCAGCCGCTCCTTCGTGACATATTTTATGATAGTATCCTGCTTTTTGGCCTCCCGCTTGATGGTCAATATAGGGCCATCCTGACAGCCTTCCAGAATGTACAGCTTGTCTATGGTCCTGCCGGACCGGAACGCCTCCGTCACCCCATGACGCCCTTCTATAATATTTCCGCCGTCTCTCTCTTCGGAATTCTCCTCAAAACCACACTCCCTGTTCTTTCCGCCCTGTTTTTTGGTTTTTTCCACTAAATTATGCCCCCTTTCTTTCACCCGGCTGTTCTGCCGATATCATTCATGTCTCCTTCTTATCTGTGGGAGGAATCCACCATGCCAACCCCTTTTCTGATCAAAAAAAGGGCCCTGTCCATCCGGTCTGTGAGATAGAGATATCCCACCACAGCCTCAAAGCCAGTGGCCCGCAGATACTCTGCCGCACTGGCACTTTTCGCCATGGTCTTGGGCTTGGCGTTTCTTCCTCGACGGTAAACAGCCTGTTCCTCCTCCGTGAGGTCTTCCATGATCCCCTGGACAATCCGGGACTGTGCGCCGGCGCTCACATACCGCACCCCATACCGGTGCAAATCCCGCACAGGACGGTTTGCCTGCTCCAAAAGCATGGTACGGATGACCATTTCATATACGGCATCCCCCATATACGCCAGAGCCAGGGGGGAATAGGACCGGATGTCCTGTTCCCTGCCCGGAAATGCCTTTTTTATCTCAGACAACAGACTCTCAGGCTTTTCTATGGCCTTCTTTTCGTCTTCCTCTAAAGTTTCGTTTATATTTTCCCTTATGATTTCCTGGGTTGTTTCTTTTACGCCTTCTTCCATTTTACACCCTCTCGGGTATCCTCAAGAAGGATCCCTTTTTCCAGAAGTTCCCCCCGGATGGCATCGGCTTTGGCGAAATCTTTCTCTTTCTTTGCCTCTTTCCGCTCCTCAATCTTCTGGAGAATATATGCCTCCAGGGCCGCGTCCACTCCGCTGTCCGCCTCTCTCTCCGCATAAGCAGTGGTCAGACCCAGGGACAACACCTGGTCAAAGCTCTCCGCAAGGACATACTTGGTGGCATCGGACATATCTTCCTTGAGCATGTCATAGAGCACGGTGATTGCCATGGACGAGTTCAGATCATCGCACAGAGCCGCCTCGAATTTCTGCCTCCAGGTTTCAACTTTCAGGCTGTCCACCTGTCCCTCCCTGTGAAGTGTGCCAATTCGCTTTATCAGTTTGTCATAAGCCGCCCCCATGTTGTCCAGCACCTCATAGGAAAACTCCAAAGGCTTGCGGTAGTGGGACTGCAGGCAGAAAAGCCTGTAAACCCTGGGATCATACCCCTTGGATTTCAGCAGAGACAGAGTGAGGAATTCCCCCTTGGACTTGCTCATCTTGCCCGATCTGTCGTTTAAGTGATGTACGTGAAACCAGTAATTGCACCATTTGTGCCCCAGATAGCCCTCGCTCTGAGCAATCTCGTTAGTGTGATGGGGAAAAATATTGTCCACGCCCCCGCAGTGAATATCCATGTACTCGCCCAGGTGTTTCATGCTGATGCAGGAGCACTCAATATGCCATCCCGGATACCCTGTCCCCCAGGGGCTATCCCACTTCAACTCCTGGCTGTCAAACTTGGACTTGGTAAACCAAAGCACAAAATCGCTCTTGTTCCTCTTGTTCACATCCTCGTCCACATCATCCCTGACTCCCACAAGCAGCTCCTCCTGACTGTGGTTGGAAAGTACATAGTAATCCTTCAGTCTGGAAGTGTCAAAATAGACATTGCCGCCGCACTCATAGGCATACCCCTTCTCCATCAGCCCCTGGATGACATGGATAAAATCCTGAATGCAGTTGGTGGCAGGCTCCACCACATCAGGGGTTTTGATGTTCAGCTCTTTGCAGTCGCCAAAGAACGCATCCGTATAAAATTTGGCAATCTCCATAACGGACTTGTGCTCCCTCTTGGCGCCTTTGAGCATTTTGTCCTCCCCTGTGTCCGCATCACTGGACAGATGGCCCACATCCGTGATATTCATCACTCTTTTTACATCATATCCGATGTAGCGCAGGGTTTTCTCCAGAAGATCTTCCATAATATAGCTTCTCAGATTCCCGATGTGGGCAAAGTGGTATACCGTGGGACCGCAGGTATACATGGCCACTTTCCCCTCCTGGTTGGGGATAAACTGTTCCACCTTTCTGGTAAGCGTGTTGTAAATGTGTAATTTATTCTCCATTCCTGTGCCTTTCCGCGCAAACTGCGCCTTGTCAATTCTTCTGATTTACAGGCAATTTATAAGAGGGAGCCATCGCAGACACCGCCCTCTGCTCCTCCTGAATTTCCCTCCAGGACTCTGCCTCCCGCTCTTTTGGGGGTTCCTGCCGTCTACTCCTTCTGAATTCCCTTCAGAGCCCTCAGTTCCCGCTCCAACTCCTGAATCCGCTCCTCCATCCGGGTGCTGGCCTGCCGCAGTCCCGCGATATCCTCCTTCACCGGGTCCGGCAGATCGGTCTGATTCATGGTCTCCTGGGGCAGGGCCTTGCTTCCCCGCTTTACCACACGCCCCGGCACCCCTACCACTGTGGACCCCGGGGGCACCTCACTGAGCACCACACTGCCGGCGCCGATCTTGGAATTGTCCCCGATGGTAAAAGAACCCAGCACCTTGGCCCCGGCGCTGATCATCACATTATTTCCCACGGTGGGATGACGCTTTCCGTGCTCCTTCCCGGTGCCCCCCAGCGTCACCCCCTGGTAAAGGGTCACATTGTCCCCGATAATGGTGGTCTCTCCGATTATAACACCGTTTCCATGGTCGATAAAGAGCCCTTTTCCAATTTTTGCCCCAGGATGGATCTCGATCCCCGTCTTCCTCACCCCTCTCTGGGACACCCAGCGGGCCCAGAAAAAGTGCCCTTTTTCATACAGTCTGTGCGCTATTCTGTAATGCAGCATTACCTTAAAACTTGGATACAGAAATACCTCCATGGAGGAATGGATGGCCGGGTCACGCTCCCTGACAATCCGGATCTCCTCCCCAATACTGCCGATGATTCCCATTTATAAGATCCCTCCCTGCCATTTCACACAAAGATTCACACAAAAAACCACGCAAAAATTCACACAAAAAACGCGGACAAGACTCATCTCTGGAGACGAATTTATCCGCGGTTCCCTCTTCTCAGGAATTGCCGAAAAATGACTGATATCACTGCTTCAACTCTCCCTGATGGGCCAGGCTCCAGCTCTCCCCAAAGCCTCTGCCCACAATCAGCATATGCAAAAAAACAGAATTTGTCAACAGAATTTTCCTCCCCGCCCGAATAGCCATTTTTTCCTTCTCTATCCACACTCTTCCATCATTCCGCTATCGTCCTGTCATCACTCTTCCATCTCTTCAAACAACTGTGCCGCTATTTCAAGTTCAGGAAGACTGTCCCCCCTGCAGCACTGTTGCTCCAGTATGGACAATATAACATATTTTTCCCTATAGGGCAATATCCTTTTACTCTATGCCCGCGGATGAATGCCGTTGCCTGAGGACATGAACCTGCTCCCCTTTATGAGACCTGCGAAAGCGGTTTCACGGTCAGATCCAGCTTGACCTTGGGAAATATGCTCACCACGATCTGTTCCAGCACAGCCTCAAACTGCTCATATATCTTCTTCTATATATCCTGTTTTCAGTATCAACCTTTTCTTCCAGCGAAGTTGATATTTTCTATACTCAGAGGAACGAATCTCCTGAGTCTTGCATTTGTTAGCTACAATCCGATATTGTAGGCTGTAGCTGGAAATCTGTTGAGTCAAAGCCTTTTCTGTTGCTTCTAATTGCTTTGCAGCTTTTATCAAATCAGAACCTTTTAATTCGATCAGATATGCTGTTCGAGTTGCTTCATTCATTAACAGATAATCACACCTGTTCCCGCTTTTAATGACAATTCCATCTATTTTATAATGAGAAACATACACCCTTCCATTATTAATTCCTTTATGGTACTGCGGATTCCCTTTGTCTCTTGATACAATCTGCGCTGCGTCCCTGCTGCATATGGACTCAAACCCTATTAATGGCATTATAAATCTACACCTTCCTCATCTGTTTCCTGCAAGTTTAAGAGTTCATCAAATTCCATATTTATTACCTTTGAAATTTCATCAATCCTTTCATTTTGAATCATGTGCACTTCTGCATCCATACAATTTTCGGCTGTTCCATTTTTTACAAACCAAGAATCAAAACTCCTGTCATCCAGCCAAATTGACATCGGTATAATCTGATCAGCCATTTTTGAGTATTTTTCCGGAATGGTATGTGCATACAATAAATTGTTCAAAGTTCCAAGGACATACGGACTATGAGTTGTCAGAACCACAGAGTGTTTCCAATTACTTACTAAAACGATCAGTTCTGTAATATATTTTTGTGATTCTGGAAACAGATGCGATTCTGGCTCTTCAATAATAAATAAGATTGGATTCTGCTGTAGTAAATAATAGAACAATAAGTTTAAAATCCAAACACATTCCTGCTGGCCGGAAGATGAGAAATTGATTTTAACATATTTCCCATTCTTAAGAACAATCTGTTCTTCCCCATTGCTGTAACGGTATGTGCCGCGGAGTATTTTTTCAATCAGTTCTAATGCCTGCTGTACCAACTTGGGGGGTAAAATGGTCTTACCTCTGTAATATGCCGTTAACCCCTGAAGTCCTTCTGTAAATTCTGATTTTATCTTCAATATCCGTTCCAAATAATCCCTCGTACAATAGTCGAGAGACCGCTTCTGAACATCATCCATGGTTGCGTAAATATAACTAAACTGCTCTGATAACAAAGTTATCATGCTCCGCCCTGCAGGAATATACACAACAGAACAATTGTCATCAAATATTTCACACAATTCTGTCTTTAGCTTTTTTACCTCTTCTTCCGATACTTCTAATCGTGTAACTGTGAGGTAATTATTCTTTTCTCTCAGGAATATTAACAAATCCTCGCTGAGAGTTACCCATATATAATTAGGTGAAGAAAACCTGGCGTCCTCTTTAAGAGAAACCTTTACGGAACATGTACTTGTAAAATAATATTCTATGCACATTTCCTTTGACATTCCCCAGGAAGAACCGAACGTCCTCAAAAATTTTTCCCTTAAGTAATTCTCCAAGCCTTTCCTTAAACTGGTTCCATATACAACATCAAGTTCTGTCTCTAATCCGCTTACCGGAACCATATTATACGCCTGCCTTCTGGCAAGATTTACAATATCATCTTTTATAGTCCTGAAATAATAAATTGCCTTTGCTATTGTACTTTTCCCAGATGCCTGAAATCCCGTCAACGTCATGAACTGGGAACATTCCATTTCACACTGTTCTATTGGCCCAAGTTTTTTTATAACTAATCTATGCATCTTTCCACCTATAACCATCATTTTGTTTGAAAACTGTCGAAAAACAGCTGATACAGCTTGCTTTACACAAACCTTGGAAAAGCAATGAAAAATGCTTTGGGGGCCTATGTGTTACTATTTTACCAAAACATCTATCAGGTGTAAATAATGATTTAGCTATAGTTCCACATAAATTTTCTACTTACACCCAAATCCTTTAAATGCGTTGGATGCAGAATTATAGTTTAGATGACAAAAAGAATTTTTCGAGTGCAAAAAATTAAGATACTTTTATATTCTAAGCCTCCATTATAAGACACTGTGCACTGCCTTCCTTACCGATACGGCAACCTTCCCCAATTCCTCCTCTGAAAGATTCGTACTGCAGGGCAGCGTAATGATCCTCTGCCACAGGCCCTCCGATACAAGTATATCATCCCCCGGACAACCTGCATAGGGCTTCTGGAGATGCACAGGTTTCCAGAAAGGGCGCGCTTCAATCCCTTCTTCCTTCAAAAGTGCACAAATGGACTTTGCGGTTTCCAGTTTTTTTCCTTCCGGCAGTACAATCCCCGAAAACCAGCAGGAGCTCCCCTCCGTGGCAGGGAAAAAGGCAACACCGCTCCCCTGCAGATCTTTTAACGAGGAAGGCCGCACCTATAAAAGCATCACTGCCGAGTATGGAGTGTCCAAGGCCAGCATCTCCAAGTGGTGCAGCGAATTCAGCAAAGAATGCCAGATGAAAGCCCAAGCCAATCCTGATGCCCCAAATGAAATGGAACTTATGAAAGAGAACCTCCGTCTGCGAAAGGAACTGGAAGAGGCCAAAAAGGAGAATCTCTTCCTAAAAAAAGCGGCGGCATTCTTTGCGAAGGAAATCGATTAGAGGCTTATCGGTTCATTGACCAACACCATAAGGAATACGGCGTCCGCTGGCTGCTGAAGCGGCTGGGAATCTGCCCGAATGCTTATTACAACTACCGGAAACACCGGAAGGCAGATTATCATGCCCAAAAAGCAGAGGTCCAGGAGCAGATCAGGGATATCTACCACAGCCATAACGGCGTGGACGGTTACCGCAGCATGACAGTTTATCTGGAACGCAGGGGATACCGCTACAGCCGCACGACTGTCCATAAATATATGAACAGGGAACTGGGCCTGCACTCCATCGTCCGCCCCAAAAAGCCAGGCGCAAAGCCCGGGAAGCCTCACAAGATATTTGAAAATAAGCTGAAGCAGGACTTCACGGCGAAGGAAATCAACAAAAAATGGTGTACGGATTTCACCTACCTGTTTCTGAAAAACGGAGATGTGCGCTATAACTGCACCATCATAGACCTCCATGACCGCAGCGTGATGGCCAGCATTACGGACCGGCGGATTACCAGCGACCTTGCAGTCCGTACCCTGCGGAAGGCCCTGGACTCACAGCCGGGGCCCAAAGAAGGGCTGATCCTGCACAGCGATCAGGGCTCCCAGTACACATCAAAAGCATTTGTGGAATTCTGTGAATCATCTGGTGTGACTCAGAGCATGAGCAAGGCTGGATACCCATACGACAACGCACCGATGGAACGGTACTTCAACACTCTGAAGAACGAATGCACCAATCTGTATGAATTCAGGACGGAGGAGCAGCTGTACCAGACAGTGGATGAATTCGCCTATGCCACTTATAACCATGTGCGCCCCCATTCCTACAACGGGTACAAGACCCCCTTCGAAGCACGGTGCGCCTAGTGACAGGCACATGGCGCCACAGCCTGTTCCAAAATTCCGAGCCGGGGGAAGAAAAGCAGCCACCCCTCTGGGGCTTGCCCTTGACAGCCGCCCAAAGGGATGTTACGCTCCCGAATCCGACGGCGGCCACAAGGTAAAAGTCTGTTCCTGAGTTCGTCGCCGTCGGTACCCAACTGACAGCATCCCTTTGGGCGGCTGTCAAGGGTGGCGGAAACTGGAAATAATCCAGCATTAATTGCCTTATTTTTTAGCCACAAATGTTACAAAAACGGAATCTTTCCGAAGTTAGTTGAAATAAAGCTTTTATCAAATGGTAAAACATGGTA
>OFFY01000365.1_pt1 | contig 47284 bp, 38 predicted proteins | sample 1521481 | NCBI WGS metagenome assembly OFFY01 (sample SAMEA3504117, study PRJEB24116) | mouse gut metagenome | biome: mouse gut; feature: mouse-associated habitat; material: faeces | place: Denmark | collected 2011
TCCTGGTCCTTTTTTTTGAGAATTTTGTTTTTGGCGGAGGCGCCGACGGCGTTTTTGAGCTGCTTGTCGAGCAGGGAAATGGCGTCTTGAAAGAGTTCGATTTTATCCGCGGCTTTTTCAAGTGGGAGACGGTAGAGTTTTTCTGCGGTCTCCAGAAAGGCGGCGGAAGCTTCTTCAGCTTTGTCATACCATTCTTTGTAAGAGGAGATTTGGTCGGCAAGCCCTTTGTTCGTCACAGACTCGATGTCTAAGCTCCCATTTCTGACCTTTTGAGCGTAAGATTCGTCTAGGCCGGATGCATTGGTCTTTTCCATGTAGAAACCGTAGGATTGCCGATAAGTATCTAGTTCCTGCTTCATGGAGGATGTGGCTTTTTTGTAATATTTTGTAATAAAACTTCCGGAGAGGGCAGTCTCTGCCTGTTTGAGCCACTTGTCCAGTTTGTTTTTTAAGCCTTTCAGTCGGGTTTCGATCCAGTCAAAGGTTTCTTCAAAAGCATCTTCAAAGGATTCGGGTGTTTCCGAAAGGGAAGGATCCGGTGCGGACCCCGATGTATTGCCTATTCCCGGTGCGCCGGGGGATGTTGTCTGGGCTGGTACGCCGCCCTGGTAGCTGGCGTAGAAATCGGCAGGGTTTAGTGCATTTCCTACAAGATTATTCTTCAAATCACCGGAAAGACCGTTGATTTCTTTTACAATTTCTTTTTTTTCAAGTTCCGCCAGACGGATCTCTCGGATTTTTGCGCTGCCGGTGAGTTTTGAATTTTTGGCGTCTTCAATGCGATCATTTGCGGCACCGAGGCTTTTTAGGGCAGAGCTTAGGGCGGTAATATAACTTTCCGAAGCTCCTGCGGCGTTGGCGAGCGCAACAATGGCGTCGATGTCGGCGCGGGAATCAATCGGATGTCCGTTGATATCCAGTTTTGAAAGAGCCAGCTGTGCCAAGTAGGAGCTGGCGGCGCCGGAAGCGTTTCCTTCGCTTAAAACGGCGGAAATTTCCTGCCAGGTGGCGCTGGCAAGGCTGTTTGAAGCGACGGCGGAATTTTGTTTCTTTTCCGCAAGGAACGCTTCTTCTGCCGCGAGCTTTGCCGTTACCAGCTGCTGTGCATTGGCGACGCCCATCTGTTCTAACATGGTGACGGCAAGGCCTTTGGTTTCCTCCGTCAGTCCGTCCATGGCTCCGGAGCCGTCCAGATAAGCCGAAGCCAGACTGTCAAAGGCCTCCTGGCAGGCGCCAATATCGTTCGGGGCATTGGAAATGGTTTGTATGAAGTTTTCATATTCTTCCGTAAAGCAGCCGAACGTCTCTAAAAAGCCTTCGTTGTTTAAGATGGAAGACCAGTCAAATGATCCACGGTCGGATATGTCTGCGTAGATCTGTCCCAGCAGGTCCGTCCCGTGAAAGAGCGACTGAAGCTGGGAAGCCTTTTCCTCCAGGCTTAAGGGTTCGGCGTTTATTGTTTCGTTCAGGCGGTCCGCCTCCTGCGCGCAGAGCGCGATTTGTTCGCAGAATGCTTCTGCTTCTGTCTGTCCGTTCAGGAAAAGCCCGCTGTCTAATATGGCTTGATACAGGTTGGTGTCGTCGGCAAGGGACTGAGGCGTCAGCTGCCCGAGCCTTGCCAGTTCCATCAGTTCTTCTTTTGTCTTTTCGATGCCCTCCGTCTGGAAAATACCGGTGATCGCCATGTCGTTCCAGCCGTTTTGGTTGATTTCCTCATAGATGAGCCGCAGCCTGTTATAAATTTCTTCATAGGAGCCGATGGTATCTTGTTCAAAAGTGGAAAGCGGTTCTTTGCCGAGTTCTTTTTTCTCCATGGCTTTCTGGTATTCTTCTTCCAGCGCCATGCGTTTTTCCTGCAGGTCGGCGATACTTGCGGCAAGACGGGCTTCGATGGCGTCGATATCGTTGATGGAATCCTGTAAGTCCTCCTCTTCCCATTTGGCATCTTCTCCGTTTGCTTTGGCTAAATCATAATCCGCCTGCTTTTGTTTCTGTTTTTCCTTTGCGACCTGATAGGCTGCGAGATTGCCGACGATATCGTCTTCTCCAATTGCATTGCTGCCATACTGCCTTTGCCAGTCCGTTTCTTCTTCCAGTTTTTCCCGTGAAACATCGTCTGTCCCATACTGTTTGTGGAACGCTTCTATGGTTTTTTCGGCGGCGTCCCTGGAAGAGAGCTTGGCGCGGTTTTCTTCGATGTCTTTTTGGACGAGAAGTTCCCTGGTGATTTCCTTGAGCTTTTCCAGTTCGCTGTTTTCGGCGTAGGTAAGAGGTCCTTTCGACTGGAGGTCCGATATTTTTTTGGTATGCTCGTCCAGTTCGGCATTGATCTCCTTTAGCCGGGACTTTGAGGATGCATACTCCGAGACGGCTTCCTCCATGGCTTCGTTTGCCTTTTCGACCCGGTGAACCCAGTTGTCGACTGCGGTGACTATGAGTTCGATTCCTTTTGAGATTGCGGAAAATACTACCATATTTCCGAAAGTGGACATGGCCTGGTAAAGCACAGACTGCGCCTTGCCTGCCAGAGTGGAGGAGCGCTCCAGCTCTTGTGTGGGTTCGATTAGTTTGTCTGTCGATTGGATTAGTTTGATGGTGGCTTGGTTGGTTTGATTTCTGATTTCGGCAAGCGCTTCTTCTGGTCTGAGATTATTTTGTATCAAACGGTTATATTCTTTAATTGCTTCAATATCGATTGTAGGGGTGTGAAAAATCTTTTTTACGTTTAGCTTTTCTTTGAGAGAAGAAAAACTGCTTTTGATATTGCCGATTGAAGAGAAGCTGGTTTTTATATCCTGAAAAGATTTTCCAAAAAATGTAACGGATTTGGCAGCCCCCGTAACGTCGTCTTTGATTGTTCGGAATATCTGTAGCTGGTTGCATACTGTGGGGAATATGCTTGACGTATATATTTTTGACGCGTATACTTTAAAATAAAAAGGGGAATGAAACGCTATGATTATTAAAAAATGTCTGTATAAGTGTGAAAAATGCCGCAAATTTCAAATCTTTGAAGTAGACAAACCGTTTTCAACAAGATGCCCAAATTGCAATTCTGAAATGGTATTTAGAAGAGTATTCGATTGTGATACAGAAGAAGTAGAAAGAATCAAAAATGAACCCATGTATAACCCATGCCGGGATCCGAAAAGCCCGTATTATGTTCCGCAGATTACATGCCCGACGTGTGCGTCGACAAGAGTGAAGAAGATTGGGAGTACGGAGCGTATTTTGTCAGTATCTTTCTTGGGTTTAAGCAGTAATAAGATCAATAAATCCTTTGAGTGTAAGAGCTGCGGTTATACCTGGTAGACATGGGGTTGTGTTATTCAGCCGTTTTATTTCTTGCCCCGCTAACACGGCGGGGCATCCCACAAATTACGGACGGCCTGGCTGCAGCAGGCCATTTTGCAGCCGGACCGGCGGACCGTGGTCTTTAAACCACCATCCTCATATTGGCGTATTCAATATTACCAACGGATTTCGACTTTCTGTTAACAGGATGCCGGGCATATCCGGCGTCCTGCGAGGATTAAAGCCTGTGAACGTTCCACAAGTGTCTGCGCTTTGAAAGCTGCCGCTTTTTATGGGGATGCAGGCGTTCCGTTTGGCACGGCATGCCCCATGCGCCTGAACTGGGATGCTCGCGCATCCCTCCCGCCCATAAAAGGGGGCGGGCGTGGTTTCGCTGCTGATACGGCATTGACCGGATATCTGATGATTGAACCGGACGGGAGGAAGAACGGACCGGTGAACAACGCCGGACCGCTTTTTTTCATCTTCTCCCAACTCCTGCATTGTTTTACGCATTTCTGCGGCGGGTTTCCCCGCACCGCCTGATCCCTGCGGCAGTTTTTCGGCATCAGGCTGCAGGCAGTTTCTTTTCATGCCGGGTCCCAGCAATTTACCCTTTCCCATACATTTTACTGCGCATCTGTGCGATGCGGTTTATTTATGTATCGTGTACTCCGTATATGGGACTTTGCCTTCCCATACGTCACATCTTTCCTGTATGACGCCATACAGGCGAAGATATCACGGGCATATAGGCGGATGGTTTTTCATCGGCGTTTTACCTACGTTTTTTATGCCTGCAAATATTCCCAGTCCCAAACCGATGGAAGGCAGGGTCTTTAGATGGGAGGTGATTTTGTTGATGACCTCCAGGAAGGAATTTGCAAAATGAATCAATGTGACGAATACATTGGAATTTGCGATATTGCCGACCAGATTGGTCCAGGAGTTGGACAGGCGGTTCCAGGAACTTTCCCAGCTTCCTGCAGATTGTTCTGCTCCTTTCATGGCTGTGCCGCCGGCGTTTTTAAAATCTCCGAGCATTTTTTCGTAGAGGCTCCAGTTGGAGAGGATGCCGGAGAGGACGCCTCCTGCGTTTTCTCCGCCGATGTCGGTGAGGATTCCCGCTTTCCGGGCAGAACCGTCGGGCAGGGAATTGTAGGCACCGGCAAGTTCTTTTAAGATTTGGACAGGATCCCTAAGGCCGGTGACGCCGTCTTTTATGCCGGTCAGTTCGATGCCGAGGCTGTTGCATCTTTTTTCTGCCCGTATCAGGGCGGCTTCATCCAAAAATCCGCCTTCTAAACCGGTTTCTCCTTTGATTTTCTGCAGGCTCATAAGGATGCCGTTTATGGCGTGGCCTACGGTTTCGCCGGATTCTTTTGTGGCTGCGATTCCGGTTCCAAAGAGGGCAGTCATCTCGTCTTCGCCGATGCCGATGCCGGATAGCCGGCTGGCGGAAGCTTTGGTGGCGTTTAAGAGTTCCGCCATGCTGACGGCGTTTTGGTCGGTCACCTGTTTTTGGGCGTCCAGCAGGGCGGTCAGTTTTTCGACGTTTCCGGAATAACGGTAGGCGGCGTCCGATGCCTGAATGTAATCTTGGGCAAGTTCTCCGTCAAGCCCGCCCGTGTTTTGGGCGAGTAGGGAAAATTCTGCCATTTCTTTGGCGTTTTTGTATCCGTCGTCATACATCTTTTGGACTTCGGTCAGGTAGTCCGTTGCTTTGGCTCCATATTTGCTCGCTGTCGCAAAGGAGACGTCGCCGAGTTCTTTGAGCTGTTTTGCGGTGAGACCGCCGGTTTTGCCAATCTCGGTTAAGATGCGGTTGATTTCTTTTAGTTCGTCAACGGATACTTCCGTCATTTCTTTGATTTGATCCTCCGCTTTTGGTTTTATTGTGGAACCAGCCAGTTTGGTTAGTTCCTTTAAGATGTCGAACATGTAGTGCTCTCCTTTCTGATTTTGGTTTCCATTGATTTAAGAAATATATTGTTTTTTGAAATGAATTTATCAATAATAATTTCACCATATTTTTACGATCTCTTCTCTGTACACTTCAATATTTAATGGTGAACCCCAGCTGTTTATGAGTAAAGTATCAGCTACTGTATTCTCAGGTTTCTCATATATGAATGCGCTGTCTGCATTATTAAAATTGTTTGTATCATACTTATAAAAAATACTGTTACCTTGAACAAGAAGCATAGCGCCAACAGATCCAGAAGATTCAACTTCAAACTCTGGTTTTCTATCTGTATAATGCGAAACTATTTTGTAACGCGCTGGTCCGCTGCCGCTGATACTTACTGAAACACATTTTGCATATGGTGTCGTGCTTTTTGAACAATGTATAATATCAGATCCATGGTTTTCATACAGATACTCTTCCCTTAAGTCAATGTCCATTTTTACCCATCCATATTCCTCATAATGCACGAACTGCTTCAATTCATTCAGCTGCTGCTGTATAAAATCTCCAATAATCACCCACCGGTTCTGCCCGTCAAAAACAAGCGGTACGGCGCTGTTTGGCATAATATATTCTGGCGGAACCGGGGCTCCCATATAATAAATCGGATATGCACCGGTTCCCGCCACGTTTAAGGTTGGGTTTTCAACACGGTTTCCATACTTGAACTGTAAGATTAATAGGGCGCCGTTTACCAATCGAAATCCCGCAAGCGGTACGATTTTTTCCCGTTCCACGGCTCTTGTGCCGCAGGAGACGTGATAATACCCGGCTCCCTGTTCCCCTTTCATAAGCCAGTGTGATCCGTCATAAATAAGGTCGTGGACGCTTTCCTGTTTGATAAAGTTTTTGGATACCGGGGCGCCGTTGTAATAGATCGCTTTTGTACCTGTGCCGGATACATTTAACGTTGGGGACGCCGCGGAATTACCGTAAGGAAATTTCACCGTTGCTTTTGCGCCTTTTTCCAACACGAAGCCTGGGATTGAAACGGTTTTTGCCTGCGTGCTCATTGCGGTTGGAGAAGATCCGAAATGAGAAACGGAAGAGGAGCCGTCAAAACGGATGCCGTCTAAGGTTCTCGGTGTCTGTAGTTTTGATGCAGAAGCTGCATTTCCGGAGGGGCTTAATGCGCCGATATTTTCAGGCGTCAGGTTGACGGTTCCCGTTCGGTACGTTTCTTCCGCATCTCCTTTTATGCCGGCGACGCCTCCGCTAGATAACGATTTAAATGTCACATAATCTTCCTTGCTGAACAGGCCGTCGACGGAATCGGTTGCCTTTGGGATGGCGTTGGCAGAAATTGCGACCCAGTTTGTGCCGTTGTAACGGTAGGTATAATCGGTGTCTTTGACATTGACCGTCCATCCATCTTCTGGATTGGGGTAAGCTGTAGAGATAGTGTCAAACGTATCCACAGATTCCTTCCAGTCAATATTTGTCTCGAGTGCGGAAAACTTATTGTCAATTTCGGATGTGGTATACAGGGAGCTTAGCTTGTTCTTTTCTTCTGACGTGTAGCAGGCGGTCGTTTGATCGAGTATGGATTTGTTGTTATGCGTATGTCTTTTCTGGTAGGAGTCTTCCCAATGTTCCCGTTCTGTGGAAGTGACATGGCGTATGTGATCCTGCATATGGCGGATCAAGCCGGAAACCGCATGGGCGATTTTTCCGAAAGCGATGGAGAGCGGTTCGCCGCTTTCCAATTCGGAAAGGCTTTCGGACATCTCATAGGTAGGAGTCTGGTTATTTGTCGTAACATTTGGGACATTTCCCAAACCCACCTGCGCTTTCGTTACTTGGTGTGGATTTTGTGTATCGGCATGATGGGAGGACAGATCATTTTTTAAGTGATTGAACTGGAAGATCAGCCAGTCGATGAGGGATTTTTTTTCGGATTCAATTTTATTTTTGTCGCAGGGATTTTTTTGTATTGCGATCTGAAACGGGATTGTGGAAAGCAGCGTATTGTCTGTGAGGTCGTATAGGGCGATTTTAGCGCTGGCAGTGCCGGATTCATATAAAATATCGCTGTCTAAGACGACAGATATGATATGGCCCGCTACGCTGCATTCTTTGGGCATAAAGGAAGATTTGTCTCCCCTGTGTCCTTCCAGTTGGACCAAAATGTCCCGCCCTTCCAAACGATACGGTATTCCTTGGTCGTACAGGGCAAATTCAACAATTCTTGCGCTATGATCTCCCTGCTGTGCGTGGATTACTTCATAGGAAGTGGGAGAGTACAGGTCTATGTGGATTCTTTTAATGATATGGTTCATGGTAATCATCTCCTTAATTTGAAATTATTGGTTTTCTGTGTGTTCTTGGTAAGCGGTTTCGTCTTTTTTTAATTGATCCTTGCTTAATATGTGGATTTCATTGGAAAGATCCTTCAAAATGTAATCCAGAAGGAAGATGGGAATGCCGGATTCATTGACCAGGCGTATCAGCTCCTGCTTAAATTGCTCAATTTGTAAAGTGATCGGTTTGTCCATGGTTTTTGTTCTCCTTTGCGTAATAGTAGTCTGGAAACTTTTGATTAGCGTCCGTGTATGTTCGTTGTTTTTTTCTTTACATATTTTAAAAATAGGAATATACTTATAATAATATTATCAGGTGGCTGTGTTACTGAATTAAAAACGAGGGGGTATTTTATGTGTAAAAGGATAAGCAGGGTGAAATGGTTTGCTGTTGTTTATTTTACGATAGTGTTGGTATATTGGAACGGGATGGATATCCGTGCGGAAGAAGCCGAACTGGATGTCAGTGTATTTGAGTATGAAGAAAATGTAGACGGCACGATTAATATTATTGATTGTGATGAACAGGAAGAAACACTTGTGATTCCTTCAGAAATTGATGGGAAGAGAGTAAAAGCGATCAAATTTAACTTCGGCGTTCATCAATCAGCAACTGTAATAAATGCGAAACATGTAATAATTTCTAATGGAATAACAAATATAATGAGATATTCTTTTAGAGAGTGTAAAAATTTGGAATCCATTTCTTTTCCTGGAACACTGAGGGCAATTGATGAATCCGCTTTTGCATATTGTAATAATTTACGAGAAATTAATTTTTCGGAAGGATTGGTTAGCATCGGAGAGTATGCATTTGAAAGTTGTAATAATTTAAAGAATATTACTTTGCCAAATAGTTTGACTAGTATTGGTCAAGGAGCTTTTTTACAATGCCGTTCTTTATCAAAAATAATTATTCCAGGAAATTTAAAAGTTATTCAACGTAGTACATTTTTTAATTGTACCAATCTCCAAGAAGTAGAGATAAAAGAGGGGGTTGAATGTATAGAATCTGCGTTTATATACTGCGTAAAATTACAAAAAGTAATAATTCCGAAAAGTGTAATAAAAATAGGAGCATCGGCTTTTTGGCATCCTGGCATACAAGATATATTACCCAATGTAGTAATCTATGCAGATCCGAATTCCTACGCAAGGATATTTGCACAGGAAAATAAAATAAAATTTATGTGCCTGAATACCCATTTATGGGATCATGGGAGAGTCACAAACCAATCAATAGCTTTAACTGGCAATAAGAAGAGATACACTTGTACTTATACATGCATTGCCTGTGGGAAGCAGAAAACAGGAAACGCCACGATTCTTAAAAAAGGGAAGAAGTCTGTGGATTCCATTTCAAAACATGTTTATAAAGTTACCAGGACAGGATTTAAAAACGGTACGGTTGAATTTGTAAAAACAAGGGACCAGAACAGCTTGCTTTTGATTCCGGATAAAATAAAGATAGACGGAATCAGTTACAAAGTGACCTCAGTTGCTAAAAATGCATTAAAGAACAATAAAAATGTAAAAAAGATAACGATAGGGAAAAATGTGGAGGAGATCAAAGCAAATGCATTCTGGGGATGCAGGAATTTACGTTTCATTACAATTCAGTCTAAAAACCTTCAGAGAGTGGGCAAAGGGGCATTTAAAGGAATCCAGGCAAAAGCAAAAATTAAGGTTCCGCCAAATAAGCTGGAAAGCTACAAAAGGATATTAAGCAGAAAAGGGCAGAAATCGACTGTAAAAATAGCGAAGTGATTGTAGAGAAATGCGCGAGGAATATTCCCGCGCATTTTTTGTGAATTATTGTTTTAAAGATTTGACCTCCTGATCTAATTGGAAAAGCTGCTGTTTTTGTTCCTGGATGAGTTTTAACATTGCCGGAACCATGTACCTAAGGTTCCAGTCATGAACAACAGGGGCACCGTTTTTGTCAAAAGAATAGTCGGCGGCAATTGGATATTTTTCATATACATCCTCTGCAATAAATCCGATCACATCTTTTCCATGCCTTTGGTCCTCTTTTGCAAGGTAATTTTCATTGAACTTGTATTGTACAACATTGATGTCATATAATTTTTGAGGGTTTAGTTCATCAGAGTTTACTAATTTGATACTGTTTTTAAATTTTCTGGAGGATTCAGCAATACGCTTGATTTTATGACCGGAACCAATGCGGAGGTTGGGGGTGCTGGAGTCATGCTGGTTGTTGTAAACGCCGTGGGCGATTAGGTCTCCATCTAATTCTAAAATTCTTTTAATGGATATACTTTTCATGAAATTGGCTTCTTCATTTACGGTTAAATATTGATCAAGAGACAAACTCCCTAAAACAAATACATTGCTTTCAAAACTTGTCGTTAATTTTGCAGTTAGCATATCTGCATCGGCTGACTTTCCAATTACAAAACATTCTCGATATCCGGGACCGCCATCATTTTCATACTCATCTTCATACCACATATATAGTGAATTTTTTAAGCACATTGTCCCATCACTCTCAACTTTAAAGTTATCTCCAATTCTCAATCCATCTTTGCCAAAATAAATTCCAGTGGAATCTTTAAACTCTGTCTCATCTGTACAGATCTTATCAGTAGAAATATTAAAGTTTGCAATTTTTCCGGAATTTGCCTGAATTTCTCCTCTGAAATAGCCGCTTCCATCATTTTTGACTCCCATAATGATGGTTCCGTCTTTGGACACATTAAATGCATAGCTTCCATTATGCCCGGCAAAATTTGTGCCGTTTGGGTTGATTTCCACGCTGGTTTTTGTGTCGTTTTTTGTATCTTTGATATAGAGATACCCGCCGCCGATCTTGGGCGATATCACATAATCGGAACCAATCTCCGTCGTGGGAGAGCCGGTAAGCGCGGCGTTGACTTTGTGCTTAAATTCTGTCAGGCCGCCAATGTCCTCCATGCCCGGAGGATTTACCCCGTCCCAGGAGATCGTGCCTTTGCCGATCCGGATCCCGCTTTCCGTGATGAACACATTTCCTTCTTTGTTCCCGATGTACATTTTTTCTCCAGCAATTAGGTTCCCAATGATGTTTTCGGCAAAGATGCCGTACTGCGTTTCTTTGCTTTCTGTCAGAGGGTGCCGGAAAGTGTTCTCCCCGATTGCAACCCGCACGGACTTCCAGTTGTCGTCTGTAAATGCCATCGTATTCCCGGTGATCCGGAACTGCCTGTCCCCATAGGAGCCTTCGTCGTTCATGCATTTTCCTATGATCCCGGACCGGGTGATTGTGATCTCGTTGTTTTCACTGTTTGTGACCATGTTTTTCCCGGCGTCCAGCCCGTTTGTTTCTATCTCCTGCAATTTTTGTTCCGCCTGGTTTCCTTTTTCTGCCTGCAAAACCGTGGAAGGGTAGCTTTCCGACATCTGGGCAGCCTGCTGCAGTGTCTGCCGGACGGTTTGGGCTGCACTGCTTACCACGTCAACATGTTCTGCAAAGGTGACCTGTACCTCATGCGCCGTTTCGCCGTGAAACTCGATCCCGGCGATACGGAGTTTTAGAACCTCGTCTTCGGTGCGGATCCGGATGTAGTTGTAGAGTGCAAATTTATCATACAGCGGCTCAAATTCCGGGAGGGCAAAAAGGTTGTGCAGGGAAGCGGAGGCGGTTCTCTGGAGCCGGCATGCCTTTTTGGCTTCCCTGTGGGCGGCATCCAGCAGTTTTTTTGCTTTTTCGAGGCATTTCGCCGTGTCCAGTCCTTCGGAAGTGTAGCTGTTGTTTGTGTAGGCGTCCTCCCTGCGGTACTTGCAGAATTCCGCATACAGGCTGCCAAGGCATGTTTTCAGGTCGTGCGGCTGATAGGAAAAGAGGGGCTGTGCCATGGCGCTGCTTCCGTATAAAAATTCCTTTTGTTCAGATTCGAGCGTTTGAATCCGCCCGTTTACGTTCTCTATGTCCGCTTTCCGTTCTTCCATGGCTTGTTCCACGGTCTTAAGACGTGTTTCATACCGGGAGTACAGGGGATCCTGGCTGTCGGAGGTTTCTGTTTTTCCCAGGCCGATTAAGACGCTGATACAGGAATTGTAGCCGTCATAGAAGGATTTCAGGCGGTTCAGGGAATATTGCCGGAAATGGTTCAAGAGATCTTGTTCGTTCATTTCTGCAACACTAAGGTCAACGCCGAGCATGGAGCCTTTGGCGAGCTCCTTTTCAATTTTCTGCCTGGCAAAAGCTGCCGGGTCTTTCGTTACCTTGATTGTGATGATGTTTCCCAAAGAAGCGTCGGCGGGGTAGGCATCTTTTTCGCCTGTATGGCGGATGACCTGAAACTGTCCATGCCAGGTTTCGCTTGAGCTATGATAGGAGGCGGTATCTCTCAGAATTTTTACGTCAAATTCGGAACTGGTGAGGATCTGTGCATATGCCTCGATATTATTGGTGACGCCTGCAAAGAGGTTGTCGTTATAAGTATTGACGGAGGATACCGCAACAGAGAAGCCTTTGGCGGTCAGTTTCGCAACGAGCGCTTCGTACTGCTCTTTTGCGTCTGCCGGAGTATTTTCGCTGGACGGTTCCGGCATCATGGCGGATTCGTAACGGGCGAGGTCATCATATGCCCTGCACAGCCTGGTATAAATGCCGTTTTCCCCATAATAAGCATCCTGCGTGTTCTGGCCCTCCATCATTGCCTGGTACTCCTGCAGCCGTTCCCGGAGGGCTTTCGGCATGTCGTCATACTGGAATTGTGAGAACCGGTAGACATAGCCCGAGCCGTTTGGGTTTACCGCCCGGAGCAGGTCTGTAATCATGTCATCCCCGCCTTCCACGCGGAAGCAGTTTTTTATGCCGTCTTTGTTAGAGGAAAGGGTAATCTCGCTGGAAAGCCTTGTTTTTGAGACGAGGACGGCAGTATCTTCGCCAATTCCTGCGACCGTAAGATTGCCGGTCTCAGGATCGAAGGCGTCCTCGCATAAGCTGTAGCAGTTGATTTTGCGGTCTATGGTGTCAAAGAGGAAAGCGACGTTGCATTCCTTTGCAACGGTTTCGGTCAGAAAGTCATAGATACTTTCCCCGTCTGCGGTGAAAGATCTCTGGAAGGACGAGACGGGTTTCGGTGCTTCTTCTTCATCCAGTGCGATGCAGGGCGTTACATACCCGATGGACCAGTGGGGAGCCTTGTCCGCAAGCACGCGGTGAAGGAGAGAGTGCTCTGGATCCTTCTGGTTGTAAAATACCGTGGGGGTGAAGGTTTCTTCCTTGTCAATATCTTTATTGCTGTAATCCGTTGCGGACATGTCTCCGGCGTCCGCGTCATTGACATAGAAATCGCGGAGCATGATTTGAGTAAGTTCGGTCTCTAAAGAGACGCCGTGGATGAATTTGACGGTTTCCGCACTGTCCGTATAATCGACGCTGATCTCAAACTTGCCAAATCCTTCTGCGTATACGATTTTTAAGTCTGTGAGCATATCCCAGACAGGGCAGGGCTTTCCGTCGGCAAATTTATGGACTTCAAAACAGATTTCATCGAGGGCATTGGCAGAGAGGGAGATATGCCAGTTTTCAAACCTGCCGATTTTGCCAATGGGCTGAAAGGTTCGGTTCATGAGAAGAAGGGAAGGGGGTTCTACCTTCCCGGTGTAACGGTCCGTCCGGATGATCCGGCAGGGCTGTCTGATTGTTTGTTTCATGTGAGTTCGTTCGCCTCCTTTGGTTAATTTAGGATAACTTCATTTGTGGGAGTAATCGTCGTCTCCACCGAAAGCAGCGGAAGATGACGGATACAGTATTCGTATTTGGCGTCGCCGCTGTGGTTGCCGCCGATGCCTTTGTACGCCGTATGCAGATGGGTAAATTCGTCCAGTTCATCTTCCGGTACGCCTCCTATGGAGATATAGTATTTATATTTTTCATTGATCCGGTCGGCTAAAACTTCTCTCTGGGCGTTCATCAGCCGCTGGATATCTGTTTGATAGGTTTGCTGCAAAGCGGCAAGTGTCTGCGATGTCTGTACAAGGAGACGGCGCTCTTCCTGTCGTTTCCGGTTTGCCCTGGTTTCTATCCCGAATGTCCGGACAATCCATTCCCATGCAGAGGCTGCGGATTTTGCGGCTGCCAATATGATACAGACGGAAAGGATGAAAGAAGGGATGTCAATGGCTGTCAGTTCCCGGATCGCTTCCATGGCATAGTATCCGTCTGGTTCATGGTATTTTGTTTCAGGTCATAGAGCACTGTTCCGATCATTCCGTCTAAGTATTCGTCAAAGTCTTCATTGGCTGCTTTTAAACAGCGGTACGCCGTGTTGGTCAGCGCGCAGACGGTTTTGGCTTTGGCAAGCTCCCTGACTTCGTTTTGTTTTTCTTTGGTCCAGACCGTAGTTCCCTTCATATCCTTTACAATGGTCTCGTAGACGTCTTTGACAGCCCCGGCGGCATTTTGGTATAAAATATCCGTATATTGTTCCAGTTGTTTTGTTTTCGCCCAGGCGCGGATCTGTGCGCCCGCATATGCGGTCAGAGGGAGTAAAAGAGCGCTCCATATGACCGAAAAGATCTGCGCCCAGTCGATTTCCGTTATGATGTGATACATGTAGTTACCTCCGATTTATTGAATGCCGATTTGAATGGCGTCGATGGCGCTGCCAAAAATACCGGCGTATTTGCTGCTGTTTGTTTTGGAGTATCCTTTGATCCAGTTTCCCCATTTGTGGTCGGATATTCTGTGGACGCGGTATTTTAACGTGCCGGTAATGCCTTTTGCTTTGATTGCGACCGCGTCGATGGGTGTTTTGGAAGAACCGGCGTATTTGCTGCTGTCCGTTTTGGAATAGCCGTGGATTTCGCCTCCCCATCTGCCGTCTGTGCGGTGGGCGGTATAGGTGATCGTTCCTTCGTTGAGCCGGATGGCGATTTTGTCGACGGGCTTGCCGAAGACGCCGGAATATCCCATGGAATTGTTGTTCTGATATCCGGTGATTTCATTTCCCCACTGGCTGCCCGGAATACGGTGCGTTATATAAGTGACTTTTGTTTTTTCGCGGGAAGAAGAGGGAAGGGAGGAAGATACGGGGGTTAAAAACAGCTGTTTTTCGGCGTTTCTGCGGCTGGTTAAGCCGGATAAAATGCGTCCTCCGGCTTTATTATAAGCCGGAATTTTTTCTGCAATGGCAGAAATGCTCCGGGTTCCGTTTGCGGTCAGCTGGTCGATGGAGCCGATGTTATATGCGAAAGAGACGAGCGCGTCAAACTGGTTTTGGTTAAAGCGGTATTTGGCGTCGTATTTGTTTACTTTGGATTCGTAGGCTTCCAATCCTTTTTTCAAAAGGGATTCTGCTTTGGACTGCGTAATTTTTGTATCCATTGTCAGGGGATTTCCGTCGATGGGTTTTGTCCATCCGTATCCGATGGTGATGACGCCGACGGCATCTTGATATGCGGACAGCCTGCAGCCTTCAAATTTTTTGATGAGTTTTATACCGCTGTTTGAAATTTTTCGTGGCATGTCGAAACTCCTTTCTGTTGCATGATACGACAAGTTGTTTCTGCGTGTAAAAAAATGGGATAACAAAGCGGTTTGCCTGTTATCCCATTTCTGCGGTTATGACTGCGGTGCGTCTTCTTTATTTTCTTCCGGAGCTTCTGCGTGCTCCTCGTCGATCAAAATAAGATCTAAGATGTTGTTGTCCGCGTCTGCTAACAGATCGCAGGTGATCGTGACCGTACCCGGGTCTCCGTTGTTGGAGAACGATAAGCTTAAATTGCTCTGCGGCGCGCATTTTGCGGCAACCATCCGGTACGGAAGCAGTTTGCCGTCTTCCGTCTGCATGACCGTATCGCCGTAAACGATAAAGTTTTTCGGCATGCTTGTAGATTTGACGTTGATCCTCTCTACGCCTTCGGCAACGGATTTCATGTAATAGACGATGACTTTTGCGCCTGCATCAAGCGCGGTATCCAATGTAACGGCTGCGCCGGAAACCGTGCAGTCCAGCTTTGTTCCGCAGTCGTCATCCTGTGCGTATACATAAACGCTGTTTTCTGCCGGCGTGTCTTTTAATGTGATCACTTTTCCGGTTTCGTCTGCTGTGGCTACGACTCTTGTGACAAATTCTGCAGAGGTCTTCTTTTCGCCGCCCGTGATCAGCTGCCACAATTTGACGGTCTGGATCTGCGTCTCAATGGTAAGCGTACCGCTCTTTTCTCCTGCGAAGCGTACGCGTTTTGGGTATCCTTTTCCGCCGTAGGCGAAAGTGGATTCTCCTGTTAATTCGGTTGTGCTTACATTTGCGAAGTCTAAGTTTAAAAACGGTACTTTATTTTCATAATCGACGAAAATAAGATCACAGACTTCACGGTTTGCCATGTTTTTGGTTGACATAATAGTTCCTCCTTTTTTTTGATGAGATTAGTGTGGTTGGTATATTCTTTGAAACCATGCGGCTGCGTCAAACGAGTGGTCTTTGTCACCCCATGCGGCAACGCTCATGGATTGAATATCGTAGATGTTGTTGGCGGAAAGACGTGCAAAACAGTCATAGAGCTGGAATATAGTAAGATCCCAGATATTCAGAAGATTTAATGACGGGCTTTTGCCTGCGACGGCGGAAATGATATTTCCCAGGTCCATCGTATCGTCTGCTTTTGCGTGCGCCGCTTTCTTCGCCCTTCCTTTTTGAAGTTTTTTCATGATTTCGGAAGCTTTTTTATTTTCGATTTTGGACGGATCCTCCTGCTGCATGGATTTGATATTATTTCTCTGAAAGATGACGTCGCAGATTTTGGGATAGGATTCTCTGGTCACGGTGCCCGTGGTTTCCTTTCCGGTTTTAAGGAAAAAGCAGTTGTGTCTGGGAGAACAGACGACTTCTTCCTGTATAAAAAAGTTCAGTACACGCTGTAATAACAGAGCAGACGGCTCCATCGACAAAAACAGCTCAAAATCGTCCATAGATAATACGGTCAGGTATTGGCGGTAGTTTTCGATTCCCAGGGCGGCAATTTCCCGCAGTTTCGGAGAGAGGATGCCTCCTGAGCCCGGCAGAACGACGGGACCGTTTGAGAGCAGTTCAAAATAACTTAATTTCAACATATCACCTCCGAATGATTTTTCTCGCATGTCATGCCGTCATGCGCTGTAACAGAATGCAGACGGCAATACTGCGGAATATGCAGCACTGCCGCCTGCCGTGAGAAATGAAACGGCATGGTAATCCACTACTGTACATATAACAACAAAAAAACTCCTGGAGCCGGTCAGATTTCCGAAAAGAACATACGTTCCCTAAATCAAACATTCCTTATTCTGCGCATAGATTCTCTTGTTTTTTCCCGGTTGCGGATGACGCGGCATTGGCTGCAGTAAAGAATACGGTTATTTGTTTTCTCCATCAGCCTGCCGCAGAGGCGGCAGGTTACATAGGTTTTGTTCCTGCCGCGTTTGATGCCGTAATACGCTTTGCGGTAATTGCTCATGTAGCCGGAGAGGCTTTTGCAGAAATACCGGATATAAAAATGATCTTCTTCTATAAAATCATACATGGTTGCAAAAGAGGTTTCGCTTTCAAAGTGTTCGATTGACCGGCAGTTGTCAAAAATTCTCCGTAAAAAAGTTTCCGTCAGTTTTTTGTAATCGTTCCAGGACAGTTCCATTTTTGCTTGCCGGCAGACCGTATAGAGCTGCTCTGCCTGTTCCATTGCCGCACGTATGTCCTCTTCACACTGCCCGGGATCTTTTTCTATTCCGCTGATCCATTGGTAGTAGAGTCTTTTCGGTGTGGCAAGCAGGTGTAAATAGGTTTGTTCCAGAATAATTTCTTTGTCAAAATATCTGGAATAGAGGTTGTTGACTTTTTGCCGGATCAGCGAACACCAGTCGGTTTCTTTTGTTTTGGACTGATACCCTTTGTATGTGATTTGGTTCCATCTGCCAAACATCTGTCCCGGGGCTGTATTGCGCAGATCTTTACGGACCGAAAAGCGGATGTTCTTGTAATAGGTTCTTCGCTTATTTTCACATGCCCAGAGCATCTGACAGAAGGACGCAAAGATCTCGTTTTGTTCCGAAACGGAAGCTGCATTTTGATAATCTTCTATGATTTCATACAGATAACGTGTGATGATTGCCGCCTCCTTCCATCTGATAATATGTTCCAAGGTATTCATAAGAGTCTTTGGTTTGGCAGGGAAGCTCCGTAATGAAAAGCGTCTGCTGTGCGCTTGTGTTTTGGTTTAAGTTTTTTAGGATATAGTCGCCGTATACCGTCCATGCCAGGGCTTTGCTGACGGACAGGCTGTTGTAAGAGGCTTTGATCACGTAGTTGGCAATGATCTCTTCGCTGCTGTTTAGCTGGGAGGCAAGCCGTTCTTTCCACTGGTCAATCCAGGCGTCCATGGAGTATGCGTTTGTGTGCGCCCATCCAAGCTTCATCTGTTCCCGGAGCGTTGCAGCGTATGCATTGATGTTTCTGCGCACAGTGCGGAGGATTGCTTTATCCGACAGATCCAGATCATGGTTTAAGATCAGGCTGCGAATTTCTTTCAGATGGCAGGCGGGTTGGTTCCACAGGATATGATTTCTCTCCCATGTACAGATGTAGTGGCACAATTCGTTCATGGGTGAGGGAGAGTGGTATGCATTGTACGGTAACTGATCTTCTTTTGCCGCTATCGATTTGTTTTTTTCCCGTAAGTTTTGATAGGTTTTCATTTTGTCCGGGTAGTGATAAAGCAGGAAATAGGGCAGTTGTTTGATATGTTTTTTCAGTCCGCTGTTCATATGCCAGCGGAACCCGGTTTTTAAAAAGTCTATTTCTTTTCCCTGGAATACGCGGAGCAGCGAGGCGTAATCGTCATATTTTTTTTGGAGCGAGGCGTCTTTGGTATATTTATTTTCAATGCTGGTTGCGGCGTTTGTAATTTCTCCGATCCGGCTGTCTCTGGTCATAATCTCGTATTCCACTATGTTTTCTTTTGTATAGGGTTTGGGCATGGCGGACGCTTTGTCGTTCAGGTCTAAGATAATGGGTTTCTCTATTTTGGCATGGATAACGGCAGGACCGTTGCAGAGAAAGAAAATATCTCCGTCAAAATCGGCGCCTCCCTGCTGCTGTGCGGAGATGTCGTACATATTAAACATGACGATATCCTGGTCTTTGAAGTGGGAAAACCATCGGTTCAGGACGTCGTTTTCGGCGATCGCCGCCCGGTTGACTTCGGAAGGGTCGACGAGCGGAGAACGGAACGATACGATGTCTCCACAGTCAAAATTTCCGCTGTATAATTCCCGTTCGCGCAGACATCCGGCGGGCGTTTCGCCGACGGCATATTGCAGGTAGCCGATCATGTCGCCGACGCCTGTATGGTAAAAGCCGGAACAATAGATTTTTCCGATTTTTGCCTCGTCGATGGCTTTTTTTAATTTCCGGTATAAAAACCGGCGGACGGCGGGGTCCTCTAACATGACATCGTGACACATGGCGGCTGTTGCATACCGGCTCTGCACGCTGCCCGGTTCGGTATCGGTGATGCCCAGAAATTTACAGACATAAAATTTATCTCCCTGTAGGATTTTCTCAAAGAGATCTGTCGTATATCTGGCAAGGCGGATGATCGGTCCGTCATTGGAAGGATCTAAAATATCGTAATCTTGCAGGGCTTTTTTCTCCCAGCATTCGATATATCTGGGATTCCATAAATTCAGGCACTGCAAATATTGGAAATTCATGCGCGTGTATTTTTGCAGGGATTTGATATGGTGGCTGTATTTGCTGATTCCAAGCTTGCACCGGTATTTGCCAAGCGTCTGCATATACCGTATCCATGCGTCGTTTCCGTATGTTTCCTGAAAGACGGCATGTCCTTTGAACATGGAGGTATTCCAGATACAGTCGATCGAATCGATTTTGTGCGCGGTTCCGTAAATATCGGTAATGTGTGTATATCCCCATTCTTTTAACAGTTTACGGAACGGAACATACACGGAGTATCCTTTGATAAAAGGAAGCCGGACCTGTACGCCTGCCGCGTTGTAGTCAAGTCCCAGCTGTGCGCTTACGGTTTCCATAAAATCTCGTTCATGGCATCCGCACCCGTCAAACGGGGAAATGGTCAAATCCCGGAAGCCTTCTTTGACTTCTCTGGATGTATACGGTTTGGTTTCGCCGCTGTCTGGATCCGTAAATTCTTTCTGGGTTTCGGAGACGTATTTGATCCACTGGCTGCGCAGCGTTTTTTCATATTCGCCGATGATGACGATGTTGGGCATATAATCACAGATCGGTGTACAGGAGCTGAACAGCAGGCATCTCTGCGCTTCATATTTTGAAATAATGCATGATTGGACGGGGATGTCCATTTGAGTGACCGCATATAATTCTTCATAGATTTCGTCGCACACGAAAGCGGTAATGCCTTCCTTTGCCTGTGATGCCGATTTCCCGAATCGGCGGTAATGGACGCCGTTATAATAAAAGCCGTCTGTGAGCAGTTTTCGCAGCGCCGCTTCCTGTTTCGGATTCTTTTTTGCCACAACAAGGATGATTTCCCGTAAATGGGAAACTTGCGTTCCCCGGATCCGTTCGATCTGATCGAACAGAAGCGAGGGGGACTGTGTGATTCGGTATCCGCGTTCGATTTCGGTTTCTTTGGAAATCGTGATATCAAATGTTTGTTCCAATACTTCTTTTACCGGAATTTTTATCAGCGTATATTGCATCATTGTCTGTCTCCTTTCCATATTTCCTGGTATTTCGCCTGTATCGCCCTGTTTTGGGCGAATCTTTGGCATTCCTGGTCAAATTTCTGATCGGATGAGATTCTTTCTGCAAGATCGGTAAGACTGAGTTTCCGGTCAAAGTCGCCTGCATAGATTCTTCCTCCAAAATGCAGAGGATTTTTTGCGGATCCATAGGTTTGGTACATAAATGGTTTCATACTGGTTGGTTCCCCTTTCTGTTCATTTGTTTTTCTGCAATTGCATTCAACAATTTCAGAAAAAATGGAACAATGGCGGATTGTGTATTGACAAACAAGAACACGGGTTCTATAATTGTACTAACGAATAGATCAGGCAGGTGAACAGAGTGGGAACATATGTAGAGTTTTATTGCAGAGATTACAACAAAGAGCTGAAAAAGCTGGTAGATCCTATGATCCGGAAGAAATTCGGATGGCTGGCACAAAAAGATTACGATGATTTCTATTCCGCTGCCGCGCAGGCGGTATGGGAATGCGAGATGACGTTTGACCCCCAAAAGCAGGTATCGTTTTTACAATATCTGATTCCGTGTATCGAACGCAGGTTCAAAAACCAGGTGACGTATATGAACCGGAAGAAGCGGATGCGGACGGATGAAAGGGGCAATTATCTCTATGACCTTTCCTTCGATGCGCCGACGGGAGAAGACGGCGTTGCGGTGCAGGAGAGGGTGCGGTGTGCGTTTGATATGGAAGAAGTGATGGAACAGAAGGAAACGTGGCAGAACGGCAGACTGGCGGCTTATATGAACGGGCTGTCCCGCCTGCAAAAGGAGATTGTCAAGAGGAAGCTGATCGGTATGCGCGGTCCCGAGATCAAAGAGCAGCTGAATCTTGGCGATCGGCAATACAAACAGCAGTGCCGGGAATTGACGTCGTTTGCCAATGTCCGGCTGTTATATGCACAAGAGCAAAACGAAGAAGAGAGGGAGGAAGATAAAATGACACAGACACAGACGATGGAAAACTGCAAAACAGACAAGATTACGATTGCTTCGATGATCAAAAAGATAGAAAAGCGCACAATCCGGTTCGATCATCCCCTGCAAAGGGAATCGGAACAATGGACGCCTGCGATGAAAGGAAATCTGATCTCGGATATTTTACAGGGAAACCGGCTGCATCCGCTGGTGTTTGCGGAACAGATCATTCATGGGGCGGCGGTCATCTGGGATCTGGACGGAAAGCAGCGGTGTACGAACGCCTATCTGTTTTCCAAAAACAGTTATCCGATTTCCCGGAATATCCGGAGATGGATGATCCGTTATCCGGTTTTGCAGAAAGATAAAGACGGGAGAGACCTGTTGGATGAGAACGGCTATCCGCTCGTTGCGGCGGAAGAATTTGATATCAGGGGAAAACGGTTTTCGGAACTGCCGGAAGAGCTGCAGGACCGTTTCTTGGATTATAGCTTTAATTACGACCAGTATTTAAACTGCTCGGAAGAGGATATCGGCTACCACATCGAACGCTACAACGACGGAAAACCGATGACGGCGCCGCAAAAGGGGCTGACAAAGCTGGGCACGCAGTATGCCGAGCTCGTAAAATCCATTTCCGTGCTGCCGTTTTTTAAGAACACGGGCAGTTACAAAGCTTCGGAGTTTAAAAACGGAACGATCCAGCGCGTTGTGGTGGAGTCGGTGATGACGGCTAAGTTTCTGGATTCCTGGAAGAAGAACCAGGAAGATATGTGCAGATTTTTAAAAGAGGAGGCGTCCGTTTCGGATTTTGAAGCATTGAAAGAAATGGTGATCCGCCTGGACGCCGTCGTCACAGAAGAAACGGCGGCGCTGTTTGACTCGAAAGACAGTTTTTTGTGGTTTGGGCTGTTTGCTTCTTTTCTGGATCTGGGCCTGCCGGACGATGCGTTTATTTCATTTCTGGCGGAATTTGCAGAGACGTTGCATAAACGCCCGGTGGACGGAATGACTTACGATGCACTGTGTATCGACCAAAAGACGGGAAAAGTGAAATCCACGAAGGACCGGTCGGTCGTTGCGGGAAAAATGAACCTGTTAAAAAAACTGATGCGGGAATATTTTCTGGAATAATTTTTAAGACAAGTCATATATTGGACTAGGAGTTGATCATACATGAGACAGGAAATCTTACATATTATGCCGACGCGCTTTCGGGGAATGGTCAAAGAGGGTTTCAAAAGACAGCCGGACGCGGAAGAAATCCGGATTCGGGTCGGACAGGCGCCGGAGATTTTGGGACGGGACAAAAGCGTCTGGCTGCCCGAACCGGTTACGGCGGAAGATATCGAAGAGATGCTCACCTTTATCAGCCGGTATTCCATTTATGCGTATGAAGAAGAGATCCGGCAGGGATTTTTGACGATTGAAGGAGGCAGCCGGATCGGATTTGCCGGACAAGTACGCCTGCACGGCGGAACGGTCAGCCGCATGACCAATATCCGTTTTTTAAATATCCGGATCGCCAGAGAGCAGAAAGGCTGTGCCGGGGAGCTGATGCCGTGGCTGTTTGAAAACGGAGAGTTTTTAAATACGCTTTTAATCTCAAAACCCGGAGCCGGCAAGACCACCTGCCTGCGCGACATCGTGCGCCTGGTATCGGACGGCGGAGCGTACGGACCGGGAAGAAAAGTCTGTATTATCGATGAACGTTCCGAAATTGCCGCGTGTCATCTCGGTATTCCGCAAAATGATGTGGGGAAGCGTACCGATGTGCTGGACGGTTGTCCCAAGCAGGAAGGCATGCGCATGGCGCTTCGGAGCATGTCGCCGGATGTGATCGCGGTAGATGAGCTGGGCGGCGGCAAAGACGCCAGGGCAGTGGAAGAAATTCTTCTTTGCGGCTGCAGGCTGCTCGGCACAATACACGGTGCGGACATGGATCAGATTCTGCGTATGGCAGAGGTGAAGGAGATGTACCAAAAAGAATTATTCCAACGATATATCCTGATCGAACGGGAACCGGACGGCAGGCGGAAGTTTATCGTCTATAACGGGGAGTGCGTACGGCTATGTTAAAAGCGGCAGGGATCGTACTCATTTTAACAGGCGCCGTGGGATTCGGCAGGTATCTTTCGGTCAGTCTTGGCAGGTATGTTTCACAGCTGATTGAATGCCGGGAAATTTTTGTACAGATGGATGCGGGACGGGAATATCTGCGCCTGCCCTATGCGCAGCTGTTAAAAAGAACCGCGAAAGGAAAAGAAAAACTGTTTGCCGAAATCTTAACGGAAGTGGCGGATGAGATGGAGAAAAACAAAGAGGCCGACGCCGGAATGCTCTGGGAGCAGGCGTTTTGCAAAAGAAAACGAGAGATTTTGCTCGGAAAAGAAGAACAGGAGATTCTTTTGTCGCTGGCAAGAAGCCTTCTGTTGGAGACGGATCATACGCAGGTTGCCAAAATCTATTTTATGCAGCTTGAGGATACGATCAAACGAGCAATGGAGGAAAAAAAGGAGAAGCAGAAATTATATGGTACAGTCAGCATTCTGTTCGGTTTGTTTCTGGTAATCATGCTGCTGTAGAACGGATCGAGGGAGAAGCCATGAGCGTAAATTTAATTTTTAAGATTGCCGCGGTCGGAATTTTAGTCACCGTATTGAGTCAGGTGTTAAAACACAGCGGAAGGGAAGAACACGCGTTTTTGACAAGCCTTGCAGGTTTAATCATCGTGCTGTTTTGGATTGTGCCCTATATATATGAACTGTTTGAAACGATGCAGAAGCTGTTTTCTTTGTAGGGAGGGCATATGGATATTTTAAAAATCAGTATTTTGGGAATTCTGGCAGTCTTTTTTGCAGTCGTTCTGAAAAGTTACCGGCCGGAGTACAGCCAGTTTATCAGTATTGCCGTCTGCATCTGCATATTTTTGTTTGCCGTGACAAAGCTGGAACAGATTGTAGAGTATGCCGGGAAAATGCAGGATATGATTCACCTGGACGGCGCTTATATGGGGATGGTGTTAAAAATGATCGGTGTTACCTACATAGCGGAATTTGCAGCCAACATCTGCAAAGACAGCGGCTACCAGACGGTTGCCGGACAGATCGAGCTGTTTGCAAAACTATCGATTTTGGTGCTTGGAATGCCGGTGATCCTGGGATTTATGGAGACCATTGGAGAACTTCTTTGAAACGGTTTCCGGTCGGTATCCTGATTTTTTTACTGACCGTTTTCTGTCCGGTATATGCAGGCGCGGCGGAGACGGATACGTGGATGGATGAACTGGATTTTTCCGAAATCAGCGGATTTTTGGAAGATACAAAAGAAGCGCCCCTTTCGTTTGAAGAGTTGATTGAGGCGTTGCTGAACGGAGAGGGAGTTCCTTATGAAACTGTGGGAGAGTATATCCGAAAGCTTTTTACCGGCAGGATGGAAGAACATAAAACGCTTGTGTTCTGGCTGATTGCCGTATCGGCGGCTTTTTCCGTTTTAAAAAGTTATGCAAAAAGTTTTTCCAATTCCTATATATCGGAAATCTGCTTTTTTTTATGCTACTGTTTGATGATGGCGCTGCTGCTGGCGTCGTTTTCCGAAATGAACGAGACCGTATTGTCTACGGCAGAACGCATGGCGGGATTTATGAAAGCGCTGGTCCCCGTGTATTGTACCGCAATTTCGTTTTCTCTGCAGGTGAACGCTTCGGCGGCGGCTTACTCGCTGATCTTTACCGCGGTTTACTTGGTGGAATGGGCGCTCCGTTATGTGCTGGCGCCCCTTGTACAGATTTATGTGATGATGGAATTTTTAAATCATCTGACGGAAGAAGAGCGGTTTGGAAAGCTGGCGGAGATGATTGCCGACGCGGTTCGGTTTCTGTTAAAAGCGGCGGTCACGTTTGTCCTCGGCATCAATATCATTCAGGGGATGGTGGCTCCGGCGATGGACCGGCTGGCGGGGAATACGGTGGCAAAGACGATTCAGATGGTTCCGGGGCTCGGCAATGTGGCAAACGGCATGGGACAGATTTTTATCAGTTCGGGTCTTATGATCAAAAATTCCGTCGGGGCGGCGGCTTTGATTGTGCTGGTTATCCTCTGTGCGGTTCCGTTTTTGAACATGGCGCTGCTTGCCGCTTTATATAAGTGCCTGTCGGCGGTATTAGAGCCGATTGCCGATAAGCGGCTTTCCGGCGGCATGAACGGGATCGCCGTCGGAGGAGCGCTGTATTTGAAAATTTTAAGTACCTGTCTGATGCTGTTCTTTTTGACAATCGCGCTGACGGCTGCCGCGACCGGATTCGGAATAGGAGGGTAATATGTCTGGAATTGTAGATTGGGTCAAAGACTACAGTATGGTATTTCTCCTGATGACTGTGCTGACGTCTGTTGCCGCCAAAAAGGAATACCGCAGGTATATTCAGCTGTTTGTGGAAATCATACTGGTCATTACGCTGATGGATCCGCTGCTGCAGGCATTTGGCAAATCGGGAGATCTGTTTGAAAAAATCTCGTATGACAGCTTTTGGCAGGGATTAAACGGGATCCGCATGGACCAGGAAAAAATGGATTTTCTGGAGGAAGACTATTATATCGGTTATTATGAGAGGGCGATCGAAGCGGATGCGGGGCTTTTGGCGGAAAGCTTTGGGTATACGGTGATCGAGGCGTCGGTTACGTTAAATGAAGCGTATGAAGTCGAGTCGATGGCGCTTGCAGTGGCAAAATCGGATACGCGGCAGGTGATCGTCGGGACGGTGGGGCGTAAGCCGGAAAAGCCGGAAATTACGGCATTGCGGGAAAAGCTTGCCGCATATTACAAGATTCCCGCGGAACGGATATCCATAACGGATTAGGAGGCATTTGTGAAACTGAACGATTTTTTGCAGAAAAAAGCATGGAAACACTGGGATAAGAGCCAGTGGAGTATTTTGATTCTGGCAGGCATTTTGCTGATGGTCCTTGCAATTCCCACAAAAGAGAAAAAGGATGAAGCGGATACGGTACGGGAGAACGCCCTGGATGCGGCGCAGACGGCGGATGCGAAGGAAGATTACAGAAAGGATATGGAGGTGAGGTTAAAAAAAGCGCTTTCTAAGATCGCAGGCGCGGGAGAAGTGGAAGTGATGATTACGCTGGAAGATGCGGGAGAGAGCATCGTGGAGAAAGACCTGGCGAACGATACGTCAAAGGTTCAGGAAACCGATACGTCCGGTACGGGAAGGCAGGAAGAACGCACGCAGAAAACGCTGGCTTCCGTATACGCAGAAGAAAACAGCACGAAAACGCCGTTTGTAGGCAAAGAAATGATGCCGAAGGTCGCCGGCGTGCTCATCGTCGCCCAGGGCGGAGAAGATACTTTGGTAAAGCAGAATATTTCTGAAGCAGTGATGGCATTATTCCAAATAGACGTGAATAGAATTAAAGTAGTTAAGATGAGTATTCAGGAGGAAGAATATTGAAAAAGAAATTAAAGAAAAATCAAATTATTATTACAGCTTTGGCACTCATGATCGCGGTTGCCGGATATGTCAGCTATACAAGAAGTAATTTAGACGGCTCCGCAGAAGTTGCAAAGACGGATTTAACCGAGGATTCCTATGAGATTTCCAACGACCCGATCCTGGAAGGCGATATTTTTACGGACACGGGCGACGGCGGCGTAGACGTTGCGGCATCTACGGAACAGGCAAAAGACGATGTTGCATTGGAAGAGAGTACGCAGACGATCGGCGGAGGAGCAGAATCCGGCAGCGATTTAAATCCGGGCGAAGCGGTTTTGACCAGCTCGACGATCCAAAACGTGGATTTTGCAGCGGAAATGAAACTTTCGAGAGAGCAAGTGCGCGCTAAGAACAAAGAGACGCTCCTTGGCATTGTCAACAGCACGACGCTGACTGACGAGCAGAAACAGTCCGCCGTAGACCAGATGATTGCGCTTACGGATGTGGCGGAGCGGGAAGCCGCGGCAGAGATGCTCTTAGAAGCGAAAGGATTTACGGATGTGGTAGTCAGCATCACAGACCAGGCAGTAGACGTTGTACTGAATATGGGAGACGTAACGGATGCAAAGCGGGCGCAGATTGAAGACATTGTAAAACGTAAGACGAATATCAGCGCGGAAAATATCATTATCACACCGATCGATACGACATCGCAGACCGAAAGCGGAACGCAGACGCAGGCAGATACGCAGACGGAAGCGACAGAGACATTAGACGCAACGGAGACGCCGGAAACGGCTTCTGAATAAAGGAAACGGATTTTCTACGGCATCCAGAACATACAGAAAGCCTCGTAATACCGCTTTTACGGCGGATTGCGGGGCTTAGGCTGCATCTGGGCAAAGAAGAATTACCTGTTTTAAAGATCCTCGCCGGAAGAGCCGGCGGTTTCTTCTCTGCGCTGTCTGATATAACGAAACATGGTAAGATAAATCCATAACAGGACGGGGATCAGTATGGTCATGCCGACCGATACTTTGAAACATTCCAACGCCCATGGGCTGTCGATCAGTGCAAAGATAAGCGTCAGTACATACAAGCCTGCAAGCAGGATTACGCCTGCGGCGGCAGCGATTTGTTTTGTTTTTTTCATAATGAAATCCTTTCGTCATTCGGTACCGGTTTTCCCGTGATACGGCAGATATGAGTTTAAAGTAGCATACAAAGAGGGGATTTGCAAGGAAATTTTATCGGATTCCCGTCTTTCTATTTTCCGGATTTTATTGTATGATGATACCGTATGTTTGAATACAAACACATCATAGAATCAGGAATATAGAAAAGGAGAACACATGGGAGAGAAGAAAATTTTATCTCAAAAATGGTATCTGTATCTGACCGAGTTTTTTGCCGGAATGTCGGTGATGGCGGTCGAGCTTGGCGCAAGCCGTCTGCTGGCGCCGTATTTTAGTTCTTCCCAGATCGTTTGGACGATTATTATCGGTACGATTATGATTGCCATGGCGCTTGGCAATATTTACGGCGGAAGGTATGCCGATAAAAATCCCGATCCCGATAAGCTCTACGGCAGGATACTGATCGCCGCCATCTGGATCGCGCTGATTCCGGTTGCGGGCAAATATGTGATACTTGCCATTTCCGCCGTACTGATCGTTGCGGTCAACAGTCATTTTTTGATTTGGGCAGGATTTTTCGCCTGTATGGCAATCTTTGTATTTCCGTTGTTTTTGCTTGGAACCGTGACGCCTTCTTTGGTCAAATATACGATGGACAGCCTGACAGACAGCGGGAAAACCGTCGGCATGTTAAATGCGTTCAATACGGTCGGAAGCATCCTGGGAACCTTTCTTCCTACGTTTATTACGATTCCGTCCGTGGGGACGTCGATCACTTTTTTGATTTTTTCCGGTATTCTCCTGCTTTTGTCGGCAGTTTATTTTATCAGCGCCAAGTCAGGATTAAAAAAAGCCGCGGCGTCAGCCCTTTTATTTGCCGTCTGCTGTGTTTGCGGATCTTCGGACAGCTTTGCGTTTTGGGAAACGGATCTGACGTATGAAGGGGAATCCGTATACAATTACCTGCAGGTAAAAGAAGATGAAACTGACGTTGTTTTATCGACAAACGTGCTGTTCGGCGTGCAGTCGATCCGTAAAAAAGACGACAGCCTTACAGGCATGTATTATGATTATGCCCTGGCGGCGCCGTTGATGGCGGGGGCTGTAGAAAAGAAAGACCTGCGGGTACTTGTTCTTGGAAACGGAACCGGGACATTTGCTTCCCAGTGTATCCGGTATTTTGATCATGCCGTCGTCACGGGCGTAGAAATCGATGAAAAAATCACAAAACTGGCGGAAACGTATTTTCAGATGCCCAAAGAAGTAGAGGTCGTTACGTATGACGGACGCGCTTACCTGAACGTATCCGACGAAACGTATGACGTGATTATGGTGGATGCCTATCAGGATATTACGATTCCGTTCCAGATGTCTTCCGTGGAATTTTTTACATTGGTCCGGGATCATTTGGAGGAAGACGGCGTGATGGTAGTGAATATGAATATGCGCGGAACAAAAGAGGGCAATATCAACCAGTATCTTTCGGATACGATTGCATCCGTGTTTGATGAGGTGTATACGGCGGATGTATCCGGTTCCACAAACCGCCTGTTATATGCTTCTAATGCCAAAGACTTGATGCAGACGTTTGCTTTGGGCAGAAAGAGTCTTGCCGACCCGGAGTTATCCGCTATGATGGAAACGGCTGCCGGGGAGATGAGTTTCTATCAGGCTGGAACGTATCGGATGACGGATGATAAAGCCCCGGTAGAGGTCTTGGGTATGCAGGTGATCGACGATTTGATTGTGGGAGAAATCGGATACTATAAAGAACTGTTCAAAACAGAAGGAATTTCCGGAATTTTAGGTGCAGATTGGTCTTTTTAAACGAATTCCGATATGTTTTTCCACAATATGTGGAAATCGTGTGGATAATTTATGGAATTTATCCACAATTATAAGAAAGATTTGGACATGGTACGGGATGTGGAAATTGTGGAAAACATACTGCAGCCATCCGGCAGCCCGCCGGATGGCTGCAGACAGCATTCAGAACTTCCGCGCCTATTGACAAAGCGGCAAAAGAACCATATATTTACAAAGGGAGTATTGTCAGTCCGACGTACTCTCAAAATGAAAATCAGGAGGTTGGAACATTGAAAAAACGTATTTTTTCAGTTGCTTTGGCACTGTTTCTCTGTATTTCTTCTCATTCTGCGGCATATGCATGGCAGGAAGATGTTCTTACGGAAGCATCCGGATCCGCTGCCCGTGACAGTACGGTTCCCACTCCGGCGGAAGCGTATGCGGCCATGATTGCGTTAAAAGATCAGGACGGATATCGGGAGGGAACGACCTGGACCGATTACGAGCCTTATTCGGATACGAATGGGTATTATCATTGGCAGGGCGGACTTTTGGATGGGAAGAGAATCAGCGCCGTAGGCTGCGTAGCCTTTGCTTTTATTCTCAGCGATACGGCATTTGGCCAGCTGCCTGCCAGAATGTACGGGGCGGGTGAGTTTTCATATAAAGATATAAAAGCGGGAGATATCCTGCGGATCAATAGTGATGCACATACCATGATTGTGCTTGAGGTGAGCGATGCGGGTATAATCGTTGCCGAAGGAAACGTCAGCACAGGAGACCACAAGGGAAAGGTTCATTGGGGAAGATCCATTTCCAAGGAAGAAGTGATGAGAACGGCCAGCCATTACATCACCCGCTATCCGCAGGGCTATATTCCGTCCACTGACCCGGAGGCAGGCGTATCGGTTGCATCGGGAAATCTTGACGGAGGTCTTTCCTGGAATCTGACAAAGGCAGGTACGCTGACCGTCTCCGGTACAGGGGCTATGCCGGATTTTGATAGTGTAGAACAGCAGCCCTGGAACGCTAACAGCAGCCAGATCCGAAAGATCGTGATTGCAGACGGCGTTACCAAGATCGGCGGCTGTGCTTTTTGGAACTGCGGGGCTCTCGGCGTAGAAATTCCCGCCAGTGTGGCGGAAATCGGCAGCAGCGCGTTCCGTAAGTCTTCGATTGTTTCCGTGACTGTTCCATCCGGTGTGAAGACGATTGGCGACAGCGCGTTTCGGGAATGTGAAAATCTTAGTTCGGTGACTGTTTCCGAAGGAGTAGAGACTATCGTTCAAAATGCATTCCGTGCGTGCAAAAGTCTTTCATCCATCGTTTTGCCGGCCAGTATTGAGGAGGTGGGCGCTTCCGCATTTTTTCAGTGTACGGCCATGACAAGCGCAGCGTTTGCTCCCGGCAGCAAACGGGTAAGGCTGGGTGAAAATTTGTTTACGCAGTGCTATTATCTGATGCGTGTCACGCTGCCAAAAAGTATCGACTGTATCAGCAATGGCATGTTTCAGAATTGTTTAATGCTTCCGGGAGTGAGCATCCCGCAGGGGGCGGAAAGTATAGGAATGTCGGCGTTTGCTTCCTGTTCTGCATTTACTGCGGTTGTAATTCCGGACAGTGTAGAAACGATAGGAATGGCTGCATTTGCATCCTGTCCGTTGGAGAATATCTACTTTACCGGAACCAAAGAGCAGTGGAACAGCATAGGAAAATCAGCCGATACGATGCAGGCCGTGTCAAAGGCGCAAATACATTATAACTATGTTCCTGCTCCCGCTCCGGATCCTGATGAAGGGGATGACAACGATAACAACAACGGCGATAATTCCGGCGGCGGAACAGGGGACGGCGATAACCCCGGCAGCGGCGGAAATGGCGGCGGCAATAATCCAGGAAACGGCGGCGGTCAGCAATCGGAACAGATGCCGTTTGCAAAAGGAAAAACTTTTACGGTCGGTCAATTTACTTATAAAGTAACAAAAGCCGGTGCAGAAGCGGAACTGATAACCTCAAAATCTACGGCGTCAAAGGTGACGATCCAAACGGTGACAGGTACGGACGGTGTGAAGTATAAAGTAACTTCCATTGGAGCAAAGGCAATGCAGAACAACCGGCAGCTGACGAGCCTGACCATTGGAGCTGATGTAAAGAAGATCGGAAAGAGCGCTTTTAACGGATGCAGGAAACTCGGTAAAGTAAAGATTAAGTCTAAGAAGCTTAGTTCTGTAGGGAAACAGGCATTCAAGGGTACCAAGTCCGGTATGAAGGTGAAAGTGCCGTCCAAGCAATTGAAAAAGTATAGGAAGATGCTGAAAAAAGCGGGAATAAAAGTCAAACAGGTAACAAAATAAGGAGAATAGTTATGTCTGATCAGGAATTTTATGAAGTGGAACCTGTGGAAGAAGGAGAGGCGTCTATGGGGAATCCTCCTGTGCCGTCCGGTAAAGGAAAAGACGCTTCTTGCGAACATCCGGAGGAGACGGAAGAATATGAACAGGTCTGCTATCTTTGCCGCAGGCCTGAGCGCATAGCCGGGAAGATGATCCGGATACCGAATGATATCTGCATTTGCCAGGATTGTATGCAGAAGACGTTTGATACGATGAATCATTCCGGTTTTCCGATGGATCAGCTGATGGGTTCCGGCAAGATGCCAAATATCAGCATGATCAATCTTGCCGATCTGCAGGGTTTTTCTCCGCAGCCGCAGAAAATTAAGAAAAAGAAAAAAGAAAAGAAAGAGCAGCCGCAGTTTGATATCCGGTCGATTCCTGCGCCGCATAAGATCAAAGCGAGCCTGGATGAATATGTTGTGGGGCAGGAACATGCGAAAAAGGTTATGTCTGTTGCCGTGTATAATCACTACAAGAGAGTGGCGTCAGATGCTGCAGACGGAATTGAAATAGAAAAGTCAAATATGCTGATGATCGGTCCGACGGGTTCCGGAAAGACGTATATGGTAAAGACGCTTGCAAGGCTTTTGGATGTTCCGCTTGCGATTACCGATGCGACTTCTTTAACCGAAGCCGGATATATCGGGGATGATATTGAAAGTGTGGTCAGCAAGCTCTTAGCTGCTGCGGATAACGATGTGGAACGGGCGGAACACGGCATTATTTTCATTGACGAAATTGATAAAATTGCCAAGAAGCGGAACACAAACCAGAGGGACGTCAGCGGAGAAAGCGTGCAGCAGGGAATGCTTAAGCTTTTAGAAGGCGCGGACGTGGAAGTTCCGGTCGGGGCGAGCAGCAAAAACGCGATGGTTCCGATGGTGACGGTCAATACCAGAAATATCTTATTTATCTGCGGAGGCGCATTTCCCGATCTGGAAGAAATCATCAAAGAACGTCTGAATAAAGAAGCATCGATTGGTTTTAAAGCGGATCTGAAAGATAAATACGACAAAGAAGAAAACATTTTGACGAAAGTTTTGGTAGAAGATGTACGCAGGTATGGCATGATTCCGGAATTTTTAGGCAGGATGCCGATATTATTTTCGCTGGAAGCGCTGACGGAAGAGATGCTTGTGCGCGTACTTGCGGAGCCGAAAAATGCGATTATCCGGCAGTATCAGAAGCTGCTTGCCATGGATGAGGTCAAATTAGAGTTTGAGGAAGCGGCGCTGCATACGATCGCGGCAAAAGCAAAAGAGAAAAAAGTAGGCGCCAGGGCGCTGCGTGCCATTTTGGAAGAATTTATGCTGGATATTATGTATGAAATCCCAAAAGACGACAATATCGGCATGGTGACGATCACAAAAGATTATATAGAAGGAACCGGCGGACCGATGATTACGCTGCGTCAGGGCATATTGGGGCATTCGTAATAATATATTATTTAGAAAGACCTGACAGGACGGAAAAAAATGGATTGTCATGATGCGGTATATTCCAATGATTATTATGATTTGATCGGAAACATTACAACGCTAGAACCCGGGCTTCGGGATTTGTGCAGGCAGGATATCGCCAATCGTTATGCCGTATATTACCTGAATCGGGATAATGTGCCTCCGATGTCGGTAGGGACGTATAAATATATCAATATCCCGAAGTGTTTTACGATACTGGATCAGAAAGCCTTAGATGTCAGCGGCATTACCAGAGTTCAGTCACAGCGCAATCTGAATCTGATGGGGAGCGGGATAATGATCGGTTTTCTGGATACCGGAATTGCGTATGAAAACGACGCGTTCCGCAATACGGACGGCAGCAGCAGGATTACGGCGATCTGGGATCAGACGATTGATACGGGGCCGCATCCGCAGGGATTTATCTATGGGACAGAGTATACCAAAGAGGAAATCGATTATGCACTGCAGCAGGAAAATCCAAGAGATTTTGTGCCACAGAGGGATGAGATCGGCCATGGGACGATGCTGGCTTCCATTGCGGCGGGCAGTGAAGATATCGCCAATGATTTTATCGGCGCGGCTCCGTATGCCGATATTGCGGTTGTGAAACTAAAACCCGCCAAACAATATTTAAGAGATTTCTATTATATCAGAGAGGACGCCGTTGCCTATCAGGAAAACGATATTTTTACGGCGATTGATTATTTGAATCGTCTGGCAGACAGACGGGGCGAGCCGCTGGTCTTGTGTATCGGGCTTGGAACCAATCAGGGACACAGGGGCAGCGGCGGCAGGCTGACGTCGTATCTGGATGATGTGGCGGCGATGTACCGGAGGGCGGTCTGTATCGCAGTCGGCGACGAGGCGACTGCCAGGCATCATTTTTACGGAAGTATTTCGGAAAATACTTCCGAAAAAGTAGAGATTAACGTAACAGAAGATATGCGGGGGTTTATCGTGGAGCTTTGGGGGCATTCGTCGGAATTATTTGCCGTTTCTTTGACTTCGCCGACCGGAGAAACGCTGCAGAGAGTTGCCGTATGGAACGGGCAGCAGCAAAAGCAGCTCTTCCTTCTGGAAAACACAAGGGTTGTAATCGATTATCAGCTTGGGTCGGAACGCAGCAGGGAGCAGCTTGTCGTGATGAATTTTCAGGATCCGGTACGGGGGCTTTGGGTAGTTGAAGTATTTCCGTCTCGGATTACGGACGGTACCTTTAATCTGTACCTTCCGATTTCCGCTTTTTTGGAAGAAGAGGTTAATTTCGTGCGTTCCAACCCGGATATGACGCTTACCGTGCCTTCCAGTGCGAAGATCCCGATGGCAGTGGGCGGTTACAATTCCGTTTCGGACGGCAATTACATTGAATCGGGCAGGGGTTATACGATGGACGGCAATATTAAACCGGATTTTGCCGCTCCTGCAGTCAATGTATTTACGCAGGATCAGTTTGGTAAATTTGTCAGCATGACGGGAACCTGTGCGGCTGCAGCGATTTCTGCAGGGGCCTGCGCGCTGTTGATGGAATGGAATATTTCTTATATCGACAACCGGACGGTCAACTCCATTGAGCTTAGGAATCAGTTGATCAACGGGGCGCGAAAACTGCCCAATCAGCTGTACCCGAACCGAGAAGAAGGATACGGACGTTTGGATGTTTATCAGAGTATTTTGAATATGAGGAATCTGTAAGTGGATCTTATAGGAACGTCCGCATCGAATAAAAGCATGGGAAAAAATTCTTTTCAAAATCAGTTGAAATTTTTCCCCATATTAGGTAGACTAAGGTATGTTGTATTTTAAGAAAAATATCACTTATGAGAAAATGAAAATTTGATCATTTTTTTTGGGTGAGGAGAGGTTCAAAAAGAACCGGAAGGAGTGGTCAAATGAAAAAAGCGATGAATCAGTCTGTCGCAAACTTTATTTTGAATGGAATTTCCATTCTGGCACTGGTGTTTTTGGTGATTTCTTTATTTTCTTATGGGAAAGTAAACAGAAGCCTGAATAAGGCGAATGAAGAACGATACGAACTGACGTATAATGCAAATCGATTTATGAACGGGTCGTCTTATTTGACGAATGAAGTCCGGGCATATGCGGCAACGGCATCGGAAGAGCATTATGATAACTATTGGAATGAGGTGAACACCTTAAAAAACAGGGATAAGGGAATCGCCGCGATGCAGGAAATTGGAATTACGCCGGAAGAACAGGCGATGATCGACGAGATGTCTTCGATTTCCAACGAGCTGGTGCCCTTGGAAGATCAGGCGATGAAAGATGTTCAGGCCGGGAAAAGGGAGCAGGCGTTTTTATATGTCTACGGCAAAGAATACAGCGAAGCGATCGGAGAAATCAGTGCTCTGAAAGAAAAGTTTTTGGCGGATTTGGATACGAGGACATTGGGAGAAGTTACCGCATTTCAGGATCGTGCGGATTTTATCCGTTTGACAATGATCGCCGCATGCATATTGGTGGCGTTGATCCAGCTGATCAGTATGGTGATTACCAGAATCAAGATTCTCCGTCCTGTGATTGCGGTGAAAAATCAGATGGGTGAAATTTCGCAGGGAAATCTGTCTGCAGAATTTTCCATGGAGCCGGATACATCCGAATTAGGTATGCTTGTAGCATCCATCCATGAAACGAAAAGCGAGCTGAAGAAGTACATAAAAGATATTGACAATAAACTGTCCCAGATGGCGGACGGAAACATGGATCTTGTGATCGACAGCAATTACCGCGGAGAGTTTCTGCCGATTCAAAATGCATTGTCGCAGATTCTGGAATCTTTAAACAGTGCGCTATTGAGGATCGGACAGACGGCTGGGCAGGTATCTCAGCAGTCAGAGGTTATGACAAATGTTGCGCAGACGCTCTCAAACGGAGCCATGCAGCAGGCATCTGCCGTAGAAGAGTTATCTTCCGGGATTCAGGAGATTTCTGCCGGCGTGGACAGCACGTCGAAAGATGCGGAAACTGCCAGAAAGGCTGCGATGGATGCAATGATGCATTTGCAGACCTGTGATGCGAAAATGAAAGAACTGACGTCGGCAATTCAGGGGATTTCACAGTCGTCGCATCAGATTGCAGGAATTATCAAAACGATTGAAGATATATCCTTCCAGACCAATATTCTGGCTTTGAATGCGTCGGTAGAAGCCGCCCGCGCCGGAGAAGCAGGAAAAGGTTTTGCAGTTGTGGCGGGTGAAGTTCAGAATCTTGCCAATAAGAGTGCGGTGTCCGCAAAAGATATTACGGATTTGATTGAAAATTCTATGAAACAGGTTGCGCAGGGAAGCGCATTATCCGGCGATACAACGGAAGCGCTCAACTCGCTGGTAGGCAGCGCACAGGTGGCTTCCTCGATGATCGAACAGATCGCAGATTCTGCAATACAGCAGTCCAGCTCCATTAAGCAGATCAAGATCGGCATGGAACAGATTTCGGACGTTGTGCAGACCAATGCGGCGACGGCAGAAGAATCTGCGGCATCGGCAGAGGAATTATACAGTCATGCGGAGAAGATGAAAGTTGCCGTAGAGCAGTTTAAGCTGCGGGGAAAATAGAATTGGACAGGATATTTGAAAAGTTGGAAAGCAGCTTTTCGGATATCCTGTTTTTTTATGGAAAAGGTGATACGGTTATCATTTTCCGGTGGGAACAGTTGAAAAAAGTTTCCGGATATGATAAACTTTTTTCGATTTAACAGGAAGAATTTGAACTGTATTCCGGGAGAAGGATGTGTACCATGAGAAAAAAAAGATTAAAAAAATTTTTTCCGAAAACCGTATGTCTGGCGGCGGCAGCTATCCTGATTGCAGCGTCTTTGGACGCCAGGGCTTCCCAGACAAGCGACAAGTTAAAAAATACAGGCAAAAAGATTGACGAACTGGAGCAGAAGAAAAAAGATGCCAGTGAAAAAGTCGGAAATCTGCAGGAAGAGGCCGGCAATTTAAAAGGGGAACTCGCAGAGTTAAATCAGCAGCTTTCCGATGTCTCTGCACAGATCAATGATCTGGAGACCCAGATACAGAAGAAACAGGGTGAAATCAAACAGACGGGAGAAGAGCTTGCGGCGGCGGAAGCGCTTGAGGCAGAACAATACGAGAGTATGAAGCTTAGGATTCGCTTTATCTATGAAAACGGCAATACGGATTTGATTGAAGCGATATTGGGCAGCACGTCTTTGGCAGATTTTCTGAATAAAGTGGAGTACGTGGAGGAGATCAACCGATACGACAGGCAGATGCTTACGAATTACGAAGAAACCTGTAAACAGATCTCCGCCGAGAAGAAGAATCTGAAAAAAGAGAAAAAAGAACTGGTAGCCATGCAGGAGAGCATGGAGCAAAAAGAAGAGCAGGTGAACGGTCTGATTGCCAAAACGCAGTCCAATCTGACATCCAAACAGAATGAAATTTCGGATGCAAAAGAAACGCTGGAAGATTATGAAGCGCAGATTGCCAAAATGAAAGCTTACGAAGAAGAGCTGGAACGCAAAAAAATTGAAGAAGCGAAGAAGCGGGCGGCGGCGCAGAAAGCCGCAGAACAGCAGAAAAAAGAAGGCGGCGGATCCGGCAGCCCCGCGCCAAGCGGCGGCGGAACGGTGACGTCAAATGCAAGCGATCTGGCAATGCTTGCCGCTTTGGTGGAATGCGAGGCAGGCGGAGAAAGTTATGAAGGACAGCTTGCCGTAGCCAGCGTTGTGGTCAACAGAGTCAAAAGCGGCAGTTTTCCCAACACGATTTCCGGCGTCATCTATCAGGGCGGGCAGTTTTCGCCGGTAGCCAGCGGACGTTTTGCCGTTGTTTTGGCAAAAGGAGCAAACGGCAGCTGTACAAAGGCGGCGGGTGCGGCGTTATCCGGCAATACGAATATCAATGCGCTGTTTTTTTGCCGGGCATCTTCGGGCGTGGAAGGCACGGTGATCGGGAATCATGTGTTTTATTGATGCACAGGAAAGTTATTTCAGCCGCAAGAGTTTACCGGCGGAAAAGAGGCGGAGAAATTTATGGCGGGCAATAAGATTTTGATTGTAGAAGACGATCCTGCAATTGCGCGGGCAGAAAAAGAGCATTTGGAAAAGTGGGATTTTTTTGTGCAATGTGTAGAAGATTTTAAGCAGGTCATGTCGTATGTGACAGATTATCAGCCGGATTTGATTCTTTTGGACCTGAAACTTCCCTATTATAATGGTTTTTACTGGTGCAGTGAGATTCGGAAATGTTCGAGCGTTCCGATCGTCTTTGTCTCTTCCGCGAATGACGATATGAATATTGTGACGGCAATGGATATGGGCGGGGACGATTTTATTGCAAAACCGTTTTCACTTTCCGTATTGACAGCGAAAATCCATGCGGTTCTTAGGCGGGCGCAAAGTTTGGCGGGATCGGTCAATCTGTTGGAACATAAGGGCGTGCGTCTGAATTTATCGGATGCAAGGGTCTGGTATCAGGGACAGTCGGCGGAGCTTACCAAAAACGAATTTAAAATCCTTGCCCTTTTGATGGAACAAGCGGGAACTATGGTGGCGAGAGACGCGATTATGATGAATCTTTGGGAAAGCGAGAGTTTCATCGACGACAATACGCTGACGGTAAACGTGACGAGGATTCGTAAAAAATTAAAGGAAATTGGGGTTACGGATTTTATTCTGACAAAAAAAGGAATCGGGTATCTGGTATGATACGTCTATATTTCAAACAAAAAAGGAAAAGAGTCGTTTTGGATCTGGTCTTTGCATGGATTTTTGCGCTTTGCTTTTACCTGACGGGAGCAGACCTTCTCCTGCTCTGGTATCCGGCGTCATTGTGTTTGTTTTTTGAATTTTTGTTTGGATTTTTTGATTTCCTGAAGTTTCAAGAAAAGCATGAGCGTTTGCTTATGCTTTGTCTCTATCCAAAAGAAGCGGCAGAATTTCTCCCGGATACAAACGATGCGATCGAAGAAGATTATAAAAACCTGGTAAGGGCGTTTGCCGATATCTACCGGACCGAGAGAAAAGCGAATGAAAAAAAGACAGAGAGTGCCATGGAATATATGACTTTATGGACGCATCAGATCAAAACGCCGATTACTGCCATGCAGCTTCTTCTGCAGGAGCCGGATGAAACAATGATTTCGGACAGAAAGCGCAGAGAACTTTTGGATCAGCTGTTTGAAATCGAACAGTATGTGGATATGGTGTTGCAGTACACGCGGCTGGATACGATGACTTCGGATTTTCTGTTTCAGGAATATCGGCTGTTTGATCTTGTGAAACAGGCAGTGAAATATTTTGCACGGACATTTATATCCAAAAAGCTTTCCCTGGATATGAAAGAGACGGATACCGTTGTGGTAACGGACGGGAAATGGCTTTTGTTTGTAATCAAACAATTGTTGTCAAATGCTTTAAAATATACGGATCGCGGCGTTATATCCGTTTTTATGCATCCGGATCATGCGCAGACGCTTGTGATCAAAGATACGGGGATCGGCATAGCGGCGGAAGATCTGCCGAGAATTTATGAAAGAGGATTCACCGGCGAAAACGGCAGGATGCAGAAAAAATCCACCGGGATCGGGCTGTATCTGTCAAAAACGATTTTAGGACGCCTGGGCCATAAAATTGTAATCATATCAGAAGCAGGGCGGGGGACAAGGGTGGAACTGGATCTTGCCGACTGGAAGAAGGAAGGAGCAGAGCGATGAAGAAATTATTGGAAGTTTGTGTGGATTCCGTAGAATCTGCAATGATTGCACAGGAAGGGGGAGCAGACCGCCTGGAGGTTTGTTCCAATCTGGTAATCGGAGGGACGACGCCTGGCGTCAGCCAGTTTAAGCAGATCCGCAAGGCGTGCAATATCAAGTTAAATGTGTTGATCCGTCCCAGATTCGGAGATTTTTTGTATACGGAACCGGAGTTTTTGATGATTGCAGAAGATATCCGTATGTTTCGGGAATTGGGTGCGGACGGCGTGGTCGTGGGATGCTTAACGCCGGACGGCAGGCTGGATGTTAAGCGGATGCAGACGTTAAGAGACTGTGCCGGAGATTTGCATATGACGCTGCATCGGGCATTTGACGTCTGTCAGAATCCGGACGAGGCGCTTCGTACGGCGATTTCCCTTAAGATTGATACGATTCTGACATCCGGCCAGGAAGCGGATTGCGTGAAAGGAAAGGCAGTCTTAAAACGCCTGATTCGACAGGCGGGAGAGGACATAGAAATTCTGGTGGGCAGCGGTGTCGATGCAGCGGTCATCCGCAGCCTTTCCAAAGAAATCCAAGCCACGAGTTTTCATATGTCCGGCAAAGAGATCAAGCAGAGCGGAATGACCTATCGGAACGAACGCGTCAATATGGGGCTGAAAGAACTGGATGAGTTTGAGATTTTCCGTACGGCAAAGGAAGCAGTTGTACAGGCGCGGGAGGCGTTGGACCTGCAGTAAGGGAATTGTTTGTTCCAGGTTCCGTTTTCTAAGAAGGGGCAGGAGAATATTCGCTTTTTCATATGATAGTAAGACTGGGAACAGAAGAAGAATAGTAAGATGGAAAAGTGCCAGATACAAAAAATGTGTCTGGCTTTTTTTGCGGAAATAATCGGATTAAGGAAACAGTTAGATTTCTGTAAAATATTTATATTTTTAAACGTATCATTTCGTGTATTGTTTTTATATAAAAATGGAATTGCAGATAAGCGTATTAAAAATATCTTATAAAAACGATTCACAAAGAAACAATGAATTAAATTTTTGTTATCTATTGATTGAAAAATAAAAACATGATACAATTTATAATCATTTGAAAAAAATTCTTGGTGATAAAAATTTTGCAACAACCAGGGAATAAGAAAAGATTGATTTTATTTATGAATGTGCAAAAAGAGTGCCCTATGCAGGGAAGGGGTGAACGATGATGAAAAGAAAACGGAATAGGATCCTGGCCGTTCTGTTTCTGGCAGCGGTCGGCATGGTCTTTGTATTTGCAAATATTCAGAAAAAAACAGAGATCGTATGGTATCTTTCCGATCCGGAATATTTTGGAATAGACAGGGAGGATATGCAGCCATATCAGGAAGTTTATGCGAAACGGTTTGACCTTTTTAACAAACGGTTGGGAAAACTTGGGATCGCTGCGAAAGTGGTGTTCAAATATCTTCCGGATTCGTATGAAGCGGCAGCAGAAGAGGAGGAAGGCGGTTTTCGGCTGGAACAAGAGCTGATCTGTTCCGGAGAAGCAATCCAGACGTTGCTGCAAAACGATCCGGATGCGGATATTGCACAGTTTTCGTCCATGGAATACGACCGGTTTCTTCCGTTGGATTCTTATATGGAAAGCGAAGGGATGCAGCGGGCGCAAGCGGCGATTCCCCAAGAGATCTGGGATGTAAACCGGATCAACGGAACCACGTATCAGATTCCGCGCGGAAATGTCTGTGTGAAAGAGGCGGCATATTGTTTCCAGAAATCTTTTTTGGATCAATACCGGGTGGACTTGGACGAGGAGAAGATCAAAAAGATGACGCCGGAAGAAGTGATCCAATGGCTTTTGCCTTATTTTGAGGAAGAACGTCTTTTGGAGGGCGGGTATTATCTTACCAATGCCGCATATCTGGATTTCAGTGATTATCTGCTTGGGGAATATATGCCGGTGTTAGAAGGAACGACGAATAACCTGTATGTTCATATGCGGGAAAAAAAGATCGAGGATGGTTTTTCTATGCAGCGGATCAAAGATGCCTTCGCGTTGTATCAGTATATTTATGAAAACAACCTGGACGCCCATGACAGCCCCGGTTCTTTGTCTGCGCGTCCTGTATTTACCATACAGAATATGCCCGGGATCAAACAATTGCAGGGGTCTTACGATGATGCGGAAGATATTGTTTCGATTCCGCTGGGAAATCCTTTTCTCACCCGGTCGCTCGGGAACGGAGTATTCAGCGGCAGCAAGCATAAGGAGCTTGCCGTGCAGGTGCTTGCGGCGTCGGTATACGATGAGGAATTAACAAACCTTATGATCTACGGCGTGCCGGAAGAAGATTATGTTCTGTCAAACGGATATGCCGTCGGCAAACAGCAGGGCACTCTTTCGTATATGGGAACATTTGGCGCAATAGGAAACAACCTCATTGCATTTCCAAACGAACGTGAAACGCCGGATAAAGAAGAGCGTACAAGAAACCTGTTTCATGAGATGCAGCCGGATTTGTACCGTAATTTTGTGCCGGACTGGGATGAAGAGTTACTGAAACAAATGAGCAGGCTTGCCGCAGTTTATCAGGAAGCGGTCCGTACGCTGCAATCTTCCGAAGTACCGGACCTGGAAGCGTTTATGGCCCTGCAGCAGGAGAAATTGGAGGAAGCCGGACGGGACGATGTGATGCATAAGCTTCAGGAACAGCTGGATGGCTGGGAGGAATAGGCGTATGGTGTTGGAAATCAAAAACGTGAGAAAGTTCTATGGGGACAAAGAGGCGCTGAAACCGCTTTATGTAACGTTTACGCCCGGCGTATATGGGCTTCTCGGTCCGAACGGCGCGGGAAAGAGCACGTTTATGAAGCTGATTGCCATGCTGCTTGAGCCGTCGGCAGGGGAGATTGTATTTAACGGGAAAGAAATACGGAAACAGAAAAAAGATTTTTTAAAAGCATTGGGGTATATGCCGCAGCAAACATGCCTGTATCCGGAATTTGACGTGTTGGAATACCTATATTATATCGGGGCGTTGAAAGGAATGGAACGAAAGCATTTGCTTGTCCAGGCAGAGGAATTATTGGAGCGGGTACGTCTGGTTGATGTAAAAAACAAGAAGATCAAGACGCTTTCGGGAGGGATGCAGCAGAGGCTGATGCTTGCGCAGGCTTTGCTGGACCGGCCGCAAGTGGTGATTTTAGATGAGCCTACGGCTGGATTAGATCCCAGAAAACGGATCGAAATGAGGAATTTAATTGCAGAGTGGGCAAAGGAGCGGATTATTATTATTGCTACGCATGTGGTCAGTGATGTGGAACTGATTGCAGACCGGATTCTGATGCTGGACGCCGGGAGGATGCTTGCGGACAGCACGGTATGGGAGCTGACGGAGCAGCTGTACGGAAGGGTCTATGAGACAGAATTAATTCTCCCGTTGGAAGAGCTGGAAGAGTTGTATCAGGTCAGCAGCGTGTATCACCGAAAAGGAAACGTCTATGCGAAGGTGATCGCAAAAGAAGGGGAACCGCAGCTAAAAGGCGCGGTACCGGTATATCCGGATCTGGAAGATGTGTACCTGTCTTATTTTGGAGAGGAAGTATGAAGACGTATGAGGCTTGTATGGTATGAATGGAAAAAATTGTGGAAAAATGCTTCCGTCTTAAAAATTTTCCTGTTTTTTTTGCTTCTGTCCGGCATTGTCTTTTGGGGTGAGCTGGATAAAAACCGGGAATGGATTCCGGAATATTTAAACATGCATGGTCTTTTGGAAGAGGAGCAGGGGGATGCCGCCGAATGGGTGGAGCAGAAAAAAGCTTCGCAAAGCGCGGCAGGCTATGAGCAGTGGAAGGCGTTGGAGCAGATCGGACGGGAAGTGGAAGCGCAAAACGGCTATGCAGCCTACCGCGAATCGATCCAGAACCGGTACGAGAAGGGGCGGGAAATTTCTATATTTGCAGATCCCGATTCCGACCGGAACGCTTATGGGAAACGGATTGCCCAGGCCTATGAAAAACTAGACATTCAGGCGCCTATGGAACTGCATCCTTATCTGGGCGTGGAACAGCTGCTGGATTTTTATGCCGGCGACCTGCTGGCAGCGGTATTTTTAATCTATCTGACGGGCGTCGTTTTTCTGCAGGAGGAAAAAGCGGGAAAATCAGAGTTTGCGCTTACGATGTTTCATGGAAATGTGCGCCTGTTTCTGGCAAAGGCGTTTGTGGTTTACAGCAGTCTTACCGTATATATGCTGCTGATTTTCGTTCTTAACTTTATGCTTGCGTCAGCAAAGTTCGGTGGGATTGCCTGTATGGCTGCGATTCAGGGCGTTCCCGGGTATTATGCCGTTCCATACGCCTGGACGATCGGACAATATCTGCTTGCCTGTATGGGTTTAAAGCTGCTTGCGGCAGCGGTATTAACAGCCTTGGCGGTGGCAATTGCAAAGCGGTTTTGTTCCGTAATCTTAACGGCGGCGGGAACCGCATGCATTTTGGGGCTCGGTATATGGTTCTGCAATAGCTCTGTGGGCGGCGGTCTGTGGGAAGCCGGTCGGATTTGGAATGTGTGGAGCCTGCTGCGGGGAAAACCTGTCATTGGCACGTATGAATTGATTTCATTCGGAAGTTTGTATTTTGAGGCGGCATGGGGTATCGTACCTTTGGCAGCGATCCTGTTTGGACTGATGCTGTTTGCGGGAGGCCGCAGGCAGATGAAACGGAGGAGAAGGATTTGGGCAAAGAAGGGGAGCAGGCGAAAGCCCCATTCGATTTTTTATTTTGAAATGAAAAAACTGTGGATTTACCAGAGAGGCATGATTTTGTTTGCGGCATGTATACTGCTGTATGGGATGACGGTGCGGCAGTACCGCCATGATTTGGATACGGAAGAATATTATTACCAGCAGTATATCGACCGGTTCGGAGACCGGGTTACAAAACAGACGGATCATCAGATCAGGGAAGAGAAAGCATATTTTCAATCCCTGGAAGAAACGCTTGCAGGAGAAGAAAATATCTACCGTGCAGATGCGCTGCAAAGAGAGCTGGAGCGCCGGGACGGATTTGAGAAATATGCCGACCGCGCCGCGCTGCTGCAGCGGGACGGGAAAGAAGAAGTTTTATTAAAAGACATACAGTACGAGATGCTGTTTGGTTTTACGGAAGTATCCAGAGGGATGGTTCTTTTCCTTTGTATTTCCTTTGCGTTTCTGATTCCGGCAGTGTTTCAGAAGGAAAAAGAAACCAGGGTAGAATTGCTGCAGAAAACGTCTGCCTGCGGAGGAAAAACGCTGTGGAATGCAAAAATAATGTCGCTGCTGCTCTACTTCGTTTCTCTTACCCTTGTGTTTGGGGTGTTTTCCTTTTGGAAATCCGCAGCAGCGTATGATTTAAAGATGTCCGCTCCGGCGGACTGCCTGCCGGCGTATTGGGACAGCGGAATCAGTATACCGCTTGCTTGTTTTTTTAGCCTGGGAGTGATACTGCAGTGCATTGGTGTGTCTGCGTGTTTGATCGTGCTGTCGGCATGCGGGAAACTTGTAAAAAACCAATATATGCTGACAGGAATGATTTTGGGAGCAACTGTGGTTCCGACATTGTTATCGCCGTATCTTTCCCTGCGATGGTTGAGAGCGATACATGATATTTTGTTTGTGTTTACGTTTCAGGGACGTTGGACGACGATTGGTTTTGCAGTATTGCTTGCCGCAGCTGCGGCAGTGATCGGAAAGGAGACCATATGCAGAGAAAAAAGTATGGAAAAATAGTTTTAGGAGCAGTTTGTTTCGCCTTGCTTTTGGCGGGATGCGCAAAACAAAAAGCCGGTATGGAGGCGGGTGAACGGCAGGATCAGGACGTATTTCGTCCGATGATCAACTTAACGGAAACGGACGAAGGGGTGTATTACGTACAGAACGTACAGGCAGATTCGGATTTTATGGCGCTGAAATATGTAGATAAAGCGTCTGCAAAAGAAACGGTTCTCTGCCGAAAAGTAAACTGCAGGCACGATTCTAAAGCCTGCCAGGCAGTGTCTGAAGGGGCAAATTATATGGGATTTCTGACGTATGTCAATGAAAGCCTTTACTATATGGTCTGTAAATCCGTCGGGGAGGACAGGGGTTTATGCCTGTACCGTATCAGGAAAGATGGGACGGATAAAACGCTGGTTCACAGATTTGAAAACCAGACGATCCCTCCCAATGCGGCGGTGATGTACAGGGGAAAATTGTTTTTATCGCTTCCGACCATGGTTGAATTTGAGGATGCAACCGGCAGCGAGTCGGCAGAGCCGTCGCTTGTCATGTACGATTTGCAGACAGAAGAAGAAACGTTAATCGTGGACGGAAGCAAGTTAAAGGATACCTATGTCGTTCCGTGCGGCGGCAGCGGTGATTCGATCTATTTTCTGGAAATGAATCTGAATGAGGATGAGGGGCTGATATTCCGGCAATACGATTTTCAGACAAAAGAAATCCGTACCGTTTTGGAAGGCGTGTTAAATGATGCCCAGTTTATCTGGGACGATACGATCTATTTACAGCCGGCACACAAAAAGAACGTTGAAGCTTACCATATAAAGACAAAAAAGAGGGAAGAGATACTGACGTATGAGGAAGAGATCGACGATGTGTATATCCAGATCGGGTATATGGAATTGATCAAACGGACGAAAGAGGACGGGAAGGAGCGGGGCTATTATAAATGGTATGACCTAAAAGAAGAGAGATACCTGTTCGATGAATTTAAATCCGAAGACGAGATGTATGTGAGGATGCGCCTTGCAAACGGGGATTACTGGATCGAAAAAGACGACGGTATTTATTTTTATCATTTAAAAGAGGGGACGTGGACGAAGGTGGAGGAGATTTCGTAGGTGATATAGAGCCGGGCGGCTGCCTTCCATTTCGGAGGGGCTATCCCTCCAGACGAAAGGAAGAAGGGCATTGCCAGTGTATGTTTCATACTTTGATTTGAATGATGCCAGATAAGGATATATTTTTGTTTTATGAAAAAGAGATGAATCTTGTAATTAACATTTGGATATGCTATAATGCCATTAGGCAAAAAGATGCAGAAGTTCCATGTGAACAAAGAATGGAATCCCCGAACCGTGTTCCAGCGCAGTTCGGGGATTCTTCTTT